>C688J18823_10000763_pt1 | contig 19119 bp, 14 predicted proteins | sample HopSoiMetagenom1_FD_18823 | JGI IMG/M metagenome (IMG submission 18823) | reverse complement strand
CGTATCCACTCGTTTAGACCGCCTGCGTGAGCGGAACGTCGACCACGTGCTCCGCTACAAACCAGACCTGCAGTTCGTTGCCACGGATCACGTCGCTCACGATCACATCGTTGGTGCCGTCGTCACCGTGCTCGGCCGCCAGCCTCGCCATCGTCCGCGCTTCCTTCAGCACGATCTCGTGGGCGTGCAGCAGCCGGGAGATTTGCACCGGCGCTTCCTCGCGCCCTCTGGGCGGTCTCGGAATCAGCGTCGTCTCCGCGACGTCGTGCGCCATGGCCAAGCTGACGCCACCGAGCAGCTGCACGCGCTCTGCGATTGCGTCGACCAGCTCATTCTGCTGCTCATAGTGCTTGTCGAACAGGAGGTGCAGTTGATAGAACGTCGGTCCCGCAACCTGCCAGTGGTGCTTCTTGTACATATCGCGCAGCGTGATCGTATCGGCGAGCAACTGGTTCAGATTCTCGACGCTTTCCTTGCACGCCTCCTCCGACAGTGCAATCGGCAGCTTGACGAGATGGCCATACGGCTGGATCTCATGCGCCTGTTGATGGATTAGCGGCTTTGCCCGGTTCAGGATCGCGTCGACGTCGATCGCTCTCTTCGTCATGTCCTCTCCTCGCTACTGATGAAGTACTTGGTGGACAAAGGCCACGGCGATCGCCCCTTCTCCCACCGCCGAAGCCACGCGCTTGATATTGCCGCCGCGCGCGTCGCCGACCGCAAACACTCCGGGACGATTCGTCTCCAGCAGATACGGCGGCCGTACCAACGGCCATGTGGCTTTGGACAGGTCATCCGCTGACAAGTCGGGGCCGGTCTTGATGAACCCGTGCGCGTCTAGCGCGACGCACCCATCGAGCCAGCCGGTATTCGGCAAGGCGCCCGTCATCATGAACACGTGACTGATCTCGTGCGTCTCGACAACCCCGGTCTGACTGTCACGCCATTGGACGCGCTGGAGATGCCGAGCGCCGTCGAGCGCCACGAGCTCGGTTCGCGTGTGGACCGTAATCGTCGGATGGTCCTCGATGCGACGTACGAGGTACCGCGACATCGTCTCTGCCAAGGTATCCTTGCGAACGAGCAGGTGGACGTGCCTGGCGGTCTCCGCGAGGAACACCGCGGCTTGGCCGGCGGAATTGCCTCCGCCGACGATGACGACCTGCTCAGCGACGCACAGCTGCGACTCCATGCGCGAGGCCGAGTAGTACACGCCGGCGCCTTCGAACTGCGACACGTGTGGAATCGCCGGCTTGCGGTACTGTGCCCCCGACGCGATGATCAGCGCCCGCGCATCGATGCGACCGCCGTCTTCGAGGTGCACCGAGTACAACGGACGCTCACACGACAGCTTCGACGCCCCCTTCGCGATCATCAGCTGCGCCCCGAACTTCTGAGCCTGCGCGTACGCTCGTTCGGTGAGGTCGAGACCTGAAATGCCTGTCGGAAAGCCCAGGTAGTTTTCAATCCGGGAGCTCGAGCCCGCCTGTCCTCCTGGCAGGTTCGCTTCCAGCACGAGCACGTCCAGCCCTTCGGACGCGCCATACACAGCCGCAGCAAGTCCGGCAGGGCCGGCACCCACGATCACGAGGTCGCGGACGTGCGTGCGGTCGATCGCATCGTTCAACCCGAGGCAATCCGCGATCTGCTGATTGGTCGGATTCCGCAGCACCACGTCACCACGGCAGATCAGCACCGGCACATCGGCGGCCGCCACCTGGAAACGATCGAGGAGATCTTGCGCGTCCGTGTCGCGATCGAGATCGATGTAATGGAACGGGTGGCCGTTGCGCGTCAGGAACGCCTCGACTCGCAACGTGCCCGCGCTATGGGCCGAGCCGACGAGCACGACGTCGCCAAAGCCCCCAACGATCAGCCCGAGGCGGCGGAGGACGAACGCCCGCATGAAGATGTCGCTCAGCTCGGGATCGGTCTGGATCACCCCCAACAGCTGTTCTCGCCTGAGCTCGATCACCTCGCCGCCTTGGACGGCCCGGATTCGCGTCAAGGCTCGGCGACCGGTCAGCATGGTGCCTTCGCCTGTGAACTGCGCCGCGCCCTGACTGACGATCAGCACGTCCGCTCCCGCGGAGGGTCGCCGCACCTCCACCTCGCCGCTCAGCACCACGAAGAACGGGACGGGCTGCTGTCCGACCTCGACGAGCACATCTCCCGCGACCATTGCGCGTCGTTGTCCGTGAGACGCAATGCGCGCGATCTGTGCCGGCGTGAGCGGCGGAAAGACATGATCGGGATCAGACGTGGTCGCCGCGAAGGGCGTTGTCTGCGGCAGCGATGCGGCGTTCATCCGGACTGTCCTTCGCGTCAAAAACTGTCGACGTCGATGACCGCGTCAGCAAACGCCCGCGGCGCTTCCTGCGGCAGGTTGTGGCCGATACCGCCGTTCAGCACGCGATGCGTGTACTTGCCGGAAAACTTGTCGGCGTACGCCCGCGGATCCGGGTGTGGTGCGCCATTCGCGTCCCCTTCGAGCGTGATCGTGGGGACCGCGATTGTCGGACCCTCCGCAAGCCGCCGTTCAAAGTCGTCGTATTTCGACTCGCCTTCGGCCACCCCAAGCCGCCAGCGGTAGTTGTGGATCACCAGGCTGACGTGATCGGGGTTGTCGAATGCCTTCGCGGTTCGCGCGAACGTCNCATCGTCGAAATGCCACTTCGGCGACGCAGTCTGCCAAATGAGCTTCGCAAATTCGTCCCGGTATTTGTCGTAACCGGCGCGGCCTCGGTCCGTTGCGAAGTAATACTGGTACCACCAGTCGAGCTCCGCCCTCGGCGCTAGGGGCATCCGGTTCGCCGCTTGGCTGCCAATCAGGTAGCCGCTCACCGAAACCATCGCCTTACAGCGTTCCGGCCACAGGGCCGCAACGATGTTGGCCGTCCGAGCGCCCCAATCGAAACCGGCGACAATCGCCGTGTTCATGGCGAGAGCATCCATGAGCGCGATCGTGTCCGCTGCCAAGGCTGTCTGCTGGCCGTTACGAGATGTATCGCTTGAGAGAAACCGTGTTGTCCCGTACCCCCGCAGATACGGAACGATCACTCTGTAGCCCGCCGATGCGAGCAGCGGCGCGACGTCGACGTAGCTATGAATGTCGTAGGGCCAGCCGTGGAGAAGAACCACGGCACGACCGTCTCTCGGCCCGACGTCCGCATACCCGACATTCAGCACACCGGCGTCGATCTGCTTGATCGCATCGAATGAGGGCGCCGGCGCGCCAGCGATTCGTCCAGCCCTGTCTGGACGGCTGGACGCAGTCCCCGCGTCAGACGCGATGAATGGTGCCGCAAGCGTCATCGCGGCCGTTCCAAGGAAGCGGCGCCGAGCGCGGTCGATCGATGTTGGCACCGCCGAACGACGACGCGAACGCCTGGATACTGGTCGCGGATCCATGTCATTGCGCTCCAAGTGCACTGGTGTGGAGAGAGCCGACGAATGTATGGACAAGGCGAGCGATGTCCTCCGCCGCGGTATCCAACGCGAAATGGCCCGCGTCGAGAATGTGCACGTCCGCGTTCGGCACGTCCCGGCGATAGGCGTCGGGTTCCGACGGATCGAAGGACAGGTCGTGCTTGCCCCAGATCACCAGCAGGCGCGGCTGCTTCTGGTGCATCCACGCCTGCCACTTGGGATAGGCCTCTACGTTCGTCCGATAGTCGTAGAAGAGGTCACTCTGAATGTCGGCCTGGCCCGGCTGGCTCAGAAACGCGAATTCGTCCGTCCACAGATCCGGGTCGTAGCGCTCGATGTTCGGATCGCTCCCAACATGACGCGTCCTGGTCGTCTCCAGTGACAAGAGGTTCTCGCGCAGTGCACTCTCGTTCGCAACCCGATCCGTCCAGAACGCACGTCGTGTGTTCCAGTTCGCGCCAAGCCCTGTGTTGTGCGCCACCGCGTCCTGCACGATCAGCGCATCAACTCGGTCCGGATGCGCGATTGCGATTCGAAAGCCGACGGGGCCGCCGTAATCCTGCATGTACATCGTGTAGTGCCTGACGCCGAGTGCTTCGACGAACCGCGCGATGATCTCCGCATAGTGGTCGAACGTGTACGCGAACGCCTTTGGATCCGGCCAGTCGCTATGGCCAAATCCTGGGTAATCGGGTGCCACCAGGTGGTAGCGATCGGAGAGCCGGGTGAAGAGCGGCTCGAACATACGAGACGACGAAGGCAGGCCGTGCAACAGCANCAGGGTCGGTNCGTCGTTCGGCCCCGCCTCTCGGTAAAAGATCGTGAGTCCCTCAACGCGAGCCGTTCGGTAGAAGGTCGGATGTGTCACGAGACGGTCCTTTCCGATCGCGCCGACGGCAGGTTCATGGGCGAGCGCCGCCACCACCGCCAACGCCGCGCACGCTTTAGCGACCCAGCTCACTCAGCTACCTCGAATGTCAGTTCCAGCGCCACCGGCACCCCGAGGGGCAGACTCGCGACNCCGTACACCATGCGGCACGGGTTCTTGTGTTCGCCGAACACGTCCTGCAACAACAGCGACGCGCCGTCCGCGATGGTCGGGTGATCGCGCACATCTCCCGATGTGGCGATGGATACGGACAATCGAACGATCCGCGTCACCCGGTCGAGCGATCCCAGGTGCTCGCGCGCCACCCCGAGCGCATTCACTGCCGCGAGGCGAGCGGCCTGCGCCGCGGTGGCGACGTCCAGCTCTGCGCCGACGCGGCCGACGAATGCCGGCGTACGTCCGTCGATGGGGAGCATGCCGCTGAGGAAGAGCAGGTTTCCGGTCTGCACCGCTTCCACGTAAGCGCCGAACGGCGTTGGGGCCGCCGGAAGTGTGATGTGGAGATCCTTCAGGCGCTGCTCAGCGCCGGCGGCGGCGCTCGTCGTCATTGCGCATCCCTGAGAGTTCTGAATGACGCGCGGAGCTCGCCCGCAAAGACTGCCGGCTGTTCCCACGCCGCGAAGTGCCCGCCTTTGTCGAGCCGGTGGTAGTAGATGAGCTTCGGATAGGCTTTCTCGGTCCAGCTTTTCGGCGCTTGATAGAGCTCCTCCGGAAATGCACTCACAGCCGCCGGGATCGGGATGCCTTTCGGAGCGAAAAACGGCAGCTTGCTTTCCCAATACAATCGCGCCGAGGAGACCGCCGTGTTGGTCAGCCAATAAAGCGTGACGTTGTCGAGGACGTCGTCTCGCGTCAGACCCTCCGACACTCCGTCGAAGACGCGCGTGATGAGCGCCAGACTCTGCGCGTCGTGATCGAGCATCCACGCCGCGAGACCGACCGGTGAATCCGCGATCGCATACAGTGTCTGCGGACGATTGGCCATCTCGCCGGCGTAGCCGAGACCGTGCTTGTAGAAGTAGGCCAGCTGATCGTACGCGTGGCGCTCTTCGGCGGAGAGGCTCGATGGCGCCGGCGCACCGGTAAGCGCGGCTGCGTCGATGTCCTTGGGGACACTGGCGGGCATGTTGGTGTGAATGCCAATCAATCCCGGAGGCGCCAGCAACGCCATCTGCTCGGTGACCGCGTTTCCCCAATCGCCGCCCTGCGCGACATATCGTGTATACCCGAGACGCTGCATCAGCACGATCCAGGCACGCGCGACGTGTTGAGGATCCCAGCCGGTCGCCGCCGGTTTTCCTGAAAAGCCGTAGCCGGGCAACGACGGGATGACGACATCGAATGCGTCGGCTGCTCTTCCGCCATGCGCCGTGGGATTCGTCAGCGGATCGATAATCTTCAGTTGCTCGATAATCGAGCCCGGCCATCCGTGCGTGATGATGACTGGCAGCGCATTCGGCTGTTTCGAACGGACGTGGATGAAATGGATGTCGAGCCCGTCGATGTTCGTGATGAACTGCGGATACGAATTCAGCGTCGCCTCGGCTTTTCGCCAGTCGTAATCCGTTGCCCAATAGCGCGCCAGCTTCTGCATCGTTGCGAGCTGGACGCCTTGTGTTGCATCGGACACCGTCTCGCGTTCAGGCCACTGAGTCGCAGCGACGCGTCGGCGCAGGTCCGCCAGCGCCTCGTCCGGCGCATTGACCTTAAACGGGCGCACCGCCGTGCCGTCGGATACAACTGCAGCGGCGACCGTGGCCGACGACAGGCCGACGATGGTCGCGGCCACAACCGCGGGCCCCACCCGCCGCGCGGATGCCGACCACACGGCCAGAACCGCGATCGCTGTGCAGCAGATGATTGCGGTTCGGAAGAGAAATGAGTTACGCAGGGGGCGGAGTTGCTTCATGTGATGTCCTCGACCCACATGAAACCAGACGTGGATAGACAAATCTATTGGACGATAGTATCGATGCGCGGAAGACCGCCGTGCGTCTGCCGACTGGCCAAAGGGAGAAGCAAGATCGTCGGACCACGGATCAGTGACGTCGGGCAGAAACACGATGCGCCAGGCGCGAGGGTCTGCGTTGTTTATTCGAGCCGACACCAAGGTCTTATAGACGCTTTACGTCCTCAGACGGATGATCCTGCCGAGACGTGTCAAGCGGCGCTTCGAGGTGCAAGTGGGGCGAGGAGCGAGCACTCCTCGGAAACAATCCCTTTTGAGGACGTTCTTTGATGGACACGCGTTCACTCGTGTCGGTTGTCGACGACGACGAATCGGTGCGCGAGTCGCTGCCCGACCTACTGCGACAGTTCGGCTTTTCTGCTCAGGTGTTCCCTTCGGCCGAAGCGTTCCTCGCGTCGGGGGTCGCCGGGGAGACCAGTTGCCTCATACTTGACGTCTCGATGCCCGGGATGTCCGGACCGGAGCTTCAACGAGAGCTGGCGAAGCGGCACCAGAAGCTGCCGATCGTGTTCATCACCGCGAGCGGCGATCGGAGCGTCCGCGCGGAGTTGCTGGCGGCTGGAGCCGTCGAGTGCCTGTTCAAGCCGTTCAGCGAGACGGCGCTGCTCGACGCCCTCAACGCGGCCGTGCCGCACCGTTAGGGGGTCAGATTATGAAAGTCCCGACCACAACGCGTGGAGCATATACTGGGCATTCGGTGGTTCCTTACGGATCGACCGAGATGCTCACCATGCCGGAGTCGGCACCGCTTGTGTTCATCGTCGACGACGACATCTCGGTTCGCGAGTCTCTCGAGCTGCTCGTTACGGGCGGAGGCTGGCAACCAGAGACATTCGCCTCGGCGCAGGAGTTTTTATCCCGTCCACGGCCGACGATTCCCTGCTGCCTCGTTCTCGATGTGACGCTCCCTGGACTCAGCGGTCTCGACCTGCAACAGCAGCTCGGCGAACGCACCGACATGCCGATCATCTTCATCAGCGGTCACGGTAACGTTCCGATGACGGTGCAGGCGATGAAGGCGGGAGCTGTCGAATTTCTGACGAAGCCGTTGAGACATGAAGTCGTCTTGGAGGCGATCGGCGCAGCGATCGAGCGAAGCCGCGANGCACTGCGCCTCGATTTCCACATGCGACGGCTACGAACCTGCCATGAATCCCTGACTCCGCGCGAACGCCAGGTCATGGCATTGGTCGTCTCGGGGCTGTTGAACAAGCAAGTTGCCGCCGAACTTGGCATCAGCGAGATCACGGTGAAAGCACACCGAGGCCAGGTGATGCGGAAGATGAAGGCCGGTTCCCTTCCGGACCTGGTTACGATGGCCGCAAGGCTCGGCACGAGATCTTCGCCGAGTCGCTGATCGCGCGGTTCATCCTCTCGCCCACACCGGACGGCCAGCAGACGTGACCGGTTCGGCCGCTCTTATAGTGACGCCTCTGCGTTCTCTATACAGCCGCATGCAACGCTCGAGCAGCGGCGGTGACGTGTTCGACGAGAGAATTCGTATACCCGAACTCATTGTCGTACCAGCTGTAAACCGAGCAGAGATCGCCATCCACCACACTCGTCAGAGACAGGTCGGCAATGGCGGCGTGTGGATCGCCGATCACGTCAGAGCTAACCAACGGCTCGCGCGTGACAGCCAGCACCCGATTCCAGCGCTGGCTTTTGCACGCATCTTCCAGATGTCCGTTGATTTCATCGACGCTGGTGGGACGCGCCGCCACAAACACGATCGAGGAGATCGATCCGGCCAAGACCGGCACACGTGCGGCGATTCCGCCGAATTTGCCGCGCAACGCTGGAATTGCGCGCGCGACCGCAGTCGCCGCGCCTGTCGACGACGGTACGATGTTCGCTGCCGCGGCACGACCCCTGCGCAAGTCCCTTCCTCTGGACGGCCCGTCGACAAGACTCTGCGACGAGGTATAGCCATGCACCGTGTTGAGAAACGCCTTCCGGACGCCGACCGTCTCGGTCAGGACCTGCATGATGGGTGACGCCGAGTTCGTCGTGCACGAGCCGTTCGACGACACCACCACGCCTCGAAGTTCCTCGACATTGACGCCCATCAGCACCGTGCGCGCGTCGCCGCCATCCTCGTCTCTCGCCGGCGTCGTCAGCACGACACGGCGCGCGCCGGCTTTCAAGTGGTCGCGCGCCTCCGCGAATGTCTTCAACGCGCCTGTCGACTCGACGACGACATCGATTGCGAGTTCAGCCCACGGCAATTGTGCCGGGTCGCGCTGACTCAAGAGTCGCATGCGGTGCCCCGCAACGACGAGGCTCCGATTGCCTTGCGCATCAGGCGGATCGACGTCGACCGGTTCTCGATATCGTCCGTAGACAGAGTCAAAGCGCATCAGGTAGACAAGATCTTCGGCGCTGAGAAGATCGTTAGCCGCGACCACGTCCAGCTCTGGTCTGGCGAGCGCAAGCTTCACGAAGGCGCGACCGATCCGACCGAGTCCGTTCACGGCAATTCTGACCACAGGCATCTCCTCACCGCTTCACGGCGTTCCAGAGCGCGACGTCGGCGCCATCGTGCAAGGGCGCCTTCACGCGGCGACGTGCGATGCAGCTGGGTGCACTTCCCGCAGCAGACCCGTTTCCACGTCGAAGATAAAGCCTCGCACGGGGACGTCGTTCGCAATCCAGGGATGTGACCGGACCTTCTCGATTTGCTCGCGAGTGTTCTGCTCGGGGTCTCTATAAGAGAAGAAACGCATGGGAGCGGGCGAGGCGTCGCCGGTAGCCGCGGTCAGCGTGGCGTTCATCTCTTCGTCGGTGAACGTGGTAAACCCGCAACCGGTGTGATTAAGAAGCAAAATCTCGGTGGTTCCGAGTACTCGGTTCGAGATGATGAGCTCCGCGAGCACATCTTCTGTAACCGCGGGCCCACCAGTCCGGATCACATCGATGTCGCTCTCCGGCAGGCCGAGGATTCCCGGTAGATCAGAGAGCCGGGGGTCCATGCAGGTTACAACGGCGAGTTTGGGCGCGGGCCGTCCTCCGAGAGTTGGACTGTAGTTCCTGGCGTATACGCGGTTCGCTTCCACCGCCCGATCGATAATCGTCATCCCATTTCTCCTGACGCGAGCAATTTCGCTAAGCCGACAATCCGATTACACGCGAGGCGCGCCGGGCCGATCAATTGGACGATGGTATTGGAGCCACGCTTGTTCAAGCCCGCGGAATAGACGACCGCCGCGTTGGCGGCTCACCGGCCCAAGGCGCAGGTGGNCATCGCCGGTGCATGGTGAATGGGCTTCCGCCCTGGTCATCCACATACCTTGGTATCGCCATACACGAACGTCCAATGGCGCTGCGTCGGTGCGTGAGGCACTCTCCCGATCGAGGCTGGCCGACTGTCGCAGCCAGAGGACCACGATGAACAGCCGTCGCTCGTCGCCCTTTCATGGAGCCGTTGTGCTGCTGGTGCAACCTGAGCGCGATGATCGCGAGATGTACGCGGAGTATTTGTCTTACAAGGGATGGACACCGCTTTGCGTTCAGGAAGCCAGCGTCGCGCTGACGCTCGCTGCTCGCGCAGATGTCATTGTCACAGGGCTCCTGCTTCCGGGCCCAATGGATGGCTATTCGCTGATTGAACGGCTCAAGGACGGCATGGCGACTCGTCACATTCCGATCGTCGTATTGACCGTCTGTGCCTGGACCGCAGAGGAAGCGCGAGCGCGGGCCGCCGGTTGCGATGCATTTCTATCGAAGCCGTGCCTACCGCAGACATTGTTGCGGCACATCACTCGTATGCGTGGGACCGTGCTTCGACACGCCAGCGGCTGACAACGGTACCCGCGGCATGATGCTGAGTGCCGAGCATCCGTGCCGGTCGAGAGCTCACGCGCTCGACATTGACGACCTGCCTATTTGCCCCGCCAACAGTCGACGTACTCGGACGAGGTGGGCCGGAGTCCTGAGCCGCTATTCCCCGGCTCGCCATCCAACTACGACGGGACCTGCACGCACAAGGACTCTGGTTCACCTCGGCGATCGCTCTCCGCTTCTTCGGCGCGATCCACGGCGGCGAGGAGGCGTACGCCGTGCCGGGCGACGTACCGTGCGTCACCGCCAGTTTGGTTCAAAGGGGCGACGCAGTAGGATGGATTGATCCGTGCGGTCGGCGCAACGTCCGAGAGCGGCCGTGCCGTCGAGCGTGTTTGTGGACGCCGAAGGCAACCGCCATGACCGACCTGTCGTCGTATTTGTTCCAGAAATTGCGCGAGGACGGTGAGTGCATCGTGTCGCGCGGCACGAAGAAAGACGGCACCACTTCCGTCTTGCTGATGGAGGTAGCCCTCGACCATCCCTCGAAATCGGTCGTCGATCGCATCCGTCATTGGTATTCCATTGCAGGCGAGCTGGAATCCACGTGGGCGGTGCGGCCGCTGGAACTGCTCGATCGCCGCGGCAACCCGGCGCTGTTAACGAATGACCCCGGAGGAACATTCCTTGATGTTGTGTTCCGGGGCTCGACTTCACTCGCGGAACGCCTTCGAATGGCCATTGCCTGTGCCAGAGCGCTCCGCCGTCTCCACTCACGACGGCTGATTCACCGCGACGTCAAGCCGGCAAACATTATTGCCGACGTCGTCACTGGGGAAGCTTGGCTGACCGGTTTCGGCTTGACGACGCGACTGCCCCGGTATCGACAGCCGCCCGAGCCCCCCCACCTCATTGCCGGCACGTTGGCGTACATGGCGCCGGAGCAAACCGGCAGGATGAATCGGTCGATTGACTCGCGGAGCGACCTGTATTCTCTCGGCGTTTCAATCTATGAGATGTTCGTCGGGGCGCTGCCATTCGAGGCCAGCGATCCAGTCGATTTGGTGCACTCTCATATCGCCAGGGTTCCCACGTCGCCCAGCCTTCGACACCCGGATGTGCCTGAGCAGCTCTCCGCAATCGTTCTCAAGCTCCTGGCGAAGACGCCAGAGGATCGCTATCAAACGGCCGCCGGGGTCGAGGCTGATCTTGAGCGGTGCCTGTCAGAGTTGACGCTGCGCGGGCAGGTGGGTCGCTTTCCGATAGGCCAACGGGATGTTCCGGACCGCCTCTCGATGCCAGAAAGGCTGTACGGGCGCGATCAGGACGTCGCCGTGCTGTTGTCGGCGTTCGACCGGGTGGTGAGCGACGGAGCGCTGGACGTGGTGCTGGTCTCCGGCTATTCCGGCGTGGGAAAGTCGTCGGTTGTCAACGAGCTTCACAAGGCGCTGGTCCGACCGCGCGCACTGTTCGCTTCCGGCAAGTTCGATCAATACCGGCGAGACGTCCCCTACGCGACACTGATCCAGGCATTCAAACCTCTCATTGGCCACCTACTGGGGCAGAGTGATTCGGAGATCGCCATCTGGCGGACGTCCCTGCAGGAGAGCTTGGACGCCAACGGGCAGCTGATGATCGATCTCATCCCGGAACTGGAACTGGTGATTGGAGAACAGCCTGCCGTCGTGGCGCTGCCTCCACAGGAAACACAGAAGCGCTTTCACCGTGTCTTCCAGCGATTTATCCAGGTCTTCGCCCGGCCAGAGCATCCGGCGGTGCTGTTCCTGGACGACCTGCAGTGGCTCGACGCGGCGACGCTGGAGTTCCTCGAGCACCTGATCACGGATGGCGGGATGCGCCACATGCTGTTGATCGGTGCATACCGGGATAACGAGGTGACGCCGTCACATCCACTCATGCGGATGCTGGCGAACATCCGTACCGCGGAAGCCCGGATCGATCGCATCACCCTGAACCCACTGCGCCTGGAAGACGTGAACCAGCTCCTTGCCGATGCCCTGCGCTGCGGGGGCGAGCTCGTGCACCCGCTCGCCACGGCCGTGCATGAGAAGACCGCGGGCAATCCGTTCTTCTCAATCCAATTCGTCATGGAGTTGGAGGAGGACGGCTTGCTGGTCCTTGAACCAGGGGCTGGGGCGTGGGAGTGGGACGCGGACCGCATCGCCGCGAAGGGCTACGCCAGTAACGTGGTGGAGCTCATGGTCGGCAAATTCAATCGCTTTCCCGAGGCAACGAAGGAGGCACTGAAACAATTAGCCTGCCTGGGCAACACCGCTGACTTTGGACTGCTTCGACTCGTGTATCAGGAGGACACCAACGGCGATATCCACGAGCACCTGTGGGAAGCGGTTCGCGGGGGGCTCCTCTTTCGCACCGACACGGCCTACCACTTCTCTCACGATCGTATCCAGGAAGCGGCCTACTCATTGATTGCGGAAGACCGACGTGCTCCGATGCACTTCCGCATCGGCCAGCTGCTGGCCGAGCATACGCCGCCAGAACGGCTGGACGAGGTGATCTTCGACATCGTCAGTCAGCTGAATCGCGCCCCGCATCTGATCACCTCCGGTAACGATCGCCGCCGCGCAGCCCGCCTGAATGCGATCGCGGGTCAGCGTGCCAAAGACTCGACCGCCTATGCCTCCGCACTGACCTACCTGAGTGCGGGCAGAGCATTGTTGACGGACTCGGCATGGGATGACGACTTCGGTCTCCTCTTCACCATCGAGCGGCTGCTCGCCGAATGTGAATTGCTGACGGCGGACATGAATGGGGCAGAGGCCCGCCTGTCGAAGCTGGCGCGGCGTGCTAGCACCGCCCGGGACGTCGCCATCGTCACGCGCCTACAGCTCACCTTGTATACAACGATCGATCGCAGCGATCTGGCGATCGACGTGTTCCTCGGTTATCTGAGACGGACCGGCACGGACTGGTCGAAACACCCGACGCGTGACGACGTCATCGCTGAATACGACCGGATCTGGTCGTTGCTCGGGCAGCGACAGATCGAAGACCTGCTGGAGTCGCCCCCGCTGGCGAATCTGGAGGTCTCGGACATGTTGGATGTGTTTACGGAAATCGTCCACCCGGCCTTGTTCTACGACGAGTATTTGGCGTCGCTGGTGGTGTGCCGCATGGTTACCCTCAGCCTGGAGCATGGCAACTCCGATGCGTCGTGTTTTGGCTATGTGTGGTTTGCGATGCTCGCCGGCCCCCGCTTCAACAACTACCGCGACGGGTATCGGTTCGGCCAACTTGGGTACGATCTCGTCGAGACCGGGCGCTTCACGCGGTACCGGGCACGGACCTACATTTCTTTCAGTACGCTCATGCCGTGGGCGACGCATGCGCTGCGTGCACGCGAGCTCGTGCACCGCGCGTTCGACGTTGCGTATCGAACCGGAGACCTGACGTTTTCCGCTTACGGCTGGCACGTGCTAATCACCAACTACCTTGCGGTTGGCGATCCGCTCGCCGAGGTGCAAACGGAGGCGGAGAATGGCCTCGCTTTCGTCACACGGGCAGGCTTTGGTTTGGTGGCCGACAATTGCAAGGCGCAACTGGGTCTGATTAGGACGCTCCGAGGTGCGACCACCAGCTTCGGATGTCTCGACTACGAGGACTATAGGGAGTCCGAGGTCGAGGCGCATTTGGCCGCGAACCCCGGCCTCATCATCGCCGAGTTCTTCTACTGGACACGAAAGCTTCAGAGCAGGTTTTTTGCCGGAGACTACGCTGCGGCTGTCACAGCCGCCCAGAACGCCCATCGTCTGCTGTGGGCCGCTGCCTCACAGGTCGAAACCGGGGAGTTTCGATTTTTTGCGGCCTTGGCTCATGCGGCCGCGTGGACGTCCGCCTCCACGGCCGAGCGAGGCGAGCATCTCACGCACCTGAGGGCGCACTACGATCAGCTCGAGACGTGGGCCGAGCATTGTCCCGCAAATTTCGAGAATCGAAGGGCCTTGGTGGCGGCAGAAATCGCCAGGATTGAGGGCTCGTGGCTGGAGGCGGAGACCCTCTACGAAGCGGCGATCGCTTCCGCTCACGCGAACGGGTTTGTCCATTACGAGGCCGTGGCGAACGAAGTCGCCTCGCGCTTTTATACGGAGCGCGGTTTCTCGAAGATTGCACTCGCGTACCTGCGCGACGCACAGGCGGGCTACCGCCACTGGGGCGCCGATGCAAAAGCGCGGCAGATCGAGCAGCTGTGCCCACAACTGACGGAGAGAAGGGCGACGCCTGATGCCACGAGCACGATCCTGGCATCGGTGGATCAGCTCGACATCGCCGACGTGATTAAGGTATCCGAGGCGGTGTCAGGTGAGATTGAGCTCGCGAAGTTGATTGACATCCTGATGCGCACGGCCATTGAGCACGCCGGTGCCCAGCGCGGCCTGCTGATACTTCCGCGTGGCGCAGACTTTTTCGTCGAGTCGGAAGCGACGGTCGGGAGCGAGGCGGTCTCGGTCGAGTTGAGGCACGCGAACGTGACAAAGGCCGATCTGCCCGAATCGGTGTTCCAGCACGTGGTTCGACGCAAGGAGAGGGTTCTCCTGCACAACGCATCGGGCGAGAGCCCGTTCGCGGCGGACGACTACATCCAACGGCATCGTGCGCGCTCCGTCCTGTGCCTGCCACTGCTGAAGCAGACGCGGTTGCTCGGCGTCCTCTATCTTGAAAACAACGTTGCCACGCACGTCTTCACTCCCGCGCGGACGACAGTGCTCAAACTGCTAGCTTCCGAGGCGGCGACATCCCTTGAGAACGCGCGACTGTATGCCGACCTTCAGGAGCGCGAGGCCAGGGTGAGACCTCTGTTCAACGCCAACATCATTGGCGTGTTCATCTGGAACCTCGATGGTCAGATTCTCGAAGCCAACCAGGCCTTCGCCAACATCGTTGGCTACGACGTCGACGATCTGATGTCGGGCCTGGTCCGCTGGACGGACCTGATGCCGGTCGAATGGGACGAACACGACGACCGACGGATGGAGGAACTGCAGGCCACCGGCAGTGCCGCGCCGTTTGAAGCCGAATACGTCAAGAAGGACGGCAGCCGGGTGCCGGTCCTGGTAGGCGCGGCGCTGCTCGACGGCAAGCCGACGGAAGGCGTTGCCTTCGTCCTCGACCTGACGGAGAGTCGGAGGGCGCAATCCAGCTTGCGGCGAAACGAAGCCTTTCTCGCGGAGGCCCAGCGGCTGAGCCACACGGGAAGTTTTGGCTGGAACGTTGCCGACGACGCGCATTTCTGGTCTGAGGAAACGTTCCGTATCTTCGAATACGACCCGTCAACTCGGCTCACGCAGCAGTTGTTGAGAGACCGCGTGCACCCGCAGGATCTACCACTCGCGGATCAGGCCGCCGCGCTGGCGGCCGAGGGCAAGCCTCTCGACTACGAATGTCGGATTGTGATGCAAGGTGGTGCCGTGAAATACCTCCACATCGTGGGGCATGGCGTCCAGGATAACAGCGGCCGGCACGAATACGTCGGTGCGGTGCAGGACGTTACGGAACACCGAACGTCGGAACAGACCCTTGGCAGGGTGCGTTCAGAGCTCGCCCACGTTGCCAGAATTACAACGCTGGGCGCCATGACCGCGTCAATTGCGCACGAGGTTCGCCAGCCCCTTTCCGGCATCATCACCAACGCCGGCACCTGCCTCCGCATGCTCGCCTTGAATCCCCCAGACATCGAAGGTGCTCGCGAAACCGCGCGGCGGACATTACGCGACGGCGACCGCGCGTCAGAAGTAATTACCCGGCTGCGGGCTATGTTCGGCAAAAAGGACGTGGCGCTCGAGCCCATGGACTTGAATGAAGCGGCGAGGGAAGTCGTCAAATTGTCTTTGAACGAACTACAGAGAAATCAAGCCGTGGTGCGAATGGAATTCGTGGACGGCGTACTTCCGATCACGGGCGATAGGGTGCAACTGCAACAGGTCATTCTGAACCTGTTACTTAATGCCTCCGACGCGATGGCGGACGTTGCTGACCGGCCACGCGAGATCGTCATCAGGACCGAGCACGCAGAACACGGTCATGTGCGCCTGAGCGTAGGCGACGTTGGTGTTGGCATAGATCCCCAATATGCCGACAAGCTCTTCGATGCGTTCTATACCACGAAGCCTGATGGAATGGGAATTGGCCTGTCCGTCAGTCGCTCCATCATCGATAGGCATCATGGCCATATTGCCGCCACGCGCAACCATGGCCCTGGGACGACCGTTTCATTCTCGATTCCCCGCAATCTCGCTGAACCGCTTCTGGCGCATTCCCGAAATACTTAGTCTCTGCTCTTGCCAACTGTGGCATGACGTTTCCGCAAGCGTGCGGCGTTTGCGAGAGTGTGTGACGACACCGTCCCCGCGCCTGCGCCTCGCGTGATGCCGAACGGCGCAGCGCCGCCGACTCTGGCGCTGAAGCAGTCTGAAGCAGTCGATACCAAGGTCCTATAGACCGCGCGCTATCCTGCCGCGCAGCATCTACGAGATTCACGTCACAACCGTCTTTTGATTGAGCGCGAGATCATGCTGATGAACCACGGCCCGCAACTGTCCCCACATTGCCTGTGGATCGGGGTGGCCATGAGCGTTGCGGGGTAAACGAGGGTGTGATGACTGACAGTCGACAGACGGAGCGGCGGGACCTCAGTGCAGGTGTGCTGGCAAGTTCGATCGCGGACGGCGCGACACTGCTCGGACGCGTCGGCGACGATGACGTGATGCTGGCCAGGAGCGGCGATGAGTTTTTTGCCGTGGGCGCGCATTGCACGCACTACCGTGGTCCGCTCGCCGAAGGACTCATCGTTGACAAGACCGTGCGCTGTCCGTGGCACCACGCGTGTTTCAGCCTGGAAACGGGCGAAGCCCTGAGGGCGCCCGCGCTCGATCCGATCGCCTGCTGGCGCGTCGAGCGCACGGGCGACCTGGTGACAGTCCGCGAGAAAGTGACACCGGTTGCGCCAAAGCCGCTGTCGGGCGCGCAGCCATCGTCCATGCTCATCGTCGGCGGCGGCGCCGCGGGCCTGGCGGCGGCCGACATGCTGAGGCGCCGTGGGTACGACGGTCGGGTTGTGATCGTCAGTGCCGATGTCGATCCGCCGGTCGATCGTCCGAACCTTTCGAAAGACTATCTTGCCGGCGAGGCCCAGGAGGATTGGATTCCGCTATGGCCAGCGGGTCTCTACACCGAACGACGCGTCGAGCTGCTGCTCGGGTCGCCGGTCGCATCGATTGATGCGCGCGCACATACCATCCGGCTCGAGAACGGATCGGAGCACGAGTTTGGGGCACTGCTGCTGGCTACCGGCGCCGACCCGGTACGGCTCCCGATTCCAGGTGGCGACGGTCCGACCGTGCGCTATCTGCGTTCGTTCGCGGACAGCCGCTCGATTGTCGAGCGCGCACAGGAGGCGACGCGGGTGGTTGTGGTGGGCGCGAGCTTCATCGGTCTGGAGGTCGCCGCATCGCTTCGCACCCGTGGTCTGAGCGTCGATGTCGTCGCGCCGGAGCAGCAGCCCCTAGAGCGCCTGATGGGCACCGAGATCGGTCAATTCATCCGCTCCGTTCATGAATCCCATGGTGTCGTCTTTCATCTTGGCCAGACTGTCGCCTCGATATCGGGACGAACGGTGACGCTGAGCGGCGGCTCGACGCTCGACGCGGATCTCGTCGTGGTAGGGGTGGGCGTCAGGCCCACTGTGGCGCTGGCAGAGCGATCCGGCCTCACGGTGGACCGTGGGATTGTGGTCAACGAATGTCTGGAAACGAACGTGCCGGGGATATTCGCGGCGGGAGATGTGGCCCGCTGGCCGGACCCGCATAGCGGTGAGCGGATGCGAATCGAACACTGGGTGCTGGCGGAACGTCAGGGACAGGTGGCCGCGTTGAACATGCTCGGCGAACGTAAACGGTTCGATGCTGTGCCGTTTTTCTGGAGTCAGCATTTCGACGTCACGATCCGTTACGTTGGCCATGCGGAGAAATGGGACGGCATTGAGGTCGTCGGGTCGCTTGACGCCCGAGACGCCTCCGTGAGTTTCGTTCGCGATGGCCGCGTCACCGCTGTCGCCACGGTGGGCCGTGATCGCACGTGCCTGGAGGCGGAATTGGCATTGGAGAAGACCGAGGAGACCGGCCGTCGATGACCGATCGCGCGGCTCAGGGGGACGTCTCTGGTCGGTCCGTCGAGGGTGAGCTATGACCGATAACTCAAGGATTGCGGGTGACGGCCTTCCGGACGTGCCGAAAAACGGATCCTTGCGAGGGGCAACGGTCGATCGTCTCGCGTGTCTCCTCCGTCACTGGACGTGGGCAGACGAGGCCATGCGGCAATTCAAGCGGGAACTGGCTGGCGGCTGGGAGTATGGGGAGGATCTCCGGGCCGATCATCCCTTCGGCGCGTATTATCACTGGTGCGCGCTGCTCTGCGGCTTGGGCGAAGCGGCGCTCGACCACGGTCTTCTGTCGAAGTCTCAACTCGATGCTGTTCGTGGCGATCTCGAGTCGACTCTGCCTGGACTGCGTGCGTGTCGAGACTTGCTGGTGGTCATCCCCGCATCGCTCGAGGAGCAGCCCCGAGTGGTCGATTTACTCCGCGATGAACAAACGCTCGGACGTCTATCGCGGGTCCACGATGCATTCGGGGAAGCACTGCGCCAGGAACGGGTTTCGCGAGAGGTGGACGGACTCGATCATTGAGGGTAACACGCGCCCATCGCCGCCAGAATGGTTCTCGAGGCGTACCGAGCAGCATCAGGGCGTACGAGGACAAGTGGCCGTCAGAACTGTGTAGAAACTGTGTAAGGTCACCCCGAAAACGCTGACAAACAGCGACGTTTACGGGTTCACATCGAGAGGCATTCTGCGGCGGCAAGTCGTTGAATCGATTGCGTGAAGGAGTGTTTCGGTATCACGCGGTGAGCGTCGCCGGATTCGTTTTCCAAGCGTGCTCCTTCAACCACTCGGACATCTCTCCGCTTTAGAATCAAACACTTACGGCCGCGCAATGATCAGGAATGCGCGAATTGTGT
>C688J18823_10000762_pt1 | contig 19128 bp, 16 predicted proteins | sample HopSoiMetagenom1_FD_18823 | JGI IMG/M metagenome (IMG submission 18823) | reverse complement strand
TATCAGTCTGACGTGATCTTCGCACCCGCCAGTCGAGCGGAAGCCATTATCAGCCGAACGGCGGTCCCCGGCGATAGCCTAGCCCTTCCGTCGTACATGGCTGAGTTTCCAAGCAAAGAAACGTGGTCGCAGCCACCGTCAATGTGCTGCCCCATTCGACTCAGGTAATGGGCGCGGAACATCGCCGACATCGTCAAGGTCCGGCGCCTGGCCGTATCCCATGCGTTTCATCTGCTCATGTACCTGCGCCATGTCAGCGTCACTGAGGCGCGGCGGCTCGCCGATAGCCAACGCATGGACATACATTTTCGCCAGCGTCTCCACTTCCACTGCAAGCCAAAGAGCCTTTTCAAACGTCTGGGCCGCCACGAGCAAGCCGTGATGGCCAAGCAGGCAAGCGTTGCGATCTTCGAGTGCCCTGAGGGCGTAGTCTGACAGTGCCTGCGTGCCGAAACAAGCATAGGGCGCACAACGGACATCGTTGCCACCCGCAACTGCGACCATATAGTGGAAGCACGGGATGCCACGCTCGTGAACGGCGAGAGTTGTGCTGAAGGTCGAATGCGTATGGAGCACGACGTTGACGTCTTCGCGCGCTCGCAGAATATCGCGGTGAAAGCGCCATTCGGATGAAGGCCGATGGTTGCCCTGGTAATTCGCGGCAAAATCCATCGCAACAATATCTTCTGGCTGCATCCGATCATAGGGCAGACTGGTAGGCGTGATCAGCATGCCGCTTGGGATCCGGTGCGAAAGATTGCCGGATGTGCCCTGATTCAGTCCGTTTCGATTCATCTGCCTGCAGGTATCGACAATGCCTTGCCGGAGATCAGCATGAGTGTGGTCTGTCATAAGGCGGGCTCCGAGAAAGCGATCCAGGACTGATAGGCGGTGGAAAGGCCGCGCGGGTCGAACCCATCGTTGCTAAGCGATGTGACAGCTTCAAGTACTACGCTCGAAACCGGCTGCGTACGCGAGAATCGCCGCCACAGCAGCGCAGCGCCAAGCGCCGTTCCGTGCGGTGATTGACTCACCCTGACGCTCTGCGAGGGTCGTAAGGTCGCAAGGCAACGGGCGAAGGGCAAATTCACCGCAAAGCCACCATCGATGACTATGCATTTTGAGCTCTCGAGTGCATCAAGGCAGCGGTTTGCGCTGAACGCTGCGTAGAGAAGTGCCAATGCCTGCCATTCGGCAGGCGTCTCGGGAGACGGTCCGATGACCCGTCCGCGGCGAGCCGCGCCCGGAAATAATCCGTCGTCGCCAATGAAGGAGGGGAGCGCCAGGGTCCCCTTCGACAGCAGGGCCGACAATGCGGCAAGGACGGCTGCATCAGAAGCACGATGTTCCCCGCGGATCAGGTCGTATTCGCGGCCGGTCGCGATCAATGTCGAAGGTGCATTCTCGCCATCGACATCGATATTGAGCACCATCGCGCGCGCGCGATCGAGTTTGTCCAGGGAGAGGTCGCGCTGAAATCCGATCATCCAGGTTCCGGTCGATAGGATCGAGGCATCGGCCATGCCGGCAGCCTTGTACCGAAACAGGTTGGCGTTGGAATCATGCACGCCACAGAGGATCTCGGTCGATTGCGTCAGGCCAGTGCGCCTGGCTACGGATTCCGAAACCGTCCCTAGCACCGCGCCGGCAGCGACGCGTTCGGGCAGCAGATGGCTCCAACCGCGCTTGCGCATAAGAGAGGAAGGCTGATGGTGGATGAGGTCCCAGATATGGCTCTGAGCCGCAAGCTGCGAGATTTCACTGGCCGCACGTCCGCCAAGCCGCAAGGCGAAAAATTGCGCGGTGGTCAGATAGGCTTTTGCGCGGGCGAATTCCACGGGATATGCGCTTTCCTGCCACAGCAGCTGCTTTCCGAGCCGCATCGCGCCTCCGATTCCGCAGAACACCTCATCGTAACCGGGCGCGATCCGGGCATATGCTTCATCAATTGCCGGCGGAGAGACAGCATCATAGTCCATCATCGGCAGCACCGGCGTATCACCGTCGACAAGAACTGCGCCGCATCCATGCGCAGCCACGATCACGGCGCCAATGGCATGGCCTCGAGACACCACGGCAAGGGTATCGAGAAGCCAATCTTCTAGCCCGGCAAGATCATAGGCGAGGTACGAGCCCTGAGTCATCGACACATTCGGAATCTCATGTTTTTCGAGCGGCCAGCCGTCATCGCTCGCCACTAGCAGCTTGATATTGGTCTTGCCAATGTCGAGAACCGCGATGGGGGGCGAGCCGATCGAACTCATCATCGCTGGCTACCGCGGCGCCTTGCCGGCGAAATGAGGAACCGCCGCGACGGCAATCAAGATTCCACCCCAGATCGCCAGCGTGAGGAATTGGCTGAGGTTCAAAAGGTTGAATGCCGAGGAGATCACTTGAAGGATGATCAGCGCAAGCAATAGCCCGCCGACTTTTCCGAAGCCACCAAACGGATCGATGCCGCCGAGGACGGCCGCGAGAATGGTGACCAGCAGATAGCTCTCGCCGTATGCCGCGTTGGCCGAATTGAAACGTGCCAACATGACCACCGCTGCTGCGCCCGCGAGCAGGCTGGAAAGCACATAGAGTTTGAGGAGAACGGCGCGGGTATCGACCCCGGAGTAGCGGGTTGCTTTCTCGTTCGAGCCGATCATGTAAACCTTTGCTCCGAACGGCGTCGCGTTCAGCATCAGCGCGACGGGCAAGGCGCAGAGCGCAAGTACGATCAGAGCAAAGGGCACCCCAAAAACCGTTCCATTGCCGATAAACACAATGGGCTCCGGAAATCCGGAGATGACGTTACCGCGCGACAGGCCGATCGCGACGCCCTTGCATAGTGTCATCGTGCCGAGCGTGGCGAGGATCGGCGAAACGCCGAGATAGGCGATGACGAAACCGTTGAGGAGACCTACCAATGCGGCCACTGCAAACCCTGCAGCGATCGCCAGCACTTGAATGCCGACCCAGGCAAAGCCCTGACTCCCTGGGATGTAGTGCGTCAGCAGGAAGGCGATGGTCAGTCCGGACAGATTGGCGGTCGCGATGATGGAGAGGTTGAGCCCACCGGATAGCAAGGCCAGCATCATTGCAAGCGAGAGGATGCCGAGTTCTGGCATCTGGAAAGCCATCGATTGCAGCGTGTTGACCGAGAAGAACCGGTCGCCGATCATGATCGCGAACGCCACCCAGAGCGCGACCAACAGCAGGGTGAGGGTGGCGACAGTGCCGCTGCCAGCGAGGCCTACCATGCGCCGGCGAAGTGAGAGGGCGGGCGCATTGCTCATCGGCGCGCGCTCCGGGTTCGCCGCTCTCGCTGCGACCAGGCGGTTGCTGAGACCGAAATGAGGATAACCAAACCGACGAAGAACGGCGACCAGTAGGACGAAACGCCCAGCAAAATGATTCCATTTTGGAGCACCGCGAGCAGTGTCAGGCCCAAAAACGTGCCGAGGACGGTGCCGACGCCCCCCATCAGGCTGGCGCCGCCCAGCACGACGGCGGCGACCACATCGAGTTCCTTGCCCACCAGCACAGTCGGAGCCACGGACTGCGCGAGTTGTGCCTGGATCAGGGAAGCGATTCCAGCCATGACACCCATGTAGCAATACACCAGTATGTTAAGGCCGAAAATGTGGAAGCCGAGTCGCTGCGCGGCATCGGCATTGCCTCCCATGGCATAGATTTGCCGGCCGATATTGGTTCGGTTAAGCAGGAGCCAGGTGACGAGAAATGCCAGCGCGAGCGCTAGGATCTGCAGGTTGACACCGTACGAGCTATCCTTGGCCCATTCGAATTCGAACCAGAAGATGCCGGTCGCAAACCAGTCAGGCAGCGAATAGATGTATTTGCCGCCAGTGAAGAAGATCAGAAGCCCATAAAAAATGTTCAGCGTTGCGACCGAAACGATGATCGATGGTATTCGAAGCTTCTGGATGAAGATTGCGTTGAGGGCACCGAGCGCACCGCCAATCCCAATTGCGATGGCGAAGACGCTGATCCAGTTCGCGCCGTAAGCATTGGCAAGCGAGAGTGTGACATATTGTGCCACCGACGCGGTCGCGGTGAATGAGATGTCGATTCCGCCGGCGATCAGCACGACCAGTAGTCCGAGCGCAAGGATGCCGACGAATGCGTAGGAGGTCAGCAGGTCGAACAGATTCTGCATGGTCAAGAATTGGGCATTCGCGAAGCCCAAGCTGGCGCAGAGCCCCAAGATTACCATCAGCAGCCAGAACTCATGGCTGCGACGAAACCTGCCGAATGATGCAATGGCCGATTCAGGCATTGACGGCCTGCCGAAGCGCGTCTTCTGAGGTGGCTGCGGCAGCCACGTCGGTTGTCAAACGGCCTTCCCGCATCACCAGCACGCGATGACTGTGATAAAGGACCTCGGGGATTTCGTCCGATATCATTAGCACCGCGACGCCGTCGCGGGCCAACCGCCGGATGATTTCATAAATTCCATCCTTGGCGCTGATGTCGACGCCCACCGTGGGACTATCGAGGATAAGCACCCGCGGGTTGGTCGCCATCCATTTGGCGAGCACGATCCGCTGCTGATTGCCCCCGGAGAGGGTCTTCACCGCGTTGGCGGGGTTGGAGACCTTGATCCCGAGTTCAGCAACCCACCGAGCAACATGGCTCTGTCGCGCGCGTGCGGCAATCAGGCCGAATGCGCCAGCCAGCCGTTCCAGCACCGTGAGCGTGACGTTCGCGGTGACAGACTGATGCAGGATGAGACCAAGCGTAAGCCTATCTTCGGATACATAGGCGATCCCTCGATCGATCGCCTCTGCATTTGTACGAAGGGCGATGGGCCGCCCGTCAAGTGCGATGGTGCCGCGATCGGGCGGCTTCATGCCGAACAGCGATAGCGCGAGTTCGGTTCGCCCCGAGCCGAGCAGACCGGTGAGACCCACTACTTCGCCCGCGCGCAACTGCAAACTTACATCCTCGTACTCACCCTCGCGGCCCAGGCCCTTAACTTCCAGCACAACCGGCCCAGCGGCAAGCTCAGGCGCCTGTATCTGATACTCGAAGGACTTGCCTGTCATCAGCTGGCTGAGCTTCCGCCCGTCGATTGTGTCTGCAGCAAAAGTACCGACTTTGGCGCCATCCCGCAGTACCGTTACGCGTTCGGCGATTTCAAGCACCTCGTCGAGGCGGTGGCTGACGAAAACGACGCAGATGCCAGTACGCTTCAGCTCGCTCACGAGCTCGATCAGGGCGTTCACCTCGTGGCGGGTCAACGATGCCGTAGGCTCATCCATGATCAGGAGCTTAGCATCCGCAGCCAAGGCCCGGCAGATCGCGACCAGCTGGCGTCCGGCAATGCTGAGCTCTGAGACTTTTGCGTCCGGGTCGAACTCAACGCCGATTTTCGCCATTGTGGCCTTCGCGGTGGCGCGCATTGAGGCCCAGTTCACCGAATGAATGCCGCCAAGATGGTGCGCCATCGCGATATTCTCGGCGACGGTGAGGTTGGGAAATAGCGAAAGATCCTGGTAGATGACCTGAATGCCGCAATGCGTGGAGTAGACCGGGTTTAGTTTGGGATATTCCTTGCCGGAAATTACGATCCGGCCGCCGGGCTCCGCTGCCTCTACGCCCGAAATGATCTTGATCAGGGTCGACTTGCCGGAGCCGTTTTCACCCACCAGGCAGTGCACCTCGCCGACTTCCAGAGCGAGATCGACGCCGCGGAGCGCGTGCACGCCGCCGAAGCGCTTCGATATGCCGGACATCTCCAGGAAAGTCGCCAAAGGTTCGCCTGCAATGGACCGTTGGATCGTGCGATCACTCGAGTGGTACCGCATTCCCGACCGGAAGGCCGGGAATGCAGCGCGATGAGGCGGCTGAACCGGCTTCGGGCTAGAGCCCTCCGGCAATCAGTCCGTCGATGGTTTCCTTGTTGATGCGCATGATCTTGTCCACCTTGATCTGCTTTCCTGCAACGTCGACGGCCGCCTTGCCAAGGCCGGGTACATCGACGCCATCCGTGATGGGCTTGCCATCGAGCACGAGTTTGGCCACCGCGACCATCGCGTAACCCGCATCGGTGGGATTCCACAGAAATCCTTCGCGGATCGTATCATCCGCGATAAGCGACTTCGCCTGGCTTGGCAGCACGGTGCCGACAACGGCGATCTTCTTGCCAAGACGTTGCTGACGCACAGCATTTCCAGCCCCGATTGGTCCATTCGAACCGAAGCCGAGAATACCACGCAGGTTGGGATAGGCCTTGATCACGTCGAGCGTCGTGCGCTGGCTGGTGTCGATCTCGTCGGCCCCTGGGAAGCGGTCAGCGACGAGCTTCATTTTCGGAAAATTCTTCTGCTGGTAGGCAATCGCGGCATCGGCCCATTTGTTGTGAAGCGGCGTCGTAAGAGTCCCGACATAGACTACATAATCACCTTCGCCGCCCATGTCCTTGGCGAGACGTTCCATCTGCACCTCGCCGAAGCGAACGGAGTCGATCAATTCCACATTCCAGTCACGGCCTTCCTGTTCCGGACCCTCATGCGTAATGACCTTGATTCCGGCGGCTTGGGCACGCTTCAGCACGGGCTCGCAGACTTTTACATCAAGCGGCACCAAGCCGATCACGTTGACCTTCTTGGCAATCAGATCCTCAAGGAGCTTTACTTGCTGTGCCGGATCGACGTTCGCCGGGCCCACCATGGTGGCATTAATGCTGAAATCCTTCGCACCCTTCTGGATTCCCTTTTCAAGTGCGTTGAACCACGGAATTCCCGCGATCTTCACGACCGTGACCATTTCCTTTTGGGCTTGCGCAAAGGCAAAGCCCGGAATACCGGCACTGGCCAACGCGGCCGTGCCGCCGATCAGCTTGAGCGTCTGGCGTCTGTCCATTGTTCCCTCCCAGGAAATTATCTTGGATTCCGCACCCCTGACCTGGCAGTGGCCGGGTGGGGCCGTCGACCCTATTCTTGCTGGAGGCAGAAAGTTATTGCCTGTCCAACCGCAGGACCTCGAAGCAGATTAGAGACTGGCGCTCCAGAACGTGTCAAGCAAGTGACATGCTCGCCAGCCACCATCGCAGTGCGATAACTAGTCTGGCTTCAAGCTGCTGAGTGAGCTGCAGCGATCGATCAGCATCCCTACAGCCATCACGTCAGCGAAGGAACGCCCNCGCCATCCCGCCGGACGAAAGCAAACAGTCCCGGCCCTGGCTTCAGAACCCACCAGGTCGGCTGCGCACAGNGATTCACACTTTTCTCTGATCTCTGAGTGTCATTTTTTCGTCACCGTGTGGGTGCGCGCGCGAAGGGCCGGCATGGCGAGCTTCGCCGTTGCACAATCCCTTGCCGGCCACGACTATCTGACTGTCATCGTTACGTTTTTAGCTTCCCGTAATCGTCATCGTCCGACCGTTCGTTCACATCATTTTTCGCGCTCGGGCGCCTGCCCTCCGCTTGTCAGCATCGCGGGTCGCATGCCATCCTAACCCCGTGCGCGCAGGGGAAGGGCAATTCCCGCCATTGGCTATGCGCCGCGTTAGGGCGACGTCCATGACGCTTGATCAGATAAGGTCAAGAAAGCACTGCCGCGAAGAAGACTTCGACATGACGCAGCATTTCGAATCCGCTGCTTGGCGGATACTCCGATTGAGTTCTGCTGAGAACATCGCGGCTCGCATTGGGGAAGGCCTCGCACCTTTGCGGTCAGCCAATGAGCTTGCTGACGCGGCAGGGTGCAGCAGACGCAATGTTCGAAAGGCTGTCCGAAAGCTCGTCGGTGCCGAATTGGTATCTTACCACGACAAGACAGGCTGAAGCAGCTGATAGATGAGAACGGGCTTGACGCCCCATCTTATACAGTGAGCACCATGAAGGCGACGGGCAGGCGCTGTTCGAGGCGGCCAGCAAGCTGAATTGCGAGGGCATCGTCTCCAAGCGGGTTGATGCGCCGTACCGGTCGGAGCGCGTCGAGGCGTGGCAGAAGATCAAGACGGTGCAGCGCGAAAAGTTCACAGTGGTTGCGCTCGTCAAGGACCCCACCGGCGTCGCCGCGCTCTACCTTGGCAAGCAGGAAGGGAACGAGCTGCGCTACATGGGCAAGGTCTGGGCTGAAGCCCGACGAAATCGCCGGAGATCCGCAAGGCGCTTGATACGGTCGTGCCCCGAAGCAAAAAATCAAGAAGCGCATAAAGAAGCCGAGGGCCACCTGGGTCGAGCCGAAGTTTTACCCCGACATTGCAGAACTGTATGAACGAGGAAACCATCGCACACGTTGCCGGGTGGGGCAAAACGCTCGGCTGCATCCCCAGCTGCATCACCGTCAATCTGCCTGCTCCAGGGCACGTCCACCGCGGCACTGGCAAGCACGGCGCCAAGCACACGGTGTTCGCACCGGCGAGCTGCACGGCCGCATCACGCCACGTGCAAAGGAAGTATCCCGCCTGGTCGCCTATGCCGACAACGCAAAGGTGACCACATCTTTGGGGCGAGCGCTGGTCCAAGCTCGTGGCCAACGTCATGGGAAATGGACGCTCTACCTGCACTGGCCTGCCTGGGCGAGCCATGCTGCAGAGCAATTCGATCCGCCGCTTCTCGACCCGCCTCGGGAGCGAGGCAATTCGTGAGGGCCAGGCGCTGGGCTATCAGCTGGAGGAGGTCCTGCATTTGCCGGCCGAGACCATCGCGGGCCTGGCGAGGGCGACGAAACGTGATGCACGTCCGCGACCAGCAGCGCTTTTCGGATTCCAAATACACTTCCTCCGAGCAGCGCCCCTCGATGTCCCAAGGCTTGCAGAAGGGCCGTCGCACCGAAATCGAACCCCTCAATGGCTTCGTCGTGGATGATCCGAAGCACATCACGGAGCTGCGATTGAATCGAGCGGCACCCTTACAGTCTCTCCCGCCACTTCCTGGAAGACGCCGCGTTTACTTGCGAGCGCAGGCCGGGTTGCCGCGCCAACAAGATGACGCATGTCTGCGGCCAAAGTCGCGGTCGCTCCAATCGATATAGACCGAAAAATTGAATCTTGCGGCCGCTGCAATTCTTCTCCTGGTACGTCGAAACGGCAGGTCCGAGAAATGGAGTCCCCGCAAATCGACGTTGATTGCTTCTGGACCGGCTCGGTCTTTGAAGGTGTGCATTCCAGATTTGAAGGCGACCCCCGGCAGTGAGCTGCATTGAGCAGAGAAGGCGAGCTTGAGGGCACTGACCGGGACGGTTATATTAATCCCAATTCACTTTGACGCAGCGCACTTTCACCTTTACGGCGCTGACGGTATACCTAGCCTTATGTTTGTGGGGTGGGCGTAATGAGCGAGTGCGGCAATGTCCAATGAACCGGTTGAGCTAGACGCGCTGGTTGTTGGTGCGGGCTTTGCGGGCCTCTACCAGCTGTTTCGGCTTCGGGATAACCTTGGCTTGAAAGTCAAGGCCGTAGAAGCGGCTCAGGGTGTTGGGGGCACGTGGTTCTGGAATCGCTACCCTGGAGCTCGGTGCGACTCTGAAAGCCATGTCTATTGGTATACGTTTTCCCTGGATTTGATGCGACAATGGGAGTGGTCTGAACGCTATCCCGGCCAAGCAGAAATTCTGCGTTATCTGAATTTCGTTGCCGACAAGCTCGACCTGAAACGCGACATTCAATTTGGTACCCGGGTTGCGTCGGCGCATTACGATGAAGCGACGAATCGCTGGCACATCCGTGCAGAAACGGGCGAGACCTTCATCGCGAAGTTTCTCATTACCGCGGTCGGCTGCCTCTCCACTGCCAACGTGCCCGACATTCTGGGACTGAAGACCTTCAAGGGTGAGTGGTACCATACAGGGCAGTGGCCGCACGAAGGCGTCGAGTTTGCGGGCAAGCGAGTGGGGATGATCGGCACCGGATCGACCGCCATCCAGGCGGCGCCGGTGATCGCCGATCAAGCCAAGCATCTGACCGTATTTCAGCGTACCGCGAACTATTCAGTACCAGCACGCAACGTCCCATTGACGGCGGACTTCAAGCAATATGTCAAAAACAGCGCCAGCGAAATACGCGCGACTACGCATCAAACCTACAATGGCATGGGCTTCAAGGTTGCGGAACGCAAAGCGGTCGACACGCCGCCAGAGGAGCGCGAGAGAATTTATGACGAGGCCTGGGAGCGTGGCGGGCTGCAGTTCCGCGCATCCTTTGAGGACATGCTCGTTTCTAAGGAAGCAAACGACACCGCTGCCGATTTCATAAAAAGGAAGATCCGCTCGATTGTGAAGGATCCCAAGACCGCGGCGGTCCTCGCTGACATTGATCATCCGTATGCGGCCAAGCGCCCGCCGATCGATACCGACTATTTTGAGACCTACAATCGGCAGAATGTCACGCTGGTGGACGTCAAAGCTGCGCCAATCCGGCAGATCTCCGAGATTGGAATTCGCACGGATCAGGCCGAGTACCCCCTAGACATCATAGTTTTTGCGACAGGGTTCGATGCGTTGACGGGACCGCTGCTCAAGATGGATATCCGCGGGCGGGGCGGGATCGCACTCAAGCATGTCTGGGAGGCAGGACCACGCAATTATCTAGGTTTGCAGGTCGCTGGTTTTCCAAACCTCTTCACCATCACGGGGCCCGGCAGTCCATCGGTTCTGTGCAACATGCCCGTAGCCATAGAGCAACATGTCGATTGGATCACCGATTGCATCGCTCATATGCGGACTAACGGGCTGGAGCGGATCGAGGCACGGGCCGACGCCGTCGAGAAATGGGTAAGCGAAGTCAACGAGGCGGCTGCNCGAACACTACTGCCGCAGGCAAAGCATTCCTGGTACCTCGGGGCGAATATTCCAGGCAAGCCGCAGGTGTTCATGCCATATGCAGGTGGCTTGGTCCGTTATCGCGAGATCTGTCAGAAGGTCGTCACCCGCGGCTACGAAGGTTTCGCTCTGTCATAGTCGTTTGCAATGAGTTCGGCTCGTCTTCCTCGGCGATGGTCCGGTCGTTAACCTGAATCGTGCCTAGCGGAGCTGCAAGCACCTATCATTCCGAGGCCACCGCCCCTCACGNCCGAAGCGCGCCCCAGAAAGCCGCCAGCTGCAGGTGGAAAATCCTACAAGATTGACGCCTAAGCCGGTGTTCTCCTAAGTCGGGATGTGCGGAGCACAAGCCTGCGCAGGTTGAGCTCCAGCATATCTGCGAGGACCATTATCGTGCGTCGTGGGTTTGACTAACACGTCCGAGTCTGGCTCGAAGGCCACATCGCAGTCCGACACCGTTCTCGTCAGAGACAAGGCGCAAAAATGCCCCGTCAAGTCCGGGGCTAGAGTTTGCTTTGGAGGTCGTCTCTTTTGTCTGCGCTCGGAGTTCAGAGATTCAAGCTCATCGCTTCGGGGTAATAGTGGAAGCCCTCCGATGTCTTGGCGATATGGCCGTAACCTGGCCAGGCAAAATGATAGGACATCACAGGAATCTTGTTTGCAGCAATCATATCTAGCAGTTTGACCCGGCTTTCAGCTGCCTGCTGCGGATCGGTGTCGTACGAGAACTGCATCCGCGGTTTTTCAAGCAGCAGTATCGGATGGTGAGTAAGATCACCGAGGAAGGCGAACGATTTCCCTGCCGACGAGACCATGAAGATTGTGTGACCTACGGTGTGGCCAGGAGCTGCCATGGCCTGCACGCCGGGAAGGAATTCCTGACCGTCCTTGAAGAACACAAGGCGATCTCGTATCGGAAGTAAGTTCTTGCGTGCATGAACGACAAAGTCCTTCAATGGACTGCCAAGCTTGCCTTCATCGGTCCAGAAATCGAAATCGCTCTGAGCTATGTAGTACTGTGCGTTGGGGAATAATGGCTTACCGTCCGCGTCCACAATGCCGCCGATATGATCGATGTGCGCATGTGATAAGACCACGGCGTCGATGTCGGCTGGTTTAATGCCAGCCTCTGCCATACTCTTCTGCTGACGGCCGGTGGTCGGTCCGAAGGCCTTAGACGTTCCCATGCCAGTGTCGAATAGAACTAGCCTGTCACCCATATTCACGATCGGCGAATTCTGCTCCAGCACCACATTTTCCGGTGAGAGGAAATTGTCGCTCAGCATCTTCTTCACTTCTTCATCAGGCACGCCGATGAAGGTCCCTTTCGGAGGACCGAGTGGCAGCGGACCGTCAGAAACGACCGTCACTTCGGCGTCTCCGAGACCGAAGCGATAGAAATAAGCTGGCTGCGTCCCAAGCTTGGGTGCTCGCGCAAAAGCGTTACTGCCCAGCACGGTCGATGCGCCTAATCCTGCGCCGAGGGCGAGCAAGGAGCGCCGCGAAAGGTCGTATGTCATGTTTCCTCCTTTTGTTATTATGAAGTAACATAGCAGGATGCGCTCGTTCCCGAAGGCTGGCAAGGGGCGTCCGTCTTGTGCGAGCGAGCCGTCCGTATATCTCGCTCGTCGGCTCGAAATGACCCGCGTACTGCCGTAGATCGCTCCTGGTGAGCGGAGCTGCGTCACATATCATTTGCGTCTGAGTTCTCCCGGGTCGCCATCTGTCCGCAGTTAAGGTTGGAAGGGAAATGACCGGCGCTGGATGAGCTCGACGTGAGGGACCGCGAGTAGACGTCCTTCCTTCGCGCTAAACACCTCGAGCGACAGGCGCCGTGCGCTCATCTTGCGATCGCTATGTTGTGAGTGTTCATTCCCGAAGCGGATCCGCTTCGCGAAAGTCCATGCGATGAGCGGAATGGGCAAGGTGGATAGCGCGGCACCAGCGCATCGCGGTAAGATCCCGTGACGTATATTGAGCAGCAAGGCGGCGCCCAACTCTACCGGAAGGTACAATGCCCATTACCGAGGCTCCGGCCTCGCTCCATCTTTATGTCGCTTGATCAGCATGGCCTCGCTGATCTACAGTCGGGCACAACACGACTGGTTGATTCAACAGCCGGATCACAGGGAGGTGCAGTTCGATGAGCGGACCCGTCACGCGTCGCACGCTTTTGGCCGGTGGCACGGCTACTTTGGTGGCCGCCCCATGGGTAGCCAGGGCACAGGCAAATACTCTCCGCATAGGCATGCAAAGCATCCTATCGGGACCCATCGCGCTGCTCGGCACCTCTTCGCGCAACTCGCTCCTCATCGAGCAAGATCGCATCAATGCCGCTGGCGGCTTCCTGGGCCGGCAAATCGAGTTCGTATTCCGGGATTCCAAAGGCCAGCCGCAGGAAGCCGCGCGCGTCGCACGTGAACTGGTGAACACTGCAGGCTGCGAGCTGCTGGTCGATGCGGAAGCGTCGTCCGCCTCATTCGCGGTGCAGGAGGTTATGCGGGACCTCAATGTGGCCTGCATTCACACCAACAGCGAGACGTCATCGCTCACCGCTGATCCGAAGATCCGGGTGCCCACCGCATTTCGCGTGGCGCGTCAGGGCGTGCACGATGCTGTCGCCGGCAGCCTCTACCTCGCCGACTTCGCCAATGCCAAGAAAATCAACAAATGGGCGACTTGCTCACCGGACTACGCCTATGGGCGCGACACGACGGCGCAGTATCTGCAGTTCTTCAAGAAGTTCAAACCGGATGTCGAGGTCGTAACCGAGGCCTGGCCCAAGCTCGGCCAGCCGGACTTCACCGAAGTGATTACCAAACTTATCCAGGCCAAGCCGCAGGCGCTGTTCACGCTGCTTTATGCCGGCGATCTCTCGGCGTTCGTGAACCAGGGGAATGTCTATGCTCTGTTCGGGCAGATGACCGTCGCAACTCCGAACGTCGACTATCCAGTGCTGGCCGCGATCAAGAATCTGCCCGCGGGCATCCAGTCGGCCACGCGTTATCTTGAGACATTCCCGGATACGCCGGCGAACAAGGAATGGGGTCAGGCGTACTTCAAAAGGTGGAACGAACGGCCGACTAATTGGTCCTGGCAGAATTCGGTCGCCATGCACTTCTATGAGGCAGCCATCAAGAAGGCCAATTCTTTGGACGGCAAGGTGATAGCGGCTGCCCTGACGGGACTGAAGATCAATTCGCCTTTTGGCGCCGACGGCACCATTACCATGCGGGACGATCACACGACAATCGGCTATGCGATCGGGTGGGGACAGACCATTCCGAAGGATCCGTTCATCACCGACATCAAACCCGCCGATTGGGGCAAGATCATCGAACTTGAGACGGAGTGGAAGAAGCAGCAGAATTACAGCTGACGATCGATGGACTTCAACGCGCTCGGCGCATGTTTTACGACCCCCGCCTGTGTGGTGACGCAGGCCACCAGCGGCCTGATCGTGGGCATGCTGTTGTTCCTGGTGGCTGCCGGCTTGACGCTGATCTTCGGCGTTCTCAAGATCGTCAACTTCGCCCACGGCACCTTCTACATGCTGGGCGGCTATGTAGCTTACAGCGCATATGCCGCGACGGATAGTTACGCGCTCGCCGTGTTGGCGGGTGCGGTGGCCATGGCCTTGTTCGGCGTGCTCTTCGAACGCGTGCTGATGAGCAGGGTCTACGGCAGCAACGTGCTTATGCAGCTTCTGGTGTGCTACGCGGTGGTGCTGATCTTCGACGACATCGTCAAGATTGTCTGGGGGCCCGAGTTCCGCGCCATGGGAATGCCGGCTGCCTTTCAGGTCCCGCCGCTGTTCATTGCAGGCGGCGTCGTGCCTCCGTTTTACGCCGTGCTGATCGGAATAGCTGCGCTGATCGCCATCGTGCTCAGCCTCGGGCTGTCCAGAACGCGCCTCGGCAAGACAGTTCGGGCCGCGGCGGTCAATCCGCAGATGGTCTCGGCGCTGGGGGTCAATACGACGGTGCTGTTCGCGATCGTCTTTGCGATCGGCGGCGGGCTCGCTGGCCTCGCAGGCGCGCTCGCGGGTCCCGTTCGCTCGCTTTCGCCCGGCATGGGCTTTTCGATCCTGATCGAGGGATTCATCGTCACTGTGATCGGCGGTATGGGCTCGATCGCAGGCGCGATGGTAGCGGCGCTCGTCATCGGGCTCGTTCGAGGCTTCGGCACGATCGGCTTCCCCGGCTTCACAGATGGGCTTATCTACATCGTCATGATTGGTATCTTGGTCCTGCGCCCGCAGGGACTGTTCGGCCGCCCCCTATGAAGCGCAATCCTGCCTCGCGCGATGCCCTGTTCGCCGCGATCGTGCTTATCTTGCTGCTCGCGATCCCAATCTTGCACCGTAGCCCGGCCTTCGAGGACTTCATTATCCGTCTCAGCGCGATGGCGCTGTTCGCGACGTCGCTCAATCTGCTGGTCGGCACCACAGGAATGGTCTCATTCGGCCACGGGATGTTCTATGGCTTCGGCGCCTATGCATTTGGCCTCACGATGCAGTTGACGGAATTGTCTCTGCCCGTCGCGGCGCTATTCGCGGTGGCTCTGACGACCATCGCCGCTCTCGTGGTTGGCGCAATCTGCGTCCGACTAAGCACGGACTATTTCGCTTTCATCACCCTCGCGGTGCAGATGCTCTTCTTCAGCGTTATTGTCTCATGGCAGAGCCTGACCGGAGGTGATCAGGGGTTGCGCGGTGGTATTCCTCGCCGTCACATCTTTGGTTTCGACCTGGGTTCGCAGCTTCATCTATACCAGTTCTGCGCCATCGTAGCCGTGCTCGGATTGTTGGCGCTCCGCCATGTCTCGATGAGTCCGTTTGGGAATACGTTGCGCATGATCCGCGACAATGCGGAACGCGCCAGCTTTGTCGGCATCGTCCTGTGGCGCGCCCGGCTGCTGGCGTTCACGATCGCGGGCGGCTTCGCCGGGATGGGAGGCGTGCTGGCAGCCCTGTTCGTATCAGGCGCCTATCCCGAGCTGGCCGATTGGCCCAACTCGGGCCAGGCCATTTTTGCGGTCATGCTGGGAGGCATCAACAGCTTTCTCGGGCCCGTGCTGGGCGCGATGATCCTGCTCGCGCTGAATGACCTCGTGCAGCGTTTCACGGAGTATCACGGACTTGTCCTGGGCGTCGTGATCCTCGCATTCGCGCTTGGCCTGCGCCGAGGCGTACTCGATTTCATCCACCTCGTCTGGAGCAAGCGCGCGCGATGAACGTTGAGATCAATCATCTCACCAAGTCATTCGGCGGCGTACGCGCGATCGACGACGTGTCGCTTGCCTTTCCCTCCGGCAGCTTATCAGCAATTATCGGACCAAACGGGGCCGGCAAGACCACCTTCTTCAACCTGATCAGTGGCGCGTTCATCGCCGATTCTGGCGAGGTGCTGCTTGACCGTGAGGACATTCTCCAGCTCTCCAAAACGGAACGCATGCGGCGGGGCATTGGGCGTGCCTTCCAAGTCGCGAGTTGTTTTCCGACCATGACTGTGCGCGCGAACTTGATGGCTGCGGTCACGGCCCACGCCGGCCGCTGGGCCAGCCTGTCTCATCGCTTTCCGTCCCCTGGCATGCGCGAGCGTGCGGACGATGTGATGGAGTTCGTCGGGTTGACCGATGTTGCCGATGTCGAGGCGAACATCCTCTCGCATGGCGATCAGAAGCTGCTTGATATCGCTATTGCGCTCGCGTTGGAGCCCAAAGTGCTGTTGCTCGATGAACCTACGGCTGGCATGGGCCCGGACGAACGCTGGCGCATGATTGAGCGCGTTCGCGCTCTTTGGGAACGCCGAAAGCTAACACTTATTTTCATCGAGCACGACATGGATATCGTCTTCAAGGTTGCCAGCAGCATTCGCGTGCTCTGCTACGGCAAGGTGCTGGCCGAGGGCACCCCAGACCAGATCCGCAACAACCAGGCTGTCATCGACGCCTATCTTGGGGCAGAGGAGAACGCGACTTGACCGAGCTCTTGCGTGCGGAGGGCGTAAGCGTGTTCTACGACGCGAGCCAGATCCTATTCGGTGTCGATGCTGCGCTCCAGGAAAAGTGTACACTAGCGCTGCTCGGCCGAAATGGCGCGGGCAAGAGCACGACAATGAAGGCGCTCGCTGGCATTGTCCCGGTGCGCAGCGGCCGCATCTTCTTCGCTGGCCGCGACATCACGCACGCACCGCCTCACGCGCGCGCGCAGCTGGGTATGGCTTATGTGCCGGAAGACCGGCAAGTATTCCCCGAGCACAGTGTGGAGGACAACCTCCAGATCGCGGCCAAGAGCGGCCCTGGCGGCCGGCGTGACTGGACGCTGCCGCGGATCTGGGAAACGTTCCCGCTTCTTACAAGGCTTCGATCCCGCCAGGCAGGCCGCCTTTCCGGTGGCGAGCAACAGCTGCTGGTGATCGCTCGTGCGCTGATGGGAAACCCGCTGGTCCTGCTGCTTGACGAGCCTAGCGAAGGGCTGGCGCCGATCATTGTCGCCGACATCAGCAGGGTCTTGCGAGAATTGGGCGCGGGTGGCGCCACGATTTTGCTGGCTGAACAGAACATGCATTTCTGCCTGCGGATTGCACAGGAGGCGCTCGTCATCGATAAGGGCAAAGTCGTACATCGTGAAAGCACGGCAGGCCTTTCAGGAAATGATGATATTCGAAGGCGCTATCTCGCGATGTAGACCCTGCAGAGCAGACATGACGCCTCCGACAGGTTGTTCCCGAAAACCGACCTCCTGCCTCAGTCACGTGTCAGCCGGTCGCCGCGCGCATTGGCTTCGTCGTCACCGATGCTGCTGCATAATCAGCGAGCTATAAAATGAACGCATGGGACCCGCGCAGACCTGAGTTAAATTTGGCAGTAGGCCTGCTCCCTTGAGGTGAACTGACTGCGCTTAGGCCGGCGTTGGAGGGAAGCCTCTGACCCGAAGGAGATGAGAGAACGGTTGATCCGAACCGCGCAGGCGGCGACAATAAGGCCGTGGCGGCTGTCATGGTTGTGCAATTCGAGGTCCTCCAGTACTGCGTTCGTCACCTTCCCTCGCTCCGAGTCACGATGGCTTCGCCAGGCTATGGCGACCCGCTTCGTCCGGATCCTCAGGCAGTGCTACGCGATGTTCGCGATGGACTCGTAAGCCCGGAGAGGGATCGATCGATCTATGGTGTTGTAATACGGGCTATAAACGCGACCTCGATAAGGATGCGACAGCTGCACTGCGGTCCTAGCCCAACAAACGCGAGCGCCTCGCTTTGATGTTCTCCAGGGTCAACCTTATGGTCATGGAAGGCGTGCCTTCGAATGACGAACTTGCGCGATTGGAAACGGCCGTATCAGCTACGGTCGCAATCGGAGTCAGTTCGGGGACTGATAAGGAAATACGCAAAAGCTTATCAGTCCAAGAGCCCGTCTGGCTAAACCCGTTCGGGCCGCGCCGCATAGTCTTCACGTCGTGGCGTGCGGTAGCCGTTCTAATTCCAACCAGGGCGCTCATGTGGGGCGCCCGCCGGTGGCGGAGGCCTAGCGCGTAGGCGCTACAATACCAGTATTCGTATTACCCAAATCCTGCACAGCCTTGTTCATCGTAGGATCGTTGACGTAGCCGCTGGCGGGGGTTGAAGAGCCATTGTTCTCATTCCTAGCCGGATCGCCCAGCCGATTTCCCGTGGTTTGATGGTTGAGAGCGTTGCTCGTGTTAGGTCCGGGCGAACCACCCGTACCGTTCACGGTGCCACTGCTCGACATCGAGCCGGCCGCTGTGCTGCCTGAGCCTGTTCCTCCTCCCGAAGCTCCACCTGAACCACCTCCGCCAGCTTGCGCCAAAGCCGAGGTGCTGGTCAAAACGAGCGCCGCTACCAAGAGAAATCTGGAAGATCTCATTCTGAACTCCTATGCTGCAAGGAACAAACGCCCCAGCTCGATCCCGTTCCAAATGGAAGTCGCACCAGGACAATAAGGCGCTGAATCAGATTACTTGGGGGGAGCATGATCGGATTCTGCAGCCAGCGCAGGGCGCCATGCACTTTCGCCGAGCAGCTAGGTAGGGACGAAATGCTCTTGGTACAGCTGCGCTGATGATCTGCAACTGGGAGACGACGTGAATGCCTCTGATGCGTCACCTCATCGTCGAAGGTTCAAGCTCCAGTGTCGATAATGGCGGGGCTAGGACGATATCGTACCACACCCTCTACCTACCAAACGCTGTCCATGAGACTAGTCAGCAATGCTTTGCGACGGATGGTGCTCTTCTTGCAGATATGCTCGGCCGACAACCGTCAGTGATCGCCGCATTCAAAGATGTCCCGAACATCCTGTTCGTTCAGGCCGGACAAAACGATCTTCGTTCGA
>C688J18823_10000761_pt1 | contig 19139 bp, 17 predicted proteins | sample HopSoiMetagenom1_FD_18823 | JGI IMG/M metagenome (IMG submission 18823) | reverse complement strand
AATCAGTAATAATGAAGGGAGTTATCGAAAATGCTACTATTAGGTTACACAGAAAACTTCGATTTAAAAAGGGGAATTGATTAATGAAGAAAGATAAACAAAAAAAGGTCTATGAAGTTCAAGATCATGAGACAATTAGTCAATGCTTAGAACGGATTCATAAAGAAGGTTATACGCCAATAAGAAGAACTGAAAAACCAATTTTTCAAGAAAAAATGGATAATGATCAAGTATTATACGAACCAGCAGGTAGACAAATTGTATTTGAAGTTAGAAAAATGGAGTAATTTCAAATCCGAACAATAAAAAATATGTTGATAAAATCGTTCGTTGTTTTATGTTGACAATTGTCGAAAATCATTGTTAAATGAATGTAGCGAAAAAATTAGTAATTAATTAAATAAATAACCCCCTTGTATAATAATAGGAATATGGCCTATAAGTTTCTACCCGATTACCGTAAATGATCGGACTATAAGGGAAAGTCAGTTGCCCGGCAATCAGTACGAATAGAACGTTGGGGCTCTATTCATCTATGTCAATTAAACTTCCTTTGTAGCCCGGACGGATTGCTTTCTCTTTGAGAGGCTTCTGTCTGGGCTTTTTTTGTGAATAGAAGAAGTTTAAGTGTTTTTCGTATGAATCATGTTGAGTGAGTGTATTTTAATAAATATAAAACTAAATATATAAGATCTGTGGGAGGGATTGCATGAAGGCTCAAGTGGGAGTCATAATGGGCAGCAAATCAGATTGGGAAACAATGCGTAATGCCTGTGAAATTCTTGATATATTTGAAATACCGTATGAGAAAAAAGTCGTATCTGCGCATCGAACTCCGGATCTAATGTTTGAATATGCAGAAGAAGCAAGAGCAAAAGGATTAAAAGTTATTATTGCTGGAGCGGGTGGAGCGGCTCACTTACCAGGAATGGTAGCTGCTAAAACCATTTTACCTGTCATTGGTGTACCTGTTCAATCAAGGGCCTTAAATGGACTTGATTCCCTTTTGTCTATTGTACAGATGCCCGGTGGTGTTCCAGTAGCAACAGTTGCGATTGGAACGGCTGGTGCTAAAAATGCAGGTTTATTAGCAACTGAAATACTTGCTGCATTCGATGATAAATTGGCAGAAAGATTAGAACAATATCGTCAAGAAATGAAAAAGGCAGCTTTAGAAAGTAGTGATCAGCTTGGAAAATAAAGTCATTTTACCAGGGCAAACAATTGGCATTATCGGTGGTGGGCAACTTGGAAGAATGATGGCACTGTCCGCAAAAGCACAAGGTTTCCGTATTGCTGTCCTTGATCCAACAGAGGACTGTCCTTGTGGTCAAGTGGCTGATATCACGATTAATGGGGATTATGATGATATCGAAGCCATTCAAAAGCTTGCTAAAATAAGCGATGTAATCACATATGAATTTGAAAACATTGATGCAGAATGTTTACAGTGGCTAGATGAAAATACTTATGTCCCTCAGGGTGTCAAGCTTCTTGAAATTACTCAAGATCGTATTAAAGAAAAGGAAGCTATCCAAAATGCTGGTGTAGAGGTTGCTCCCTATGCTGTCATTGAAAAAAAAGCTGATATTGATCATCACATTAAAGAGTTAGGTCTCCCAGCTGTATTAAAGACAGCAAGAGGGGGCTATGACGGCAAAGGGCAGTTTGTGATTCGCAATGAAAAAGAAGTGACGGAAGCTGCTTTACTTTTACAAGCCGGGACCTGTGTATTAGAAAAATGGGTTCCTTTTGAAAAGGAAATATCCGTTATTGTTTGTCGCAATGCTAACGGTGAAACGGCTGTTTTCCCAGTGGGGGAAAATATTCACCGTGAAAATATATTACATGAAACAATCGTTCCAGCAAGAATTAGTGAAAAGGCAAAAGAAGCTGCGATTGAAAAAGCCATTCAACTGGCTCAAAGCTTTCAATTGGTAGGAACGTTAGCAGTTGAGATGTTTATCACGAGTGACGATCTTTATGTGAATGAATTAGCACCAAGACCGCATAATTCAGGGCATTACTCTATTGAGGCATGTGAAACTTCACAATTTGAACAGCATATTCGTGCCGTTTGCAATTGGCCTTTAGCCAATACAGAGTTATTAAAGCCTGCCGTCATGGTTAACATTTTAGGTGAACATCAAGATGGTGTCATTGAGAAAATTCCAAAAGTGAAAGACTGGAAAGTTCATCTATATGGGAAGAAAGAAGCAAAGCTAAAAAGAAAAATGGGCCATGTGACGTTATTGCGTGCTTCTATTGATGAAGCTTTATCAGAAATTGAACAAAGCCAAATATGGCAGTAAAATATAAAGGATAATCGGGGGCATAAAGATGATAGACCGTTATACAAGACCTGAGATGGGTGCCATTTGGACAGAAGAAAACAAATATAAAGCATGGTTGGAAGTTGAAATATTAGCAGATGAAGCATGGGCTGAGCTTGGAGTGATTCCTAAGGAAGATGTAGCTAAAATTCGCGAAAATGCATCATTCAATGTGGATCGAATTTATGAGATTGAAAAAGAAACAAGACATGATGTAGTGGCTTTTACCCGTGCTGTTTCTGAAACATTAGGCGAAGAAAAAAAATGGGTTCATTATGGATTAACATCGACGGATGTTGTCGATACAGCTTGGTCTTATTTAATCAAACAGGCTAATACGATTCTTTTAAAAGATATCGAAAATTTTATTGAGATTTTAAAAAATAAAGCGCAGGAACATAAATATACCGTTATGATGGGACGTACCCATGGTGTTCATGCTGAACCAACAACATTCGGATTGAAACTTGCTCTTTGGTATGAAGAGATGAAACGAAATTTAGAACGCTTTAAGCAGGCTTCTGATGGGATTGAATACGGTAAAATCTCTGGAGCAGTTGGAACTTATGCGAACATTGATCCATTTATTGAAAAGTATGTTTGTGAGAAACTAGGTACAAAACCTGCCCCTATTTCAACACAAACATTGCAACGTGATCGTCATGCGCATTATATGTCCACGATCGCTCTTATTGCTACCTCTATTGAAAAATTCGCCGTTGAAATTCGCGGTTTGCAAAAAAGTGAAATACGTGAAGTGGAAGAAGCTTTTGCAAAAGGTCAAAAAGGCTCATCCGCTATGCCGCATAAGCGCAACCCGATTGGATCGGAAAATATGACTGGGATGGCTCGTGTCATTCGTGGCTATATGCTGACTGCCTATGAAAATGTTCCACTTTGGCATGAACGTGATATTTCCCATTCTTCTGCAGAAAGAATTATCATTCCAGACGCTACGATCGCTTTAAATTATATGTTAAATCGCTTTGGAAATATCGTGAAAAACTTAACTGTGTTCCCTGAAAATATGAAACGTAATATGGAACGTACTCATGGTCTTATTTATTCCCAACGCGTTCTTCTTGCTTTGATTGATAAAGGTCTTTCTAGAGAAGAAGCGTATGATACCGTTCAACCAAAAACAATGGAATCTTGGGAAACTCAAGTGCCTTTCCGAACTTTGATCGAAGCAGAAGAAAAAATTACTTCTAAATTATCTCCAGAAGAAATTGCCGATTGTTTTGACTACAACTACCACCTAAAAAATGTAGGTACAATATTTGAACGGTTAGGCTTATAAGAATAAATAGATGAAGAGGCTGTTCCAAAAAGAAATGCGGTTATCATTCTTTAAGAACAGTCTACGCAGATGAGGGGGGATTTCCAAATGGAAAAAGCTGCACTACTTTATGAGGGCAAGGCAAAACAAGTATATGCTACAAATGATGAACAAGTTGTATGGATTGAATATAAGGATTCTGCAACAGCCTTTAATGGAGTGAAAAAGGCGGAAATCCAAGGGAAAGGCCGTTTGAATAATGAAATCACAAGTCTAATTTTCATGAAGTTAAAGGAAAAGGGAATTGAATCTCATTTTATTGAACGCCTATCTGAAACAGAACAGCTTGTTAAAAAGGTTTCTATTATTCCCCTTGAAACAGTTGTACGCAATATTGCTGCAGGAAGCTTCGCAAACAGATTAGGAATTGAAGAGGGAACGCCCTTAATAAAACCAATTGTTGAATTTTATTATAAAGATGATGCGCTAGGGGATCCCTTGTTAACGGATGACCATATTGAAGTGCTTCAACTTGCAAGTATAGCAGAACGAGAAGAAATAAAAGAAAAGGCACTTCAGGTGAATGCTGTTTTATCGAGTCTTTTCGCAGAACTGGGAATTCGCCTTATCGATTTTAAACTTGAATTCGGAAAAGATCTCTCTGGGAAAATTATATTAGCAGATGAAATCTCACCTGATACTTGTCGTCTTTGGGATGCAGAAACGAATGCAAAACTTGATAAAGATGTTTTTCGTCGTGACTTAGGTAATTTAACGGATGTTTATGAAATCATTTTAGCCAAATTAGGGGGCCAGCAAAATGTATAAAGTTAAAGTATATGTAACATTAAGAGAAAGTGTATTAGATCCACAAGGAACGGCTGTTATGCATTCTTTACATGCAATGAATTATAACGAGGTATCAGATGTTCGTATTGGTAAGTATATGGAATTAATGGTTGAAAAGTCAGATCGTTCAGTTGAAGATGTTGTGAAAGAAGTATGTGATCGTTTATTAGCTAATCCAGTTATTGAAGATTATCGTTACGAAATTGAGGAGGCTGTTGCTAAGTGAAGTTTGCAGTCATCGTTTTTCCAGGATCAAACTGTGATATAGATATGTACCATGCCATTAAAGATGAATTAGGTGAAGAAGTGGAGTTTGTATGGCATGATTCAGAAAGTCTTGAGGGATTTGACGGTGTATTGCTCCCAGGTGGCTTCTCGTATGGAGATTATTTACGTACTGGTGCAATTGCCCGCTTTAGTAATGTCATGAAAGAGGTTGTAAAAGCTGCTAATGAAGGAAAACCTGTATTAGGCGTTTGTAATGGTTTCCAAATTTTGCTCGAAGCAGGATTACTTCCAGGGGCTATGAAGAGAAATGAAAGCTTGAAATTCATTTGTAGCCAAACTCAGTTAAAAGTGGTAAACAATCAAACGATGTTTTCAAATGTTTATCAACCGAACGAAGTAATAACAGTTCCGATTGCTCATGGAGAAGGAAATTATTACTGTGATGAGGAAACACTTGAAAAATTGAAGAAAAATAATCAGATTGTGTTCACATATGAAGGAACCAACCCTAATGGTAGCCTCATTGATATTGCTGGAATCATAAATGAAAAAGGAAATGTATTAGGAATGATGCCACATCCTGAAAGAGCTGTTGATGAACTGCTTGGTGGAGCTGATGGTCTGAAATTATTCCAATCAATTGTTAAACAATGGAGGGAATCAAATGTCATTAATGCTTGAACCAAGTGCGGAACAAATTAAACAAGAAAAGATTTACAAAACAATGGGTTTGTCCACTGATGAGTTTGCGATGGTTGAAAAAATCCTTGGACGTCTGCCAAATTATACAGAGCTTGGTCTTTTTTCAGTTATGTGGTCTGAGCACTGCAGTTATAAAACTTCAAAACCAGTGCTGAGGAAGTTCCCAGTAACGGGTGAACATGTCTTACAAGGACCTGGTGAAGGGGCTGGGATTGTTGATATCGGGGATGAACAAGCCGTTGCATTTAAAATTGAAAGTCATAACCATCCATCAGCAATTGAACCGTATCAAGGTGCAGCAACAGGTGTTGGCGGAATTATCCGTGACGTCTTTTCAATGGGAGCAAGACCAGTTGCTATATTGAATTCGCTTCGTTTTGGTGAACTTGATTCAGCGCGTACGAAGTATCTTTTTAAAGAAATCGTCGCTGGGATTGCTGGTTACGGTAATTGCATCGGAATTCCAACAGTTGGCGGTGAAATTTATTTTGACCCTTCTTATGAAGGAAACCCATTAGTTAATGCAATGTGTGTCGGTCTTATCGATCATAAAGATATTCAAAAAGGGCAGGCAAAAGGTACAGGAAATACTGTTATGTATGTTGGTGCCAAAACAGGTCGTGACGGAATCCACGGAGCTACTTTTGCTTCAGAAGAATTAACCGAAGCCTCTGAATCAAAGCGTCCTGCTGTTCAAGTAGGCGATCCGTTTATGGAAAAATTATTGCTTGAGGCCTGTCTTGAAGTAGTTCAATCCGATGCTCTTATTGGGATTCAAGATATGGGTGCTGCTGGACTTACAAGTTCTTCAGCTGAAATGGCAAGTAAAGCTGGTTATGGAATTGAAATGAACCTTGATTTAGTACCGCAGCGTGAAACAGGTATGACAGCATATGAAATGATGCTATCTGAATCACAAGAACGGATGTTGCTTGTTGTTACGAAAGGCCGGGAAGCGGAGATCCAAGAAATCTTTAAGAAATATGATCTAGACTGTGTAGCGGTTGGAACGGTAACGGATGATAAAATGCTACGACTTCACCATAATGGACAGGTAGTAGCAGATGTTCCTGCAGATGCTTTAGCTGAAGATGCGCCTGTTTATAATATGCCGTCAACGGAGCCTGCATATTATCGTGAGAATCAAGCAATAAAGGCAGAAATCCCTGTTGTTGAAAATGTAGAAGAAACACTTATGAAATTAATGCAACAACCAACGATTGCCAGCAAGGAATGGGTTTACAATCAGTATGATCATATGGTTCGAACAAGCACAGTTGTTTCTCCAGGTTCAGATGCTGCAGTTGTCCGTATTCGTGGTACAAGAAAAGCACTTGCTATGACAACAGACTGTAATTCCCGTTACATTTATTTGGATCCGGAAACAGGCGGTAAGATTGCTGTTGCAGAAGCAGCAAGAAACATCATTGCATCTGGGGCAGAGCCTCTTGCCATTACGGATTGTTTAAACTTTGGTAACCCAGAAAAACCAGAAATCTTCTGGCAAATAGAAAAAGCAACGGATGGAATGAGTGAAGCTTGTAAGGTTCTTAAAACACCAGTAATAGGTGGGAATGTATCACTATATAATGAAACGAGCGGGGAAGCTGTTTATCCAACACCAGTTGTAGGAATGGTTGGACTTATAAAAGATCTTGATCATATTACAACACAGGCTTTCAAAAATGCTGGTGATTTAGTTTATCTATTAGGTGAAACGAAGGATGAATTTGGTGGTAGCGAATTGCAAAAGCTAACGTCAGGTAAAATTTTTGGGAAAGCACCTGAATTAGATTTAGAAGTCGAAGAGAAAAATCAAAAGGCCGTTCTTAAAGCGATTCAAGAAGGACTTGTTGCTTCAGCTCATGACTTAGCTGAAGGTGGTTTAGCAGTCGCATTAGCAGAAAGTGCAATTGGTTCTGAAGGATTAGGTGTAAAGGTTAATACAACTGGTCATGCAGTCTCAGCGCTATTCAGTGAATCACAATCACGTTTTATTCTTACTGTGAAAAAAGAACATCAAAGTGAGTTTGAAAAAGTAACATCTGCCGCTCTTATTGGTGAAATTACAGAACAGCCAACACTTCAAATTGTTCATGATGGAGAAACAATTATCGATACTCCTATTGAAACTTTGGAGAAGGCTTGGAAGGGAGCTATTCCATGCTTGCTGAATTAAAGGGGCTAAATGAAGAATGTGGAGTTTTTGGAATTTGGGGCCATATTGATGCTGCTCAAATTACATATTACGGACTTCATGCTCTACAACACCGTGGTCAAGAGGGTACAGGAATAGCCATTTCAGATGGAGATAGTGTTAAAGTTGTTAAAGGTGAGGGTCTTGTTACAGAGATTTATACAACTGAAGCGATGAAAGAGTTAAAAACTGGGACTTCTGCGATTGGCCATGTACGCTATGCAACAGCTGGGGGAAGTGGATATGAAAATGTCCAGCCCCTTGCTTTTCATTTTCAAACTGGAAGTCTTGCACTCGCTCATAATGGGAATTTAGTTAATGCGAATCAATTAAAAAGCCAACTTGAAGGGCAAGGAAGTATTTTTCAAACAACTTCAGATACAGAAGTATTGGCCCATTTAATTAGACGTGGGGGGAATTCTCCCTTTAAAGATCGTGTGAAGAATGCATTAAGCATGGTAAAGGGAGCTTATGCTTTTCTTATCATGACCGAAACGCAGCTAATGGTTGCCTTAGATCCAAACGGAATGCGTCCATTATCGATTGGTAAACTTGGAGATGCATATGTCGTGGCATCAGAGACTTGTGCTTTTGACGTAGTGGGAGCTGAATTTGTCCGTGATGTTTTACCAGGCGAAATTATAATGATTGATGATAACGGTCTACGCTCTGAAATATTTGCCCACGCTTCTAATCAAGCGATGTGTATGATGGAATATGTCTATTTTGCCCGTCCTGATAGCAATATTAATGGAATTAATGTTCACTCAGCTCGCAAAAGACTTGGAAAAAGGCTAGCTGAAGAAGTAAATATTGAAGCAGATGTGGTGACAGGTGTCCCTGACTCCAGTATTTCTGCAGCGATTGGGTATGCGGAAGCTTCTGGTATACCTTATGAATTAGGATTAATCAAAAATCGTTATGTAGGACGAACATTTATTCAACCTACCCAGTCTTTAAGAGAACAAGGGGTAAAAATGAAACTTTCTCCTGTTCGTGGTGTCGTAAAAGGGAAAAGGGTTATCATGGTTGATGATTCAATCGTTCGTGGTACAACAAGTAGACGAATTGTTCGAATGCTTCGTGATGCCGGAGCAACAGAAGTCCATGTGGTGATCAGTTCACCTCCGATTAAAAATCCATGCTTTTATGGGATTGATACATCAAGACGAGATGAACTCATTGCAGCGGATAATTCAGTAGAAGATATTAGACGAGAAATCGAAGCAGATACATTAACTTTTATTAGTACAGAAGGAATGCTCGATTCAATTGGGAATCATGACAGCGGTGAAACACGAGGCCATTGCCTTGCCTGCTTTACTGGTAATTACCCAACTGAAATCTATGAGGATATCCATATGTCAAAAGAAGAAATTAAAAAAGCAGAAGAACTTGTTAAAGAATAAAGACGAACTAAATTTAAATCGTATTACAAGACCATAGAATATGGTAAATTTCAGTAATAATGAATTAGGTTTTAAAGATTAAGCCTAGAGGCACCATTGGCAGATGGTATAGATACATATCAGTCTAGAAGGGTGCCTTTTTGCTTTTTCATCAATTAACCAATTGGAGGATCGAAATGGCGAAAGCATATGAAGAAGCAGGTGTAAATATTGAAGCTGGCTATGAGGCTGTTTCAAGAATGAAAAAGCATGTGCAAAAAACAATCAGACCTGGTGTTCTTGGTGGTTTAGGTGGGTTTGGAGGAATGTTTGATTTATCCGTATTAAATTTAAAAGAACCTGTATTAGTTTCAGGTACGGACGGTGTTGGAACGAAGCTCATGCTAGCGTTTATGATGGACCGCCATGATACGATCGGTATCGATGCTGTTGCTATGTGTGTCAATGACATTGTGGTTCAAGGAGCAGAACCGATCTATTTCCTAGATTATATTGCTTGTGGAAAAGCAGAACCGGCCAGAATTGAAGCTATTGTCAAGGGGATTGCAGACGGCTGTGAACAAGCTGGATGTGCTCTTGTTGGCGGAGAAACAGCAGAAATGCCAGGGATGTACAGTGAAGAGGAATATGACCTTGCTGGATTTGCAGTGGGTGCAACAGAGAAAAGTGCGATCATTACTGGACAAGAAATCAAACAAGGTGATGTATTAATTGGTCTAGCCTCAAGCGGGATTCATAGCAATGGCTATTCACTTGTTCGTAAGCTTTTTCTAGAGAAAGCTGGCATGGATTTGACAGAACAGGTTGAAGAGCTAGGTTGTACGCTAGGGGAAGAATTATTGCGCCCGACGAGAATCTATGTAAAATCCATCTTGTCTGCTCTTAAAGAGTTCTCACTAAAAGGAATCGCTCATATTACAGGCGGTGGCTTTATTGAAAATATTCCTCGCATGCTTCCTGAAGGGCTTGGTGCAGAATTAAAAGAGGAAAATTGGGAATTACCTCCTGTATTTAAAATGATGGAAAAAATTGGGGAACTTGATCGGACAGAAATGTATAATATTTTTAATATGGGAACAGGCATGGTGATTGCTGTTGAGGAAAAAGATGCATCTGCAGTTATCGAGCATTTTAATTCTATCGGTGAAAAAGCATACACAATTGGTGTTGTAACAGATCAGCCAGGCATTCAAATCGATTTAAAGTAAAATTGTCCTACAAGATACAGATAGCCTGACAGTTCAGAGTAAACGGAGGAAATTTTATGAAAAAGATTGCTGTGTTTGCTTCTGGTAGCGGCACTAATTTTCAGGCAATAATTGATGCAATAAAAGAGGGTGCCCTAGAGGCACAAATTGAAATTTTAATTTGTGACCGTAAAGGCGCCAAGTGTATTCAACGAGCGGAGTCGGCAGGAATTCCAACCTTTGTTTTTTCTGCAAAAGACTATGAGGATAAAGCGGGATATGAACAAGATATTCTGCTTAAACTTAAGGAACACGATGTTGAATTTATTGTCTTAGCGGGTTATATGCGATTAATTGGACAAACACTGCTAACTGCCTTTCAGGGAAAAATAGTCAATATTCATCCATCTCTTCTTCCTTCTTTCCAAGGAAAAGATGCAATTGGACAAGCCTTTGCAGCAAATGCGTCAACTACTGGAGTAACGGTCCACTTTGTAGATGAAGGAATGGACACTGGACCCATTATTGATCAGCAGGCCGTTACCATTGATGATGGTGAAACAAAAGAAAGCTTAGAATTAAAAATTCATGAAATTGAACATAAACTATATCCAGCCGTTTTACAAAAAATATTTCAAGAAGAAAAAACGACTTCTGTATAAATCAATCACTCAAATAAAATCGATATCTATTTATAGGGATGACCTATTTTTCTTCTTAACGTTCAATAAAGATTTGTGGATTTAACCAAGGGGGATTGATCATGAAAAAGCGTGCCTTAATTAGTGTTTCAGATAAAACAGGTGTAGTAGAATTTGCCCGAAGCTTAGTAGAGCAAGGCTTTGAAGTTATTTCAACGGGTGGTACAAAAAAAGCATTGCAGGAAAGTGGGGTTCCTGTTATCGGTGTAAGTGATGTAACAGGATTTCCTGAAATTTTAGATGGACGTGTAAAAACATTAAATCCTCTTATTCATGGTGGATTATTAGGGAAATTTGATGATCCAAGTCATATGGAGCAAATGAATGCACATAACATTGATCCGATTCAAATCGTATGTGTGAATTTATATCCATTCCAACAAACGATTGAAAAAGCGAATGTTACCGTTGAAGATGCGATTGAAAATATTGATATCGGCGGTCCAACGATGCTTCGCTCAGCTGCGAAAAACCATGCATATGTTGCAGTGGTTGTGGACCCAGCTGACTATGAACAAGTAATCAGTGATCTGAAAGAAGTAAACGAAGTGAAGTTCGAAACAAAACGTCAGCTAGCAGCAAAAGTATTCCGTCATACTGCAGCATATGATTCGATCATTGCGAACTACATGACTGAACTGGTTGGGCTTGAAACACCTGAGAAATTAACGGTTACATACGAATTGAAACAGCCATTACGTTATGGAGAAAACCCACATCAAAAAGCAGCCTTTTACAGTAAGCCATTAGGATCAAAATTTTCTGTTGCTTATGCTACACAGCTTCATGGAAAAGAACTTTCTTATAATAATATCCATGATGCTGATGCTGCACTTCAAATGGTGAAAGAATTTAGTGAGCCAACTGCTGTTGCTGTTAAACACATGAACCCATGTGGAATTGGTAGTGGTAGCGATATTTTTGCAGCATTTGAAAAAGCCTTTGAAGCAGATCCTGTTTCTATTTTCGGTGGTATTATTGCCTTAAATCGTGAAGTGGATAAAAAATTAGCAGAAAAGCTTCATGAAATTTTCCTTGAAATCATCATAGCTCCATCATTTACAGAAGAAGCTCTATCTGTATTAACATCAAAGAAAAATCTTCGTCTTTTAACGATTCCATTTGATCAACAAGGGACATCTGAAATGACTTTTACTTCGGTTGAAGGTGGATTATTGACGCAAGAACAAGATCATTATACGTTTGATGATGCGACGATTACGGTTTCAACAGACAGAAAACCTACGGATGAAGAGTGGGAAGCACTTAAATTCGGCTGGAAAGTTGTAAAACATGTTAAATCAAATGCAATTGTTGTAAATGATCATCAAATGACCCTTGGTATTGGAGCAGGACAAATGAATCGTGTCGGTTCTGCAAAGATTGCTCTTGAACAAGCTGGTGAAAAAGCAAAAGGTGCAGCTTTGGCATCAGATGCCTTTTTCCCAATGGATGATACGATCGAAGTAGCTGCAAAAGCTGGGATCACAGCTATTATCCAACCAGGTGGTTCCATTAAAGATGCTGATTCCATCAAAAAGGCGAATGAATATGGAATTGCGATGGTATTTACAGCTGTTCGTCATTTTAAACATTAAGATAACGGGAGTTGAGTGGGATGAATGTTTTGGTAATCGGCCGCGGTGGTCGTGAGCATGCAATTTGCCGTAAAGTGAATGAAAGTCCTAAAGTAGACAGAGTTTTTGTTGCACCAGGTAATGATGGCATGGTTGATGTAGCTGAGTTGATTCAAATTGATGAAAGTAATCAAGACAAACTAATTGAGTTCGCACTTTCAAATGATGTTGGACTTACGATTATTGGCCCAGAAATCCCTTTATTAGCGGGACTTGCTGATCGTTTTGAAGAGGCTGGCTTAAAAGTATTTGGACCGAAACAAAAGGCTGCTGAAATTGAAGGAAGTAAATCTTTTGCAAAAGAGCTGATGAAAAAGTATCATATTCCAACTGGCGAATACGAAGTTTTTACAGAATATGAAAAGGCCGTTGCTTATGTAAAAGAAAAAGGAGCTCCTATTGTCATTAAAGCGGATGGGTTAGCTGCTGGGAAAGGCGTAACAGTGGCTTTAACATTAGATGATGCTTTAGAAAGCTTAAAAGATATGATGGTCGATGAAAAATTTGGTGCTGCCTCATCAACGATTGTCGTAGAAGAGTTTTTGAGTGGAGAAGAGTTTTCATTAATGGCTTTTGTAAATGGGGATCTTGTCATCCCACTTGAGATTGCTCAGGATCATAAACGTGCCTATGATGGCGATCAAGGGCCGAATACAGGTGGAATGGGTGCGTATTCTCCAGTTCCTCATATTGATCAAGATATTGTAAATACAGCCATTGAGACGGTGTTAAAACCTGCCGCAAAAGCGATGATTCAAGAAGGTAGGAGTTTTAGTGGAATTCTTTATGCTGGATTGATTTCAACTGAAGTAGGTCCAAAAGTGATTGAATTTAATGCTCGATTGGGTGATCCTGAAACGCAGGTGATCTTACCAAGGATGAAGTCAGATCTTGTTGATGTTATCGAGCAAGTGTTAGAAGGTAAAGAAGTCGAAATTATTTGGGATGAGCAGTCTATGATCGGAGTCGTTATAGCTGCAAATGGATATCCTGAAGAATATGAAAAGGGTGCCATCCTACACAGTTTAGATGAGGTAAGTAAAGATCTATTTGTTTTTCATGCTGGGACGAAAAAAGGAACTACCGGTGAATTTGAAACAAACGGCGGTCGTGTTTTGTTAGCTGGTGCAAAAGCAGATACATTAAAGCAGGCGCAAGAAGCGGTATACAAAGGTCTTGAGAAACTTCAATGTGACGGAGTATTCTATCGTAAGGATATTGGGTATAAAGCGATTGCTCATGTAAACCGATAAATAAAAGAAGGTTGGTCTTTTCCTTAAATTGGGAAAGCCAGCCTTCCTTTTTATTCGAGCAAGATGTTACTACGTGCAGTTAAGTGGGATTATAGGGTATCGTTTCACCTAATATTTCTTTAGATTCTGTATGATTCGTTTTCGTTTGTAAAGGATGATGATTTGCTTGCCCTTTTTGGATTAAGTCTGTTACCGGGCAATAACGTACAATTCCTTCAGCGACCTTCATTGCTCCGCACATGGCTATCCATAAATAGGAACGGAAAAATGGTCGTTTAACAAGCTTTGCTGTACTCCAAGATAGAATCGTTAATCCTATTGTAATTCTAATCAATGCATTAAGTATCCCGATATTTGGTTGTATCTTCAACATAATTACCCCCTTTAATAAAATTCCTCTATTCTTCAAGCGTCTTTCATGTTTTAATGAAGGAAATATGTTACGATTAGTATCAATCATTTATGAAAAGGCTTACATTACTAAAGTAAAAGGAGGGGCCGTACCGTGCTGGAACAACGCTACCGATGGAAAAATAAGCAATTACGTGAACAGGTTTCTGTAATAGATGGAAAAAAGGCACCAACCATATTATTAAAAAATGCTCGTTATTTGAATCAAACTTTTCGGAAATGGATGACTGCAAATATCTGGATTTATGATGATCGAATTGTGTATGTTGGCAACAAAATACCTTCTAGACTCGATCATTGCGAAGTAATTGATTGTACGGATGTATTACTTGTTCCAGGCTATATGGAACCACATGCCCATCCATTTCATTTATATAATCCCCTTTCTCTGGCTGCCTATGCATCCCAGTTTGGAACAACCACCTTAATTAATGATAATTTATTATTGTTTTTACAGACAGAAAAAAGGAAAGCGTTTTCTTTTATGGGAGAATTAAGGAATCTTCCGACATCAATGTACTGGTGGTGTCGTTTTGATTCCCAAACTGAACTTCAACGTGAGGAAGATACTTTTTCTCATAGCCATATTAAATCTTGGTTGGAACATGATGCAGTGTTACAGGGTGGAGAATTAACAGGTTGGCCAAAGTTACTTGATGGCGATGATATGATGCTTCATTGGATTCAAGAAGCGAAAAGAATGAGGAAAAAAATTGAAGGCCATTTTCCCGGGGCTTCTGAACAAACATTGGCTAAGATGGTCCTTTTGGGTGCAGATGGTGACCATGAGGCGATGACAGGACAGGAAGTATATGATCGACTTATGCAGGGATACATGGTCACATTAAGGAATTCTGAAATCCGACCAGATTTAGCCAAGATATTAGATGAAATTCATCAGCTTGGCATACAGACATACGATAAATTCATGCTTACGACAGATGGCTCTGCTGCAGGATTTTATGAGCAAGGGGTCATTGACAATATGATCAGGATTGCTATTGAAAAAGGTGTGCCAGTTATTGACGCTTATAATATGGCGACCATCAATGTAGCTCGTTATTATAATATAGAGTATTTACATGGAAACATTGCTACAGGAAGAATTGCTAATATTAATTTCCTCAGTCATGAAACCAACCCAACGCCTGTTTCTGTTTTAGCAAAAGGAAAGTGGGTAAAGCGTGATGGAAAGAATCTGAGTGATGACCTCTACCGGTCCTTAGACTGGGAAGAGTTTGAATTGGAACCATTAGAGCTTGAATGGGAACTTACAGTCGATGATTTACAATTTTCAATGCCTTTTGGAATCACAATGGAAAATGCCGTTATTACAAAGCCTTATTCCATATCCATTGATGTATCGAATGATACCATAACAAACAGTAAAGATGAGTGTTTCTTTATGCTGGTGGACCGGAATGGAAAATGGAGAATCAATACGCTTATCAAAGGATTTGCTGAAGACCTATCTGGACTTGCAAGCTCTTTTTCACATACAGGTGATATTATATTAATTGGAAAAAGTAAATCTGATATGCTTCGTGCATTTAAACGGATGAAGGAAATCCGTGGTGGAATTGTGATTGTGGAAAATGGTGAAATAGCAAAAGAGATTTCGCTTCCATTAAAAGGAATCATGTCTAATAAAAAAATTGAAGATTTAATTGTTGAGGAAAAGAGCTTTGTCGCTTATTTGCGAGAAAAAGGATATCGTTTTGAAGATCCCATTCATTCCTTATTATTTTTTTCAACAACCCATTTACCCTATATTCGCATTACACCACAAGGGATGTATGATGTGATGAATAAAATGGTACTCTTTCCAACGATAATGCGTTAAAATATAAAAGAGAGTTATGTAAGTAGACCTTTAATGAGGTGAGCCCAATGCTAAAAAAATGGCTAACGATCTCTGCAATTGCTCTTTTGCTTTTGGTGGGGTGCAGTAAGAAAGATGAAGTAGTAGGGCCGCAAGAGGAAAATACGGAGAATGAAGTGATAGAACCTGAAGTCAATGATCAAGAAAAGGAACAGCCCTTTCATTTTCCATTGACAGGTGTTGGGAGTTCAACAGAAGCTGAAGGAAGAGCCGTTGCTGTCATGATCAATAATCATCCTGCTGCAAGACCGCAATCAGGTCTTAATAAAGCAGATATTGTCTATGAAGTATTGGCAGAGGGTGATGTGACACGTTTTCTTGCTATTTTTCAAAGTGAGCAGCCTGACAGTGTGGGTCCTGTCCGAAGTGCACGAAGTTACTATATCGAATTAGCAAAAGGATTCGATAGTCTTTATATCGCTCATGGGAATAGTCCGGATGCTAAGGAAATGCTCGACGATGGCTATATTGATGTTTTAAATGGTCTATACTATGATGGTACATTATTTAAAAGAGCAAGCTTTCGTAAAGCTCCACATAATTCATATATCACATATGATAATATATTAAAAGGGGCGAATCAGAACGGATATGAGATGGAACAAGCACCTCCATCATTGCCTTTTTTAACAAAGGATCAAGCGAAAGAACTTGTAGGAGAACAAGCAAATCATATTTCGATCTCATATTACGATCAAATATCTAACTCAAGTTTTGAATATGATGAGAATTTACAGAAATACAAACGTTTTTCCAATGAAAAGCAAACAGTAGATTATGATACAGAAGACCCAGTATTGATTGATAATGTTTTGATTATAGAAACAAAACATCTTATAATCGATAACTCAGGCCGACGTGACATCGATTTTACTGCAGGTGGTAAAGCATTTTTAGTACAAAAGGGTAAAAAGATTGACGTTGAATGGAGAAATGTTGATGGAAGGGTTTTACCTTATAAAGATGGGAAAGTTGCAGGACTTGTTCCAGGAAAAACATGGATCAATGTAATGCCGACTGATCCGGGAATAGAACAATCTATTTCTTTTGAATAAGGTGGATTTTAACGAAGATTACTGAACCTTCCTGTTCTCTAATTATAATATAATAAATAGGTTGATTGAAGGGATAGAATATCGCTTTATATCTTAATCTTTTTTTTGAAAAAGGGGTAATTTGTACATGCAAATTGAAAAATTAAGAGGAAGAGAATTGGATCAATTATTTCAAGCTGTCCTATCATTGAATAATTTAGAAGAATGTTATCGTTTTTTTGATGATCTGTGTACAGTAAATGAAATTCAATCGCTATCCCAACGATTAGAAGTTGCGAGAATGTTAAAAGAAGGAAAGACCTATCACGTCATTGAAACTGAAACGGGTGCAAGTACCGCTACGATTTCTCGGGTAAAACGGTGTTTAAACTATGGTAATGATGCGTATGGAATGGCATTAGAACGTTTGAAGCCAAATACTCCAACTCCAACAGAAGAATAAAGCTCCAAAAACAAAGCCGATGGATTTCATACCATCGGTTTTTTGATATAGAATGTTTTTTATGAAATCTTGGTTAATCGGTTGAAAAAAATTAACCACAGAGCTGCAGAGTTGAGCGAGATTAACAAAAGGAAGAGAGAAGCATTCGGACAGGATGAAATGAAAGTAGTGAGATCAAGTCCGAAAGCAGGCCTTATTCAGACAGGGTAGGAAGGAAAAAACGAGATGAAGTCTGAAAGCAGTCTTCATTCAGACAAGGCAAGAAAGAAAAAGCGAGACCGAGTCTGAAAGTAGACCTTATACGGACAGGGCAGGAAAGAAAAAGTGTAATCGAGTCTGAAAGCAGGCCTTATACGGACAGGTCAAGAAGGAAAAGGCGAGATCAAGTCCGAAAGCAGTCCTCATTCAGACACGGCAAGAAAGAAAAGCGAGATCGAGTCTGAAAGCAGGCCTTATACGGGCAGGTCAAGAAAGAAAAGGCGAGATCGAATCCGAAAGCAGTCTTCATTCAGACACGGCAAGAAAGAAAAAGCAAGATCAAGTCCGAAAGCAGTCCTCATTTAGACACGGCAAGAAAGAAAAAGCAAGATCAAGTCCGAAAGCAGTCTTCATTCAGACAAGGCAAGAAAGAAAAAGCAAGATCAAGTCCGAAAGTAGGCCTTATTTAGACACGGCAGGAAAGAAAAAGCGAGACCGAGTCCGAAAGTAGGCCTTATACGGACACGGCAAGAAAGAAAAAGCAAGATCAAGTCCGAAAGCAGTCCTCATTTAGACACGGCAAGAAAGAAAAAGCAAGATCAAGTCCGAAAGTAGGCCTTATTCAGACACGGCAAGAAAGAAAAAGCGAGACCGAGTCTGAAAACAGACCTCCATTCGGACAGGTCAAGAAAGAAAAAGTGAGATCGAGTCCGAAAACCGCCTCAATTCGGACAGGTCAAGAAGAAAATAACAAGATCAAGTCTGAATGCATCTAGTTTGGAGATGTTCATAAGTCCTTCAAATACAAAAAGAAAGATTGATATTTTATTTGTAATACGTATCGCGTGTATTTCCAAATGAGGTATAGTTTTTCTTTAGAATCCTACAAAATGTCCTACTATTTAAATCCACCTTGCACCACTCATAGATACTTTGGGTTGTAATCTTTCGTTCAGGAAACAGTAGCTTAAATTCTTTCGCATTCCGTAAAATAGCTAGTTCAATTTTTTCATGCTTCCCACACTGTTTACACACAAAGTTATAATTTTTAATAGCAACCATAAAGGAACTACAAGTTTTGCAATAAATCCCCTTTTGAAGCTGGTCGTAATTATAATTAGGCAATACCGTAAATGGATTTTTAGTTTGATGTAATGAAATTAATGTTTGGGCTAGTTTCTTGTGTCCTTCATTTAACTTAGAGGAAGTTTTGTTTAAATCTCTCAAAAAACGATTTACTTGTGTGGGTAAAATTATGGGTTGGTCCATTGGGGCTTGATATAAGGTGAATTCAGGGTTGATAAAGAGAACGGAGGCATCAACAAGGTAATTTTGTTTGAGGTTTTGGAGCAGTTGGCGAAATAGAGTCGCACTCC
>C688J18823_10000760_pt1 | contig 19144 bp, 22 predicted proteins | sample HopSoiMetagenom1_FD_18823 | JGI IMG/M metagenome (IMG submission 18823) | reverse complement strand
ACTCAAGCATTCCCAACGAATTTTTCATCACTAGCAATTACGGCAGGAGGTGCTGTAACAGCCGGAACTGTTTCGGACAAAACAGGCTATTCTCTCACACAAGCATTCCCAACGAATTTTAGCTCTCTTTCTGTTGATGTTAATGGTAGAGTTGATGTTTCAAAAGTTTTAGGAACAGCACAAACAGCGAGGGATTTGGGTGGACAGCTTGACGCTACAATTTCAAGCAGACTTGCTTCTGCTGGTTACACTGCTCCAGATAACACCTCTATTACTGCGATTAAAACAAAAACTGATTTCTTGCCATCCGCGACTGCTGGAGCTGCCGGTGGAGTGCTCATTGCAGGAACGAATTCTACGGCGACTTTTACAAGTGGTATTACAGCAAATATTATTGGTAACTTGTCCGGTTCAGTGGGATCAGTTACGGGAGCAGTTGGCTCAGTCACTGGCAATGTTGGTGGCAACGTCACAGGTTCCGTTGGATCAATATCCGACCCAACTTCCATTTTCTCCTTTGTAGTGGAGAACTCGAAAACTTTTGTTCAACTCATTCGAGGCATGACTGCTGCTCTTATGGGTAAAGCTGCTGGAGTAGGAACAGCCTCAGTCACCTTTAGAGACAATGCAGATACGAAAAACAGAATCTCTGCTACTGTTGATGCTTCTGGCAATAGAACTGCTATTACTACAGACCTGACATGATAAATCCACGTCAGTATTTTAGTCAATCTTATTTTGGTAGGCAATATTTTTCTGATTCTTATTATGGTACTTATGGAGTAGCTCTAGTATACTCTGTAGATTCAGCGATTGTTTCAAATGCTAGCCTCTCAGTCTCTGTAAAAAAACTTAGCTTTGGAAATGTAAGTGTTTCTTCATTTTCGACAAACAGTCTTTCCAATGGTAGAGCAGTACGTCCTGGATTGCCGTCTCTTGTTGAGTCACTTTCAATCCTTGGTGCAAATGCACGAGGGATACGCAGGACAAATACACCTCTTTCGTTATTATCATCTCTAAGTGTTTCTGGAAAAGTATTAAGAATTGGACAGACAAGCATTCAAGATACCTCGAGTTTGATTGCTCAGGCTGTCGGCCTCAAACCAGGTACTCTGGCCAATATTGCAGGTGCAATAAATATTACTGCAACCTCTAAACGGATTGCTAGAACAAATATCTCAATTCCGCATGGTTCTGATGTCCAAAGCTTCGCTGGCAGAGTTCAGAAAACATTTGCAACGTCAGATTCAACAACAAGTGTTTCGTCTCAAGGAAAGGCTCTTAGACCCGGATTTGTTAATATTCAATCGAGTGCTCTGTTTAATAATAACGTAAAGAAATTTGCGACAGGTGGATTTGTCTATCCGCTTTCAACGACATATGTTGGAGTTTCTGGAAGAAAGAATACTCGAACAGATGTTTCTATTTATAGCTCTGTAGCGGTTTATGCTTCTGGCGATACATTTCATTTATCCGATGGTAATTCAAACATTAATGCCAATGCTAGTATTTCTGCCTTAGCTCGGGCAGCTATTGCGGGTTCTGTCTCTGCGCATGCCACCTCTCAGACCACAGCAGAAGCCTTTGGGCGGCGTTCAGGCCGAGTGAGCCTTCAGAGCACGTCTGTAGTTCAAGTGGCTCTAGGAGCCACTGTGCCAGGGCTTGTGAGCCTCCAGACATCAACAGCCGTTACATCAACGGCTGTCCGGTATCGTATCGCAAATTCATCTATCAATGTTTCTTCAAATATACAATCTTCTGTAAAAGCAATTCTGAGACCATCAACCCCTATTTATTCAATATCTCAACTTTTTGGTGCTGCCTCTCGCATACGACATGGCTTGATTGACCTTGTTCGGGCTGATTCTGTAACGGTTGCAGCAGCTAAAAGGATTGCTAGGACAAATACGTTCCTTCAATCTTACTCTAGCCTGTCAGCAAATGCGACAGCGTTATATAAAGCTGGGATTTTTGTTCCTGCTCAAACTGCCCTATCTGCTAGTCCGAGAGCAGTCTTTAGAGATAGAATTGATGTTATTGCTACAGGATCGCCTGTCGCTAGTGATAAAGCAAAGCATACTGCGTCAACAAATAATATTATTTCAACTACACTGATCAATGCAAGAGATATTGAGGTTTGGGGTGGAAGAGCATCAATTCAGGTTCTATCAATTGTAGGCATTATTGGACAGAATTCGTCCGCATATGGAACATCAATACAAAGCTTCTCCAGTTTTTCAGCATCTGGACAAAGAATTCATGTCTCTGGTTTTAACGCTTTCATTTCATCACAGTCTAATTTAGTCACAAATGCTAGAAGTAGAAGAAAGGGCGATGTTTTCCTTTCAAGCTTTGCCAGCTTGAATGCAAATTCTGCGAAGATTCGTTACGGAACTATTTTAAATGCGAATGCAACAACTAACGTTACAGCTAATCAAAAGAAAACGTCTTATGCAATATCGAGCCCTCAGTCCTTTACAGCTTTAACAGCCAATCAAAAGCTGACTAGACGTACCCTTGCGAGTGTGGCATCTTCGTCGGTATTGCAGTTTACAGCGAGAACACCAAGGAGAATTGCAAGGCCAAGCACTCAATCTGATTCTGTCTCAAGCTTGGTCGTTCGGCAATATTTAACCAAAGTTTCAGGTCCTATATCAATTCAGGACTTTTCAAGTGTTTCTGTAATTCCTTCTCATCTTAAAAGAACAACAGTTAATTTGGCATCTCTATCAAATCTAACTTCTAATACAAAATCTACGAGACGTACTAGAACTGTAATTACTCATTTTTCCGATATTTTAGGTATTCCGAATATAATTGCTAGACCAAAATCTGAAGTAATCTCCATATCAGCGGCACTTGTTAATGGTCGGAGAGTCAGAGGTGCTTCTCTAAACCTAGATGCTCATACAAATTTATCTGCGCTTGGAATGGCAATTACAAATTTATCATCTGCTATTAATTCTATGTCTACAACGCTTTCTTCTACAACCGCTATCTTTAGACCAAAAACTTCTATTGTGGAATTCTCTGATGTTACTGCGGAAGTCAATCAAGTTGGCTCTAACACTATTAGGATTCTTCCCTATACGTCTATCACAATTAGACCGAGGCGGGCTTTAAAAATAACGCTTGGTCACTCAGTTATTGATGCACGCACAGATGTTACAGTGAAGGGCGGATATCGTCCTAGTGAGGATTCGGCCATTATTTTGGTTGGTTTTTGATAATTGTAAACAAAAGTCAGATACTTTGGCTCTCTAAGAAATAGGAGATTACGTTGGCGGGTATAACTATCGACCAATTTCCACTTCTTCCAGGAAGTGGACTTATTCTAACATCAGACTGGGCTCCTGTTGGTCGGAATGACATTACGTATCATACGCCATTTCCTGAAGTTTCTAGAGCAATCCAGAAAAATCTCGAATCAATTCCAAACAGTCCTCTGAGTCTTCAAGCACAAATTATTAATGGTGGATTTGCTGTTAGCATTGCCACAGGTGCAATGACAGTGAATCTTGTCACGGCAAGTGGTGATACTCCATCTGCTGCTGATCCCGTCTATATCGTATTTCGTCATGGAACGACAACAAACGGCACTTATACCGTTCGGAAGGTAGTTGCTGCACTTTCTTTCACGGTCGCATCTGGAGCAACATTAGGTATTGCAACTTCTATCGTAAATACAGAAGTTCTTATTCTTGGCGTCAACGACACCGCAGGAATTCAGTTAGGTCTTATTAATCCAAAACTTTCTGGAGGAAGTTATTATGTTCCTGATGAATGGGCTCTAAAATCGACAACAGGTGGAACTGGAGGAAATAACTCAGGAATTATTTATACTCCTACAAGTGCAGTAACAAAACCAATTGCTGTTCTTGGTGTGATTCGCTGGGATTCTGGTATATCAAGTCCCGGAACATGGGTGGCTCCTACATCTGTTCAGACAATCAGCAATGGCGCTCTCCTTGCACGTTTGAATGAAAATGCAAATGATACGCTAACTCGAATGGCGCTTTTTGCGCCTCTTTCTTCCCCTACTTTAACTGGAATTCCTCTTGCACCAACAGCAGGTGTAAATACAAATACAACGCAAATCGCAACAACAGCATTTGTTTTAGGACAAGGTGCAACTTCTACACCTTCAATGGATGGCGTTGCAGCGATTGGTGTTGCGACACGTTATGCAAGAGAAGATCATGTTCATCCAACTGATACATCGCGTTCTCCCATAGTTTCCCCAACTTTTACAGGAACACCTGTAGCTCCTACAGCAGCACAAGACACAAATACCACGCAAATTTCGACAACTGCATTTGTTCTTGCTCAAGCTGCTTCAACAAATCCGCTTATGGATGGCGTTGCCGCTCCAGGCACTTCCATACGTTTTTCTAGAGCGGACCATATTCATCCGACAGATACGTCTCGTGCTCCATTAGCCTCTCCTGCTTTAACCGGGACACCAACATCTACAACCGCTGCTGTAGATACAAATACCACACAAATTGCAACAACTGCATTTATTATCGCACAAGCTGCTGGAGTTGGAAATACTCCACTTATGAATGGAGCAGTAGCTATTGGAACATCAACACGTTTTGCAAGATCGGATCACGTTCACCCAATTGACACAACGCGCGCACCGCTTGCTTCTCCGATTTTAACCGGAACACCTACTTCACCTACAGCCGCCATTGATACAAATACCACACAAATCGCAACAACTGCATTTGTTGTTGCTCAAGGATATGCAAAACTCGATTCTCCTGCTTTAACAGGAACTCCTACTGCACCTACAGCCGCTGTAAATACAAATACGACACAAATTGCAACAACAGCATTTGTTAATTCACAAGTCTCGGCAGCAGGAAATTATAATCCTGCTGCTGTTACAATTACTGGCGGATCGATTAATAACACAACAGTTGGCACAACAACTCCAACTTCAGGTGCTTTTACAACTTTAACAGCTACTGCACCTGCTATTGATGATAACACAACGAGAGTTGTTACTTCTGCATGGGTTCTGGGGCAATTAGCAACTGTCTCGCAATTGCCGGTTATGGATGGAACTGTTGCGCAGGGCACTTCTTTAAAAATTGCACGTTCTGACCACGTTCATCCGACTGATACCTCAAGAGCGCCTTTAGCGTCTCCTGCACTAACAGGCACACCTACATCAACAACTGCGGCTGTTGATACAAACACAACTCAAATCGCTACAACTGCATTCGTAATTGGACAAGCTTATGCAAAACTTGCTTCTCCTACATTAACTGGAACACCGGCTTCTCCAACAGCAGCAGCAGATACAAATACAACTCAGATTGCAACAACTGCATTTGTTATTGGGCAATTAGCAAGTGCTGCTCAATTGCCGGTTATGGATGGAACTCAGGCTCAAGGCATTTCTTTAAAAACTGCGCGTGCTGATCACGTTCACCCAACAGACACCTCTCGTTCTCCTGTAGCTTCTCCAACTTTCACAGGAACTCCAGCAGCTCCAACAGCGGCAGCGGACACGAATACAACGCAAATTGCAACAACAGCTTTTGTTATTGGCCAAGGATATTTAAAATCAGGCACTGCAACTTCTACTTATGCTCCCTTAGCGTCTCCTGCTTTAACTGGAACGCCAACAGCTCCAACGGCAGGGGTTGGAACAAATACGACGCAAATCGCAACAACTGCTTACGTCGCTGCAAACTTCTCAAGATATTACACAGGATCAGTTATCCAGAGTGTAGCGAATAATCTTGCGACACAAGGAAATACAACAACAACAATTCTAACTCGCACGAACGGCACAAATCCAGCTAGTACTGAAGGCGTTCAGCTTTTATCAGCTTCTATAACACCAAAGTTTTCTACAAGTACTTTGAGAATCAGGGTTTCTGGAACAGTTGCAATTAATTATGCTGGTGGTGGATACAGCGGTAGTAACATTGTCGTCTTTAGAGATGGTACTCCTGTTCTCGCTACAGAAAAGAACGCTACACCCAATCTAGCTTATGAAATTCAAGATGTTAGTATGCAAAAAGATGTTGCTGCAACAGCTGCAAGCGCTACAACTTTTACAGTTAGAATTGGTGCTTCATTTGCTTCAACGACAGTTTATTGGAATCAAGGCGCAGAAGCTGGTTATTTTAACAATGCTCTTATGAATTGGTCGCTTATCGTAGAGGAGATAGGAGCATGAAGATTCTTTCAGCTGCATATAATAATTCTCAACAGACTCAAGTTGAGGCTATGACAGACACAGATGGTGCAATTGTCATTGATGCTGAGCGAGATAAAGACCTTTGGAAAACTCTCAAGCATTCAGAGGTAACTCCTTATACGGAAACAGAAGCCTTTAAAATTTCAACTGAAGTCGGTAAAGGACGTAACCAACCAACAATTAGTGATCTTTTGAAGAGAATTGAGAGTTTGGAATCTCAATTAAAGAATAAAGGAACATAATAATGTCTGATAAGATTGAGGGAACTTATTGTTTTTTAATTTATTCAAGTACATTAGCACCTGATGGCTCAAACTCGTATGAGTTTGGATTTGGATCGAATTTTTTCCGTCTTATTGGTGATCGACCTTTTGGACGTGGCGATATAGCTCAGATTACAGAAATTGATTCTTGGAATCCTCATGAGCTTAAAATATATGTAAAAGTTCTTGGAGACCCTAGAGTTCAAGGACGCCACTTCGATGAGAAGCAAAGGATTGAAATTCCCACTCTTCTTTTTCTATCTTCTCGTATCTCTTTATCTGAATATTCGCAGTACGAAATAGATTCTACGATCAATTCTAGAGTATTGTCATTACAAGCCGTTACACAAGATAGAAACAAGATTTACGCAGTGGCTGCGCTAGTTTACGGTGCAGAAGCGAAGATCATTTGTAAAAACTCAATGTCAGGAGTGCGTTTTGAGTGGTTGGTGAGTGATCGTCCTGATACAATTGCCCGAGTGTGATAAATATCATAAGGAGGTAGCGAGTGGCTTGGTTTGATAATAACGCGAATATTTCAGAGACTCAGGTTCGGAAAGAAGGAAATACCGAAGTCTTTGAAGCTGTCTCTTTGTCGAGAGACAGGCTTCAGGATTTAGCTGACTATTTAGGAGTGCAGCTAACAAACGACAAAGATGGAAATTACATTACTGTTCCTCCAAACGTGGATGTTGGCGACCCTGCTTTTCAACGGAACTTTGTTAATTTCTGGATGGATCATGCATCTGTTAGTTCTTCTGCCGAAAAAGATCGACTTCGAAGATTGCAAGCATATAGAGCAATGGATATGATGATGGCGGAAGCTTCTATTGCCTTGGATACTTATGCTGATGAAGCTCTTGGCGTCGGTTTCATTGATAAGCCAATCAATATCAAAATCAGCAATAAAGACGTAGCTGATCAAGTTCTTGAGATTTTGGTTAGAAATGATATTATGAAGCGGTCTCGCTCCATGATGAGAAATATGATTAAAGATGGAGATTTAGGCTACGATATACAATTGCCTAAAGACCCTTCAAAAACATTACTTGATATTAATCTAGAATATATTGAGCCAATGTCATGGCAGTGCGAAGTTTCTAAAGAAGCTCCAAAGCTGGTTCTAGGCTACAATGTTGGCTCGGTTGAGGGTGGAAGGAGAACTAATCCAAATCCATCCAGCACTAAGAGCCAGCGTCAATTGTGGGAGTTTATCCAGTTAAGCGTTTATGATGAAGATTCTAGACCTTATGGTAAATCCCTTCTTGAACCTATGAGAGCAGATTTTGACAGACTTGTTACGATGGAAGCTCTTTTAGCATTATCTCGTGCAGCTCGTGTTGATCGTCTTATTATCAAAGTGCCTACAGGATCATCCAACGCTGTTGGTGCTGCTCAGAAACTCTCACAGGTTAAAGCGCAGCTAAAGAACGCTATTTTCAAAGACTCATCTATGGGGTCTCGGTCATATGCAAAAACTCCGTCTCTTAATGAAATTCTCTTTGTTCCGGCAGATGCTGGATTCGACATTACAAAACTTCCTTCAAACATTGATTTCTCAACGACTGACGATGTGGATTACTTTAGAAACAAAGTCTTTACGTCAACAGGATTGCCAAAAGGTTTCTTCTTGCATGATGATACATTTAGTAGAGGTGCAGCCCTTCAGCAGCAAGATATTATGTTTGCTCGAAAGCTTGTCCAGTATCAGAATGCTTTTTGTGAGGGCTTGGTGAAACTTATTACGGTCCTATCCGTTTATGTTGCAGGATCGTACATTTCTGATTTGAAGGTTACTGTTGAGTTAAAGCGTCCACATCAATTAGCAGATAGCTTAATTGCTTATTATAAAACGTTGGTTGATACAGCATCTGAAATGATTATGACGTTTGCTCAGGTGACAGGAGTTCAACCGACGCCTAAGCAGTATTCGGATTTATTGCTTAAGATGGGAATGCCTGAGGATATAACACAAATCTTTCAGAATGGAGCGCCAGGACTTCCTCAACAAGTTTCTCCAAATGCTTTGATTTCCTCTAACAATTCAATTATCCGTACGAATGCGGATGTTATCGATTTAAAGCGATTTAGATCAAATCTATTTGTTGAAGGAGTCAAGACAAAGCGTAAGGCTCTTTTGGAGACTGCTGTGGCGTGAAATCCGGAGATATCTATATGTTTATCGCATTAAGTTCACTGTTTGTGGTTATGATCGGATCATGGGTAATCCTGACATGGTAACAATGTCTGAACAAACTGTGAAACGCATTGACGGAGTTCCACAGACTCTTGTCATTGAGGAAAAGGCATTTGTTCCAGATGGTATTATGGAACATCAATACATACCGCTAGAAACTGTTCAGATTCAACAGTTGAGCACGGGCGTTATGTACTCAACAGATTACTGGAGTGTTGATCGTTTTTGGCATGTGTGGCTTCATCCTGTAACTTACGAAATTCTTACGTTTAAGTTTCTTCAAGGTCGTCCAGTATCCCTGGATTATTCAACTTATACGCAGGATAAGAAAATCAAAGTTTTTATACCAAGAGATAAAAGAGTTGACGGATTTTCGATTGTTTATAAAGAGCATATGGATGCTTTGAAAACAATGAACAGTGAAGAGCTAGATGTGTTTATGTCTAGTCTTGGTTATGATGATGCTGAAGGCATTCACTATGCCATGCTAACGAGGTGATGGAATGTCTTACACCGTCACTCTTCTTTTGTTTTTTGAGAGGTTTTGGAATCCAGCAACACATCCACGTTTTTCAAAAGGATCGAAAGGTGGGGGAAAGTTTAAGCCTAAGTCTGGCGTTGATGTTCCAAATCTTAAACAACCAAAAGTTACTAGAAAATCGATAAAACCATCACCATCACCAACATCAAAAATTGTTAAGATATTACCGAAATCAAAGGACTTGATACCAACGCACACAGGAACTAATTTTAATGCTTATGCTCCTCCAGAAGATAACACATTTATATCACCTAAATCTGGAACCATAACAAAAGCTCCTCATGATCCAGAGGTAGCTTTGACAACTGCCAAGACTACAGCTAAAAAATTAGGATTTGATCCGAATAAAGTATCTGTTCGAACAGATGATCATGTGTTCGAGCTGGATGGTAAGAAGTGTACGTCTTCGGGTCTATATTATAAAAATAAAGGAACAATTGAGATTTTTCCACATAGGATTTCTCCTGGAAAAATTGATGGAGTTGTTGCCCATGAGATTATGCATCATAAATGGGGTCTAGTTTATGATGAGTACAGAGCACAGGAAAATGAGATTGTTGATTTAGCTTATAGTGCTAAAAATAAGAAAAAGAAGCCAAATCCTGTTCTGTCTCCAGACGACACGCCAAGACCGCCCTATGATAAGCAATTTCCTGTCTACAATGCTCTTTGTAAGTATTTCAATGATAGTGAAGAAGCTGAACGGCTGAAAGATGAAGATGGTTGTAGTTCTTATAGTCTTGATTGTTGGGCAGAGCATAATAAATCAAAAAATACATTGAAGCTTGATTCTGCTGTTAGCGAAACTCTTTCTGAGATGGCTAGGCTTGATCTAGAGACGAATGGAAAGTTTAATGATATTTCTCGACTTCAAAAAGGTGGAGTTTGGAGAGATTTTTACGATTCTGTTAATACACTCTACGATGATCTATAAGGAGTAAAGACTATGATCAAAAAGGTAAAAGTTAATGGTAAACCTGCAACCGCTATTTACGTTCGATCAGACATGGAACCTGTTGATTCTGAAGAAGATGCAGAAATGATTAAAATCATTTTTGATAATGGAGACATAATGTTTGCTGTTCCAAATAAAGAAGACAACCCCGATGAATCTTGAAGTTCTTAAAAATGTAAAATGTAGGCATAATTGCAGAAGCTCTCCTGTTGTTATTGTATATGCGCCAGATGGTTGCAATTGTTTTACTGATCCCATTCAAGCTCTTTGTATGCAACATTTGACCAAAATTCACAGTACAGGACCCGTAAAAATCTTGGAGGATTTAACGCTTGACAAAGTGTTCTCCAATGAAGAAGCTCTTAGCGATTTTGTGTCTTTTGACAACTCAAGTTCAAGCCCGTGACATAATCATTTCCGATCCACATGGAGGCGAGATTCTGCCTTATATAGTGAAAGTCCAAAAGTCTATTGCTGATCTCGACAGACCTGTTTTTGTTGGAAGAAATGTAAGTGCTGCTATTCTCTGGACAGGAAATCCAAGAGCATGTGCAATGCCTGGATCAAGCCTTGTTTTTCACGGAATGCGAGCAATTAATTCTGTTACAAGACAAGATATTTCTTCTACTCATCCTGAAGAGATTGAGAAGGCAAAAAAAGAGTTTATGAGCATTTTACCTCCTGCGATTGCTCGAATTGCTCCTTCTTTAATTAATGATCCAGATAAATTTTATGAGATTAGAACACCTGAATTGTGGAATTATGTTAAGCGTTGCGATGAAATGCCAACCTCTTATGCAAGCCAATTCACGGGAATTCCTATTGCAGGACGTGTTCATATCTATCCGAAAAAGAAAAGAGTTAAACGTGTTAATATGAGAACTAAACGAGTCAATCAGTTTTGGTTTGATGCAATGAGATACTATGCTCCTCCTCCTCAATGTGACTATGAGCCGAGGCAGCCTTATACTGTACAAATCGTACCAAGAGGTACGTGTGGTGATGGTTCTCCAGCTTGCACGACTCTTGGTCAAGTTTGTCATATTAGGATAGAAAATTGGGCAATCAGAATGCAGAGTGCACTTCTTCGTCATGAAAAAGGTCACTGTAATTGCCCTAGGTGGATAGACTAGCTTTTATGATCGTTAACGATCCGAAAGCTCCACGCCCAAAAGACCCAAACTTTATAATTGCTTTTTGTTTTAGTCTTATTACGGTTTTGGTTATTTTTGGATTTTGGGCTTTCTTTGGAAAATGAAAGGGCTTGTTAACTATGGCGATACATGATATAGACTTCACAAAAGTTATGTGTAGAAACTATAGGAGTCAATTCCGCTTCGTGATTGACTGCCCTTCCACAATCACAAACAAAGCGCATTATTATAGGCATTACATGGCTAGATGGTCAACTTTCATATCTCGCGTTATGCGGAATAAACTGACAAAAACACAAGTCAGGGACCTTCTTCCGGACGTAAGAGATACACTACCAATTAAGACAAAGCTTGCTGATATTTATCCTCTTTTACAAGAGGCTGATCCAAGCCTTGCTCGACTAATTTTAGATTGTTCGGCAGTTTTTGAAGCTGCTCCACATGAATTAAAATCTCATATTCTTGTTGCGTTTGGCCTCGATGCACAGCGAATTCAGGCATACTTAGATCATCAAAAGAACCAAAAGAAAGACGTAGCATGAGCGCCGATGAACTTTCTGAACCATCTCCTGAAGTGAAAGAACTTATCCGAGAATGGGTAAAGCTTAACAAGAAAAAGTATGGTCCTAAATGGAAAGAGATTCTTGCACAGGAAATGACAGAACAATCTATGCCACTCATTAATGAGCTTCTTAATTTGAAAAAGGAAAATTTAAAATGAAGGGCAAGTCAGAGGTTCTTGGTACGGGGGTAGGCCCTCTAGGAGGCCTCACTGCACTTTAAACCTTGGTGTTCGCCTTGAGGAACAGTTGCCTTACAAAATGGTTTTTGTTAGTATCACTATCACCATAATGAACCCGATTCAGACCTCTTCAGTCTAGCGCTCTCATACTCTGACTTATCTTGGTTGACTAAGTAAAACTAAGAGGTGAGAGATGACATTTTGTCATTTTCACAAATGGTGTAAGAGAGATGACAAAAGAACTTCTGATTGAAAACTCGGGGTTAACTTTCTCAATAGACCAAATTTCTAATTCAGTAAGAGAAGCTGTTGATAAGACAGGATTGATGATCCTGAAAGGTGTTCCTTGCTCAGTTCTTGAAGAAGTTAACGGAAACGGTAGGAAGTATTCCAGAAAAGAAATGCAGAGAGCGATTCGCACTTGTCGTGAAGGCAAGTTGTTTGAGTCACGCCGTCTCTTGTGTTCCGCTGCTGATCATCCCAAAGAAAGCTTCGTTCCTCCTGCACACGCATCTCATATTGTGGTTGATGCTTATTCTAAAGAGGAAAACGGAAAAATAGTTTTCAAGAACGATTGGCTAGTTCTCAATACAGAGTCTGGAAAAAATCTCCAAGCTCTTGTTGACGCTGGAGCTAGCTTTGGCACGTCGATTCGTGGTCTAGGTCAAATTAACGAAGATACTAGTGAAGTTGAACAATACGAGTTTCTTGGAACTGATGCTGTGGGTAATCCGTCAGCAGGAACTTTTGCTTCAAATGCTAGTTTTAAAGTTACGGTTGAATCTTTAGACGAGAAATCGGCAAAACAAGTCCGTGAAGAGTTAGAGGGAAATAAGATGGCCAGACCAAATGGTTTCGATTTGACGAAAGCAATTGAAGATTTCAAGGAAAAGCATTTCAATGAAGGTAAGCCGCCTAAGACTCCTACACGGGAGATGGTAGGCGAATTGCTGTCCCTTCAGTTAAAAGCAGTTGATGCTGGCCTTGAAGTGGAATCGATTGACACATTGTCGAATGACATTTATGGGGAACCTGAAGCTAACGACGAGACTAAAAAGCCACGAAATACTGTACAGCACGAAAATCGCGATATTGCCAATCGTGCTCAAAGAGAGCTTGAGGCTACACAGGCCCTTGCTACGCATTTGAAGTCTGAGGTTGAAGAACTTCAGAATCAGAAGAAAGAGCTTGAGAAGGAAATTAAGGCTTATCGTTCTGTTTCCGAAAGCCTGCTTGTTCAGGTAAAGGAGATTGAGCGTGAGTCGAATGAATCGACTGAAGAGGCGACCAAGCGTATTGCTAGAAAGGCGCTCTCCACAATTACTGGACTTCAAAAGGAAACTCACGACGTTATTACGAATCTCGAAACTCGGTTAGAAACAGCAATTCGCATTGCTGACACTTCTGTTGAGCATGCAATTACTTTCCGCCGTATCAGCAATTCGATTTTTGAGAGATACCTGAAGCTGATTGATTCCGATCCGAAGGCTTTTGCAACTTCCAAGGGAAAGCTTGCAACACTTGAAAACCAGAAATCAGCTTTGACAGAACAAGAGCAGCAACAGCGTAAGGTTGCATCGAATCGGTCTGGTCCTCGGGCTGGATGGTTCTAATTAAGTTAGAACCGGAAATTTGTAACATTCTAGATTTTTGAACAAAGGAGCTTTGAAGGAAAAAGACCAATGGGTCTCTTGACAGAACTGAAGCAGTCGGCAGCTAGAATTAATCCTTCGTCGCTGATTGCAGAAGATAAGACACGCTCGGCAGAACTGTTCCGTTCGAATCTTATCGGTCGTGGCGCTCGTCTTTTTGATGAGAGCTATTCGCGTTATCGTGGCCTCGGAGATATGTTGGAATCCGATAATCGGATGGAAAACTATAAGGCCGCGATGACTCTTGACATGCTGGCCAAAACCGAAGCTTTCATGGAAAACATGAAGCAAATCCACGGTGAGGCAGTTGTTGCAGGTTCGCTTGGTGCTCTTACACCGCGAGTTCTTGACGTTGTTCGGATTTTCTATCCGAATCAGATTGCACCTGAACTTGTTGATGTTCAGCCTCTGGACGGAATGGTTGGCTCCGTTTTCGTTCTGAAGCCGCGTTTCTCGAATTCTCTTCCTGCTAATACTCCGGGTCGAGTTTTGGCTGGCGATCAGATTTTTGCGAATCAGACGTATTATTATGCTTCGGAAGTCTCTGCTCAGACTCTCGGCACAGGTAACGGCACTCTTGTTACTTTTGCTGGTTCCATCGGCAGAACTCCGCTTCGTAAGGGTTCGATACAGATTACCACTGTCGTTGGCGGCGCTGCTGTTGTTGGTGTTGATAATGCAGCAGGAGCAATCACTGGTCCTCACATTACAACAGGTACTGTGGATTATGCCACAGGCGCTGTTTCTGTGACTTTTGATGCTGCTGTTACAAATCTTGCTATTGTTCTTGCAACGTATCAGTGGGATTCGGAAGTTAATGGTGAAGCCATTAACGAAATCGAATTCGACATGAGCGTGTTTCCAATTGCTGCAAAGATTCATCCTCTGAAGTTCAAGTACTCGGTCGCTGCTGGTCTTGCAGCTTCTGCGCACTTGGCCATTGACGTTCAGGATACTCTGGCTGAGCTTGCTGGTCAGTTTATGAAATCTGAGCGTGATAATCTCGTTGTTCGTATGATTTCGGACAATGCTCCTTATCTTTCAATTCTTGATTTTGACGCGACTCCTTCGACTTACTTTGATCGTCAGAGCAAGTACGCCGACATTGAACTGAAGTTCAATGAGGCTGAATCTCAGATTCAGCTTGCAAACGGTCGTGGTGGCATTTCTTGGGTTATTGCTGGTTCCAACGCTGCGAATATTATTCGTCAGTCGAAGGGATTCCAGCCTGCTCCAGTTGTCGCTCCGATTGGTGCTCATATCATCGGTTATCTGCGTGACGGCACAGTTCCGGTGATTAAGACGCTCGGCACGATTGGCGTTAATGATTATATCGTCGGCTATAAGGGTTATATGGCCGGTGATGCCGCAATGGTTCTCGCTGAGTGGATTCCGATTTATTTTACTCCTGTATGGCAAGCCCCAATCTTGCAGAATCAACAAGGCTTGATGTCAATGTATGACATTTTTCTCAACAACGTTAAGTACTATGCTCGCGGCAAGGTAACCAATTATGCAGCCTAAGGTTGCAATCTTTAGGCTTTATAGGTTGTAGCCGGTTGCTTGTTTCTTCGGGGAAGGGCGGGTAAGGTCGTTTTCTAGACTAAACCTCTCTTCTCCGGAGATAACAGTATGCCTGCCAAGCTTAGAAAATATACAGTGTATCACATCCTTCCTACTGAAACATTCAAAGGAAAAGTTGGCGTTAGCTCTGCGTTTCAGAGACGATGCCGACAAAATAGAGAACTATACGGATTAGATATCTCTATTGAAGTTCTGGAGAAATTCGTTGGAACAGTTGATAAAGCGAGTCGCAAAGAATGTGAGTGGCAAAATAAGCTCGGATACGAAAGTGATAGGACGAGTTACTCTCAGACGCTTAAGACAAGCGGTTTTGTAAACTCTACTAGAGAACAGCAATCTGAGAGAGGCAAAGTTGCCGCTAAAGTTTCTGACCTAGGACATATGTCTAAAGAGGATAGAGAAAAACATAAAGTTGGTTTTGAACATAATAGTTGGTATAACGGATCAGAGAAGCATAAAGAAGATGCTAAGAGAGGCGCTAATATAGCTGCCAAAAATAAGTCTCTTGGGATGCAGACAAAAATTACTTGTCCCTATTGCGGAAAAGAAGGTCAAACTGCGATAATGGGCAGATGGCATTTCGACAATTGTAAAAGTCGAAGTGTTTCCGTGTAAGACTATAGAGCTTGGCGAAATGTCTACAAAGTTCAAGCAGGTATCAATTTCCTCCCGTGTGGTCCCCCACCACATAAAACTCTTGTTTGAATGACATTTCGCCCTTTTGTATAACTGTGAAGGAGTAGGCAAAATGCCTGAGGCACGTAAATATTTTCCGGCAGAAGGTGGTCCTGAAGAAATCATGACTGCTGTTGGTCCAATCGGTGCAGGCGGACTTGATGCTGCTGATCTTCCGGCAGACCAGTGCATCCAGTTGGATCGTATGGTTACGTCTGGAATTTTGGAAGCCGAAGGTCCGGCAATGGACCCTGTTCGTGAACTTGTTCCGCACATGCAACACATGGTCGAAAACAAGGTTACACGGATGGGCGCTCAGCGTCGTCCTTATGCAAAGGCGTCTGAAAAGCTGGCGATCGTTAAACGTGAGACTCCTAAGTCGGCTGTTGTCGGCGGTGGTGGCCAGTCAATGGTCCAAGCCACTCAAGACAAGTCGCCTTCTCCGAAGGCTGCTGGTCAAGAGCAGAAGAAGTAATTTTCTTCTGAAAGCGTAAAAGAGTCAGGAGACTTGAAATGAGTGAAGATATTAAAGCTGGTGAAACACGCATGGTTTTTCCACCTGAGGGCACAAACAGTGCCCGAGTGTCAGGTGTGAAAGTTCAGGCTTCTGGAACACCAATGACAATAAATCAAAGTCTCCTGACTTTGCATGAAAATGGAATGATTCGTATTGGTGAGGTTTCTGATCAGCAGGCTCAAACGGCTCAACCTGTCCAGGCTCCAGAGCAGCCTCAGGAAGCCGCTCAACAGCCTCAGGCTCCTCAGCAGCCGCAGCCAAGTGAACCGCCTCAGCAGCCTCCGGAACAGCCTGCACCGGCAACTGCTGAACCTCAAGGTCAACCGGCCGATCAGGCTCTTCCAACTTCCGATGATATTGACCGGATGACAGATGTTCAGTTGAAGGACTTTCTTGAGAGTGTTGGACATGAAACTGCTGGCAGAAAAAGACAGTTTCTTGTGAGAACGGCAAAAGCCTACATTGAGAATGTAGGCAAGTGATTTTCTATGGATAATCTTGCTTATCAAACAAGGGCTGTTAGAACTTATCTAACAGCCCTTGTTGGTTCTCCGGTACTAGAAGCTGTTGATGAAGAGGTAAATGCTGTTCAAAGTGCTATTAATGCTGCTCTATTAAATTATTGGATTGCTTTTCCTTATACATTTCGAGATTCGTTTTCGACACCTACGACAGGCTCTTTGGGCTTCTCAGTTCCAGAAATTCTTGCAAGAGCATTTTCCGATGAGAATGTCAGAGAGAATGCGTATTTTCTTGGAATCTCACGTCTCGACGATAACCCTTCGAATGTGTGGGGAAGTAATATTGACTCTTATTTGTTGGGCGTTCCTTTCTATGGTTACAGTGCTTACGGGGACTTACCATACCCGTATTCAAGCCCTGTTGATTTGGCTCAGATGACAAGGATTTCAACTGAAGCCAACGTAATGACAGGCGAAGTTGAGATTGAGTTTAATCCAACAGGTTCAGGTTCTTTATCGTTTTTGACACCAAATAGTTGGACACAATTAACAGTCTGGTTTGCTTTTGGTTTCAATGAGCGCGTAGGAATGCGTTACATTCCTATGAATATGATGGATTATTTTAGAAAGCTAGCCGGTGTCGAATTTCTTAATATTGTTTTGATGGCAAGAACACAGGTTCAATTGAATGCTGATTATCGGATTAATGTTGATCAAATTACAAGAAGAAGAGACGAGTTAAAATCAGAAGCTAACCAGATGTTGGGTGAGCTACATGCACCCGTGATTATGTGGGGTTAGAAATGTTTAGATGGAAAGTCTACCTTCAGAGACAGGCAGAAGGCTTTGATCCAGGAGTTCTTGAGTATAGCCATATTTTTGTGGTTGCTCCTGATCCAGAAGCAGCTATTACTGAAGCTCAATGGATGTATGATAAGCGGACTGATAAGATTGAAAATCCCGATGCAGGCGGTCCTGCGTGGAAGCTTTCTGATTTTGGTGATCAGAAGGAAAATCCAGAGTTGGTTGGTGAGATTTGAGTAATGGAACTTATTTTTAATCTTCTTTTGACAATAATAGTTGGCCTTGCTCTTTGTTTTACCCTTTTTCTCTTAATGGTCGTAGCAATTTACGTGAGCAGATAGATGCCTTCAATAACCAAATTATTGCCTGACGCTACGAATGTTGGGAATTTGGGAAAGTTGCCTGTTAAAGGCAGACCTAATGTGAATTACGTTCCTTCTGGAGGCGGAGAAGGAAGTCTTTGCTTTAAGAACGGCAAAAAAGGTAAAATTCGCTGGGTTAACGGAAAAGCGACTTGTGTTACTAATTCAAGTCAGGAGTCAGAAGAAATGGATACCGATCTTAAAGAAGCTCTAAAGGATGTGAAAGAAGCCAAAGCGCTTCGTTTTTCATCGCCAAGCCGAACACAGATTGGCAAGCAATACCATCATTCTGTGGATTACATGACTGCTGTACAGGGCTTGGGAAAGCTGAAGGCTTCTCAGATTGATGGTGGTCCTGGAAATTGGTTTTTTACGTTATCAGCAAACGAAGATAATCAGAATCTTGATACATCCCGGATGAATGGAAAGATTTATGCGGGTGTGACGGTTCAGGCAGTTGCTAGAGAGTCTGTTGAAACGCCTAAGTCTGGCGAGAATCTATCTGTTTCTGAAACCATTACAAAGATGGTTGAGGAAGCAAAAGCCAAACTCGAAGGCTAATATTAATGCCAACCGTTGTTCACCTGCGTCAAGGGGCAGAGAGGGTATTGCCCGTTACTGTTCAGAGATTTGAATCTGGAGAGGTTCAGGTTGAAAGTCTACGTGTTACACGCTTCTTTGGAACCCGTATGGTTCTCGCTTCTGGACCTGTTTCATCTTCTGGAAGGTCTCCTGGAACTCCAAGTAATTATGTCTGTCAGATAGCTTTTTACGGGGTTAAAGACCTAAACGCTGGACCTTCAGTTAATGATAATGCTGGAGTTCGCTGCTCTTGTCAGGGTTATAGATTTTATTTCGATTTCGCGAACCGTAAAGCCGGGGCTTCTCACGGTGCTCGATTTACTCCCTACGTAAGAAAAACTACAACAATACCACCAAAAAATCCAGACCAGATTCCAGGCGCTTGTAAGCATCTTTTGACATTTATTCAGGCGTTAAACAATTCTGATTTCTTCG
>C688J18823_10000759_pt1 | contig 19147 bp, 22 predicted proteins | sample HopSoiMetagenom1_FD_18823 | JGI IMG/M metagenome (IMG submission 18823) | reverse complement strand
CCGATTTGAGCCACAGCTTGCGGGCGCGTAACAAATATCGCTAAAGCGTGCCGCGTAGTTCTCAAATGAGACCCGGTTCCGCTCTAGCGCAACCGGGTTTTTTATGACCGAACGGGCAACACTGGGTGTACGCGCCGGACAGCGGCGCACCGAATTCCACGAGCATTCCGAGGCGCTCTTCCTCACCTCGAGCTTCGTGTTCGACAGCGCCGAGCAGGCCGCGGCGCGCTTCTCGGGAGCCGAGGAAGGCTTCGTCTACTCGCGCTTCACCAATCCGACGGTGAGCATGCTCCAGGAGCGCCTCGCGGCGCTCGAGGGCGCCGAGGCCTGCCTCGCGACGGCGTCGGGCATGTCGGCGATCCTCTCCACCGTAATGAGCCTGCTCAAGAGCGGTGATCACGTCGTCTGCTCGAGCGCGGTGTTCGGCGCCACGGTGCAGCTGCTCGGCAATTATTTCGCTCGCCTCGGCATCCAGACCACGTTCGTGTCACCCACGCGCGTGGACGAGTGGCGCGCCGCGGTGCGGCCCACCACGCGGCTTTTCTTCCTCGAGACGCCGTCCAATCCGATGACCGAGATCTCGGACATTCCCGCCCTCGCGGAGGTGGCGAAGAAGGCGGGCGCGCTGCTCGCCGTCGACAACGTGTTCTGCACGCCCATCCTGCAGCGTCCGCTCGAGCTCGGTGCGGATCTCGTCATCCACTCGGCCACCAAGCACCTCGACGGACAGGGGCGGGTACTGGGCGGCGCGATCCTCGGCCGCAGCAAGGTCGTCATGGAGCACATCTTCCCGTTCCTGCGCACCGCCGGACCGTCGCTTTCACCCTTCAACGGCTGGGTGATCCTGAAAGGCCTGGAGACCCTCGACCTTCGCATGCGGGCTCACTGCGTGGCCGCCCTCGAGATGGCGCGCTGGCTCGAGAGCCAGCCGGCGGTGGCGCGCGTGCACTATCCCTGGCTCGAATCGCATCCGCAGCACGCGCTCGCCAAGCGCCAGCAGAAGGCAGGCGGCGCGGTGCTCTCGTTCGAGCTGAAGGGCGGACGCGATGCGGCCTTCCGCCTCATCAACGGCACGCGCCTCATCTCCATCACCGCCAATCTCGGCGACGTGAAGACCACCATCACCCACCCGGCGACGACCACCCACGGACGCATCTCGCCAGAAGCGAGGGCGGCCGCCGGCATCACCGATGGGCTGGTGCGACTGGCGGTCGGCCTGGAGGCGGTGAGCGACCTGCAAGGCGACCTGGAGCGTGGGCTAAGCTAGGCGAGTGCACGTCCGCCGCGCGGCCTACGTCGTCCTTCTAGCGCTCGTCTACTTTGCGGCGGCGAAGCTTTCCCTCTTCGCTGCGATCCCGCCCGGCTACGCAACGGCGATCTGGCCGCCGTCGGGCATCGCACTCGCGGCGCTCCTCCTCGCCGGCACCGGGTTGTGGCCGGGCGTGTGGCTCGGCAGCTTCGCTGCCAATTACGCGGTGGAAGGAGCGCTTCTCACCTCGGCGCTGATCGCGACGGGGAGCGCGCTGCAGGCATTCGCGCTCGCTACGCTCATCCGGCGCCACCTCGGCGTGCCGCGGCGCTTCGTCACCGTGCGCCAGGTGGTGAGCTTCGTTGGACTCGTCGTCGCGGGCGCGGTCATCGCGCCAACCGTGGCGTTGCTGCCGCTCGCCGTAATCCATCCCCTGGAACCGCATACGCTCGCGGCTAACTGGTGGACGTGGTGGCAAGGCGACGCGTGCGGCATGCTGATCTTCGTGCCGCTCGTGCTCACCTGGAGCACGCCCGGCATCCGGTGGACGCCGCGCAAGGCAGTAGAGGGGTTGATCTTCGCCATCCTGCTGGTCGGCGCTGCCGAGATCGTGTTCAGCACGGGACTCGCCCGCACCTTCATAGTGATGCCATTCATCATCTGGGCAGCCTTCCGCTTTGGACAGCGCGAGGTGACTACCGCCTGCGCCGTGATCTGTGCGGTTGCCCTCTGGTACACGCTGCGCGGCGAGGTCGGACCGTTCTCCGAGCTGCCCAGCAACGAGATGCTGCTGCTCCTCCTCGCGTTCGTCAGCACGGTGGTGGTAACCGGCCTCATGCTCTGCGCCGTGCTCGCCCAGCTCGATGGCGCGCGCCTGCAACTGGAGCACAGCGTGCGCGAGCGTACGCTCGCCGAAAGCGAGCGCCGCCTCGGCATGATGGTCGAAAGCGTGGTGGACTACGCGATCTTCATGCTCGATCCCAAGGGACGCATCGCGACCTGGAACGCGGGCGCCGAACGCATCAAGGGCTACCGCGCCGATGACATCGTCGGGGAGCATTTCTCGCGCTTCTATCCGCAAGAAGACCTGGAGTCCGGCAAGCCCGCGCGCGCGCTCGACATCGCGGCGCGCGAAGGCCGCTACGCCGAGGAAGGCTGGCGCGTGCGCAAGGACGGCACGGCGTTCTGGGCGAGCGTGGTGATCAGCGCGGTGCGCGACGACTCGGGGCGCATGCTCGGTTTCGCCAAGGTCACGCGCGACCTGACCGAGAGGAAGCGCGCCGAGGCCGAGCTGGTGCGCGCCAAGGTGGAAGCCGAGAAGGCGAGCGAGTCGAAGTCGCAGTTCCTCGCCAACATGTCGCACGAGCTGCGCACGCCGCTGAATAGCCTGCTGATCCTCGCGCGGCTTTTAGCCGACAACGCCGGCAAGAATCTCAACGAGAAGCAGGTGCGCTTCGCGCAGACCATCTACGCCTCGGGGATGGACCTCCTCGGCCTGATCAACGACCTTCTCGACCTCGCGAAAATCGAGTCGGGCGCGGTGACGGCGCTGCACATGGGTGCCACGCCGCTCACCGATCTGCGTGAGGAGATCGAGCGCACCTTCCGCGAGCTGGCGCGCGAGAAGAACCTCGACTTTCGCATCGTGATTGCGCCGGGACTGCCGCAGACCATACGCACCGACGCCACGCGGCTCAAGCAGATCCTCAAGAACCTGCTCGCGAACGCCTTCAAGTTCACGCGGGAGGGCTCGGTCGAGCTGCACATCCAGCCGCGCGAGCCCGCATCGGTGGCCTTTTCGGTGGCCGATACCGGCATCGGCATCGCCAAGGAAAAACAGGGGATCATCTTCGAGGCTTTCCAGCAGGCCGACGGCTCGACCAGCCGCCAGTACGGCGGCACCGGCCTTGGCCTGTCGATCAGCCGCGAGCTTGCGCGGCTCCTGGGCGGCCGGCTTGAGGTTTCGAGCGAGCCGGCCAAGGGCAGCACCTTTACGCTCGTGCTTCCGCTTGCCGACGAGCGGCCCGCGGCCTCTCTGCCATCGGTGGAATCCGGCGCGATCTGAGCGTCGCGCCGGCGAAGCCCAACGCAAGCGCGGCATAGACCGCGAACATCGAGCGCCGGGAAAGGTAGCGCTCGAAGCCGGGCTGAAATCGCTTGCCGACCACGGCATAGTCCACCGCGTAGGCCACGGCAGCCATGGCGGCGCCTGCGACGATGGCCGCACCGCCGCCGCGACGCGCGTGGCGCCCGAGCAATCCTTCGAAAAACGCCGCCCACCAGATCGATGCGGCCGTGTGTATGGCGAAGCCGACGGCGGTGTTGCGCCTCTTGCGACCGTCGCCGGCGGGCGGCTCGCCGCCATCCAGGATGTGCGTGATGGCGTTCATCGGCCTCGCGGCATGCCCGTTTTCGAAATGGCTGCAGGCAAGCGCGGCCGCCGCCGACGCGACCGAGGCGGCTGCGCCGGTTGCCAGGACGCGGGAAATCAGGCGCCGCCGATGCCGCGGATGATCTTGCCCGTTCCGGCGCAGTTCTCGCACGGCTTGCCGTCGATCTTTCCCTTGCCGTTGCATTCGGGGCAAATGTCTTCGCCGGTGCCGGGCGTTCCCGGCCGCGCTTCGTCGCCCGGAGCGGGGCGGGGCTTGGGTTGCGGGTCGCTTCTCATGCGGGTCACCACCGCACGAGTCGTGCCCGCCCATCCTTGATCTCGAGGTAGCCGCCGCGCCCGTACCAGTCCGGCAGGACCCACCGTTCGCATGGCCGATCATCGATCTTGAGCCGGTGGTGCCCGACGCGGTGGGTATGGCCGTGGATCAACCGCGTCGCGCCGGAGTGGCGCAGCGCCTGCCGAACCGCGTCCTCGTTGACGTCCATAATCTCGGCGGCTTTCGCCTGGATCACTTCCTTGCTGCGCTCGCGCAGGCCATGCACGGCGGCGCGGCGCTCCGCCAGGCTCTTTTTCAGGAATGCGTGTTGCCAGTCCGCGGAGCGCGCCGTGCGCCGCCAATTCTGGTACTCGAGGTCGTCGGTGCAAAGCGTGTCGCCGTGCATGAGCAGCGTCCTCTCGCCGCCGATGTCGGCGAGCGTCGGCTCGGCGAGGAGCTGCGCGCCCGTGGCGGCGCAGAAGCGCTCGCCCATCAGGAAGTCGCGGTTGCCGTGCATCACGTGGAGCCGCGTGCCGGCCTGCGTCAGTCGGTGGAAGAACGCGGCGACCACGGCGTTGAAAGGCTCGTCGACGTCGTCGTCGCCGATCCAGTATTCGAAGAGATCGCCGAGGACGTACAGGGCATTGGCCCCGTGCGCCTCGTTTTCCAGGAACTCGAAGAAGCGCTCGTTGGCTTCCGGCCGATCTTCGCTCAGGTGAAGATCGGAGATGAAGAGCGCCCTTATTTGGAGCCCACCACCGTCATGGACTCGATCACCACCGGCTTGGTCGGCACGTTCTGGTGCATGCCCTTGTTGCCGGTCGGCACGCCGACGATCTTGTTCACCACGTCCATGCCGCCGACGATCTTGCCGAACACCGTATAGCCGTAGCCGTCCTGCCCGGGGTAATTGAGAAAGTCGTTTTTGTTGACGTTGATGAAGAACTGCGAGGTGGCGGAGTTCGGGTCGTTGGTGCGCGCCATGGCGAGCGTGCCGACGTCGTTCTTGAGGCCGTTCTTCGACTCGCTCGGGATCGGCGCGCGCGTGGGCTTCTGGCTCATGTCGGCGGTCATGCCGCCGCCCTGTACCATGAAGCCGGGAATCACGCGGTGGAACACCGTGCCGTTGTAATGGCCGGATTTCACGTACTGCAGGAAGTTCTCGACCGACTTCGGCGCCTTCTCCGGGTAGAGCTCGATGCGGAAGCTGCCCATGCTGGTTTTCACGTCGATCTGCGGGTCGGCGGCGCCGGCGGCGCCCATCGGCACCACGGTGGCTGCGGATAAGACAAAAAAGTGAGAGAGCTTCATACCGATCCTTCGTAGAGAATTTTCCAACGATCGCCTTCCTTGACCCAGTACTGGCGCTTGCGCATCACGTTGGCGAGGCCGTCGGAGCGGTAGTCCTGGTCGAAAGTGACGACCACGACATCGCGCTCGCGCGGGTAGCGCAGCATCGAGACGCGCGAAAGGCCGACCTTGATCCAGGTCTTGCCGGCGTTGACCTTGCGCTTGTGCTCGGACCAGGCGCGCAAGTCCTGGTTGCCGCTGGCGAAGCGCTGCGAGTAATGCGCTAGATAGCGATCGGTGTCGCGGCTCTGCCAGTCGGCGCGCCATTGCTCCATCGCGGCGGCGAGGCCGGTGCGGTCGCGCTCGATCGCCACGGAATCGACCCACTCGATCTGGTCGGCGATGATCACCGGCGTGAGGCCCACCTGCAGGTTGCGGCCGAGGGCGTCGAGGTCCTGGTTGGAAAGCACGATGCAGCCGTCGCTCGCGCGCGGTGGCCGGCTGTACATGTTCGAGGGCACCCCGTGCAGCCAGATGCCATGGCCGTTACGCCCTTGGCGCTTGTCCCATTCGTTCGGGTAGTTGATCGGGAAGGCGCCGGAGCCGTAGAAATCGGTGAGCTTGCTGCGCGGCAGGTTGGCGATGACCGTATAGACGCCGAGCGGCGTCTTCTGGTCGCCCTCGCGGGTCTTGTCCACGCCCTTCTTGCCGAGCGTCACGTAGTAGTCGGCGACGAGCTTCGGCTTGCCGCCGGAATTGGCGAACACGTAAAGCCGTGAACGGCGCGAGTCCACCACCAGCGCGTGCTTCTGCTCGGGATGGAGCTGCAGCACGTAGCGCGGCAGCCACTCTTCGCCCGGACGGTCGCGCAAGGCGCGCAGACGCGCGAGCGCCTCTTCGCGCAGCTCCTCGACGCGCTCCTGCGGCACGGTCTTGACCACGTTGCCGATGGTCTCGAGCGCGCGGGTACGGGCGAGGAGCAGGTCGCCGCGGACCAGGTAGGCGAGGCGGAAATTGGGGTAGTCGGCGATCAGCGAATCGACCTTCTTCATGGCGTCGTCGAGCTTGTTCGCCTCGACCGCCTCGAAGACGCTGGACAGCCGGTCCTCGGGAGTCAGCGCCCAGGCCGGATTCAAGACGAGCGCCAACAGCAGGAGCGCGAGGCGCCTCACTTGGCCGCCTTCTCTTCGCGAATCAGCCACTTGCCGTCTGTTTGCACGAGCTCCAACGTCTTGCGGCTCCTGGTTTTGAGCTTGTCCGACCGATAAGTTTGCCTGAAGGTGACACTGGCCATCTGCGGGCCCTTCATGGTCACCTTGGGCGAGTCGACCCCGACGGCTATCGACTTGGCGCCGTCGATGCGTGTGCGGCGGCTTTTTTCCCAGTCAGCGCGGGACTCGCCAGCGGGCGTCTTGAAGTCTTTTGCGTAGTGCGCCAAGTAGCCGTCCACGTCTTTTTGCGACCAGGCCTGGGCCCAGCCGTTGACCGTCTTGAGTACATCCCCCGGCGCGTTTGAAGCGGAGGGCTCGGCCTTTGGCGCTGCCGGAACTGCAGGGGCGGCAGCAATCGCGGGAGTCGGCACCGCAGCCGGTTTTGCCGGGATCTCGCGCGCCGGCTCGCGCACGAGCTCGCGGACGAGCGACAGCTTGTTTTGCGCGCCGGTGTTGGAGGCGTCCAGCTGCAGCGCCTTGCCGTACGCCTGGCTCGCGAGCTTGGCGTACACGTCGCCCAGGTTTTCATAGGCGGTCGCATAGCTCGGATGCGTGCGGATCGATTGCTCGAGCGCCCCGCGCGCTTTTTCGTATTGGCCCTGGCTCGCGTAGATCACCGCGAGGTTGTTGTACGGCTCGGGCAGATTCGGATAGTCCTGCGTCAGCTTGGTGAAGATGTCGATCGCTTCGGCGTGCTTTCCCTGCTCGGTGAAGATCAGGCCCTTCATGAAGCGCGCCTGCGCATCGCGTGGATTGGCAGCCAGCGCCTTGTTGACGCGTTCCAGGGCTTGCTCGCGCTGGCCGGCCTTGAGAAGCTTCGACGCTTCCTGAAGATCGGCAGATTCGGACTGTGCCCACGCGAGGCCGCAGAACGCCGCCGCGCAAAGGAAGAGAAGCGCCCGACGCCACACGGTGCGCGGGGCGGTCGAAATCTGCATTGTGTTATATTTTCAAGGCCCTACGAAGGGTTGCATTCTAGACCAACCCCCGCGTCCCCACAATCCGAAACCTGAGAATCTTCAACACGCTCGGCCGGGCCAAGCAGCCGTTCGTCAGTCTGCGGCCGGACGAGGTGCGCATGTACGTCTGCGGCATCACCGTCTACGACTACATGCACCTCGGCCACGCTCGCTTCATGGTGGTGTTCGACATGGTGCGCCGCTGGCTGCGCGAGAGCGGATACAAGGTCACGTACGTTCGCAACATCACCGACATCGACGACAAGATCATCAGGCGCGCCGCGGAGAACAACGAGCCGGTGGAGGCGCTAACCGCGCGCTTCATCGCAGCGATGGACGAAGACGCGGCCAAGCTAGGCGTGGAGAAGCCCGACCACGAGCCGCGCGCCACGCAATACGTGCCTCAGATGCTGGAACTCATCGACCGGCTGCAAGACAAGGAGCTCGCCTACCAGGCCGGCTCGGGCGACGTGGTCTACGGAGTGCGGCGCTTCCCGGGGTACGGCAAGCTCTCCGGCAAGTCGCTCGACGAGCTGCGTGCCGGCGAGCGCGTCGATGTCGACCAGACCAAGGAAGATCCGCTCGACTTCGTGCTCTGGAAGCGCTCCAAGCCGAACGAGCCGAAATGGTCTTCGCGGTGGGGCGAGGGCCGGCCCGGCTGGCACATCGAGTGCTCCGCGATGAGCGCGACCTTGCTCGGCGCGCCATTCGACATCCATGGCGGCGGCATGGATCTCCAGTTCCCGCACCACGAGAACGAGATCGCCCAGTCCGAGGGCGCCAGCGACAAGCCATTCGTCAGGTACTGGATGCACAACGAGTTCATCCGCGTCAACGACGAGAAGATGTCGAAGTCGCTGGGCAACTTCTTCGTCCTGCGCGATGTGCTCAAGCACTACGACGCCGAGGTGGTGCGCTTCTTCATCCTGCGCGCGCACTACCGAAGCCCGGTCAACTACACGGACGCCAACCTCGAGGATGCCAAGCAGTCGCTGACCCGCCTCTACACCGCCTTGCGCGACCAGCCGGTTGGAAATGTTTCAGTGGACTGGACGCAAGCGCACGGCGTGCGTTTCAAGGAAGCCATGGACGACGACTTCGGCACGCCCGAGGCGATCGCCGAACTCTTCCAGCTCGCGGGCAAGGTGTTCCAGGGTGATTCGCAAGCGGCCGGACAATTGAAAGCGCTCGCCGCCGTGCTGGGACTGCTGCAGCGCGATCCGAATGACTTCCTGCGCGCCGCTCCCGAAGGCGTATCGGAAGATTGGATCAAGGAGCGCATCGCCGCACGCCAGGCGGCGCGTAAGAACAAGAACTTCGCCGAGGCGGATCGGGTGCGGCAGGATTTGCTCGATAAAGGCATCGTGCTGGAGGACAAAGGAGGCGAGACGACGTGGCGGCGCAAATAAGGCTCATCGCAGTATTACTAGCCCTCTGTGCTGCGTTCGCCGCGTACGCGCAGCAATGGCCGTCGAAACCGTTGCGGCTCATCGTCCCCTTTCCGCCGGGCGGTCCGACGGACCTCATCGGCCGCACGGCGGCGAAGATCCTTTCCGATGCGCTCGGCCAGGCCGTCGTCGTCGATAACCGCCCCGGTGGCGGCGGGACCGTCGGACTCGCCGCGCTCGCCAAATCCGCACCCGACGGCTACACCATCGGCATGACGGCGATCACGCTCGCAACGGCGCCGCACCTTGGCCCGGTGCCGTTCGACTCCTTCAGGGATTTCTCGCTCATCACCAATCTCGTGCAGACAACGCCGATGATCGCCGCGCATCCAGGCTTTCCGGCCAATACGCTCGCCGAGCTCATCGCGTATGCGCGTGCGAATCCCGGAAAGGTGGCGTACGGCACGCCGGGCGTCGCCACGGTGCCGCACCTCGCCGCGGAGATGCTGCAGAACGCGGCCGGCATCAAGCTCGTGCACGTGCCGTACAAGGGCACGGCGCAGCTCTCGCAGGACTTGCTGGCCGGCGCGCTTTCCGTAAGCTTCGAAAGCTCCCTGACGCTCGCCTATCCGAACATCAAGGCGGGGAAGCTGAAGCCGATAGTCATGCTTTCGGGTCAGCGCTCCGCCTTGCTGCCGGCCGTGCCGACGGCCGCGGAATCCGGCTATCCGGCGATCAGCGCTTCGCCGTGGTTCGGCTTTGGCGGTCCGGCAGGTCTCGCTCCAGAGCAGGTAAAGCGCATGCACGAGATCCTGGTGAAGGGCGGGAAGGAGGACGACGTCGTGCAGCGCATGGCCACCATCGGGGCCGAGATCACGCCGTCCGCGTCGCCGGCCGAGTTCGCCGCCTTCGTCCGCGCGGAGTATGCGAAGTGGGGCGAGGTCATCCGCAAGGCCGGCGTCAAGGCCGAGTAAGGGTGTAAGGTTCGGCCTTGGGAGCCGACCAACGCCCATGTCAACGCTGATTCACCCGCTGGTGGTGCGCATCACGCACTGGATCAACGTGCTGGCCGTGCTGATCATGATCACGAGCGGCTGGCAGATCTACAACGCATCGCCGCTCTTTCGCTTTTCTTTCCCGGACGGCATCACGCTCGGCGGCTGGCTCGCCGGCGCGCTGCAATGGCACTTCGCGGGCATGTGGCTCTTCGCGCTGAATGGGCTGGTGTACCTGCTGTATGGAATTCTCAGCGGCCATTTCCGCCGCAAGCTGCTGCCGGTCTCCCCGCGCGCCGTGCTGCACGATGTCGGTCAGGCGTTGCGCGGCCACCTCGCGCACGCGGACCTCAGCGTCTACAACGCCGCGCAGCGCGCCGCGTACCTGGCGCTGATCTTCTTCCTGCTGCTGCTGATCGCCAGCGGGCTCGCCATCTGGAAGCCGGTGCAGCTCTATTGGCTGGCGAGCCTGATGGGCGACTACGAGGGCGCGCGATTGCTGCATTTCTTCTCGATGAGCGCGGTGGCACTGATCGTCTTCGTCCATGTGGTGATGGTGATCCTCGTGCCGCGCACCTTCCCGACCATGATTACGGGCCGAACCCCATGAAGATCAGGATCGAACGCAGCAAGGAGCTGATCAATGTCGAGCGGCGCCTCTTTTTGCGGCAAGGGTTGTCGCTCGGCGCGCTGACGCTGCTCGCCGGCTGCGAGCTCACCGACCAGGAAAGCGTGCAGCGGCTGCTTACGACCATGTCGCGCTGGAACGATGGCGCGCAGGAGTGGCTCTTCAATCCCAATCGCCTGGCGCCGGAATTCCCCGAGAGCCGCATTACGCGTCCATTCCCCTTCAACGGCTATTACAGCGAGGACGAGGTGCGCGTCATCGACGGCTCCTCCTACAAGCTCGAGCTCGCCGGCATGATCAAGGAAAAGAAGCCGTGGACCCTGCCGGAGCTCTACGCGCTGCCGCAGGTCTCACAGGTCACGCGCCACATCTGCGTCGAGGGCTGGAGTGCGATCGGCAAGTGGAGCGGGGTGCGCTTCTCCGACTTTCTGCAGCGCGTGGGCGCCGACACCACGGCCAAGTACGTTGGCTTCATGTGCGCCGACGACTACTACGGCTCGATCGACATGGCGACCGCGCTGCATCCGCAGACGCAGCTCTCGTTCAAGTACGACGGCGAGCTGCTGCCGCCGAAGTACGGCTACCCCATGAAGCTGCGCGTGCCGACCAAGCTCGGCTTCAAGAACCCGAAACACATCGCCGCGATCTTCGTCACCAACGAATATCCCGGCGGCTATTGGGAAGACAAGGGCTACAACTGGTTCAGCGGCTCTTAGGTTAACGCGGGCCGTGGCCCCGCGAACCGTCAAGGCAGTCGTCGACATCGTGGCAAACGGCCCGGGCGGTAGCGTGATCTACCGCGAGGGAGATCGCCGGCACGAGTTCGGCTGGGACCTCGGCACCGGCGACGTACTCGCGACGATCTACGTCCCGTCGACCGGCGACTGGGATGCCAAAGTGCCTTGGGCCGCAGGGCGCCGGCAGGAAATCCTCGACTTCATCGCCCGGCAAGTCCGCCGGCGCAGGGCGTTCGGCAGCCGCATCGAGATGCACGAGCGGTGGATCCAGTTCACAGAGCCGCCACCCTGGCCCGTGGGGCTATTCCGGTGGCTTATCGGCCGTGCGCGGCGACGTACACCTTAGGATCCTTCTGCACCGGCTCTATGCCCTCGAAGTGGCGCGCTTCCCATGCGGCGAAGGCGACGGCGAGCTGGTGGCGGGTGTTGCGGTCCGCCGTGTGCCGGAAGTCGGTCAGCCCCTCGCGCTCTTCTTCCGCCATGTGGTCGCCGTTCTCCTTGTTCGCCGCGGCGACCGCCGCAAACCACTCGGGACTGCCGACGGCATATCGCGAAACCGCCATTACCGCCGAGCGGATCTTGTTGTGGTCGCGGATGGCATGCTCCGTCTCGTCCACGGCATCGGCCTTTCCGCCGGCGCCTTCGCCGACGCGTAGCAAGGCGGGATAGAAAATGCGCTCCTCCGCCTCCGCGTGGATTTCGAGGAACGCGGAGAGCCGCGCCCAGATCGCTTCCAGGATGCGCGTGTCGGCCGGTTCGATCTCGTCAAGGATGGCGAAGAGGCGGCGCTGCTCGTGGTGATCGTCGAGGATGAGCTGTGTGATGTCCATGTCCAGCGCGGGTTGCAATCGGCGTGCCGCGCGCACGGCATAGTCGTTGCAACGACACGCCATGGCGTTCTTCACCATCGGCCATTCCACGCAACCGGTAGACGCTTTCATCGACAGGCTGCGTAGCGCTGGCGCAGGCTTCGTGGTCGACGTGCGGACGATGCCCCGCTCGCGCACGAACCCCCAGTTCAACGCCGATGTCCTGCCGGTCGCGCTACACAGTGCGGGGATCGGCTATGAGCACATCGCCGCGCTCGGCGGCCTGCGTTCGCGCCGGCGCGACGTCGACTCCAGCGCGAATGCGTTCTGGCAGAACGCGAGCTTCCACAATTACGCCGACTACGCCATGGGCGACGAGTTTCATGCCGGCCTCGCTCACTTGCGCGAAATCGGCCACGAGACGCCTTGCACCATCATGTGCGCGGAAGCCGTCTGGTGGCGCTGCCATCGCCGCATCATCGCCGACTACCTGCTCGCGGCCGGCGAAGACGTGAGGCACATCATGCCCGATGGTCAGGTGGTCCCAGCGCGCATGACGCAAGGCGCTGAACGAGTGGGCGATGCGCTGGTGTATCGCTAGTTCGCCACGCTGCGGCTCAATCCTCGTTGGTTTCGACCATTTGAAGAATGAGCTGTAACGCCAGGAAGAAGAACAGCGCTACAGCGCAAACCACCATGATTTCCAGCAGCGGGATTCCGGCGCCGCTCAGTTGCGCCGCCGAATCCACATCCTCGTCGGCAATCATCGGCAGCAATCCGAGGTGGACGTTCTTGCCCCCGAGGTAGGCGCCGATAAAGAAGGTGGCCGCACAAAACGTGATGGCAATGAATACGGGAAGCAAATGTTGGTAGTCCTTCGGACGCCTGTACGTGAGCACCGCGACAACTCCAATGAGTGCCAACGCCACCACTGCCGCGATCTCTAGCATGTCTGCCTCCTCCTCGACTGATTCTAGATAGGTTATCCATCCGTCGAGTTTGTTTCGCCATGGAAAAGCGACGGCCGAAAGCTGCTCGCAAGCCATGCGCAACCTTCCCGCATGGAAACCTAGAGAAAGCGCTCGATCTTTTCCACCAAGGCGTCGGGCTGCTCGAGCATCGGGCAGTGGCCGCAGTCCGCGATCTCTTCGTATTGCGCGCCGGAAATTCTCTCCGCCAGCTGCCTGGCTAGCGCGGGCGGCGTGGTCTGGTCGAGCGCGCCGCACATCACGAGCGTCTTGTTCTTGATGCCGCCCACTTGCGTGCTCAAATCCATCGATGCGAGCGCGAGGCACGCACGCGCAAAGCACTGCGCGTCCACTCTTGCGAGCTTGGCTTTGCGGTCCGCGATAACGCCGGGATGCTGGCCGGCAAAGGCGGGTGGGAACATGCGGCCGATTGCGGTATCGAGGACGGCCTGCATGCCGCCGGCGGAAACCTTGTCTGCCATCACCCGGAACGGCACGCGCGCCGCCTCGGGAAACGCGGCGAGCGTGTCGGCCACCATCAGCGGCCCGAAGCGCCGGCCGTGGCGAATCGCGAGCTCCAGCGCCACAAAAGCCCCGAAGCCATTGCCGAACACCGCTGTCTCCGGCGGCAGCTCCAGCGCATCCATCACCCGCGCGACATGGTCGGCATGATCTCCCACCGAATCCAGCACCACCGGCGACGAGGCGCCGAAGCCCGGCAGGTTGATGCGCGTGACGTGGCCGGAGAGCTGCGGCCGAACGACGTCGAATACCGTCATCTCGGTGAGCAGGGAATGAAGGAGGAACAGCGGCTGGCCGGCGCCGCGCCGATCGTACTCGACCTGCGCGGGGCCGAGCTTGAGGAGCGGCATTACTGCTCCAGATTCTTCGCCGGCGGGAAGTCTCGCGAGTACACCGGCTGCTTCAGGAACTCCTGCGGCGGGTATTTCCAGAATTGGCTCACGTTGGGGTAGGTGTGGACCACCGTGTTCACCAGCTTGCCGCCGCGCTTCTCGACCTTGCGGATGTAGATCGGCATCACCGGGTTGCCGTACTCGTCGAGCTTCCAGTCGCCGCGCGCGTCGTGCACGGTGCCGGGATTTTTGAGCGCCTTCGTGAAGGCGTCCTTGTCCTCGACCTTGCCTTTCACCATCTTCGCGGCCTGCTCCACGAGGACGCCGGCGGAATACGCCCCCAGTGTGTAATAGCCGGGGTCCGCGCCGAACTCCTTGTTCACCGCCTCGACGAATTTCTTGTTGTCGGGCGTGTCGATGCCGGCGGCGTACCAGCCGCCGGTGACCACGCCGATCGCCTCGTCGCCCATCTGCTTGAGGATGCCCTCGTCGGCGGTGGTCATGCTGCCGAGCACGGGCATCTTCAGGCCGTATTCCCTGTATTGGCGAAGGAAGCGGAAGCCATTCGCGCCCGCGAAGCCGGCATACACCGCATCCACGTTCTGCTTGAGCTGCGCGAGGTACGAGCCGTAGTCCGGCACCGCGAGCGGCGTGAAGAGGCGCTGCACCACCTTGCCGCCGTTGTCCTCGAAAACGCGCTGGAACGCGGCCGCGGTCTCGTGGCCGTACGCGAAGTCGTCGGCGATGATGGCGACGCGCTTGTAGCCTAGATTCTTCGCGGCATATTCGCCGAGCGCGTGGTTCGGCTGGCCGGAACTCGCCGCCGAGCGCACGAAGTACGGGTTCGGCTTGCGCTGCGTAAGATCCTCCGCGGCCGCAGAGCACGACACCGTTGGCGTGCGCGTCTGGCGGATGTAGTCGTCGATGGCAAGCGCCTCGAAGGCGGCCAGCGGCCCGATGATGACGTGCACCCGGTCGCGCTCGACGAGCTCCTGGGTCTTGGTCTTAGCGCCGGCGGGATTACCGCCCGTATCGGCGATGATCAGCTCGACCTTGCGTCCGGCGATGGTGTTGTTCCGCTCCTTGAGGAACAGCTGGATGCCTTGCTCCATCTGCTTGCCGCCCGCGGCGAGCGGGCCCGTGCGCACGGTCAGGAAGCCGATGCGGATCGGCTCCGTCTGCGCGGCAGCAAGCGTGGGGAAAATCAGCGCGACGCACAGCATCAACATTCGAAACATGGGGCTCCTCCTATGGGCGCGAAAGGGTAGCACGCTTAGAATCGACGCCGAGGAGAACTCCCGTGAGTCCATTCGAATTGGCGGAACCGCGCACGCTGGCGGAGGCGTTCGCGGCACTGAAATCTTACGACGGCAACGTGCGGCCGATGTCGGGTGGCACCGCGCTCATGTTGATGATGAAGGCGGGCGTGCTGCGCCCCAAGCGGCTCGTCAGCTTGCGCCGCCTCGGCCTGGACCGCATAGAGGTCGGGCCAAAAGGCGAGCTGCGCATCGGCGCGATGGTGACGCTGCGCTCGCTCGAGCGCTCGCCAGAGGTGAAGCAATGGCCGGTCATCGCTCGTACGCTGCGCACGCTCTCCAACGTGCGCGTGCGAAATGTCGCCACCGTAGGCGGCGCGCTTGCCCACGGCGACCCGCATATGGATCTGCCGCCCGTGCTCTCCGCGCTCGGCGCGACCGTAACCATTGCGAGCGCCGGCGGTGAACGAACCGCGGCTGTGGAAAGCCTCTATGCCGGCTACCTGGAGACAACGCTCAAGCCGGGCGAGCTGATCACCCAGGTGCAGGTGCCGGCGATGGGAGCACGCAAGGCCGCCTATCTCAAGTGCACGACCCGCTCGGCGGATGATTGGCCCGCGATCGGTGTCGCGGTGGTGCTCGATGGCGACAAGCCGACCATCGTGGTGAGCGCGGCGACCGACCGGCCGACGCGCATCGCATCGCCGGAAGCCGCCGACAGCCTGGCGATCGAAGGCGACCTGCACGGGTCGGCCGCCTATAAGAAGCATCTGGTTCGGGTCTACGTAAAGAGGGCGATCGATGAAGCGCGCAACACAGGCCGCTGAGACGCCGCAGGTCGGGCGATCGGTACCGCGGCTCGAGTCGTGGCTGAAGGTTACCGGCCGCGCCGAATACGTCCACAACCTGCGGCTGCCGGGAATGCTCTACGGCAAGATCTTCCGCTCGACCGTGGCGCACGGTCGCATCCGCAAGATCGATACCCAGGCGGCGCGCGCGCTAGCTGGCGTGCACAGCGTGATCACCGCGGAGGACGTGAAGCGCATCGTGCCCGAGCCTTTTTACGGCCCCGCGTTCCACGACCAGCCGGTGCTCGCGGTCGACAAGGTGCGCTTCGTCGGCGAGCCGGTCGCCGTCGTCCTCGCCTCCGATCCCCACGTCGCCGAGGAGGCGGTGCACCTCATCACCGCCGAGTACGACGAGATTCCTGCCGTGTACGACGAGGTCGAGGCGATGAGCTCGAAGGTGATCGTGCACGATGAGCTCAAGCCCGCCGGCACCTTCCCGGACCTGAAGCATTTGAAGGGAAGGAAAAATACGAACATCGCGATCGACTTCCGCCTGCGCCGCGGCGACGTCGCGAAGGCGATGGCCGGCGCGCATCGCACCTTCGAGCACCGCTTTCGCACGCAGCAGGTCATGCACACGCCGCTCGAACCGCTCGTCTCCGCGGCGGAGTCGACCGAGAGCTCGATCACCATCCACACGGCGTCGCAGAGCCCGTCCTTCGTGCGCATCGAGATCGCTCGGCTGCTCGGCTGGCCCGAGAACCGCGTGCGCGTGAAGGTGCCGTTCCTCGGCGGCGGTTTCGGCGCCAAGCTTTACATCAAGCTGGAAGCGCTGGTCGCCGTGCTCTCATTGCTGGTGAAGCGGCCGGTGAAGGTGTCGCTCACGATGGAAGAGCAGTTCTTCACCATCACGAAGCACGCCTCGACCTTCCGTATCAAGACGGGCGTCGACAAGGCCGGAAAGATCGTGGCGCGCGATTGCGAGGTGTGGTGGAACGGCGGTGCCTATGCCGACATCGGACCGCGGGTCACGCAGAAGTCCGGTTTCACGGCTCCCGGACCGTACGACATCCAGGATGTATCCATAGATTCCTACGCGCTCTACACCAATCTGCCGCCGGCGGGCGCGCTGCGCGGCTTCGGCATTCCACAGCTCGTCTGGGCGTACGAGAGCCACACCGACATGGTGGCGCGCGAGCTCGGCATGGATGCGCTCGAGTTCCGCCGCAAGAACCTGCTGCGCGAAGGCCGCCCCCAGGCGACCGGCACGAAGATGCAGGACGCCGCCGTCGAGAAGGTGCTNGAGCGCACGGCCGCGCTCATCGACTGGGGCAAGCCTTTGGATCGCGGTACGGGTACGGTGCGCCGCGGGCGAGGGATCGCGATCGGCTTCAAGGCGTGCATCGCGAATACGACGTCGCTCGCGGCCGTGCAGGTGAACGCCGACGGCAGCTGCACCGTCTACACGAGCTGCGTCGACATGGGGCAGGGCTCGGACACCGCGATGGCGCAGATCGCTGGTGAGGTGCTGCACATCCCGACCGAGGAAGTGACGGTGGTGCACTCCGACACCGACGTCACGCCATTCGACATGGCGACGCTCGGCTCGCGCTCGCTCTTCCACAGCGGCAACGCCGTCAAGCTCGCCGCCGAGGACGCGAAGCGCCAGCTCGAGAATATGCGAAAGGAACTGGGCCTCGCGGCGGACTGCGCGATTGCCGACATGTTCCGGAAGAAATACGGCATGCGCGCGGGCTCGGTGATGGGCGCCGGCAATTTCATCCCCCCCTACAAGGCGCCCGACGAGAATGGCCAGACCGACAACGCCACGCCCTTCTGGATGGTCGGCGCGACGGGCGTCGAGGTCGAGGTCGACACCGAGACCGGGCGCGTGAAGGTGACTCGCATGGTCAACGTCGCCGACGTCGGCACGCCGATCAATCCGAAGATCGTCGAGACGCAGATCTCCGGCGCGTCCATCATGCAGCTCGGCTTCACCCTGTTCGAGAAGATGCTGTTCGACGAGCAGGGGCAGCTGCGCAACGCGTCGCTCGCCGAGTACAAGATTCCAGGGCTGCTCGACATTCCACCGGACATGGTGAACGAGGCCGTCGTCGCCGAGCAGAGCAGCGGCCCGTTCGGCGCCAAGGGCGTCGGTGAGACCGGGACCTTCGGCGTTTCGCCCGCGATCGCCAACGCCGTGCACGATGCCGTCGGCGTGCGCATCACGGAGCTGCCGCTCAACCCGGAGGCGGTGTTCAACGCACTGCAAAAACGATGAGGCGAGGCATCCAGTTCACGCTGAACGGCCAGCGCGTCGAGGCGCAGGTGGCACCGCACGAGACGCTCGTCGAGGCGCTGCGCGACCTCGGCTTCTACGGCGCGCGAGAAAGCTGCGGCCAGGGCTTGTGCGGTTGCTGCACGATCGTCGTCAACGGCACGGCGGTCTCAGGATGCCTTTACCTCGCGCAGCTAGCCGATGGCGCGAAAGTGCAGACCGTGGAAGAGGGCGGCGAGCTCGACGCCGTGCAGGAGGCTTTCGTCGAGCGCGCGGCGTTCCAGTGCGGGTTCTGCACGCCGGGATTCGTGCTGATGACGCGCCAGCTGCTGGACGAGCATCCCGATCCCAGCGAAGACGAGATCCGGCACTATCTTTCGGGAAACCTCTGCCGCTGCGCCGCGTATCCCGAAATCATCGAGGCGGTGAAGCTGGCCGCGAAGAAGAGGAAGCGCTAGCGGGTAGGGGAGCTGGAGCCCGAGCCGACGGCGCTGTCGCGCCGGTCGCGGACGGCCTCCTGTTGCCGGCGCTGCTGCGATTCCTGCGAGGCAGCTGACGGCGATTCGGAAGGAAAGCGCGGGTTGTAGCAGCCGGCGAGCGCCGCCAGCGCTGTGAGGCAGAGCAACGTGCGGCCGATCGTGCCCAGCTGATGCAACCCGCGTTCCAGTATTTCTTACAACCGGTTCTTACAGCGGCCCGACCTTGCCGTTCGACAGCATGATCACGCGGTCGCCCTTGCGCAGGTCATAGTCGGTCGCGACGTCGCGCGTTACGCCAGTGTCGAAGTTGACGCGCACGTCGTGCGTGCCGGTCGCTGCAGCCGCGGTGCCGCCGGCGGCGGCGGAGTTGCTCGGCGCGGTCGACTGGCAGGCTGCCAGGCCGAGCGCCACGATTGCCAGTGCTACGTATTTGCCCATAAAGCCTCCTAGGTTGAGACGGCTATAGGCAGCAATCCCCGTACCTGCCGAAGGGACTATGGTCAGCTTTCGAAGAACTCCTTGACCTTCTCGAACCAGCCTTTGGCGCGCGGATTGTGGCGGCCGCTGTCTTCCTGGCTGAGCGCCTCGAACTCGCGCAGGAGGTCACGCT
>C688J18823_10000758_pt1 | contig 19157 bp, 22 predicted proteins | sample HopSoiMetagenom1_FD_18823 | JGI IMG/M metagenome (IMG submission 18823) | reverse complement strand
CGATCGAGAAGTACACCGCGCCGTCCGGTCCGACGGCGACACTCTTCAGCGCGTGTGCGTACGCGCCGTGCAGGTCGGGACTCCTTGCATCCGGCAGGCCGGCGGCCACCGTGCGGCGGTTGGTCGCTGCGCCGTCGGCGTAGTCGTACGCGTCGATCTGATCGCTGTCCGCGATGTAGAGCGTGCTGCCCGAAAACGCAACGCCGTGCGGCTGATCCAGCCCGTCGAGCGAGACTGACAACCGGGGGCCTGCCCCGCTCGGCTCGATGCGAATCACCTGCCCGCTACTGGGCACCGACACCAGCAGGCTTCCGTCCGGAGCCCACGCCGCCAGCCGAGCCTTGGGGACGCGGGCCCACACCGACAGCGTCCAACCGGCCGGCACCAGCGCCTGGCGAGGCTGGTCAAACGGTGGCTGAGCGAGGTCCGGATCGACCTGGACGGTGACGGGTGCCAACCCTGCGGCTGTCGGTGTGGGGGATTGCGTCGATGTTGTCGAGTCTGACGAATTTGTTGAGCAGGCCGCGACCAGTACAACGCCGATCAGTGCGGACTCAATTCGCTTACGCCGCGGCCAAACCCGCATGCATCTCCCAAACCAGAATCTCAGCGGGTTCGGTGGCGGTGACGCGCTGGCCGCCGGATGCGGTGAACCGCACCGCGTCGCCTTCGTGCAGCGGTCCTGCGCCCTCCAGGGTCACCTCACCGCGGGGGACGAACAGATGCAGATAGGGAGCCTGCGGCAATTCGACGGTGTCGCCGGCCTGCAGGCGCGCGCCGTGTAGCGCAGCGTAGCGGTTGCGGATGGTGATGGCGGCGTCGTCGCTGTGCTCGGGCATACCCGACGCGATCGTCACCAGGCCGCCGCGCAACAACTCGTCGTCGATCTCGAGCTGTTGGTAGCCGGGCGTGAGGCCTGACTCGTCGGGGACCACCCACATCTGAACGAAATGCACTGGCTCGCTGTGGGATTGCTCGCCGGTCAGGGTCCAGGAGTCGTTCTTCTCCGAGTGCATGATGCCGCGGCCGGCCGACATGCGCTGTGCCAGGCCGGGGTAGATAACGCCGGAGTGCCCGGTGGAGTCCTGGTGCACCAGCGAGCCACGCAGCACCCACGTCACGATCTCCATGTCGCGGTGCGGATGGGTATCAAATCCAGTGCCGGGCCGAACGATGTCGTCGTTGTTCACGAGAAGCAGGCCGTGGTTTGTGTTGTCGGGGTCGTAGTGGCTGCCGAACGAGAACGAGTGCTTGGAGTCAAGCCAGGAGATCTTCGTCTTCGCGCGGTCGTCGGCACGCCGGATGTCGACAGTGGGTGTGGTCATGTACTCGCCCTCTCGATGTGGCCAGCCTAGGTGGACGGCGTTGACTGCGACAACATAGATGATGTGTCATGTATTCCATGTGGCTGACCGAGGAGCAACAGCAGATCTGGCGGAGATACCTGACAATGACGAGCCGGCTGCAGACCGCGATGAACCGCCAGCTGCAGCAGGACTGCGAACTGTCGCTGTCGGACTACGACGTCTTGGTGGCGTTGTCGGAACGGGGGCCGCAGCGGATCAACGAGCTCGGCGAGGTTCTGGGCTGGGAGCAGAGCAGGCTGTCACATCAGCTGCGACGGATGCGCGGCCGCGGTCTGGTGGAACGCCACGGCAGCGGTGACGACCGCCGCGGTGCAACCGTCGAGCTCACCGACGCCGGGCGCGCCGCGCTGGACACCGCCGCGCCGGGACACGTCGAACTCGTGCGCTCGCTCGTATTCGACGGGCTGAGCGCCGCGCAACTGCGGGCGTTCGGTTCGGCGATCGAGTCGGTGCTGGCGCGGCTCACCAATCAGATTCAGTGAACTTGATGACGCCGCGGATGTTCTTGCCGTCCAGCATGTCCGCATAGCCGTCGTTGATGTTCTCCAGCGAATAAGTGGTGGTGACCATCTCATCGACCTTCAACTGACCGGACTTGTAAAGGCCGACAAGCTTCGGTGTCTCGACGTGTGAACTGCCACCGCCGAAGATGTTGCCCTTCAACGTTTTCTGCAACATGGTGAACAGGAAGAGGTTCAGCTTGACGTCGACGTCCATCATCGAGCCCATGCCGGTCACCACGCAGGTGCCGGTCTTGGTGGTCAGCGTCAGCGCCTCTTCGACGTAGGAGCCCTTCATGTCGCCGACCGCGATGATGGTCTTGTCGGCCATCACGCCGTAGGTCAGGTCGATGACGGGCGCGATGGCCTCGGCCATCGACGGGTAGGCGTGGGTGGCGCCGAACTTGATGGCCTGGTCGCGCTTCCACTCGTTCGGGTCGATCGCGATGACGTTGCGTGCGCCCGAAATGACGGCGCCCTGCAGTGCGCTCATGCCGATGCCGCCGACGCCGACGATCACCACGGTCTCGCCCGGTTGCACCTGGGCGACGTTGGTGGCCGAGCCGTAACCAGTCGGCACCGCGCAGCCCATGATGGCGGCGGTCTCGAAGGGCACGTCTTTGTCGATCTTGACGACCGAGTCCTTGTGCACCGTCATGTAGGGGGCGAACGTGCCGAGCAGGTTCATCGGCGACACCTCGGTGGTGCCGGCGTGCACCCGGTTGGTGCCGTCGGCGATGGCCTTGCCGCCGAGCAGCACGGCGCCGCGGTCGCACAACGAGCGGTAGCCCTTCAAGCACGGCTGACATTCGCCGCAGGCGGGGATGAAGGCGAGGATGACGTGGTCGCCCTCCTCGATGCCGGTGACGTTCTTACCGACCTTTGTGACGACGCCGGCGCCCTCGTGGCCGCCGAGCGCGGGCAGCCCGATCGGCGTGGCTCCGGTGGTCAGGTGGTAGTCCGAGTGGCACATGCCTGCGGCATGCACCCGAATCTGCACCTCATCGTGGACGGGGTCGCCGACCTCGATCTCGTCGACTTTGAATGGCGAGTTCAGCTCCCACAGCAGAGCGCCCTTGGTCTTCATGAGTCGCGATCATAGAACACGTTCCAAAACACGTGTCAAGAAGGCCGCTGAAGTGCGTATATGCGGTGCTAGAGCGAGTTGTGTGCAGAAACGAGCGCTGAGCGCAACAAACTGCACACAAACCGTCAGAGCGAGGCCGGCAGGCCGAACTTCTCGAACAGCGAGGTGTCCAGGAACGCCACCACATGCGAGACGCCCTCAGCTTGCATGTCGATCACATGCAGCTGAAACGCCTCGTGCTTGCCGGTTTCCCGATTGAGCATGTACAGCGCTGCCGCGGGCTGTCCGTTGGCCGTGGTCCGGATGAAGCGCATATCGCCGGGCCCTTCGGCCGGGCAATGCACGCGGGTGAGCGTGACGATCTCTTCGGGCCCCTGGAACCACCCGTCGAACGGAGGCATCTCCCAGATCGCCTCGTCGGTGAAGAGCTTGACCAGTTCGTCGATGTCGTAGTCCTCGAATGCCGCAATGTAGCGGTCCAGCAGATCTTTGGTCTCCGGCGACTCAGGCTCGGCCAGCTCCTCGTCCTCGCTGGGACCGACGGCCTCGAGCTGCGCCCGCGCCCGCTGCAGCAGGCTGTTGACCGCGGCCGTCGATGCGCCGATGGCGTTGCCCACCTCGGCCGCCTTCCACTGCAGCACGTCACGCAAGACCAGCACCGCCCGCTGCCGCGGCGACAGATGCTGCAACGCCGCCACGAACGCCAACCGCACCGATTCCCGCGAGCCGACGATCTCAGAAGGGTCAGCTGGATCGTCACTCTGCCACGGCAGCGGCTCCAGCCACGGCACTTCATTGCGTTCTGTCAGCTCAGCCGCCGCATCCGAACTGGGCGCGCCCAGCCCCGTCGGCAACGGCCGGCGCTGCCGCGAATCCAGCGCCGTCAGGCAGGTGTTGGTGGCGATCCGATACAGCCAGGTTCGCAATGAGGACTGCCCCTTGAACCCGCTGTAGGCCTTCCACGCCCGCAGGTACGTTTCCTGGACCAGGTCTTCGGCGTCGTGCAGCGAGCCGGTCATCCGGTAGCAGTGAGCGAGCAGCTCACGCCGGTGCGGCTCGGCTTTGAGCAGGAACTCGTCGTCGGTTTCGTGGGCGAGGACGGTCACGTTGCCGAGCTTACGACGACCGACCGACAAGCACTCGCTACTCTCCCCTGATGGCCACAACCCGCAAGGAACGAAGCTTCGACGGGGTCGGCGGCGTGCGCATCGTCTACGACGTGTGGACCCCCGATACCGAGCCACGCGGGGTAGTCGTGTTGGCCCACGGGTACGGCGAGCACGCCCGTCGCTATGACCATGTCGCGCAGCGTTTCGGTGAATCCGGCCTCATCACGTATGCGCTGGACCATCGAGGCCACGGCCGTTCCGGCGGCAAGCGGGTCTACCTGCGGGACATCTCCGAATACACCGACGACTTCCGCACCCTGGTCGGCATCGCGGCCGCCGATCACCCCGGGCTGAAGCGCGTCGTACTCGGTCACAGCATGGGCGGCGGCATCGTGTTCGCCTACGGAGTCGAACACCCCGACGACTACGCCGCCATGGTGTTGTCCGGCCCCGCGGTCGACGCCAACGACGGGGTGTCGCCGGTGATGATGGTCGTCGCCAAGCTGCTCGGGAAGATCGTGCCCGGCCTGCCCGTCGAAGAGCTGCCCACCGACGCGGTGTCGCGCGACCCCGAGGTGGTGGCCGCCTACAACGCCGACCCGATGGTCCACCACGGCAAGCTGCCCGCCGGAATCGCCCGCGCGCTGATCGGCGTCGGGGAGACCATGCCCCAGCGCGCCGGTGCGCTGACCGCGCCGCTGCTGGTCGTGCACGGCGAGCAGGACAAGCTGATCCACGTGGACGGCAGCAGGCACCTGGTCGAGTGCGTGGGTTCCGCCGATGTGCACCTGAAGGTCTACCCCGAGCTCTACCACGAGGTGTTCAATGAGCCCGAACGCGCCGTGGTGCTCGACGACGTCTCGTCATGGATTGAGGTCCGCGTTTGAGAGGCCTTGCTCTTCTTGCATTTTCGCTTGTGCTCGCGCTGGCCGGTTGCTCGTCCGATGAGCAGCATCCCTGGGTTGACGACGATGTCAGCTTCACCGCCGACGGCCTGACGATCCACGGCACCTATCGGCATCACCAGGGCGCCGGGCCAGCACCCGCGGCGCTGCTGATCTCCGAAAGCGGTCCGACCGACCGCAACGGCGACAACGCGGTCGTCGGCCCCATCGGCAACATGCGGCAACTGGCCGAACAGCTGTCGGACCGTGGTGTCCCCAGCCTGCGCTACGACAAGGTCGGCACCGGCAAGACCGGGCTCGGTCCGTACCAGCAGCGGCCGAACGATGTCGTCAGTGCCGTCTACACAAAGGGTGCCGACGCTGCGGTGCGCTACCTCGCCGATCAGCCCGGCACCGACAAGGCCAAGATCTCGGTATACGGCCTCGGTGAGGGCTCCATTCATGCGATGACGCTTGCGGCCGACCCCACGCCCGGTGCGCCAAAGATCCACTCGCTGGGCCTGTTTCAGCCACTGGCCGGCCGATACCTCGACATCATCACCAACCGGGTACGCGCCGACGCAAGCGCCCAGACGCTGTCGACGTGGTTGGCCGTCGTGGATGAAGTCCGGACCAAAGGCACCGTGCCCGCACAGCTGCCGGAAGGGCTGGCCGCCATCGTCAACCCGGGCAACGTGAAGGCCGTCGCCGAAGCCGACAAGATCGACCCGGTTGTGCTCGCCGCCACGGTGCCCGCGGGCACCCCGGTCTTGTTGACGTGTTCGGACACCGACAGCCAGGCCAAGTGCGACGCCGAGCGCCCGCTGATCGACGCGCTCAAGCACACCGCGCTCAAGGTCGTCGAACTGAAGGGCGTCAACCACGTGCTGCACGACGACCCCAGCGACAGCATCGCCAACCTCACCAAGCCGTCGCCACTTTCTCCACAGGTGGTCACCGCCCTCGATGTCTTTGTCGGCCAATAGCCTTAATCTGGCGCGATGACCGACGACAAGATGCTGGCGCGCATCGCCGCGCTGCTTCGCCAGGCCGAGGGCACCGACAACCAGCACGAGGCCGACGCATTCATGGCCGCCGCACAACGGCTGGCCACGGCGACGTCGATCGACCTGGCGGTCGCCCGCGCACATTCCGACAAGCGCACCAAAGCGCAGATGCCCGTGCAGCGCACCATCACCATCGGCAACCCGGGCACCCGCGGGCTGCGGACTTACGTGCAACTGTTCACGGTGATCGCGCACGCCAACGACGTGAAGTGCGACGTGGCGTCGAACTCGACGTTCGTCTACGCGTACGGGTTCGCCGAGGACATCGACGCCAGCCACGCGCTGTACGCCAGCCTGGTGCTGCAGATGGTGCGGGCGTCCGAGTCCTACATCTCGTCGGGATCCCACCGGCCGACGCCGACGATCACCGCGCGCATCAACTTCCAGCTGGCGTTCGGCGCCCGCGTCGGTAAGCGACTGTCCGAGGCGCGCGAGCAGGCCCAGCGCGAAGCCATCAATGGCCGCGACAGTCGCCCGGGTACCGCTATCGCGCTGCGGGACAAGGACATCGAGCTGAAGGACTTCTATCGCGAGACGTCCCAAGCGCGGGGAACATGGCGGGCCACCAGTGCGACGGCCGGCTATTCGTCGGCCGCTCGACGGGCGGGTGACAAGGCCGGCCGGAGGGCCCGGCTGGGCAACAGCCACGAGCTGGCCGGCGCCCGCTCCGCATTGGATAAGTGACGCCACGCGACACGCAGCGGGCCAAGGTTTATGCCGCTGAGGAGTTCGCCCGGACGCTGTTCGACCGCGCCGCCGAGCACGGCAACCGCGTGGTCGAGTTCTTCGGCACGCAGCTGACTCTGCCGCCAGAGGCCCGGTTCGCGACGGTGGCGGCGGTGCAGCGCTATGTCGACGACGTGCTGGCGCACGTCGGCGCCGACCGGCCGTTGAAGGTGCGGGCCCGGCGCGGGGTCAGCGCCGCTCACTATGAACGCAGCGACGACGGCGCCACCGTCGCGGTGCCCGACCGCCGAACGTCGTGGGCGCTGCGCGAGCTGGTGGTGTTGCACGAGATAGCCCACCACCTGAGCGACGCCGAGCCGCCGCACGGGCCTGAGTTCGTCGCGACGTTCTGCGAGCTCGCCGAAGCGGTGATGGGCCCCGAGGTCGCCCACGTGCTGCGGGTCGTATACGCCAAAGAGGGTGTGGGGTAAGGTTTTGTCGCGTGGCGGAGCCGGATCCGAAGGCGCTCGACGAAATGTTCAACCGCGTGTTGCGCACCGAGGACGACGCGCTGACCGCGGCGCGGGAGGCCGGTGTTGCCGCAGGGATGCCGGCGATCGAGGTATCCGCTCAACACGGAAAACTGTTGTTCTTACTGGCGACGGCGATGCGCGCCACCCGGGTACTGGAGATCGGCACACTCGCGGGATACAGCACCATCCAACTGGCCCGCGGCGTCGGCCCCGGCGGTCACGTCGTCACGCTCGAATACGAACCCAAGCATGCCGAGGTGGCGCGGGAGAACCTGGCGCGCGCCGGGTTGGCCGACCGGGTGGAGGTGATCGTCGGCGCCGCGCGGGACACCCTGCCGACGCTGGCCGGGCGCGACGAGACGTTCGACCTGATCTTCATCGACGCCGACAAGGAGAACAACGTCACCTACGTCGAGTGGGCGATCAAGCTCGGCGCACCGGGCTCAACGATCGTGGTAGACAACATCGCTCGCTTCGGACGTGTCCTCGACCCAGCGGACGACGACCTGCAGGCCCGCGGCGTGCGCGACATGCTCGAGATGATGGGCGCAAACCCGAGGCTGGAGGCGGCGGCGATTCAGACGGTCGGCACCAAGGGCTGGGACGGTTTCGCGGTGGCGATCGTCAAGGAGCCCACCGACTAACCGGGATCTATGAAGCACATCAAGTTGGGAGATCTGGAGGTCTCGCGTATCGGCCTGGGTGCAATGGGGATGTCGTTCGGATACACCGGGGCCGGCAGCGACGACGCCGAGTCCATCCGGACCATCCACCGCGCGCTCGAACTCGGCGTGACCTTCATCGATACCGCGGAGGTCTACGGGCCGTATGTCAACGAAGAGCTTGTCGGGCAGGCGCTGAAGGGCCGACGCGACGTGGTGGTGGTGGCCACGAAGTTCGGCCTCATCTCGCACACTGGCCGGGGCTCGGGTGCGCTGGACAGCAGCCCCGCGAACATCCGCACCGCGGTCGACGGGTCATTGCGCCGCCTCGGCACCGACTACATCGACCTGTACTACCAACACCGGGTCGACCCGGACACCCCAATCGAGGACACCGTCGGCGCGCTCGCTGGACTGATCACCGAAGGGAAGGTCCGCCACATCGGCCTGTCCGAGGCCGGCGCGAACACGATCCGCCGAGCGCACGCCGTGCATCCGATCACGGCGCTGCAGTCGGAGTATTCGCTGTGGACACGGGATCCCGAGAACGGCGGCCTGTCTGGCACGCGCGAACTGGGCATCGGTTTCGTGCCCTACTCGCCGCTGGGGCACGGCTTCCTGACCGGACTGATCCGGTCAACGGACCAGCTTGCCGACGACGACTGGCGCAAGACGAATCCGCGGTTCACCGGCGAGAACTTCCAGCGCAACCTGCGCATCGCGGACGAGGTCGAGGGCATCGCCAAGGCGGTAGGCGCAACGCCGGCGCAGGTGGCCATCGCCTGGCTCCTGGCCCAGGGCGACGACATCGCGCCGATCCCAGGCACCAAGCGAGTCTCCCGGGTCGAGGAGAACGTCGCCGCCGACGGCATCGAACTGACGGCCGAACAGATCGGCAAGCTCAACAACCTCACCCCGCCAGCCGGCGACAGCCACAACGAAGAACAGATGCAGATCATCGAGCGCTAGCCCGCTGAACTCTTGCCTGTCGAGTGTTGGGTTAGGACACGCCTTTCGGCCGCGGACCGTGTCTTGAGTCCACACTCGGCGGGCTTGTACGACCAGTTCAGCGACGGGTAAGCGGCGGCAAATGCGCGTAATCTTGATGGTGATGGATGGGGTGCGGTGAGCCCAAACCGCTTGCCGTGTAACAGAAAGGACAAGAAATGACAACTTCCCATGCATCAATCGATCAGCATCCTGACATCATGGCTCTTCGCGCGAGTTACGACCGCGCCGCCGAGTCGATGCCCGCGCAGGCCACGTTCGGCCTGGCGTTGCTAACGGCGATATTCGTTGCCCTGCTACCGCATATCGTCGGCTTCGACGCCTTCACGCGGCTACCCGCCAGCGATCTGATCGTAGGAATCACCGTCGCTGTCCTGGCAATGTGCTTCGGCTCGGCACTGGACCGTACCCACGGCATGACGTGGACGCTTCCGGTCTTCGGTGTGTGGATCTTCTTCTCACCGTGGATCTTCGTCGCGTCACCGACCGCGGGCATGATCTGGTCACATGTGATCTGCGGTCTGCTGATCACCGTGTTCGGGTTGTATGCCGTGTACTTCGGTATGCGCGTGCGCGGAATGCGTGTACCCGGCACCGAGCACTAACCGACAACGACGAGACCGGCCGGGGCGACCCGGCCGGCCGACCTAGCCGCAGACCGCGCCGTCGGCCGCCGAGCCGACCAGCTTGGTGTACTTGGCCAGCACACCGGTGGTGTAGCGCGGCGGCGGTGGCTCGAAACCAGCTTTGCGCGCCTCGAATTCGGCCGGATCGACGAGCACGTCGAGTGTCCCCTTGGCCACGTCGAGCCGGATGCGGTCACCGTCGGCAAGGAACGCGATCGGCCCGGCGTCGACGGCCTCCGGCGCGATATGGCCCACGCACAGGCCCGTGGTGCCGCCGGAGAACCGGCCATCGGTCATCAGCAGTACGTCCTTGCCGAGGCCTGCGCCCTTGATCGCACCGGTGATCGCGAGCATCTCGCGCATCCCCGGTCCGCCCTTGGGCCCTTCGTATCGGATCACCACGACGTCGCCGGCGGTGATGGTGCCGTCCTCGAGCGCATCCAACGCAGCGCGTTCGCGTTCGAAAACCCTTGCGGTGCCCTCGAACACGTCCGAGTCGAAGCCAGCCGACTTCACCACGGCACCCTCCGGCGCCAGCGTCCCGCCCAGAATGGTGATGCCGCCGGTCGGGTGGATGGGGTTTGTCAGCGCCCGCAGCACCTTGCCGTCCGGATCGGGCGGTGCGATGTGCGCGAGGTTCTGCGCCATCGTCTGGCCGGTCACGGTCAGGCAATCACCGTGCAGCAGACTGGCATCCAGTAGGGCTTTCATCACGACGGGCACACCGCCGATGCGGTCGACATCGGTCATCACGTGGCTGCCAAAGGGTTTCACGTCGGCGAGGTGTGGCACCTTCGCACCGACGCGGGTGAAGTCCTCCAGCGTCAGCTTCACATTCGCCTCGTGCGCGATGGCCAGCAGATGCAACACCGCGTTGGTCGACCCGCCGAATGCCATCACCACCGCGATCGCGTTCTCGAACGCTTCCTTGGTAAGGATGTCGCGGGCGGTGATGCCGCGGCGCAGCAGTTCGACGACGGCCTGGCCGCTGCGGCGGGCGAACCCGTCACGCCGGCGATCGGTGGCGGGCGGCGCCGCGCTACCGGGCAGCGACATGCCAAGCGCTTCGGCGGCAGACGCCATGGTGTTGGCGGTGTACATGCCGCCGCATGCGCCCTCGCCGGGACAGATCGCGCGCTCGATCGCGTCGACATCCTCACGTGGCATCAGCCCGCGCGAGCACGCGCCGACGGCCTCGAACGCGTCGATGATCGTCACCTCGCGCTCCGTGCCGTCCGACAGCTTGGCGATGCCGGGCAGGATCGAGCCGGCATAGAGGAAGACGCTGGCCAGATCCAGCCGGGCGGCGGCCATCAGCATGCCGGGCAGCGATTTGTCACACCCGGCCAGCAGCACCGACCCGTCCAGGCGCTCGGCCTGCATGACCGTCTCGACGCTGTCGGCGATCACCTCGCGCGAAACGAGGGAGAAGTGCATGCCCTCGTGGCCCATCGAGATGCCGTCGGACACCGAGATCGTGCCGAACTCCATCGGATAGCCACCGGCCTCGAACACGCCCTCCTTCACCGCCCTGGCCAGTCGGTCCAGCGACAGGTTGCAGGGGGTGATCTCGTTCCACGACGAGCCGACACCGATCTGCGGCTTGGCGAAGTCCTCGTCACCCATGCCTATGGCGCGTAGCATCCCGCGGGCGGCGGCCTTTTCCAGGCCGTCGGTGACGTCGCGACTGCGGGGCTTGATGTCATGGTCAGAGGGCTGTGAGGGCATGGGTCTCAGTATGCCGTTGGCGTTTCGACCGGCCAAACCGTTATCCATACCCCCTCGGGGTACCCTGTAGTCGTGACGCTGACCGTTCGAGTTGCCGTGGCGTTGGCCGCCTTGGCCGCCGCCCTGTTCCTGTCCTCGTGTAGCGGCTCGTCATCCGACAGCCGTGGCGACCACACAAAGACGGATGAGCCCGTCATCACCGGGCAGCCGGCGGGCTTCAACGCCGACGATGTCGCGTTCGCCACCAACATGATCCCGCATCACCAGCAGGCCGTTGATCTCTCGGCGATGGTGCCCGACCGCTCCACCAACGCCGAACTCATCGCACTCGCCCAACAGATCTCGTCCGCGCAGCAACCGGAGATCAACGTCATGAAGGTCTTCCTGGTGCAGTGGAAGGAGAACCCCGACACCAACTCCGGGCACGGCGGTCACGGCAGCCCGATGCAGGGCATGGTCGACGAGGCGACGATGACGAAATTGGAGTCGCTGAACGGCGCGGAGTTCGACAAACTATGGCTGGAGTCGATGATCAGCCACCACCAGGGAGCGATCGAAATGGCCAAGGCCGAGGTCGCCAACGGCGACAATGTGGATGCCAAAGCTTTGGCCAAGAACATCGTCACCACGCAGGAAGCCGAGATCGGCCAGATGAAGCAGATGCTGGGAGGCTGAAATGACTGCTGTACACGGTTATTCGCCGCAGAAAGAGAACTATGCCAAGCGGTTGCGCCGAATCGAGGGTCAGGTCCGCGGCATCGCGAAGATGATCGACGAGGACAAGTACTGCATCGACGTCCTCACCCAGATCAGCGCGGTCAACAGCGCACTGCAGTCGGTGGCGCTCGGACTGCTCGACGAGCACCTCGGCCATTGCGTCACGCAGGCCGTTGCCGAAGGCGGTGACGACGCGGACGCCAAACTGGCCGAGGCGTCGGCGGCCATCGCCCGGCTGGTGCGCTCCTAGCGCACCGTCCCCGTCGGCAGCGGCCGCACAAGGGCACTTCTCGGTTTGCCCGCGTACCGAGCGACAACCGGGTTGCGGCCCCACCTCGCCGCCGAGTTGTCGCTCACTAAGCGGGCAAATTTTTATGTGCCCTCCAGCTCCCTCTCTATTCGTTCCACCTTGGCGGCGAGTTGGCCGGTGTAGCCGGGGCGGATGTCGGCCTTGAGCACCAGACTCACCCGGGGTGTGACGGCGGCGACAGCTTCTACGGCCTGCTTGACGACCGCCATCACCTCGTCCCACTCACCTTCGAGGTTGGTGAACATCGCGTTGGTCTCATTGGGTAGGCCCGACGCGCGGACCACCCGAATCGCCTCTGCCACCGCGGCGCCCACGCCGCCCGTCTCGTCACAGCCGGATGGGCTGACACTGAACGCCACGATCATTGCTTGCTGTACCCCGTCGGGCGCACGACGATGATCACGCGGTCGGCCTTGTCCGGCGGTGGCTCAGTCGACGGGCCGCTGTAGCGGTCGTTGAGATGTAGGTAGAACGCGCCGGTCGGATCGGGCACTATCTCCTCGACAACGCCCCGCACCTCCAGGTAGCGGTACGGGTTATCGGGATCGCTGATCGACATCGCCACATTCGGGTTGGCCGTGACGTTGCGGTACTTCTGCCGCTTCGACGTGTGGGTGAACCGCAGCAACTCGCCGTCCCAGTCGAACCACATCGGATTCACCTGGGCATTGCCGTCGGGTCTGGTCGTGGCCAGATGCCCGTACAGCGGGCGCTCCAACAGCGTTTCGTACCCCTGCGGAATGTCTACCATCACAATCCTCTCTCGAATAGGCGGTGATCCACCCTCAGCTCACAACTCGCTCTATCGGAATTCCCATCCAGCTGGCGAGGATCACCGCCACCCGCGGCCTGTTCGATAGTTCCTCAGGCAACTAGTAGGAAGTAACATCGCGCGCCGCTCAGCGATGAACACTGCAGCTCAGTGACGTGAGCTGAGCGGTCGCCCGGAACACGACAGCACCCTCGAGGCGGTAGCTGGTGTTTTCGCTGTGCGAGACTGGACGAAGTTCTGTGACTGGAGGTGGCTTATGCGGAAGCGAATGACGGGGAGGCTGGTCACCGCGATAATCGCGGCCGGACTGGTTGGTGGACTGGCGCTGGGAAACCCATCTGCGCTGGCTGACCCCGAGGTTCCGCCGCCGCCGGCGCCGATCGATCCCGCCGCAGCGCCCGCGCCGCCGCCGGATCCGTTCGCCCCGCCGCCGCCGGCCGATCCGCTGGCTCCGCCGCCGGCCGATCCACTTGCGCCGCCGCCGGCCGATCCCCTGGCCGCCTCCCAACCGACGGTGATCCCCGAGGGCACGCCGGCGGGCCAGAATCCGACGCCGTATACCGGGCAGCCGGTGTTCGCGCCGCCGACGTTCAATCCGGCGAACGGTGCCAAGGCGGGAGCCGCCAAGCCGATCTACATCAACTTCGCGCGGCCCATCGCCGACCGGGCGATGGCCGAGCAGGCGATCCACATCTCGTCGGTTCCGCCGGTACCCGGCCGCTTCTACTGGACCAGCGACAGTCAGGTGCGCTGGCGGCCTCAGGACTTCTGGCCCGCGGGGACCGTCGTCAACATCGACGCCGGGGGCACCAAGTCGAGTTTCACCGTTCCAGAACAACTGGTGGCAACCATCGATGACGCGACGCACCAGATGACGGTCGTGCGCAACGGGAAGCTCGAGAAGACCATCCCGGTGTCGATGGGTATGGCGGCTGGCGGCCATACGACCCCGAATGGCACGTATTACGTGCTCGAGAAGTTCCCCGACATCGTTATGGATTCGTCAACGTACGGCGTGCCCGTCGATTCCGCCCAGGGCTACAAGGTGCATGTGCAGCTCGCCGTCCGGATCGACAACAGCGGCAACTTCGTGCACAGCGCACCGTGGTCGGTCGGCGACCAGGGCAAGCGCAACGTCAGCCACGGCTGCATCAACATCAGCCCCGAAAATGCGAAGTGGTTCTACGACAACTTCGGCAGCGGTGATGCCATCGTCATCAAGAACTCGAAGGGCATCTACAACCAGCCGGACGGCGCGTCCGATTGGCAGATGTTCTGAGTTAGTTCCAGATGCGCACGCGGCGCTGCGGGTCCAGGTACAGCGCGTCGTCTTCGCTGACCTCGAACGCCTCATAGAACGCGTCCATGTTGCGGATGACGCCGTTGCACCGGAACTCCGGCGGTGAGTGCGGGTCGATCGCCAGTCGCCGGATCGCCTCGGCGTCACGAGATTTGGTGCGCCACACCTGGGCCCAGCCGAAGAAGACGCGCTGCTCGCCGGTCAATCCGTCGATCACTGGTGCCTCCTTGCCCTTCAGCGACAGCCGGTAGGCCAGCAGCGCGATGGACAGCCCGCCCAGATCGCCGATGTTCTCGCCGACCGTGAAGGCCCCGTTCACGTGGTGGCCGTCGCCGAGCTCACGGGGTCGGTACTTCTCGTATTGCTCGATCAACGCCGTTGTCCGCGCGCCGAATTCGGCGCGGTCCTCGTCGGTCCACCAGTCCACCAGGTTGCCGTCGCCGTCGTACTTAGCGCCCTGGTCGTCGAACCCGTGTCCGATCTCGTGCCCGATGACCGCGCCGATACCGCCGTAGTTCGCGGCGTCGTCGGCCTCGGCGTCGAAGAACGGCGGCTGCAGAATGGCTGCGGGGAAGACGATTTCGTTCATGCCAGGGTTGTAGTAGGCGTTGACGGTCTGCGGCGTCATGAACCACTCGTCGCGGTCCACCGGGCCGCCGAGCTTGCCCAGCTCGCGGTCGTAGCCCACTTCGTAGCCGCGACGGTAGTTGCCATAGAGGTCGTCGCGGTTGATGACCAGCTTCGAATAGTCGCGCCACTTGGCGGGATAGCCGATCTTCGGGGTGAACTTGTCGAGCTTGGCGAGTGCCTTCTCCCGCGTCTGCGGCGTCATCCACTCGAGGTCGTTGATGCTGACGCGGTAGGCCTCGCGCAGATTGGCAACCAGCTCGTCCATGCGCGCCTTGGCATCCGGCGGGAAGTGCCGTTCGACATACAGCTTGCCGACGGCATCGCCCATCAGGTTCTCGACCACCGACACGGCGCGCTTCCAGCGATCGCGGATCTCCTCGGTGCCGCTCAACAGGCGACCGTAGAAGGCGAAGTCCTCGGCGATCAGGTCGTCGGTGAGTAGGAACGCGCGAGCATGAATGAGCCGCCAACGGGCCCAGTTCTTCCAGTCCTCGAGGTTCTCGCTCGACCAGGCCGCCGCGAATGCGGTGAGGTAATCGGGTTGGCGCACAACGACTTCCGCAGGAAGGCCCCGGCTTCCAAGAACATCTGCGCCCAGCGCGGTGACCCAGCCGGCCCAGTCGAAGCCCGGTGCCTCGGCCGGCAGGTCGGCGAATGTGCGCAGGTTGTACGTCAGATCGGCGTCGCGGCGCTTGACGACATCCCAGTGCGCGGCGGCCAGTTTGGTTTCCAGCGCGACGATCCGCGCGGCCGTCTCGGTGTGGTCGCCGCCGTACACGAGCGCGAACATCGCGGCGATGTGCTTCGGGTAGGCGGACAGAATCGCGGCGTGCTGCTCGTCGCGGTAGTAGGACTCGTCGGGCAGCCCGAGTCCGGACTGGTTGAGATGGACCAGGTAGCGCGTCGAGTCCTTGGAGTCGGTGTCGACATAGGCGCCGGTGCCGCCGCCGACACCGGTGCGCTGCAGGGCGCCCACCACCGCCGCCAAGGCTTCGGGGGTTTGGGCTGCGTCGATCGTGGCCAGTTCATCGAGCAACGGTTGCACTCCGCGTTCGGCGACGGTCTGCTCGCCCATGAAGCTCGCGTACAGGTCGCCGATTCGCTGCTCGTCGGACGGGGAAGCGGAATCCGACGCTGAAGCCTTCTCGCTGGCCTCGGTGATCAGGTCGCGGACCTGCTCCTCGGCGCGGTCGTAGAGCGACCGGAAGGCGCCGTCGGTGGCCCGATCGGCCGGGATCGTGTACTCGGCCAGCCACCGGCCGTTGACATGGCCGAACAGATCGTCTTGGGGGCGGGCATCGGAGTCGACGTGGCTCAGGTCAATACCCGAGCGACTGGCTTCAATCGTCACTCCAACAGGGTGCCAGATGCCTGCCAGATGCCCGGGTCCTGCCTCGTCCTGGTTGTGCTCGTGGCCGCCAAGTGGCCGCCAGGTACCCTCTCGGCCATGCCCGACGACGAGCCAACGCCGGACCATCAAGACGACGGCCGCGTCTTCACCGGCTTCGGCATCGGCTCGGCGGTCCTTGGCGTCCTCGCGGTGGCGGCGATGGCACTGGGCGTCCTGATCTGGTCCCAACACCGCAGCGACGTCGATGAACTTCACTACCGCACCCGCGTCCTGCAGGCGGCCGCCGACTGGACCGGCATCTTGATCAACATGAACAAGGACAGCGTCGACGCCAGCCTGAACCAATTGCACGAGGGCACGGTCGGCCAGCTCAACGCCGACTTCGACGCAACGGTCGAGCCGTACCGCAAGCTGGTGCAGACGTTGCAGGCCCGTACCACCGGCCAGGTTGACGCCGTGGCCGTCGAATCAATCCACCACGCACCGCCCGGCCGGAACGGCGCCCCGCCACCCCAAGAGCAGCCCGAGCTGTTGGGCTCCGCGTCGCGGACCGACACCGTGATGGTGGTGGCGACGTCGATCAGCGAGAACGCCGGGGGCGACAAGCCGCAGACCGTGCGCTGGAACCTTCGGCTCGACGTGTCCGACGTGGACGGCAAGCTGCTGATCTCGCGGCTGGAGCCGATCCGATGAGGAATCGTTGGCGCGTACTGGCTTTCGACATTCTCGCGCCGATCGCCGCCATCGCGGCACTGGTCTACGTCGGCATCGCGCTCGCCTGGCCGCTGTGGTGGGTGTCGGTGTGTTCGGTGCTGTGCCTGCTGATCGTCGAGGGCGTCGTCGTCAACTTTGCGCTCGCGCGCCGTGACGCGGTCACCGTCGGCACCGACGACGACGGTCCGGGTTTGCGGCTGGCTGTCGTTGCACTGGCGACCACGGCTTTGGTGGCTGCGGTAACGGTCGGATACACGCAGTGGAGGGTGCCCGACCGCACGCTGCACAATGACACGGCCGAGGTGGTCGGCATCGCCAGCAGCATCTCCGAGGCGTCGGCGACGTTCACGCCTCAAAGCCCCACCGCGTCGATCGACCGGGCAACGGCGATGATGTCACCGAAGAGCGCCGAGACCTTCAAGAGCGAATTCGCCAAGGTGGCAAAGGATTTGACAAGCAAGAACATCTCGGCTCAGGCCAGCACCGTCTCGGCGGGTGTCGAGGCGATCGGGCCGGACGCCGCCAGCGTCGCGGTGATCCTGCGCGCGACCCAGAACACACCCGGCAAGCCGTCCGACACCGCGGTGCTCGCGCTTCGGATCCGACTGTCCAAGACCGACGGGCGCTGGCTGGTCGACGACGTCTCGCCGGTTCACTCCCGCTAGCCGAGCAAGCGGGCGTGGTCGACCTTCAGGCAGCGATCCATTACCACTTGCAGTCCCGCCGCCTCGCCGTCGCGGGCCACTTCCTCATGCCACAGGCCCTGCTGTAACCACAGCGTTCTCGCACCGACATTGATGGTGTCGGCCAGCACCGCCGGCAAATACTCATAGCGACGGAAGACGTCGACGAGATCCGGCACCACCGGCAGGTCTGCCAGCGACGGATAGACGGGTGTGCCATCGACTTCGTTGATCGTCGGGTTCACCAGATATAGCGCGTAATCGCTGGCCGACTTCAGGTACTGCCAGACGCCGTAGCTGGGACGCAGCGGATTGTCCGAAACGCCGACGATCGCAACCGTTCGGGTCGCACGCAGGATCTGCTCGATGTCCACCACATCTTCTTCTATACCCGCGTCAAGATTCGCGACGCCAACTCCTCGGGCTGGCTCAGTGCCATCAGGTGCCCACCCGGCATCACCTCGGGTTCCAGGCCCAGCCGCGCAGAAACCACCCGTCGCGCAAACTCCAGCGGGAACAAGCGATCTTCGGCGCCGACGATCACCCTGGTTGGCACGGCTGGCCAGCGATCCAGCGGCCACGGCTGGCCGAACGGCGTGTCCGACTGCCGTGGTTCACCCCGCCGGAACGCCTCCTCGCGCACCGCGGCAGGCACGTCGTGAAAGAAGTCCTCGATCGGGTCGAACTCGGGTACCGCTTCATCGTGACCCGTTGCCGCCCACCACTGCCCGGGCGATTCGCCTGCCGTAGGCACCATCGGGTTGACCAACACGATCGACGCGGTGGCCACCCGCGCGGCCACCATCGGCGCGGTGAACGCGCCCATCGACTGCGCGACCAGAATCAGCGGGTCCGCCGCACCGGCGACCGCATCGACGACCGTGTCGGCGTAGGTGGTCAGGTCCGCCGAATCGTCATCGGCGGGCAGATCGATCGCGATCGCGTCGGGCAACAGCGGCGCGACACGATGCCAATACCAGGCGCTGCCACCGGCGCCCGGGATCAGCGCGTACGTCATGACTAGTGGCGCTGGTTCCGCATCTTGGCGAACCGGTCGGACAGCCGGCGCATCCGGATCATGAGCGACGCAGGCGGACTGATTTCCCCACCGACGTACGCCGCGAAATCCTTGCTCGGAACACCGATGCGCGAGGCGAACTCGTCCTGGCCCAGACCCGATCGCTCGAGCAGCGACTGCACATGGCGGCCGACCTCGGCGCGTTCGTTGGCCTCCAAGTGCTCGCGGGTGCGGATGATGACCTCCGACAACGCCTTGGAAACCCCGTATGGCCGGGCCGTTTCCAGCACTTCCTCGACCTGCCGTGCGGTCCTGCCGTACGGGTCACGTTTGATTGCAACGACGATCCGCTGCCAGACCGTCAGGTCGTCCGTCTCCAGCGCCGCCCGGATCGCGGAGGTCGGCCAGAACTCCACCGGCCGGTC
>C688J18823_10000757_pt1 | contig 19160 bp, 19 predicted proteins | sample HopSoiMetagenom1_FD_18823 | JGI IMG/M metagenome (IMG submission 18823) | reverse complement strand
GAAAAAGAGCACGCCGCCGGTGACGAGGAGCTGGTTGATCGGCTCTGCGGAAAGCACGGGGCGGATGACGAATTGGTGCAGGATCCAGCCGAGCAGCGCAACGATGCCGATCGCGGCCAGCATGGCGAACACCAGGGGCCAGTGATACTGCACGTGCAGGTAATAAACGGCGTACATGCCGCACATGATCAGCTCGGCGTAGCAGATCCACACCACGTCGATGACGCCGAAGACCAGGTTCAGCCCGAGCGACAGCAGCGCAAGCAGGCCGCCGAGCAGCAAGCCGTTCAGCACCGCTTCGAGCAGGAAGATGTCGAACACTTCGCTCATAGGCCCAGATACGTTTTCTGAATGTCCGGCGACGCGAGCAGCTCGGCCGACGTACCGCTTTGCACGATGCGCCCGGCGTCGAGCAGATAGGCGCGGCTCACGACCTTCAGCACCTGCCGGATGTTCTGCTCGACAATGAGCACCGTGTAGCCCTCGGCGCAGATGCGCCGCACGAGGCCGAAGATCGACTGCACCACGACCGGCGCGAGGCCGGCGGATGGTTCATCCAGCAGCAGTAATTTGGGACCGCTCATCAGCGCCCGCCCGATCGCGCACATCTGCTGCTCGCCGCCCGACATCGTGCCGGCCATCTGGTGGCGGCGTTCCTTGAGGCGCGGGAAGAGCGAGTACACCTGCTCCAGGCGCTGGCTGAAGGCGGCGCGAGCGGTAAAGGCGCCCATGCGCAGGTTCTCTTCGATCGTCAGGCGCGGGAAGAGGCGCCGGTTCTCCGGCACATGCGCGATGCCGCGCTCGACGACCTGGTGCGCGGGCACGCCGGCAAGAGGCTGCTCATCGAAGAACAGGCTGCCGCCGCGGGGCTCGATCAGCTTGGAGATGAGGCGCAGCAGCGTCGTCTTGCCGGCGCCGTTCGGCCCGATCACGGCGACGGATTCGCCCTTGTCGACGCGCAGGCTCACGTCGAAGAGCGCCTGGAACGCAGCGTAGCCGGCGCAAACGCTATCGACGCGCAGCATAGCCCTGCACTTCCGGCGCGTCCGTGCCGAGATAGACCTCGATCACCTTCGGGTCGCGCGCCACTTCATCGGGCTTGCCGTGCGCGATCACCTCGCCATGGTCGAGCACGACGCAGCGATCGACCACGCGCATCAGCACCCCCATGATGTGCTCGACCCACACGATGGTGATGCCGCGCTTCTTGCGGATCGTGGAGAGAAGGTCGGCTGCCTGGTCCATCTCCGAATGGTCCAGACCGCCAAGCGATTCATCGGCGAGCAACAGCTTCGGCTGCGTGGCGAGCGCGCGCGCGAGCTCGAGCTTTTTCAATCCCGCCGCACCGAGGCCGTCGACGCTGTCGCCGCGCAGCCCCACCAGATCGAGACATTCCTCCGCCACGGCAAAGGCGTTGGTTCGGCCCAACCGCTGGTTCTGCCCATAAAAGCCGGCGAGGGCGACGTTCTCGAGGATCGACAGCTTGCGAAAGGGCTTCGGAATCTGGTGCGTGCGCCCGATTCCGGCGTGCGCCACGCGATAGGCCGGAAGCCCGCCGATCTCCTCACCGAGGAAACGCACCGAGCCGGACGTGGGCCGCAACGCGCCCGCGATCAGGTTGAACGTAGTGCTCTTGCCGGAGCCGTTCGGGCCGATGAGGCCGAGGATCTCGCCCTCGGCCACCTCGAACGATACGTTCTTGACGGCGAGGAAGCCGTCGAAGCTCTTCGTCAGCCCGTTAACACTTAGCACCTACGGCGCGAAGGTGTGGCCCTTCGGGAAGGGGAGCACCGGGTCCGTCGTCTGCACGGCCTTCGGCCAGGCGATCCGCGCGCGGCCGTTGACGTATTGCATGACGACGACGAACGAGCGCTCGTTCTGGCCGGCCATCGGGCCGTCCTTCAGGAACTTCACGCCGTAGCCCTGGATCGTGCCGCCGACCGGAATGTCGACGTCGAGCGCCGCCTTGCGCAGCGCCTCGGCATCGATGCCGCCGTACTTCTTGATCGCGGTGGGCAGCACGTGCTGGAGGAAGATCCACGTGTTGTTGAAGCCCATCGCCGCGTGCGGCGGCATCTCGCCGGGGCCTTTCACCTTCTCGAAGCGCGCCTGCAGCTCCTTGATGAGCTCGCCCACTCCCGGCTTCAGCGTCTTCGGCTCGAGCAGCTGCGCAGCCGCCGGATCGGCAGAATGGAAGTAGTTCACGTCGTCGCCGAAGCTCTGGCGCAGCTTGTCGATCTGGCTGTGGCCGGCGCCGTGGCCGATCAGCGCCTTGAACTTGAGGCCCTGCTCCTTCGACTGGCGGAGGAAAAGCGTGATGTCCGGGTTGTAGCCGGTGTGCAGGATCACGTCGGGCCGCGCGCGCTTGAGCTTCGTCACCAGTGGCGAAAGGTCCGGCGCGGTCGCCGAATAGCCTTCCTTCATTACCACGTTCAGCCCGTCCTTCTTGCACTCGATCTCGTTCGCCGCTGCCACGCCGGCGCCGTAAGGGCCGTCCTCATGGATGATGGCGACGCGCATGTTCTTCGGCGCGATGCCGAATTTCGATTGCGCGTAGTTGGTGACGTAGCCGCAGGTGGCGGCGCCATATTGATCGCTGTGCACGGTCGGCCGGAAGACGTACTGGAACTTCTTCTCTTTCATCACCGAGGAGGCGACGCAGACGTTCAGCCAGAGGAATTTCTTGCGCGAGTCGGCCTGCTGCGCCATCGGCACGCATTGCGCGCTCGAGTACACGCCGGCCACCAGGTCGACCTTCTCCTGGTCGTAGAGCCGCGTCATCTCGTTGATGGCGACGTCCACTTTCGACTGCGCGTCGGCGAAGATGGCGTTGATCTTGTAGCCCATCACGCCGCCCTTCTCGTTGAAGTAGTCGATGGCGGCCTTGGTGCCGATCTGCGCGGCTTCCGAGCCGCCGCCCGCGAACGGGCCGCTCACGTCGTAGATGAAGCCGATCTTGATTTCCTTCGGCTGGGCGTGCGCAAGCACGGTGAACGCAGCCAGGACGGCGGCAAGCAATCGCATGGGGACTCCTCCTCTGCGGCGAAGTCTACCTAAAATCACGTCCATGCCGTTCGCCACCTTGAATGGGATCCGCGTCCACTACGTGATCCAGGGCTCGGGCCCGCACCTCCTCATGTTCGCGCCGGGCGGCTTCCGCTCCGTGATCTCGCGCTGGACCGCGCAGGGTGGCAAGCGCGAATGGAAGGAAATGGACGCCCTCGCCACGCTCTCCAAGCATTTCACGTGCATCGCCTATGACCGGCGCGAATCCGGGCAGTCCGCGGGGCGCATCGAGCCGCTGAGCTGGGACCTTTACGTCCGCGAAGCAAAGGAGCTCCTAGACCTCGCCGGCGCACACGATGCCTTCATCCTGGGCAGCTGCTTCGGCGCCTCGCTCGCGCTGGCCTTCGCCGTACGGCATCCGCAGGCCTGCCGGGGCCTGCTGTTGCACTGGCCGGTCGGCGGCTACCGCTGGATGATGAAGGGCCACACCTTCTTTCGCCGCCACATGGACTTCGTGCGTGCGCATGGCCTCCCCGCCGTAGTGGAGCGGGCAAAGAGCGGCGAGAACTTCTGGCTCGATCCTGAAATCGGGCCTTGGGGCAATCCGGCGGCCGTTTATCCGGATTTTTCCCAGCAGCTAAAAACCTGGGACGTGGAGCGCTATCTGAAAGTGGTCCAGGAGAGCCGCGACACGCTGTTCAACGACACGATGCCCTCCGGCGCGAGCGGCGCGGAGCTGCAGAAGATCGACATTCCCTCGTTCATCTTGCCGGGCAACGACTCGTCGCACGCCTATTCGGCGTCGTGGGCGCTCAAGGAGCTGATGCCCCGCGCGGAATTGTGGCAAGTGATGGCCGAGCAGCAGGACGGCCGCAATACGCTCGAAGCGATCCTGCGCTTCACTTCTTGAGGCGCTTCATCGCGCGCCCGTAGTACGAAAGATCGACGTACTTCTCAGGCGCGCCGGGCTTGCCGCCCTCGATTTCGGCACGCAGGGCGAGCAGGTTGCGGAAGCCTTGCATGTCGAAGGCGGCATCGGGGGTGAAGCCGCGCGCCGGGTCGGCGAGCGCCCGCAGCGTGCGCTCCGCGATATCGTTCGATAGCTTGAGCTGGGCCATCAGGAGGGCCACCGACTCCTCCCGGTTCGTCGGCGAGAGCGACCAGCGCAGCGACTCGACATATGCGCCGATGTAGCGCTCGAGAAGCGGGCCGTTCGCCTTGGCCCATGAGCGCAGCATGAAGGCGCCGCCGGCCTGGTAGGGGCCGAGCATCTCGACCGGATTGCCGAGGCTCTTGAGGCCCATCTGCTCGGCCTGGATGGTGAACGGCAGATTGAGGATCGCGGCGGTGTTTTCCCGGCTTTCCGCCATCGCCTTGAGCCGCAGCTCGCCCCGGCCCACCGGCTTCACCGTGTAGTCGCGGCCTTCCTGCAGGCCTTCCTTGAGCAGGATCTTCTTGGCGAGCACCGCGTAAGCGGTATTCGGCGCATCGACGACCAGCGTTTGCCCGCGCAGGTCGGCGAGCGACTTGATGAGCGGCTGCACGTAGAACTCGTTCATGCCGTTGTCGCCGCCGGTGACGATGACGACGTCCTGTTTCGCGTCCTCGACCATCGCCACCGCGTTGTCCACCGCCGAATGCGCGATTTCGAATGTCCCCGAGGCAAGGCCCGCGCGCTGCTTCTCGGAGTTCTCGGTGAAAGCGACGCGCACGTCCAGGCCATGCTTGGCGAAGATTCCTTTCTGCACGCCGGCATAGAAGGGCAGCGCCTTCGCGTTCGGGAAGGTGTTGACCCGCACCACATCGGCCGCGCCGACGTTGGCTGCGGCGACGATCAGGAAACCGACGAAGGCTCGCATGGAAGCTTTCACGATTTACGTATCTCTTCCAGAACCGGCCGAAGGTACGACAGGAATGCGTCGGGATTCTCGCTCATCGGGAAGTGGCCGAGCCCTTTCATGATGGTGACCTTGGCACCGGGGATTTTCGCCGCGGCGGCCTGGGTGTCGCGCGGCGAGGCGGAATAGTCGTATTCGCCGGTCAGCAGGTAGAGCGGGCAGAGCTGGGTGTCGATGGCGCCGATGCGGTCCCGGATGTCGCCTTCCACCTGATAGAAGAAGAGATCGCCGGTGAACACGCCCGGACCGCCCTGCATGTAATGCCACACCGTCTCCCACTTGTGCGGCTCGGGGCTGAGCGGCGACATGAGCCCGTACGCAAGAGCACCGCATGCGCGTCCGCCGTGCACTTCGGGGTGATCCATCCAAGCGGCATCATAGTAGCGCTCGACGTACGCCGCCGACTGCAACCCGACGAGCGCTCGGAGCTCGCGCGCGTGCTTGAGCGCGAGATTGAGCACCACGCGACCGCCTATCGAGCAGCCCATCACCACTGGCCGCGCGAGCTCGAGCTCGCGCGCCACGGTCATGATCAGGTCCGTATAGACGTCCGTGGTGAGGCGATAGTCCTCGCCTTGCCAGCCGGCGGGCGGGGACGATTTGCCGTGCCACGGCATGTCGAACGCTACCACCCGGTAGCTCTTCAGTATCTGCGGATCGTTCAGCACGGCACGGAATTGCCGCCCATCGGACCCGGCCGTATGCAGGCAAAGGAGCGGGATGCCCTGCCCCGCCTCCTCGAAATAGACCCGATGCGCCCGACCCTCGATGTTCATATGGGCGTAGCGGCCGGTGATCGGCTCGATCATCGCAGCGCCGCGAGCGCGAGCTTGACGTACAAGAGATAGGACCAGAGCACGCGCTGGTCGCCTTCGAACTTCACCTCGCCGCGGCGCAGGAGCGCGAAGAGATCGTGCCAGCCGGGCGCCGGCGGCGAGCGCCAAAATTCCTGCCAGCACTCCCGGCTCGCGCGGATCGCAAAGGCCCACGAGCGCATCACGAATGGCCCCTTCTCGAGCTTCTCGATCCGGCCTGCGCGCACCGTGACGAGATGCTGCTCGTCGCCGACCTCGATCATGAACGTCTCGTTCATGTGCCGCCCCCAACGCACGATCGCCGCGTTGGCGTTCACTAGTTCTGGCAGGCGCTCGATGTTCAATTCCGTACCCGGTACGTAATTATTCTGTCAGACGCGCCGATGCGCCAATAGAAGGAGGAGCCCGCTTGCGGCGATGGTGGCCATGCCGACCATGGCCAGCGCGTCGGGTAGCTGGCCGAAGACGAGCCAGCCGAGGGAGAGCGCGGTCAGGAGCTGCGCATACATGAAAGGGCTCAGCATCGACGACGGCGCGTAATGATGCGCCTGGATGAGCAGGAAGTGCCCCACCCCGCCGAGCACGCCGATGAGAAGGAAGAGCCCCGCGTGCGGAACGCTCGCGGGCAGCACCAGTTGATGCGGCGACACCAGCGGGACGAGTGCAGTGCCGATGAGCGCCGGATAGAAAAGCGTAGTCAGCGCGGCGTCGCGACCGGCCAGCCGGCTGGTAAGCATCTGGTAAAGCGCCATGAAGAGCGCGCTGAGGAGCGGCAACACCGCCGCCCATGTGAAGAAGCCGCTTCCAGGCCGGACGATGAGAAGCACGCCGGTGAACCCTCCCGCGAGCGCGATCCAGGTCCGCACACCGACCGTTTCCTTCAACACCGGCCCCGCCAGCACGGCGACGATGATCGGCGTCATGAAGGCGATGCTCGCCGCCTCGGCGAGCGGCATGTGCGCAAGCGCGGTGAGGAAGGCGAGGCTCGATACCGTGAGGATCACGCCGCGGATGACCTGCAAGCGCAGATTGGAGGTGCGCACGAGGTCAAATCCCATGCGCGGCGCGAGCACCAGCACCATCAGGAGCATCTGCACGATGTAGCGGACGAACACGATCCCGGCCACCGGATAGTGCTGCGCGAGATATTTCGACGTCGTGTCGAGGCAGGTAAACGTGCTCACCGCGAGCACCATCAACCCGATCCCGCGGAGCGCGTGAGGGTAAGCCGGATTCAACGCCGTGGATAATATCCCGCATGCTTCGCTTCCTTCTCCTCGCCTGTTTTCCCGCGGTCGCGCTGGCGCAGAGCTGGCCCTCGCATCCGGTCACCATCCTGATGGGATTTCCCGCCGGGTCGGGCGTCGACGTCGTCGCGCGCCTGCTGCAGGATCCGATGGAGAACGCGCTCGGCGGCAAGATCGTCACCGACTATCGCACCGGCGCCGGCGGCAATCTCGCCTCGGAGGCGGTGGCGCGCGCGAGGCCCGACGGCTACACGCTGCTCCTCGGGACCGCGGCCACGCATGGCGTCAACGCGGCGCTGTACAAGAAGCTGCCGTTCGATGTCGAGGCGGACTTCACGCCGATCTCGCCGCTCGTCAACGTTTCCAATGTGCTGACGATCAATCCGAATGTCATCGACGCGAAGACCCTGCGCGATTTCATCGCCACGGTGAAGGCGAGTCCCGGCAAGTACAACTACGCCTCGACCGGCAACGGCACCGGCACCCACCTCGCCTTCGCCGAATTCAATGCTCGCGCGGGACTGCAAATGGAGCATGTGCCGTACAAGGGCGGGCCGGAGGCGATCCAGTCGGTAATTGGCGGCCAGACCTGCTGCATCATGAACCAGGTGCAGACCGTGATCCCTCATTGGAAGGCGGGCCGCGTGCGCCTGCTCGGCGTGACGACGAAGAACCGCGTGCAGAGCGTGAGCGAGGTGCCGACCATCGCCGAAGCCGGCGTGCCCGGCTTCGAGAGCTATACGTGGTTCGGGCTTTTCGGGCCGAAGGGACTCGACGCCGACATCGTCGGCAAGCTGAATGCCGCGGTGAAGACCGCGCTCGAGACGCCGTCCGTCCAGAAGCGCCTCATCGAGCTCGGCAATACGCCGCGCTGGGAATCGCCCGAGCAGTTCCGCCAGACGGTGAAGTCGGACCGCGAGAAGTGGGCGCGAGTGGTGAAGGAAGTCGGCGCAACCATCGATTGACGTTGCGCATTTTCATCGCGGGCGCGACCGGCGCCGTCGGCAGGCGGCTGGTGCCGCTTCTCGTCGCCCAAGGCTATTTGGTGTCGGGCACCACGCGTTACGCTGAGAAGGCGGACCTCTTGCGCGGGATGGGTGCGACGCCAGTCGTCGTCGACGTCTTCGAGGCCGACGCATTGATGGCCGCTGCGCAGGTGGCGAAACCGCAAATCGTCATTCATCAGCTTACGGACCTGCCGCCGGGGCTCGATCCCGCGCGCATGGCCGAAGCGACCGCGCGCAATGCGCGCATCCGCATCGAAGGCACGAAGAACCTGATTGCCGCTGCCATCGCCGCCGGCGCCCGCCGCTTGATAGCGCAAAGCATCGCTTGGCAAGCCCAGGGCATTTCGCTCCAAGGGGTGGAGGCGCTCGAGCGCCAGACGCTGCACTCGCCGCCACTCGAAGGCATCGTCCTGCGTTACGGCCGTCTATACGGCCCCGGCACCGGCCGCGCGGAGCCGCCGCCGGACCTGGCCTGCCATGTCGACGTCGCCGCGCGCGCCGCGCTCACCGCGCTCGACGACGGTCAGGGCGGTGTAGTGCGCGTGCTGGACGCCGAGCCCTACTTTCGCCTGTCGAGCGGCACGAAATAACGCGTCGGCTTCAGCTCATCCTCGTTGTGGACCTGTAGACGTTCCCAATACCGCTCGGCGTCCTCGAGGAATAGATCGCGCACGATGCCGGACGCGAGCCGCCGCGCGCCGGTCTCGAGGCCGGGAATGTCGCCGGCAAGAGCGCCATGGCTCATCGTCGAGCCCCAGTTGAACACATGCACGCGCCCGATCTCCGGGTGCTTGCCCTGCAGCTGGAAGGCGTCGCCCAGGTAGGGAAAGCGTCCTTCCTCGGGAAACGCTTTCGCCGGAGCGTGGTTCGCCCAGACGTCGATGTCGTCGCGGAAGCTTGCGACCTCCGGCCGATCGGTCAGGTTGACGTCGAAGCCGGTGCAGACGATGAGCGCATCGAAGCGATGCTCGCCCTTCGGCGTGACGACGCGCGGGCCGGACAGGATGTCGCGCCAGCCTTCGCCGAAGCGGATGGAGAAGCCCGCATGCCGCTCGCAGCGCAGCACGCTCTCATAAGGAGGCGGTACCTGCTCGCCGAAGATGTACGTATAGAAGCGCCACTTCCTCGCGTCGTCGAGCGATTGGTAGCCGTGCAGGAACCCGGGGAACGCCGTCCACTTCGACTTATTCACCTGCGGCAGGATCGGGCGCCGCGCGAAGATCACGACCTCCGCCGCGCCGGCTTCGAGAGCGGCTCCGGCGTTATCGAACGCCGATGCGCCCGCGCCCAATATTCCAATTGTTTTGTTTCTTAAACCGGCGAAATCGATCTCATCCGCCGAGTGATGCACGCCGGCCGGCCGATGGCGCGGATCGAAGGTCGCGAACGCCGGCCACCGCAGCGCGCCGCTCCCTTCGCGCCCCATGGCGAGCACGACTTTACGCGTGTGAACGGTCTCTGCGCCGATGGAAACCTTCACCGCCTGCGGAACCAGATCGAGGGCGCGGACGTGCGCGTCATTCTCGACCGGGATCGGCACCGTGTCGCGCACCCAGTGCAGGTAGCGCGACCATTCCAAGCGGTCGATCTTGTGCAGCTTGTCCCAATCCTCGGTGCCGAATTTGGCTTCGTGATACGCGCGATAAGTGAGCGATGCAATGCCGAGATCCGGTCCCGTAAGATGCTTCGGCGAGCGCAGGATGTCCATGCGTGCAAAGGTGGTCCATGGCCCTTCCGCTCCGCGCGGCGCGCGGTCGACGCAGCGCACGTTGCGAACGCCTTCGCGCAACAGCGCGAACGTCGCCGTCTGCCCGCACATGCCGCCGCCGACGACCAGCACGTCGAGCATCCCCTCGCGCGGCAACACCCAGTTTGCAGCCGGGTAGCGCAACTGCTCGAGCTCGCGCTTCGCGAGCGCCGTCAGGTCGGCGAGCGACATATCATCGCGATTCTATGGTCGAGCTCTCTTGCTATTACAGCCTGTCGTCGCCGTGGGCCTATTTCGGCGGTCCGAAGCTGCAGGATGTGGTCCGCCGCCATCGGGTCAAGCTCACCTTGAAGCCGTTCGACTTCCAGGAGGTGGTGCCCCGCACCGGCGGCGTTCCTTTGCGCACGCGCCCCGAGCCGCGACGCACGTACCACGCGCTCGAGCTCGATCGCTGGCGGAAATACTTGGGGATGCCGCTGCAGTTGCAGCCGAAGTACTACCCGCAGGACGGGAAGCCCGCCGGCTGGAACAAGCCGCCGGGCTGGATGGTGATTGCCGCGCAGGAGCGCGGGCTCGACGCGCCGCGTCTATCGCACGCGCTGCTCCGCGCGCTTTGGGCCGAGGAGCGCAACACCGCCGATGCGAAAGTGCGCGTCGCCATTGCTAATGAGAACGCCCTGCCGGGCGAAGAATTGCAGCGCGCGGAGACGAGCGACGCCGTGCAGCGGCTATACAAGAGCTATAGCGAAGAAGCCGAGCAGATTGGCGTGTTCGGCGCGCCTACGTTCGTGGTGAATGGAGAGCGCTTCTGGGGCCAGGACCGGCTGGACTTCCTCGATCGGACGCTAGACGCCCTGCACTAGGGCAAGGATGTTGCCCTCGCTGTCTTTGAACCAGGCGGCTTTGGCACCGTGCGCGGTGAGGATGCCGTCCTTCGTGCCCGGGTAATCCTCGAATTTCACGCCGCGCGCCTTCAGGTCGGCGACCTCGCGCTCGACGTCCGCCACCTGCCAGAACGCCTGGCTCGCCTTCGAGGTGCCGGCGTTAGGCGTCGGATAGAGACGCGGTGTCCTGTCCGAACTGGTACACCACGCCGCCGGCGATCTCCTTGCCCGGCTTGAAGCCTAGCTTCTGCTCGTAGAACTTCCTCGCGCGCGCCACGTCGGCAGCGGGGAAGTAGGCGTATAGCGGGGACTTTTGCAGGCTCACCGCGGTAGCTTTATTTACCCCGGGCCTCTTTGATCTTCCGCATGACTTCTCGATGCGTGGCGTTATCAATCTTCGTCTTGGCTAGCAACAGGTCCACGACTTTGTGGAGCACCGGCGTGGGCACGTCCTTCTTGCCGTACAGATAATCGATCAGCTCTTCCACCGAAATACCGAGCAATGCGGCGAGCTTCGTCTCGTCGTGATCGACGGTATATAGGGCGTAGGTAATCGCGTTGCGTTTGGAGTGCGGGAGCATCTGGCCCAAAAATGTATCAAAGGGATCGTTACTTCACGCTCTCACGGCGATGGCTGGCAAGACCAATCGCTATAAGAACGAGGAGTAAGTCGCAATCCTTGTGCCCGATGTCGCTCCCGAGCTCGAAATTTTGGGCTCTTTGAAAATGGCTGGGCGCAACCACGAAACCACAGAAATCGCACAAATCCTGCCCTGCGACGCGTCGGACAGTGCTTAGTCGATGACGGAATTTGCCCGCGACAGGAATGCGGGCGATATTTCCAGGCCTAGCGCCTTGGCGGTCTTTCGGTTGACGATGAGCTCCATGCGCGTCGGCTGCTCGATCGGCAGATCGCCAGGCTTCGCGCCGCGAAGCAAGCGATCGACATAGCTCCCGGCACGTGCGATCAGATCGTCGGCATCAGGGCCGAAATAGATGAGCATGCCAGCCGCTACCGAATGCTTCTGTGTAGCCATGGTTGGCATGCCGCGCTTGATCGCCGCCTCCGCCCAGCGAGCGGTGTCGAGCGAGCCCTGAATGATCACGGCACGCGCGCCCGCGTGCTTTAGCCGCTCAAGCAGTGGCTCGGGATCGGCTCCGGGACGGGTGTCGACGACGTCCACGATTACGTTGGCGTGCTTCCCGGCGGCCACGGTTTCCGCGACAAACGGCTTGGCAAAAGGGTCGGATCCATTGATGACGATCCCTACGCGGGCCAACTCGGGGATCACCTCTCTAACGAGCTGGATCCGCTTGCCGGAAAGCTCTGCGCTCGAGGCGGAAAGGCCCGTGATATTGGCTTCCGGTCGGGCCAAGCTTTTCACTAACCCTCCGCCGACGGGATCGCCGACGTACGCCATGACGATCGGAATGGTGGCCGTCGCCTTCTTCGCCGCCGCCGCGGCCGGCGTAAGGTAGGCGATGATGACATTCACTTTCACAGCAACCAGCTCCGCCGCCAGCTTTTCCGCGCGCTGCACGTTGCTGTCAGCGCTGCGCCAATCGATGGCGATGTTCTTGCCTTCAACATAGCCGAAGCTTTGCAGACCGCGCCGAAGGGCTTGCTGATACGTCTTGCTCATCGGCGGAAAGAGAAGCACGCCAATTTTCGGCATGGCAGACGGCTGCCCCAGGACGAGTCCTGGAAGTGCGATCGATAACGCGCTGAGATGGCGCAGCGCGTGACGACGGTTCACGACTTTCCCCCCATGCCGCAGTCTACGTTGGTTATTGTCTAGTCGTGCGCTGAGATGCGATCAAAAGCTGCGAGCGGAAAACAGAGGCTCAAGCGAAGGCGTCGAGGCGCCGATTTTGCAGCGCTGGACGTTTGTGAGTGCGCCTTGCCCACGCGAATGCGAAGCGCTAGTTCGAATGCCTAGGAGACAGCCTTACCCGCCGTGGGGCAAGCGGCAGTTATCGCCCACCTTGGTCGTTTAGGGAGCGGTGAACACGTTGTTGGCTTTAAAGTCGACGCTCGCCGTCGCTCCGGTCGAAACGCTGCTCGGGAAGAAAAGGAACCAAGACAGGTTCTTGCCCGGCACATTCGGCGCTTTCACAAAAGGCGCAGCAGTATTCATGCGGGCATTCACCGTTTTCGGATCTACCACGACCGGCGCCTGACCGTCGGCTTGAAAACTAACTAGTCGTGCGACCGGATCCCACGTCATTCTGAGGGTGTGCGTATTCCCCACGACCGACGCGGCGCCTTTAGGCACTAGCGCATTTGCGGAATTGGAAAGTATCGTTTGCGTTTCATTCGTATCGAAACGCGTGATCTGGAGCCGCACGTCACCCGCCGTGCAATCGATAAATAACGATGCAGTGATATCGCCGACTCGGCTATTCGGCTGATTGATGTCGGGCGCCGTGGTACCTGGCGTGCCGTCGTTGTATAGCGCCCCAGCTACGCCCACCCGGTTGGTGCCCGCCAATGAATTGCTGCAGGCCGAAACTGTGAAATCTGCTTGAACCGTATTGATCGACGCGGGATCGCTGAACGCCAAAGCATTAAAGACGGAAAGCGAATCCGTGGACGGTGTGGTGGCCTGAGCGTGACCGACCAAACTGCCCGCTGTAAGCGCCATCGAGGCCATACCGGGGTGCAGTGTCCATTTGGCGGAGCTGAGCTCTATAGGGCCGCTGTTCCCACCCACCCCGCTGAAATCGTCCCACAGTGCTGGGGCGGCGTTATTAAATCCGACTTTCACGTCATCGAATCGTGCGGTGATGCCCCCGCTTGAACCGGCCGCATGGTCCAGGACGAGCGTCCTGGCCGCGGCATCTCTAAACCCGCTCGACGTTGCGAGCGGATTCGCACCGAGTGCCGCCCAATTTGTATTGCCTGCGAGGTACGCCGTGGGATCTGCCGTGCCGGACACGTTCACGCTGCCGCCGGTAATACTCCACGACAGTACGCCAGTGCCCTCGTCGAGCGCGGCGCTTACGGCGTATGTGGTGTCATAGGAGGCCGGCGCCTCGCCGCTGAATCCCGCCGGATCTACGAAGCTGATGCCGCTCAAGCTGCTCGAGGTGCAGCTTGGATTGTCGCAATGCGTGACCTCGCGAAAGGCCCTAAGGCCCGTTCCCTCATCGCGCAATCCGACCTGGAAAGAAATGAAATCCCGAGCAGACCCGGGGAAATTCAGTCTCGCTACGAGCGGCTGATATGCGAGCCTGATACCGGCGCGGGTTGCCGCTCCCCCGCTGCGCGATGCCGACGCCGCCGGGACAGTGATGTTGGCTTGGAGGGTAGTGACGCGCTGGCCGTTATCGTTGACGGGCACGAACGTGCTGTAAAAAAGACCACGGCTAGTGTTGGACTCCATGCCCGTCGCCTCGGTCCGGAGCACCATAGCTCCATTTGCTACCCGCTGGTCGAAGAGCGGCGATAGCCACTTGCTCCCATCCAGTGTGGTCGAGCACAGCGGGTCGTAAAGGGCGACACCCACCTTTGACGCGGTCGTCGGAACTGCGCAGGTCTCGTTGGACAATGCGCTCTCTCCGCCGGCGTTCACGCCCGCTACCGCGACATAAATGGGATTTCCGTTGGCAGCGGCTAACGTCGCGCTCGTGGTCGCTACACCCGTCTTGGCGGCTGCTTTGGTCACTGGCGAAGCGCTGGAACTGTAGACGTTATAGCTCGTGGCGCCGGACGCCGGCGCCCATGACACGGCGACGTTCCCGTTTGCCGGCGTGGCGCTGGCCCCCGTTGGTGCGGGCGGTACGGCTGGGGCCGGCGATCCGCCCGGGGAACCGCCCCCTCCTCCTCCGCACGATGTGAGCAACAGGCTGCACAGAATCAGCACAATGACTGGTGTGTTGCATCTCCCCATGGCGCCCTCCGATCGCGTTGATCATAGGAAGGAAGGCGAGCTCACAAAATCCCATGAAAGTGGGATATGTCGAAAGCGTCGCGTATCACCCCTGGCAGAGCGGTACAGATGTACCGAGAAGACGGGCCCTGCCGGCCCGGAGGCACAGCTAGAAGCTCTTTTACGACTTATGAATGCAGGCGTTCGTTATACACCTGCTCACCGCAGCCGAACAATACGTTGCATACGTAACGCACATCGTGCACCGCCGCATAACGCGGTGACGCCGCCGCTGGATTAGGCGAATGACGGCGGCGCGAGCATTAGCTAGCGGCGGCGAGGGACGAATCGCGCCGCTTCATTCGATCACTCGGTCGGCGCGCACCAGCATCACTTGAGGAATAGGCACGCTCAGCGCTCGCGCTGTGGTGAGATTCACTGCAAGCTCGAAGGTGGCGGGGACTTCCATGGGGGTCTCGGCAGGTTTCGCGCCCCGAAGAACGGCCGCCACCATTTCCGCACCCCTGCGCCACATGCTCACGAAGTTGAACCCGTAAGACATCAATCCGCCGAGCTCAACCCATTGAGCCTGGTGGAAGGTGGCGGGCAACTTTGACTTGAGCGCCAGCTGCGTCACTTCTCGCCTGACCGGCACGAGCAAAGCGGACCCCAGCACCATGAGCGCGTCGCATCTCTCGCGCACGATCATGCTGAACGCGGCAGGGAGATCAAAAGGCGGCCGCTTGAGATCAACGACATGAAGGCCGATTCCCATTCGTCGCGCCGTCCCCTGCACCACCAGCAGCTGGCCATGCGTCTGCTCGTTTGCGAGTACACCGACTTTGCTCGCCTTGGGTAGCATCTCTTTGAGAAGCTCAAGGCGCTTTGACGAAAGCGCGGACTGCTGAGCGGATACGCCGGTCACTCGGCCACCGGGACGCGCGAGGCTGGCGACATCGCCGGTCGATACAGGATCAAAATCGACAGCAATGACGACAATCGGAGCGTCCCGGCTCGCGTGCGTGGCAGCTGTAAGGGTCGCCTCGGGACCGCCCGTAAACAGCGCGTTGTACCGATTCTTCGTCATCGCCTCCGCCAGCTTCGGCAAGTTCTCCACTCGGTTGTCGCCGTGGCGCCGATCAATCATGAGGTTGCGCCCTTCTACAAAACCGAGCTCGGCAAGACGCCGCGTGAAGGCGATGGAATAGGGCTCTTTGAGACTTGCGGCGCTACTCGCGATCCAGCCTATGCGGTATTGGCGGGCCTCTTGCGCGCGCGTTAGCCGGGGCGCAAAGGCCGCCAAGGCGAGCGCGGAGACGAAGCGGCGCCGACTCATACGCGCATCGGAAGGGAGAACATGAAGGTCGAGCCCTTGCCTGGCGCGCTCTCGACGTGGATAGCACCGCCGTGCAGTTCGACGAACTTCTTGGTCAGCGCGAGGCCAAGTCCCGTGCCCTCGGCCTTACGACCACTGTCCTTGCCGAGCTGCTTGAACTCCTCAAACAGCGACGCCTGATCCTCGGGCGTGATGCCGACGCCGCTATCCGTTACTGCGAATTCGACTTTGTCGGTATCTAGCTTGGCACTAAGGTGTACGCGCCCTCCGTCCGGGGTGAACTTGACGGCATTGGAGAGAAGATTGAGCAAGATTTGCTTTACCTTGCGTTCGTCGCCTTGAAATTCACCCAGCCGCTCATCGATCTCGATGCCGAGCGCGATGCCGTGGCGCAGCGCCCGCTCTCGCATCAGCGTCACTGCGTTCGAGACTGCGGATGGCAGATGAAAACTCGATAATTCCAGCTCCATTCGCCCGGCCTCGATCTTGGATAGATCAAGGATGTCATTGATGAGTGAGAGCAGGTGCTTACCGGACTCATGGATGTCCTTGAGGTAATCGGCTTGCTTCTCGTTCAGCTCGCCGAACATCCGCTCGGAAAGCACCTCTGCAAAGCCGATGATCGCGTTAAGCGGCGTCCTCAGCTCATGGGACATGTTGGCGAGGAACTCTGACTTGTGCTTGCTCGCAATTTCCAGTTGGCGGTTCGCTACCTCAAGCTCGGCACTCTTTTCTTGAATCTGCTTGAACAGGCGTGCGTTCTGAATTGCGATCACGGCCTGGTCAGCGAACGTCTTCAACTGATTGATCGCCTTCTCGGAGAAAGGCCCCACGAACTGCCGCCCGACGACAATCCCCCCAATGCCACGCCCCTCCCAGAGCATTGGCGCGACGATCGCGGACCTACCGCCCACCCTTTCCGCGCTACGGCGCAGATTGGGAGGCACATCGTCACCAGCCAGCACGTCGGGGTAATGCATTACCTCGCGCGACAGAATGGCACGGCCAGTACCGGAATCGCGGTCGACCGGCATGGGAAAGGCTTTAAGGAACGCTTCGCGCTGATGCCCGTGGTACGCGTCGGCATGCAGCAGACCGTCCTCTCTAATGAGGCCGATGCCCACGTAGTGCCCCTCGAACAGTCGGGCGCAGCTTTCCACGATCTTGTCAAAAACCGGCTGCACGTCCGCGAGCGCGCTGGAGATTGTGGCCAGGATCTCACCGGACGCAGTCTGCTGGTCGAGCGATTCGCCGAGGTCCTTGTTGCGTGCCTCAAGCTCGTTGAACAGGCGCACGTTCTCGACGGCAATCACGGCTTGGTCGGCGAACGTTTTTACCAATGCGATTTGCTTTCCCGAGAACCCGCCAGGTTCCGTCCGCGCCACGACGATCGCGCCGATCGGCTCGCGGTCGAGAAGCATCGGCACGACCAGCTGGCTGCGATAGCCTAAAGCGTGAGCCGTGGTCAGAGAGTCAATAGGAATACCGGTGTCAGCGGCAAGGTCCTTCACCTCCACAACAGACTTGGTGCGAATGCAGCGCGCGACGAGACTCGCGTCTTCTGCACGTTGCGGGTATCGCGCCTGTATAGATGCCAAGCCCTGCGGTGTGAAGTTGTGATGTCCAGTGAAGTGGATCAAGCTACCGTCGTAACGATAGACCGCGCCGAACACGCCCTGCGATAGGCGAACGGCGTTCGCGATGATGGAATCGAAGACCGGGCCGACATCCGTCGGCGAACTGCTGATCACCCGGAGAATCTCGCTCGTTGCGGTTTGCTGCTCCAGCGCCTCCTTCGTCTCATTGAAGAGCCGTGCGTTTTCGATCGCTATCACCGCCTGGTCGGCGAAAGCCTTGAGAAGCTCGACCTGGGCCTCTGGTATCGGCCCCGCATCGGTCCATGCGACCGATATGGTCCCGAGAGGTGCGCCATCGCGCATCATCGGTACGGCTAGAACCCTTCGCCAACCGCCTTTTTCGCTGTACGCCTTTAGATAATCGGCGTCAGTGGCGACGTCTTCGATTCGCACGACCGACTTGGTGAGGATGGCGCGGCCGGCGCCGCGGCTGCGGTCCGGAGCGGTCGGATAACTGCGCTTGGCGAGCTCGAGAGCGGCGCGCGGAAAGTTATGCTGCGCGGCCAAATGCAGCTTCTCGCCGTCGAAGCGGCTGACAAAACCGAATAGGCCGCCGCAAAGGCGCACGGCGCTGCGCACGATGGTGTCGAAAACAGGCTGCACGTCCGATCGCGAACGCGCAATGACTTTGAGGATTTCCGCCGTCGCCGTCTGTCGCTCCAGCGCCTCATTCGTCTCGTTGAATAAGCGGGCGTTCTCGATTGCGATAACCGCTTGGGCGGCGAACGACTTGATCAAGGCGACTTGCTTGTCGTCGAAGGGGACTGACTCCACTCGATTCGCAACCAGATAGCCGATCGCCCTACCCTGTCGCAACAATGGAGCGATGATGATGGCGTCGTAGCCGAGCGTCTTCGCCAACTCGGCCGACTTTGCGGGCGCCCGCGGATTACCGACGATGGGACAGAGCTGCACCACGTCGCATGTTTCGATAGCCTCGGACGCGAGCATGCCAGGCTGGCCGATAGGCCACGGGTAAGTCCCGGCCACGCGCCCGATAAACCGGGCGGTCCCGGCGATAGCCTTAGCTTGAAATTTCCCGCCCTCGATCAGTGCGACCACGGCGTACGGAGTCTTGAAGAGCCGGCGCAGGCTCTCCACGATGGCATTGAACACCGGTTGCGCATCCGCGACCGAGCTGCTGATCGAGGCCAAGATTTCGCCGCTGGCGGCCTGAAAGTCCATTGCCTGCTTGTGCAGATCGCGTTCGCGAGTCAACGCACGGCGCAAGCTATCCACCGTCTCGGGCCGAGACCGAGCGCGATTCCTGGTGGTTCTCTTCGTGAGCCCTTGCGCCAGGGTCCCCTCCCCAGGAAGCCGGCAACTGGCAGGTGCGCCGGTATCCTACCCCTTAAGGCAACAACACCTGCGCCGTGACGGTCGCTTAAGGATCCTGGAACTTAATCGCCCAATGCGAGCCATCGCAGAACGGCTTGTTCTTCGACGCACCGCAGCGGCACAGCGTGTAGTGCTCTTTGGATGCACCCTCGCCAAAGGCGACGCCCATCAGCTCGACGCTGCCCGTGATCGCATACGGGCCGTTGTCGGTGACAGTCACCATTTCTTCGCGCGACGGTGCCAGCGCCTCGATGCCGTCGATGGCGTAGCTCAGCGCACCGGACGGGCATTTGCGCACGGTGTCGATAATCTCCTCCACGGTCGCGCCATCGGCGTCGATCCATGGCTCGCTGCCATAACGGAACACTGCCTTGAGCTTATCGGTGCACAGACCGGCGTGCGCGCACAGCGC
>C688J18823_10000756_pt1 | contig 19167 bp, 15 predicted proteins | sample HopSoiMetagenom1_FD_18823 | JGI IMG/M metagenome (IMG submission 18823) | reverse complement strand
TTGGCGAAGACGCGTATATCGGTTCGTCCTGCATGCTGGAGGGAGACGTCGTCGTCGGCGACAGCGCCGAATTGCGGGACCTCACCTCGGTATCGTCGGGCACGCGGATCGGAGATGCGGAAATTTATGACGGTTCACCCGGACGCCAGGTCGGCAGCGTAGACCTCGCCGCCCTCGATGAGCCGCCAACCGCCTCGGTCGCGCGGCGCAGCATCAACACTTTCGTCCATACCGTCCTTTTATTGGCCATTCCGCCGCTTGGGCTGCTGCCGATCTTTCCTGCATTTTGGGTATTCGACCAGGTCGACAGCGTCATGGGCCTCAGTTCGATCGAGCGCTTCCGCTACATGCTGTCGATACCGCTGATGGCCTGGCCGACCTCCTTCGCTCTGGTCCTCGTCACGGTCGGCCTCATGGCGGCGTGCCGGTGGATCATCCTGCCTCGCGTCACCGAGGGGAAATACTCCGTCCATTCCAGCTTCTACCTGCGCAAATGGACGGTGGCGCTGACGACCGAGGTCACGCTCGAGACTTTGTCTTCACTCTTCGCCACGATCTACATGCGCACCTGGTACCGCTTGATGGGCGCTAAGATCGGCAAGGATTCGGAAATCTCGACCAATCTCGCCGGCCGCTACGATCTGATCGAGATCGGCGATAAATGTTTTATCGCCGACGAAGTCGTTCTCGGGGACGAGGATATCCGGCGCGGCTGGATGCATCTTGAACGGGTGAAGACCGGCTCGCGAGTTTTCATCGGCAATGATGGCGTGGTGCCGCCGGGCGCAATTGTCCCGACGGGCGCGCTCATCGGCATCAAATCGAAACCGCCGGCAAATTCGGAACTGTCGGAGGGCGACACGTGGTTCGGGTCGCCGCCGATCAAACTTCCCGTGCGACAAAAATTCGAAGCAGCGGGCAATTGGACCTACGAGGCGCCGCGCTGGAAGAAGGTTATGCGCGCCTGCTTCGAGGCAGTTCACATCTCGCTGCCGAACATGCTGTTCATCACCTTCGGGACGTGGGCGGTGGAGTGGTTCGGCCAGAATTTGATTGACGGCCGGTATGCTCTGGTCGCGGGGCAGTTCCTCGCCACCTCGGTTGTGATCTCGACCGTGATGGTGCTCATCGTGATCGCGGTCAAATGGATAACGATGGGCCGCTACGAGCCGGTGGTGAAGCCGATGTGGTCCTTCTGGGCCATGCGCACCGAAGCCGTTGCCGTGCTGTACTGGGGCCTCGCCGGCCGCGTCCTGCTCGAGCATTTGCGCGGCACGCCCTTCCTGCCCTGGGTGCTACGTTTATTCGGGGCAAGGTTCGGCAAAGGCGTCTATTCCGACATGACGGACATCACCGAATTCGATTGCGTGACCGTCGGGAATTATTGCGCGCTTAACATCGCGTCGGCGCTGCAGACGCATCTCTATGAAGATCGCGTAATGAAAGTTGGCCGCGTTCATATCGGTCATGGCGTGACGGTGGGCGCCGGTTCGACCGTGCTTTATGACACGAGTGTCGGCGATTACGCGCGGCTCGGACCACTCACCGTTGTCATGAAAGGTGAGGAGATTCCGGCGCATACCGAATGGGTGGGCGCTCCCGCCGTTCCCCGCGCCGCGGAAGTCCCGCCCGGTATCCGCGAGGCGGCTTGACAACGCGGCCGCGATGATCGTCGCGTGAACACAGTCCATCATCCTTTTCGCGTCGCGATCGACCCGCTGAGACCGCCTCCGGGGTTGGAGCGCCCGGTCGTTGCGATCGGCAATTTCGATGGGCTGCATCGCGGCCATGCCGGCGTGATCGTGCGCGCGTTAAGCCTCGCCAGGCGGCTCGGCGGGCCATGCGCGTTGCTGACTTTCGAACCGCATCCCGCAGACTTTTTCGCGGGAAAGAGCGTGATTTTCCGCCTAACTCCACCGGAGGCAAAGGAAGCCATCCTCGATCGGATGGGCCTCGATGGCATGATCGTCTTGACTTTCGACGCCGCGCTCGCCGGGCTTTCTGCCGAAGATTTCGTCTCCACGGTGCTCGTCCAGCGGCTCGCGATCGGCGGCGTCGTTGCCGGCTATGATTTTCATTTTGGAGCGAAGCGCGCCGGTACGCCGGAATTTTTGAAGGATGCCGGAGCGCGTCACGGCTTTGCGGTCGAAATCGTCGAGAAGATCACCTACGACGCTTCGGGCAGTCTGGATGCCGTTTCCTCCACCGCAATCCGCGAGGCGCTGCAGGCGGGCGAGGTCCGGCGTGCGCGCGAGCTTCTCGGTCATCCCTTCTTGATCGAGGGGGAAGTGGTCGGCGGCGCGAAACGGGGGCGTGAGCTCGGCTTTCCGACTGCGAACATCGTGCCGGACCCTTCGTGCCGGCTGAAGCACGGGATTTACGCCGTCACCATGAATGTCGATGGCGTGACGTATGGCGGCGTGGCGAGTTTTGGCCGTCGTCCCACCTTCGACCATGGTGCGCCTCTGCTCGAGGTTTATCTCTTCGATTTTGACGGCGATCTCTACGGCAAGATGGCCGAGGTCGCGTTTGTCGACTTTCTTCGCGGCGAGGACAAGTTCGGCACTGCAGAAGCGCTCGTCGAACAGATGCGCAAGGATGCCGCGCAGGCGCGGGAAATGCTGACGTCAGGCAAGCCGCGTCAATAGTGCCGCTCAGGCAGGATCAGCATTTTTGGATGTGACGGAAGGTTTTGGCGCGAGACTTCGATTGTAGAACCCGGGCTGAATTCGATCTCGTATTTTGGCCGCGCGACATCCAGAAACCGGTTGAGCGTTGTCTGGTCAAAATAGTGCATCGGCAGGATCAGCGGCGCGCGAATCGCATCGATCACCTCCATCATGCCGGGCGTGTCGAGCGTGTAGCTCCCGTCGACTGGCACGAGCAGCACATCGACATGCCCGACCTGCTTTAGGTGCTCCGGGGTCAGCGGATGATGCAAATGCCCGAGATGGGCTATGCAGAGCCCGGCGGTCTCGAAGATGAAAATGGAGTTCGCATCATCTTCGGTGCCGCCATCCCAGCTGCGAATGTTGGTCGGCACGTTGCGGATGTGCATGTCGCCGATATTGAGGTCGTGATGAATCGGGCCGCCGTCTGGATTCCAGCCGCGTAGGACGTGAGCGATGGCGGGACTCGGATGCAAGCTGTAGTGCGTGGAATGCGCCTTGTTCATCGTGGCGACGGTCGGCACGAGTTTCGGCCTGACATAGTCGTTGTAATCGGTCGCAATTGTCGTTCCGCCGGGGCTTTCGATCAGGAAGGTCGCATGCCCAACGAAGGTGACGCCGACCTGATCCCGCGCGAGCGCCGTGCGAAAGATCGGTTTCGCCGCGATCATATCAGGGCATTTGTCTATCTCGGCGGCGCGCGCGAACGAAAGCATCCAGCCACCCGCGACTATGATGAGCGCGTTCAAGAGGATGAGGCGAAGAGGACGCATTACACGGCTTTCACGTAGCAGCATCCGCTTCGAACAGGCTGTTCAACTCTGCACTGACTTGCGCCGCTGTCTGTATGACCTTCGTCTCGTCATCGTAGAATTCATGTTGGTCGATCAGCATCTGCTCGTCGCGTTCGCGGAACGCTTCGACGGTGCGCCGCGCGTCATCCTCATTGAAATCCAGGCCAAGCAGGACCAGTTCGCCCAAGCGCAAACTCGAGAGAAATGTTTCGCGCACGAAATCGTGTACGCCGACATCCATCAGCGAATGCGCGACGCGACGGTTTCTGGCGCGGGCGTAGATCTTGGCCTGCGGGAAGTGCTCGCGGGCGAGCTGCGATACTTTCACCACCGCTTCGGCATCGGGTAACGCGACCACAATCACCTTGGCCTGCTCGGCGCCGACCGCGCGCAACAGCTCAAGTCGGGTGGGGTCGCCAAAAAAGGCGAGATAGCCGAAGCGGCGCACGGTCTCGACATTGCCGGGCTCCGAATCGAGCGCGTTGAATTTGATGCCGCGCATGAGCAGAACGCGCCCGACGATCTGGCCGAAGCGGCCGAACCCGCAAATCACGACGGGCGCAGGACGCGCTTCTTCGAGCCGCGACGCGGGCCGGGGTGCCTTCCGCATCAAGCGTGGGATGAGCCAGCGCTCCGAAGCGGCGAACAGGATTGGGCTTATCAGCATCGACAGCGCGATGACGAGCGTCGCTCGCTCGACTGCAGCCTTTTCCAATGCGCCGGCGGCGACGGCTGCGCCGAACAGAACGAAGGCGAATTCACTCCCTTGAGCGATCGCCAATCCGAAGCGAATGGCGGTCACCGGATTTTGACCGCGCAGCCGGCCGAGGCCGAAGGCAAGCAGCGCCTTCACCACGACAAGCAGCGCCACGCCGATTGCAATTTGTGCGGGCTCGCGCGCGACCAGCGCGATGTCGGTCGACATGCCGACCGACATGAAGAAGAAGCCGAGGAGCAGCCCCTCGAAGGGTTCAATGTCTGCCTGCAGCTCGTGGCGGTACTCGGATTCCGCCAGAACGACGCCGGCGGCAAACGCGCCAAGGGAAAGCGGCAGGCCGGCCCCGCCGGCAATCGCCGCGGCGCCAACCACGATGAGCAGCGCGGTCGCGGTGAAGACTTCGCGGGTTCGCGCCCCGCCGATGGCAGCGAAGATGGGCCGCAGCAGGAAACGGCCGCCAAGAAGAATGACCGCGACGGCTCCCGCCGCTTTGAGGAGCGCGATCCAGATCGGCCCGTCGGGATGATGGCCGGCCAGCGCCGGCACGAGGGCGATCAGCGGAACCGACGCCAGATCCTGGAAGAGCAGAACGGCGAAACTATCCCGCCCGGAGGTCAGCGCCAGCAGGTTGCGCTCGGCGAGGAGCGGCAGCACGATTGCCGTTGAGGACAGTGCGAGGCCTAACCCGAGGATCGTCGCCCCGGCCCAGGCGGCGCCTGCCCAATAGGCAGCCGCGCCCAGTACCGCGCCGGTGACGATGACCTGCGCCGCGCCGAGGCCGAAGACCGAGCGCCGCATCGCCCAAACGCGCGGCAGCCGCAGCTCCAGGCCGATGATGAACAGGAGCATCAGCACGCCGAGCTCGCTGATCTCGCTGATGCTCTCCACGTCGGTGACGAGACGCAGTCCCGAAGGCCCGATCAGAAGCCCCGCGATCAGATAGCCGAGAATGCTGCCCAAACCGAGACGGCGCGAGAGCGACACCAGGAGTACTGCGGCGGCGAGCAGAGCGACGAGAGTGATAAGCATTTTCGCCAATGTCCTTTCGAGGCGCGCGGACGCTAGCATATGAGAGGCGAGCGTGAGCCATCCCACCCCCAATCGTGGAACCCGCCGATTCCACTTCGCAGAAAAATGCTCTAGAAGCCGGCAATCCCTTGAAATCCATGAGAGCGGCGACGAGCCCGAACGAATGAACAAGCCTGAAAAGGCGGCAAAAGCCGGCGTCCCGGATTATTCGGCGACGCTGTACTTGCCGCAGACCGATTTTCCGATGCGCGCCGGCCTGCCTCAGAAGGAGCCGGAGATTTTGGCGCGCTGGCAGCGGATCGGCCTCTACGAAAAATTGCGCGGGCTTGCCGCGGGACGCGCGCGCTTCGTCCTGCACGATGGGCCGCCTTACGCGAACGGCAACATCCATATCGGCCACGCGCTCAACAAGATCCTCAAGGACCTCGTCGCCCGCTCACAGCAGATGCTCGGCAAGGATTCCAATTACGTGCCCGGCTGGGACTGCCATGGCCTGCCGATCGAATGGAAGATCGAGGAAGAATATCGCGCCAAGGGCAAGAACAAGGACGAAGTGCCAATCAATGAGTTTCGTGCCCAATGCCGGACTTTCGCGGCGCATTGGATCGACGTGCAGCGCGAGGAGTTCAAGCGTCTCGGCGTGATCGGCGATTGGGATCATCCCTATTCGACGATGGAATTTTTCGCGGAAGCGCAGATCGCCCGCGAGATCATGAAATTTGCGGCGAACGGCCTGCTCTACCGCGGCTCGAAGCCGGTCATGTGGAGCGTTGTCGAGAAGACCGCGCTCGCCGAAGCCGAAGTCGAGTACGAGGATTACACCTCCGACACCGTTTGGGTGGCTTTCCCCGTGCGGACGATTCGCAGTGGCGCGCTCGCCGACGCGCGGCGCGCGGCGGAGATGAGCGGCGAAAATCCGCAGGATATCGACGCGACAGGCGAAGTCTTCGATGAATTGCATGCTGCTTCGATGGTTATCTGGACGACGACGCCGTGGACGTTGCCGGGAAATCGCGCGATCGCCTTCTCGCCGAAGGTCGATTACGGGCTTTATCGCGTGACGGAGGCGGCGCCTGACAATTGGGCGAAGCCCGGCGCGCTTTACATCCTCGCCGATCGGCTCGCCTCTGACGTGTTCAAGGCAGCGCGCGTTCAGAATTTCGAGCGCATCCGCAGCATCGATCCGCACGACATCGAGACCTGCTCGCATCCGCTCGCCGAGCGCGTTCCCGGCTACGAATTTCCGGTGCCACTACTCGAAGGCGAGCACGTCACCGACGATGCGGGAACCGGTTTCGTGCATACCGCGCCGGGTCACGGCCGTGAAGATTTCGATCTGTGGACGGGACAGAACCGCGCGCTCGCGGCGCTCGGCATCGACACGCGTATCCCGTACACGGTCGATGCTGACGGCTTCTACACGAAAGAGGTGCCGGGCTTTGCTGGCCGTCGTGTCATCGACGATAAAGGCAAGAAGGGTGACGCCAATGAAGCCGTCATCGCCGCGCTGATCGAGGCAAGCCATCTCCTCGCGCGGGGCAGGCTCAAACATTCATATCCGCATTCCTGGCGTTCGAAGAAGCCGGTCATTTTCCGCAATACGCCGCAATGGTTCATTGCCATGGATCGCGGCATCGGCGAGGCGCGCGGCAGCAACGCGCCGAGCCTGCGCTCGGTCGCACTCGATGAGATCGGGCGCACGCGGTGGGTGCCGGCCTCAGGCGAAAACCGCATTCGTGGCATGATCGAGAACCGACCCGATTGGGTCGTCTCGCGTCAGCGCGCCTGGGGCGTGCCGATCGCGGTATTCGTGAAGAAAGGCACAAACGACATTCTGATCGACGAGGCCGTGAACGCGCGCATCGCCGCCGCCTTCGAAAAGGAGGGCGCCGATGCCTGGTATGGCGACGGGGCGATTGCGCGCTTCCTCGCGCCGGACTACGACCCGAATGAATATGACAAGATCGACGATATTCTCGACGTGTGGTTCGACTCAGGTTCGACACATGCCTTCACCCTCGAAGATCCCAAGCACTTCCCAAGCCTCGCCGGACTGAAACGCGTGCGCGACGGCGGCAGGGATGAGGTCATGTATCTCGAAGGCTCGGACCAGCATCGCGGCTGGTTCCATTCTTCGCTGCTCGAATCGAGCGGCACGCGGTTGCGCGCGCCCTTCGACGTGGTGCTCACGCATGGTTTCACGCTCGATGAGCAGGGCCGCAAAATGTCGAAGTCGCTCGGCAACGTGACGGTGCCACAGAAGGTGATCAGCGAATCCGGCGCCGACATTCTGCGGCTGTGGGTGGCGAGCGTCGACTATTCCGACGATCAGCGCATCGGCACGGAAATCTTGAAAAGCATCACCGACAATTACCGCAAGCTGCGCAATACGCTGCGCTGGATGCTTGGTTCGCTCGCACATTTCAAGGAGGACGAGCGCGTCGCCTTTGAGGAGTATCCCGAGCTCGAACGCTATATGCTGCATTGCGTCTCCGAAATCTCTGCCGGCGTGAGCGAGGCTTATAGTGAATTCGACTACAAGAAGATCGTCGCGCTCATCACCTCCTTCATGGTAAGCGATCTCTCCGCCTTCTATTTCGACATCCGAAAGGACACGCTTTATTGCGATCCGCCGTCGAGCGTCGCGCGTAAAAGCACGCTCGCGACCATCGGCGAGATTTTCGAAAGCGTGGTCATCTGGCTCGCCCCGATCCTCGCCTTCACCTGCGAGGAAGCGTGGCTCTCGCGCTATCCCTCGGAGCACGGGTCGGTGCACATGCAGGTTTTCCCACCAATCGCCGCCGATTGGAGCAATGATGCGCTCGCGGCGAAATGGCGAACGGTCCGCAATATTCGCCGCGTCGTAACCGGCGCGCTGGAGATCGAGCGCGCCGCCAAACGCATCGGTTCTTCGCTCGAAGCCGCGCCTATCGTATACATCGAAGATGTTGCCGCTCGCGCCGCCCTTGGCGGCATCGATTTGGCGGAAATCTGCATCACGTCCGATATCGAAATCCGTGCGGGAGAGGGGCCGGCAGACGCCTTCCGGCTGGACGATGTCCAAGGCGTCGCCGTGGTCCCGCAGCGTGCCGAGGGCCGCAAATGTGCGCGCTCGTGGAAAATCTCGCCGCTCGTCGGCACCGATCCCGATTATCCGGACGTGACACCGCGCGATGCCCAAGCGCTGCGTGAACTCGGCGTGACCGAGCTCGTGCGCGCATGAGTCCCCGCGTGTTGGGTCTGATCGCGCTTGTTGCGACGGTGATCATCGATCAGAGCGACAAAGTCTGGATGCTCTTCGTGTACCGCATATCCGAGCACCAGCCGGTCCATGTGGGACCTTTTTTGGATCTGATCGTCGCTTGGAATCCGGGCGTTTCCTATTCGCTGCTGCGCGCCACAACCGACGTTGAGCGTTATCTGCTCCTGGCGCTGGCGTTCACCGCGATCGTGCTACTCTTCGTCTGGCTGTGGCGCGCGCGCTCGCGGACGACCGCGTTTGCGCTGGGGCTGATCATCGGCGGCGCGATCGGCAATGCCTATGATCGCTGGGCGTATGGGGCGGTCGCCGATTTCTTTCGATTCCATGTGGGCGACCTCTCCTGGTATGTGTTCAATCTCGCCGATGTCGCCATCGTCGCCGGCGTTGCGCTGCTCCTTCTGGAGTCGCTATTTCCGACGGCCTTTGCCCGACCGAAACGACACGAGGACCCAGTCCTTTCCGACTGAGCGGCCGTCCCGGGGTTGCCCGCCCACAAATTGCCGTGAAGGCAGAGCCTTTAGGCGCTGCAAAGGTCCACCTTCCCGCAGTCTGGCGGGATTTCGTGAGGACATAACGGACATGACTTCTCGGGTTCTTCGCGCCCCCGGCGCGATTGCAGGCGCCGCCGGCGTCTTCCTTCTGATCGGCGCCGCCTCCCACCCCAGCCCAGCGCGGGCGGAAGAGGGCAATCAGACACTGAGGCAGATTTTCGGCCTGGTGACGGGGGATACCGGCCAAAAGGAGACGGATGGGATCGACTATCGCGAGCGTCCGCCGCTCGTCCTGCCGCCGAAAATGGACCTGCCCCCACCGCAGGCCTCGCTCGAAAAGCCGCACCCGGCCTGGCCAAATGACCCTGACGTGGGCCGCATCAAAAAGCTCAAGGCGGAATCGAAGGCTCCCGCCCGTCAGGTCAACGAGGCGACGGCCAACCCGCACATTACCCAGCAGGAACTCGAGAGGGGCCGCACCGCCGTGAGCGCTCCGACGTCGCCCCGGCAGAACCCTTGCGATAATTCGAATGCCCCGGAATGCCTCTATACGCCGTGGTCGGTGCTCCGGAAGGTGACCGATGCCGGCAAGGAGGAAAAGGACACGCTGCGCCCGGGCGAGGAGCCGGCTCGCGAGTACCTGACCGAGCCGCCGCCCGGCTTGCGCAAGCCGACGCAGGTGGTCAAGGCGACGCGGGAGGCGCCGAGGGAGAAGGAGGACGCATCCGACGCCGGCGCCTTCATCCGCAATCAGGCGAAGCACAAGACCTCCGTCGACGATTGAGCCGAGGCGGGGCATCGGTTTTGCCCCTATTGCGCTGAGGTTGCGGATCGCGTAGCCCGCGATTGACTCTAGCCGCGGCGTCGGCCCGCCTCCCGGATTTCATGCAGCCAGGACCATTTCTTCCGGAAAATACGCTCACGCCGTCAGCGCCGGCCGGCGGCAGGCAAGGCACCGGCCCGATCACGCATTCCACACTCGAGAACGGCTTGCAGATCGTGGTGATACCCGACCACCGGACGCCCGTGGTCACCCACATGGTCTGGTATCAGAACGGGTCCGCCGACGATCCGCCGGGAAAATCGGGCATCGCGCATTTCCTCGAACACCTGATGTTCAAGGGCACGAAGGCCCATCCGAAAGGCTTCTCCGATCTTGTCGCCGAGCTCGGCGGCCAGGAAAACGCCTTCACCGCTTACGATTACACCGCCTATTTCCAGCGCGTCGCGAAGGAACATCTCGCGACAATGATGGGCTTCGAGGCCGACCGGATGACCGGCCTTATCCTGACCGATGACATCGTGACGCCAGAGCGCGATGTCGTGCTCGAAGAGCGCAGAATGCGCACGGATACCGATCCGGCGCAGCAACTCAATGAAGCGGTGCAGGCCTCGCTCTTTCCCCACCATCCGTATGGGACGCCGGTCATCGGCTGGGGCCATGAGATTGAGACGCTCGACCGTAGCGATGCACTGACCTATTACGAGCGCTTCTACACCCCGGCGAATGCAATTCTGATCGTTGCCGGCGATGTCGATGCAGCTGAAGTCGAGCGCCTTGCGCGCGAGACATACGGACGCATTCCGGCGCGCGAAAAGCCGCCGCGGCGGTTTCGTCCGCAGGAACCCGAGCCGCGCGCGCACCGCCTCGTCACGCTCGCCGATGCCAAGGTCGAACAGCCCGCGCATGAGCGCGTGTTCCTCGTGCCGTCCTACACGACGGCTGCGCCAGGCGAGGCGGAAGCACTGGAAGTGCTGACGCATTTGCTTGGCGGCGGGCATACGAGCCTTCTCTACCGTGAGCTCGTCGTCGAGCGGAGGCTCGCGGTCGCTGTCGGCGCCTACTACATGGGCACCTCGCTCGATGCGACGCGGCTTTGGATTTATGCCATGCCGACGCCGGGAACGAGTCTCGAGCAACTCGATGAGGCGCTTGACGTGGTGTTCGCGCATCTCGTCGAGCACGCAATCGATCAAGCCGACCTGCAGCGCGCCCGCACGCGTCTCGTTGCCGATGCGATCTACGCGCGAGACAATCAGGCAAGTCTCGCGCGCTGGTATGGCGCCTCGCTCGCGACAGGACTGACGATCGAGGACATCGCCCTCTGGCCCGAGCGCATCGAAGCCGTGACCGCCGAGGATGCGCAAAAAGCCGCGCGCAAATGGCTCGACAAACGCCGCGCAGTTACCGGATTTCTGCTGCCCGAAGCAGTCGCCGCGTGACGGTGATGAGAGCTTTCGCCGAAGCCGCCCTGTCGTCACGGGCCGGGCGAGTCCAGCGGGTTTTTTCGCCGGGCGGAATAGAAGCGTGGCTCGTCGAAGAGCACACGGTTCCCCTTGTCGCGCTCGAATTCTCGATCAATGGCGGCGCATCGCAGGATGCGCCAAGCCGTCCCGGCACGGCCACTCTCCTCGCGGGACTTTTAGACGAAGGCGCCGGACCGCACGATGCGGAAGCTTTTCATCGTGCGCTCGATGACAAAGCCATCCACCTCTCCTTCAGCGCCGACCGCGACCACATATCAGGCCATCTGCAGACGCTTGAACGTAACACGGAAGCTGCTTTCGATCTCTTGCGCCTCGCATTAAATGAAGGGCGTTTCGATCCGAAGCCGACCGAGCGCGTGCGCGAGCAGATGGTTGCGACGCTCAAACGCGACTTGAACGATCCGGAAGCCATGGCCAATCGCGCTTTTCGCGCAGCCGCGTTTCCCGATCATCCCTATGGTCGCGCCGTGCGGGGCGAACTCGCCACGCTGCCGTCGATCACGCGGGCAGACCTCGATGACTTGCGCAAGCGCGCCTTCGCGCGCGCAACACTGAAGATCGCCGCCGTCGGCGCGATTGATGCCGCCACGCTGGCGCGTCTTCTCGACGAGGTCTTCGGTGCCTGGCCGGAGCTCCCCGAGCTTGTGACGGTGCCTGCGACATCTGTCGCCAATCTCGGCACGCGCCGCGTCATCGAACTCGACGTGCCGCAGACGACGATCCGCTTCGGCCGCCCCGGCATTCACCGCCGAGATCCCGAGTTCATTCCGGCGATGGTGGTGAATTACATTCTCGGCGGCGGAGGACTGACGACGCGGCTCTTCCATGAAGTGCGCGAAAAGCGCGGACTTGCCTATTCGGTCTACTCGCAGATCCAAAGTTTCGAGCGCGCGGCGATGCTCGCCGGTTCGACCTCCACCAAGAACGAGCGTGCCGCGGAATCGCTTGCCGTGATCGAAAGCGAGATCAAGCTTCTTGCGAGCCAAGGACCGAGCGAAGCCGAACTCGACAAAGCCAAAAAGTATCTGACCGGTTCCTACGCACTTTCGTTCGACACGTCGACGAAGATCGCCGCGCAGCTCGTTCATTTGCAGCAGCAGGGCTTCGACCTTTCTTATCTCGACGAGCGCAACAAGCTCGTTGAAGCGGTCACTCTCGCCGAGGCGAAGCGCGTCGGCGAGCGGCTTTTCGGCGACGGTGCGCTGCTTGTCACCGCCGTTGGCCGTCCGGCCGGCATGTAATTTCAGGCGTGCTCTCGCCGAATCGCGCGATCTGCTAGAATCTCGAGCGCACATTTCGGACTTCGCTTGAGCTATCTCGATCCGCCTCCGCTGCCAGCCCCGGTTGTCGTCACTAAAGACGTCGGCGGCTATGTCGATGAATATCGCGCTCGCACCGAACTCTACCGCGCGCAAGACCGTGAGGTCAGGCTGCATGAATGCCGCTCGGCCTGCACGCTGGCGCTGAGCCTGCCGAATGTCTGCGTCTATCCCGACAGCCTGATCAAGTTCCACGCGGCTTATGACCCGCGCAACAAAGCGGTCAATTGGGACGAGACGCAGAAGCTTTTCTCGACCTATCCCGCGCCGGTGCAGGCGCGGCTCGGCACGCTGACGCGCGAATACAAGGTGCTCTCCGGCGCCGAACTGATCTCGCTCGGCGTGCGCGATTGCACCGAGAAGCGCATCCTGGTGGCGAAAGCGGCGCCCGCGCCTGAAGACAAGAACAGCCTGGCCAAAATCATGCAAGGCATGAAAAGCGCGTTGCTCACCGGCGCCGAGGCGAGCCGCGAAAGCATCGGTGCGCAAAGCACCGCCCCAGCAGTTGCCGTCAAAACGCAGCCGGTGACGAGTCCACAGAGCGCGCCGGAGCCGCAACAAACCGAGGTTCCGCTGCCGCCCGCGCGTCCCGAGCCACCGGAACCTGAACCCGCCGACGTGCCGCTGCCGCCGCGCCGGCCGACCAGCGTGATCCTGGCTCAGGCGCGGATTGCCTCGATCCCCCCGGCGCATCGCCCGATGCAAGGCTCGGAGCGCATCTTGCCGGATCGATTTACGCCTTACGCTTACGTGATCGTGCGGCGCTGACATTTCGCGGCCGCGTCAGGATCACGATCGCCGCGGCCAAATCCAGCGCACCGCAAACACAAATCGGGGCGGTGTACGTACCGGCGAGATCGTGGATCGCGCCGAGGAGCAGGGGCCCGGATGAGGCGCCGATCTGCCACACCGAGCTGACGAGCGCCGTCAGCATGCCGAATGAAGCCGGCTCGAATTCGCGCTGTACGATCAGCGCCGGGAAGGTGATGAGATTGCCGACGGAGAAACCGAAGATTGCGACCGCAACGAACAGCGGCACGGATTGACGCGTCATAAGCATCACCGCCAGCGCGACGATCTGCGAGACGAGCGAGGCCGCCGTCACGATACGCTGATCGAAGCGGTCGATCACAAGCCCAAGCGTCAGCCGCCCGACGATGGCAAAAGCCGTCGTCAGCGCCACGGCCGCCCCAGCCTGAGCGCGTCCGAGGCTCGGCTCGATGATCGCGATCTCGTGGACGAGAAAGCCCGCCTGCGCCATCAAAGCCAGCGAAAACGGCAAGCCGATCGACCAGAAGCGCCACGAGCGCAGCGCCTCGGCCCTCGTCCACGGCGCGATCACCATTCCCGCCGCATCGAGGGTCGGGTGGTTAATGAGCGCCACCGCCGGCCGCTCGACCCAAAAGACGAGCATCGGCAGAATCAGCATGAGCATCACGCCGGTGACCACAAGCAGCGCCGGTTCGAAGCCGATTCTGTCGATGAGCAGCACGAGAGCCGGAATGACGACGACGCCGGCGAAACTCGCGCCGTTCAGCGCCAGGTTGATTGCGAGTCCGCGCCGCGTCGAAAACCATAAGCCGAGCACATTGGAAATCGCACCGACCGTGGTCGCCGCCCAGCCCGCCGACATCAGGAGATAAGCCGCATAAAGCTGCCATGGCGCAGTTACCAGGCCGACGAGCAATACCGCGGCGGCGATCATCAGCACGCCCGCAAGCATCACCGAGCGCGGACCGAAGCGCCGGACCGCGTCGCTCACGTAAATCACCGCGAGCGCGCCGACGAAATAATAGAGCGTGGTTGCGCCCGAAATCAGCGCGGCCGGCCAACCGCGCGTGGCTCTGAGCTCGGCGAGGAAGACCCCGTGCCCGTAAAAGCCGAAGCCCCAGGCAAACATCGCGATCGTGAAACAGGCGATAACGACGCGCCAGCCGCGATAGCGCCACGAGCTTTCGTCTTGTGTCGCGGCCGGTGGGCGGTTCGGAACTTGCAGCATCAAGGCGAGTGACCACGGCAGGGCGCCCGAGGCAAACGCAAAAACTTCGCGGCTGCTCGAAGTTTCACGCGGATCCGGCAAGTGCACTGCCAAGTAGGCGTGATTCATCGCCGCCGCACGCCAGCACGTGCGAGAAAGAGAAAGCCAAGAGGACACGGGGACATCGGGTCACCGATACCTGAAGCTGGATGGCCCGGGCCTGATCCCCCGAACAAGTTGGGGGACCGCCATGACGAGCTGAACGCGCCCGCTCGCCTAACCCGCGGCCTGCGCCAGATCCGACGCTACCGCCCGCAGCGCCAGGAGATAGCTGTGTGCCTGCGATCAAATCACTCCAGCGTGTCGCGCACGCTGTCCCTGAGCGCCGGCGGCACGATATCTTCGGGAGCTTCGATCGTTTGCGTGCCCTCGGCGGTCTGCCGCGTGATGCGATAGCGGAAGGCGTCGGGCTTTGGCGGGGGAATCGACGTTTTCTTGTCGAACAAATCCGCGACGGCTTGTCTGTCCGCCGCGGATAAATCGGCAAGTGCCACCTCGCCCTTGCTTTTGATGCGCGAGCCCGGCCCGCCGAACCCGGCGAGACCGCCGAGCCGTTCGATCTCTAAGCGATCCACGCGTTGATTCCTCTCGGGCGCGACCTCTGCGTTGCGATCGCTACAGCCCCACAGCTTTCCATCCGGCATCGACGGCGCCCCCGACAGCAGGAGTGCCGCCAAACATCTGACTGGCCACCTGGCGGGTGCGATTGGCAAAGTCCGGCATTTTCATCTCGGGACTGGGCCCGAAACCCGTCAACGAGCGGTACCACACCTGGCCGATTTTCTCCCAGCTCTTGCCGCCGAGCGTCTTGCACGCGGTGCAGAACGCGAGATTGGGCGGCCCGCTGCTGTAATGCGGGTCCATCCCAGGCGTGACCTGCGAATATTGCGTCGGCTGCGCGGCAAGGCAATGCGCACCGGCGGGATCGGCCATATCGCGCAGACACGTTATGTTCCGGCCGCGCGCGGTCGGGCCCATAATGTCGCTGCCGATGAGCCAATCCGCGCTGGCGGAATCCTGGTTCTTCTCCCATTGCCGGAACATCGAGCCGAAGCAATCGGATAGGCTTTCGTTGAGGCCGCCGGCGTCATCCCTATATTCAAGTTGCAGGCTGTGCTGGGTGACGCCATGGGTGAGTTCATGGCCGATCACGTCGTTGCCTTTGGTGAAGTCGATGAAAATGGAATTGTCGCCATCGCCATAGAGCATCTGCGACCCGTTCCACATCGCGTTGTTGAAGCGATTGCCGTAATGGATCGAGGACATCATCGTCATGCCGCCATTGTCGATCGAATTGCGGCCGAAGACGTCCTTGTAGAACTTCGCCACCTTTGTCGTTTCCTCGTATGTGCGCCTGGCGGAATCGTCCTCGGTGCCCTCCGGACTGCCGAGCGGCGTGCCGGGCAGCGTCTGCGTGTGTTTGCAATCGTACACGGTCACGGCCGGAGCCGCTGCGAGCGCCGACACCGGCGTCTCCAGCATCGATGCGACGCTCGTCAGCCGCAGAGCCTGTATGCGCAACAGACGGATCTCGTGCGCAATGCGTGCCGTATCGGCCGCGGCCTTGCGGATTTCCGGCGGCAGAAGCGGATCTTGCGCAAGTTTTGTCAGGATATCGCGAGGCACGATAAAGCATGTACACATGGATTATGCCCTCCTCAATGAATAGCGCCGGCATTCCGTTTTGCCGGGCAATGTCGAGTCTGCGCCCGCGCGGAATTTGTGGCAAGTGTGTTCCGCCACACGCGTCGGCGCGAATATGTCGTACGATATCGCTAAAAATGTGCGTTGCAGCGCAATGTGAGGCGCCGGCGCCGACGCCCCTGTCATTTGCCTTGCAAGGTGAATCCCACCTTTAAAGTCACTTGATAATGGTGCACGCCGTCATCGCCTATATGGCCGCGAATCTGCATGACCTCGAACCAGCGCAGATTCCGCAAGGTCTCCGAGGCGCGCGAGATCGCGGTCTGTATCGCGTCCTCAATCGACTTTTCGGACGATCCGACGATTTCAGTGACTTTGTAAACATGATCCGACATGAACGTCTCCTCATCGTGAGCGCTAAAGCTTTGGCACATCATGCGCGACGAAATCGAGCTCGCGTTTGCGAAAGCCGCGCGCTGGATGAGCACCCGGCCAATCCAAGACAAGCACATCATCGCGTTTGTCTCTAGGCCAGGGCGGCAGGCCCCATCCATTGGGGTCGCTCGCCCGGGCAAAATTCGTCCAGTAGCCCTCGACAAGCGCGGCCATGCGCTTGTCGGCATCCGTGAATTTGATTTTGAGCTTCGGATCGGGGTTGAATTGCCCGAACACGTAATTGAGTTCATCGCCGTGCGCGGCGCCGGGCACCCGGCCGCGCGCCTTCTCCGGCACGTAGCTGAAAAAATAGCGATAGACCGGCGCGCCGGACCGCACATGCAGGCGAGCGAGGAAGCGCGCCGGCTCGGTGAAGTTCTTGTCGGTCAAGAGCAACGCCAGGACGGCTCCCTTGCTGCCGGTTTTCAACGGATCGTAGAGGGCGAATGCGCGGCTGCGGACGTTTTCCGGTAGGGCGGCGAGCGTCGCATCCGGATTTGCGACGCGATCGGCGTAGAGGCTTGCCTCGTAATTGTTCGAGCCGACGATCCACGGCACTTCGGCTTGCGCGCCTTTGGCAAAGACTTGCTCGATATTGGCCTGCATCAGCTTGCCGTCGAGGATGAGGCCCGGCGGTTGCGCCTTCGGGTCGTCATCGGCGGTGTTGAGCACGGTCTCGGCGGGAAGATTGCGTAAAGCGGCGAGATCGCTGGCCCCCGCGGCTTTCGCGAAGGCCGCACCCATCTTTTCGGCGGCTTGCAGCGGTGCTGCGCTGTTGCGTCCGAGCCCCGATTGCGTGATCGCCGCGCGGAACAGGCCGCGCGCCGCCGGCACGCTCATCAACGCGTTGACCGATATGCCGCCCGCCGATTCGCCGAAAATGGTGACGCGCGCCGGATCGCCCCCGAAGGCTGCAATGTTGTCGCGCACCCAGTGCAGCGCCGCGACTTGGTCCATCAGGCCAAAGTTTCCCGTTGCGCCCCCGGCGGCTTCCGCGGTGAGTTCGGGATAGGCAAACCAGCCGAAGCGCCCGAGCCGGTAATTCAGCGTGACGACGATGACGCCGTTGCGCGCGAGGTTGGTGCCGTCGCGAGATGCATCAGACGCGGTGCCGCCGACAAAACCGCCGCCGTGAATATAGACCATCACTGGCAGCTTCGAACCCGGCTGCGCAGCGGCAGAACGCCATACATTTAGATAGAGACAGTCCTCGCTTACCGCTACGCGCGAATCGAGGTCGTCTCGCGGCTGCATGCACGCGGGCCCGGTCTTGTCGGCGGCGCGCACGTCCTGCCAAGGCAGAGGAGGTTGCGGCGGCTTCCAGCGCAGCGCGCCGACCGGCGGCGCCGCATAGGGAATGCCTTTGAAAGACGTGATGACGGCAGACGTGACGCCACGAACGTCCCCGGCGCGTGTCACCACGGTCTGCGCCATCGCGCCGCTGGTGCAGATGATCGCGGCAATTGGGAGGAGGTACGCGCATCTTTTTTTCATGGATGTTGTGTCGCACGCCGGCGGCGCGCGCCGCCTCACGTCTTCAGCAGCCACGACAGCGAGCGCCGCAATCGCGCGGCGCCGCCGCGCTCGAACCAAGTTCCATGCGCGAAGATGACGCGCTCGGAATCGAACGCGACGAGTCGCGCCGCGGCTCGCGCAGTTTCGGCGCGGTTCAGCTTCAGCAAAGCGCGGACATAGGCGGGCGCCTTGCCATTCGGCGCCAGAATTCCGAGCGCGGACGCCATGACACGCCACAGTGGGGAGAATTGTTGCGGCTCGACGTTGAGAACGAGATCTGTGAGGAGAAGCGTACGGCTGGCTCTGTGGAAGAAATCGACTTCCTTGAACACCGGAGCGCGGACCAGAACCTGATCGATCTCGCTCGCCCACGGCTCGGGCGCATGATCGCCGAGTTCCGCATCGATGCGGATACCGGCTTTGCGCACCTGCGACCTATCTTTGAGGCCGGCTACGCCCCATGTCTTCGCCGCGGGACAGGCGCGCTGCCAATCGCGAAGAAACATCCAATGTCCGATACTCGGCGCAATCAGATGCCGTATGGGGCCGAGCGCTTCGATCGCACTCTTCAGGTCATCCGAGTACTGCACCGGCGAGTGCAGCAGGAGATCGCCGCTTGTCAGACGAATGACGCTCATCCTGATCGGCAGCGGCATGCCGCCGCCAACCTTGATGGGCTCGGACTCGATGATCCAAACGCCGTCCGCGACCGGTTTAGGACGCCGCGCGCCGTTGCGCCGAGCTGCTTCAGACAGAGGAGCGCTCATAAGAGTGCGGCTGGCGTTACTTACTGGCGCTAGTCTTGAGAAGCCCAATCGCGATAAGCAGCTTGCTGGACATGGCGCCACCTCGTGCGGTGAAGAATCGTTCGAGAACGCGCGCTTAACGTGAGGCGGGGCGGCTGGTTCCGAACGGGGCAGGCGGGCGGCCCGGCGATCGCCGCGCCGATCGGGGTGAGATCGGCAGTCGCTCGGCAGTCGCTCGG
>C688J18823_10000754_pt1 | contig 19189 bp, 20 predicted proteins | sample HopSoiMetagenom1_FD_18823 | JGI IMG/M metagenome (IMG submission 18823) | reverse complement strand
CCATCCCGACGCTTCCCCTCCCAAGGCCCGCGCCGGCGCCGCCACCCGCCTAAGAACGCGTCCGCAAAGCCTATCTGCTGTAGGCCGGAAAGGGGAAGTCTGGATCGTGGGGAATACCTCTTGGTTGCGGGCTGAAGAGAGGGCACGGGCGGTATCCGCACCCCGTCTGGGGGCCCGCCGGCCCTCGGGTGAGGAGACGTCCATGACGGACCTGGAGAGGAACAAGCGGACGGCGGTTGCCTTCTACGAGCTCGCGTTCAACGGCAAGAAGCCCGAGGAGGCCGTCGAGACCTACGTCGGCTCGGAGTACATCCAGCACAATCCGCAGGCGCCGGATGGGCCGGAGGCCTTCATCGGATTCGTCCGCGCGTTCCCGGAGGCGAGGGTGGACATCCGCAGAGTATTCGCGGACGGGGACATCGTCGTGACGCACAGCGTCTTGACGTTCACGCGCGACGATCCGGGCACGGTCGCCGCCGACTTCTTCCGTCTCGATGACGAAGGGAAGATCGTCGAGCACTGGGACGTGCTCCAGCCGTACCCGGAGGAGTCGGCGAACCCCCACCCGATGTTCTGATCCGCGGGGCTGCGGGATCAGCGACGTGGAAGACGGGAGCTCTCAACGGCCGACCCGACGGCAGGCGAAGTTCGGTGCCGGCGCCGCCGCGCCCTTCTAGCTGCCCCTTCTAGCCGAGGCCGCGCTTGACCGTGATGCGCATGATGCGGCGCGATCCCTCCACCCGCCTTTGGCTCGCCCGCTGCGTTTCCTTGGCTCGGTAGATGAGGTCGTCCGCCCGCTCCTGCAGCCGCCGTGCACGCTCGGCCGCATCGCGCGCGGTGTCATCGGGATCCGGTCGCATAGGGAACAAGAACATGCGCCTCGCCGCGAGGTTTGACAAGGGTCGGCGGCGGCCCGTACGTGGCTTTGAGCGGGGAGCGTCGTGGGGATGAGAGCTCCGGGGGAGAGACTTGAACTCTCAACCTACGGATTAACAGTCCGCCGCTCTGCCGATTGAGCTACCCCGGAACGGAACGCGAGCGAGTCTACCAGTGGCCCCTTTCGGGCCTGGGGGTCTTCCGGCGCCTCGCGGTACGCTCCCTTCCTATCGACCGGGAGGGTGCCTCGATGAAGCTGCGGACCTTGTTCCTCTTCGGCGCCGGCGTCGTGACGGGCCTCATGATCGCGAAGAAGCTCTCCGCCGACGACGAGGCGATCGTGCACGGCGCACAGCAGACGCGTTCGGCGAACCCGATGATGCGGGCGTTCTCCGACCGGACGGCAACGTTCTCGGACCGGGCGACCGTGCGGAGCCTCGACGCCATCCGGCGCGCTCGTGTCGCGATCCGGGACCGTTTGGTCGAACAGGGCTACGACGAGGCGGCCTGGAGCTGACCTACCAGGACGGACCCCACGCGGGCACCGCGCCCCCGTTGGCTCCGTTGCAGTCGGCCCACGTTGCGCCGGTGATCTCGCCGTACCGCGTGTCGTGCGGGGGGTCGTCGCGCATGAAGAAGCAGTTCCCCGACTTCGAGAACGCGGCCAGCACGAGGATCCCGCCGGTCGTGTCGCCGCTGACGGTCGTGGGAGCCGTGCTCGACAGAGCCCCGGAGACCCACTGGACGCTCGTGTCCACCGCTTGGAAGTCGGCGATCGTCGCGGTCAGGTAGTCGCCGCTATCGGAGAACACGACGCGCGCCGAGGTGAACGCCTGGCGCAGCGACGACTGGGCGGCTCGATCCTGCGCGCGGTTCCGGGCTCCCAAGAAAGTCGGCAACGCGATCGCGACGAGGATGCCGATGATCAAGACGACGACCATCAACTCGATCAGTGTGAAGCCGTCGTCTTCCCGTAGCCGGGGTGCCCGCATTCCGTCGCTCCCGTTGCGTTCGGCGGTTGCAAGCCCATCGACGCGACACGGCAAGATGTTGAGCGTGCGGGCACTAGTGCGAACGGGCTAAGAAAGGATTCCCCCGAAAGGGGGAACGCCGCTGTCCCCTATTCGAGGTAATCGCGGAGCTTCTGCGACCGGCTCGGGTGGCGCAGCTTCGACAGCGTCTTGGATTCGATCTGTCGGATCCGCTCGCGGGTCACGCCGAACTCTTTGCCGACCTCTTCGAGCGTGCGAGGGTGCCCGTCGACGAGCCCGAACCGGAGCTGGATCACTTTCTTCTCGCGCTCCGACAGCGTGTGAAGCACGCCCTCGAGTTGCTCCTGAAGCAGGATGAAGCTCGCGGCGTCGACCGGAACGATCGCGTCGGCGTCCTCGATGAAATCGCCGAGCTGTGAATCCTCTTCTTCACCGATCGGCGTGTGCAGCGAGACGGGCTCCTGCGAGACCTTCTGGATCTCGCGCACCTTCTCGGCGCTGATGCCCATCACCTTGCCGATCTCTTCGGGCGTGGGCTCGCGGCCGAGGTCCTGCAGCAGCTGGCGTTGCACGCGCACGAGTTTGTTGATCGTCTCGACCATGTGCACCGGGATGCGGATCGTGCGCGCCTGGTCGGCGATCGCGCGCGTGATCGCCTGGCGGATCCACCACGTCGCGTACGTCGAGAACTTGAAGCCCTTGTCGTAGTCGAACTTCTCGACCGCGCGGATCAGACCCAGGTTGCCCTCCTGGATCAGGTCGAGGAAGAGCATGCCTCGCCCGACGTAGCGCTTGGCGATCGAGACCACCAACCGGAGGTTGGCCTCGATCAGCTTGCGCTTGGCCAGCTGCCCGTCGCGCTCCACCCGCCGGCAGAAATCGTGCAGCTCAGGGTCGGTTTTCGGTCGGTAGCTCTTGGCGATCTTGTCCCGGCCGATGCCCTCGACCTTGCCGAACGCGTTGAGCTGATGGTCGCGGATCTCCCAGACCTTCTCGACCATGAACTTGAGCGCCTTGGGGTCGGGCTTGCCGTCGTCGGCGGTCTGGTGTTGCAGCGCGGTCGACAGCTCGCCGGCTTGGATGCGGCGCGCGAGATCGACCTCTTGCGCCGCGTTGAGCAGCGGGACCTTGCCGATCTCCTTGAGGTACATGCGCACCGGGTCGTTGGTGGGCGCGCGGAGCAGGTCGACCTCGATGCGGACCTGCGTGGCGGCATCGGTGTCATCGCCGGGGACCTCGATGACCTCGACACCCTCTGCGGTGAGGTGCTCCTGCACCTGCGTCAGGAATTCCTCGACCTGCTCCTGCGTGAAGTCGTCGACGGGGACGGCTTCGAGGAGATCTTCGGAGGTGACGAAGCCACGCTCCCGGCCTTTTGCGACCAGCTGCTCCTTGACCTCGTCAAGGCTCAGCGGCTCGGCTTCGCGGGCGGGAACGCTCACGGTCCGTCCTGGGGGGTATCTATCACGACCGCGTCAGTGTACGGAAGCAGGCTCACGGTGACCGCTCCTTCAATCGACGCAGCTCGCCGTCGATCTCTACCAGCCTACGGAACAGCTCGTCGTAGTCACCATCGGTCGTCGGGTTCATCCGCTGGAGCTTGCCGCGGACCGCATCGCTCTGCGCCTTGAGCACGAACGTGCGGAGGCGATCGACGACGGCCTCGGCGTACGCGGGCGTCGGTTCGCCCTCGAGCGGTTCGACGATCAGCGCGGCGACCTTCGCGGCACGATCGACGTCGTCGCCGCCCACGATCTTCCCGGCATCCCACTTGACGTCGCGGAGCGCGACGAACAAGGTGCGTTGCTTCGGTGTCGAGAAGTCCGACTCGTCGATCGTCGCGGCGAGGTCGGGACCGAGGTCGCCGCGCGCGATCAGCTTGACCACCTCGCGCTCGAGCCGTTCGCGAGCGGTGCCGCGCTTCATCGTCGAGGCGACCTCCGCGGGCTTGCCGCCGAGCCGTCGACCGAGCGACTCCGCGACGCTCGCGTGCGACACACCCGCGAGGTCGGCGAGCAGTCCCTCGTACTCCGAGCGGCGGATCGGGTCGCGCAGCCGCTCGAGGATCGGCAGCGCGTCGGCCACGGCGGCCGACCGGCCCTCGATCGTGCTCAGGTCATGCCGCTCGACGGTGCGCCGGACCATGTACTCGACCAACGGGCGAGCCGAGGCGGCCGCGGCGGCGACGGCGTCGGCCCCGTGCTTCGCCACGAAGTCGGCGGGATCGAGGCCGTCGGGCATGATCAGGACGACCGCCGTGATCGGATACGTTTCCTGGAATCCAAATGCGCGCTCGGCCGCGCGCGCGCCGGCCTCATCGGAGTCGAACGACAGGATCGCTCGGCTCGCGAACCGAGAGAGCTGCTCGAAGTGGCGCTCCCCCAGCGCCGTCCCGCACGTCGCGACGACATTGGTGATGCCGGCCTGCGCCAGCCCGATCACGTCGGTGTAGCCCTCGACCACGAAAACGTCGCCCGACTTGGCGACGGCCTGGCGCGCGCGGTGCATGTTGTAGAGGACCTCGTGTTTGCGATAGATCGGCGTCTCGGCGGTGTTCAGGTATTTCGCCTGCTCGCCCGCGCGTGCGTCGGACGGCAACACTCGCGCACCGAAGCCGATATGGCGACCCTGGAGGTCCTGGATCGGGAAGGTGAGCCGTCCGCGGAACCGGTCGCGCACGGTCCCGTCCTCACCCCGGCTCGCGAGGCCCGCCTCGAGCAGCACCTCGGTCGAAAGGTCGCGCGCGCCGCTGAGCCGTCGCAGCAGGAAGTCCGAGTAGCCCGGCGCGTAGCCGATCCCGAACGTCTCGATCGACTCGGCGCTGATGCCTCGCTCGGTGACGTAGGCGCGGGCGTCGGTCGCCTCCTTGCCCGACGTCAGCATCGTCGAGAACAGCGCGGCCGCCTGCTCGTTGGCTCGGTACAAGGCTTTGCGGCGTTCGGCCGCGCGTCGTTCGGTCGCTGAGTCGCCCTCGTATCGGAGCGTGACGCCGGCCGTCGACGCCAGCCGTTCGATCGCCTCGACGTAGGACAGGTGCTCGAGCTCGCGCAGGAACGTGATGGCGTCGCCGCCCTTGCCGCACCCGAAGCAGTAGAAAACCTGCTTGGCCGGCGAGACGCTGAACGATCCCGTCTTCTCCTGATGGAAGGGGCACAGACCGGTGAGCGAGTCGTGGCCGGACTTCTTGAGCGTGAGGTACTGCGCGACGAGCTGGACGATGTCCGTCCGTTCTTTGACTGCCTCGACGTCTTCTTGGCGGATACGGGCCACGGGTCCCCCGGCTACAGGAGCCAACCTCGGGGAAGGAAGAGCTGCTCGTAGGTTCTGACGGCGTATCGGTCGGTCATGCCGGCGATGAAGTCTGCCACGCGGGTGGCGAGGTCGCCCGGAACCCGGTGATACTCGGCGGGCAGCTCGTCGGGGTGGTCGTGGTAATAGGCGAAGAGCTCGCGCACGAGCTTGATCGCGCGGTCGTGCTCGTCGCCCGCGGCGGTCCGCAGGTACACCTCGGCGAACAGGAAGTCGCGAAGCCCGTCGAGCGCCCGGAACACCGGCGGCGACAGCTGGATCTCGGCGGCGTCGGTGCTGGACGTGACGAGGTCGGTCACGAGGGTGTTGACCCGCTCGGCATGGGTCGCGCCGAGCACCTCGACCGTGTCCGGCGGCAACTCCTTGGGATCGAGGACGCCGGCCCGGACGGCGTCGTCGACGTCGTGGTTGACGTAGGCGATCCGATCGGCGAACCGCACGACCTGCGCCTCGAGGGTGGACGGCGCCGGCATCGACCACGGGTGGTGGAGGATCCCGTCGCGGACCTCCCAGCTGAGGTTGAGCCCTCGGCCGTCGTTCTCGAGGTAGTCGACGACCCGAAGTGACTGCTCGGAGTGCCGGAACGGCCGCTCTAGCATCGGGGTCAGGGCTTGCTCGCCGAGATGGCCGAACGGCGTGTGCCCGAGATCGTGCCCGAGTGCGATCGCTTCGGTGAGGTCTTCGTTGAGCCCGATCGCACGCGCGGCCGTGCGGGCGATCTGGCTGACGTCGAGCGTGTGTGTGAGACGCACGCGGTAGTGGTCGCCCTCGGGCGCCAGGAACACTTGCGTCTTGTGCTTCAGCCGGCGGAACGCCTTCGCATGCACGATCCGGTCGCGGTCGCGCTGGAAGCAGGTACGCAGCGGATCGAGCGGTTCGGTGCGCTCGCGCCCCTTCGATTCGGCGGAGCGCACCGCGAACGGCGACAGGGTGTCGCGCTCGATCCGCTCGGTGCGTTCACGGGGGGCTTCCACGTCGGCCCATGGTACCGGCGCGCTCCGACGCAGCTCAGCCGCCCCCGAAGATCCGGTAGTAGAGGTATGCGAAGGTCTCGCGAAGGTATTCCTTGCCTCGCGTGATAACCGATGTGTCGGCCGACGTCCACGTCGCCGATGGATATGCCTCGATGCCGAGGTCGCTTCCCATCGCATCCAGGCGGGCGTTGTGCCAGGGATCCGAAACCAGGAACGCCGAATCGAGGCCTCGGCGCGCCATCTCGTTCGTCGCCGCTTGCAGACTCTGATAGGTCGTGTGCCCGATCGGCCGCGCGATGATGTTGTCCGCGGGCACGCCCCGCTGCTCGAGGTAGGCGGCGCCGGCCTCGGCCTCCGTATGGCGGTCTCCCAGTTGCTTCGACCCGACGGTGATCACCACATCGGCCCTACCCTGGTTCCACAGCAGCACCGCATGGTCCAATCGCCCTTGGAACACGGGTGACGGCACACCGTTGTACTGGGCGGCGCCGAGCACCACGATCGCATCGGCGCGATCGATGTCGGCCGCGCCGTCGTGGTGCGCGGCGCGCCACACGGTGATCGCTGCGAACCCGACGATCGAAACAGCCGCCAACACAAGGACGCCGAGAACCGTCCAGATCGGGTGCCGGCGGAACCAGGCCATGCTGGCGATGCTACGGGGCGGCGCGAAGCGCCGCCCCGTACGAAGCGCTCAGGTCAATCTGAGCACATGATCGTGACATCGCCTGTGAACGAGGGCTCCTCGGATAGCTGCGACACGAGCGCTCGCACGTCTTCACGGCTCTCGCGCTGGACCGCGAGGACGTACCCATCGGCGAGCTCGGAGGGCAATCCGTCCATGCACGAACCCGGGGAGATCACGACGGATCCTTCGAGAACGTCGCCTAGCTCGCGGAGCACATCCTTGCGGGCTCCATCGAGGCGGCTCGGATCCGACGCGGTATCGAGAACGGCAACCCACGCTCCTGCCGGCTCGCCGACCGGCGCCGAGGTCGAGGTCGCCGACGTCACCGAAGGCGCGTCGGACCCGACGCCGGCGGTCGTGCCCGACGCGCATGCCGTCAGGCCGATGGCGGCCGCGATCGTCGCCCATCGAACGAGTGTCGCGGTGTGCGTGATCACGGCACGACCACCCACATGTGGTCAGCGTAGTCGGGGAGCTTCGTCTGCAGCGCGCTGAGCTCCGCGGTGCCATCCGTCGTCGCCGCCAGACGCACCACCACGGCCCACCGATCCGGCTGAACGATGGTCGATGCCTTGCCGCCTTGCACGACGTCGACCGGCATGCTCCCCCCATACGCGGCGGTGACCTGCTGCGCGACGACGTTCGCCGCCACCTGCGACGGGAAGTCGCCGATCAACAGGGCCGCTTCCATCGGATCGCCCGGGTCCGTCGGAGCCGTTCGCTCGCTCGCGGGGAAATGCGGCGTCGGTGCTGCGTCTGCGGTGCGGTCGGGGTCGGGCACATCCATCGGGTCGACCGCCACTGCGCCGCAGCCAACCGTCTGCGGCCCGTTCGGCGTCTCGCGCTGGATCAGCCACGTCTCGGTGGCGCGGTCCGGCACGTTCCACAACCGTGCGCCGTCGGGCGCGTAGCCGGCGAGGTAGCGCTCGTCGTCGAGCGGCGCGACGCGGTGGACGCTCGTGCCTCGAGCACGCCACAACGAGAACCGCGGCAGCACATCCTGCGATCCTCGGCCCTGCACCACCACGAACTCCACAGACCCGTCGGCCGCCAGGAACGGCGTCCGGATCGCGCTCCACCGATCGGTGCCCGCGCCGAACGCCGTGAGGCGGTGCCAGCGACCACCTCGCAGCAGCCACAGGTCGTCGGACCACTCGTCCTCGGGAACAGCGGCGGTCGGAGCCGCCGACACGGCCGCGACGATGTCGCGCCCGTCGAACACGGGGGCGAACATGATGCCGCCGGGCTGCGGTCCCGCGATCGTTCGCTCTCCCGAACCGGAACGCACGACGAGACGGTCGTCGACGCCCCAGGCGACTGCGCCGTCGGGCGACCACGTCGGGTGATACGCCTCTCCCGATTGCGGCAGGACGCGGGTGCCGTGGGCGGTCGACAGGACGATCGCGTCGGCGCCACCTCGGTCCTCGACGTACGCGGTTGCCTCACCGCTCGAGGTGACCTGACGCACCGCCGTGCCCGGCGCAAGCGCCACGCCAGCGTTCGACACCGCGGCGGCGCCGACCACCCGTGCGTTCTGGACCGCGGCAACGCCCACATCGCGGTTGGCCGCGCCGACATCGCTCGGGCATTCCCGCGCCGCGACGGCCGGTCCCGACCCGTGCCCCAGCGCCCAGCCGAGGATGGTCACGCCGCACACGGCGGCGACGATCAAGGATCTCGTTCGCATCGAACCTCCCGCTCAGTAGCCGGTCGCGTACTGGAAGTGCATGGGGTCCGGCTTGTTGGGCCAGTTGAGACCCCAGAAGAACTTGTGACCGGGGTACGGTCCCGCCCATACGTCGGGGAGGTACGTGCCGTACTTCTTGCCGTCGGAGCCCGTTCCGTTCCAGTGATCTTGACCGACCGGGTTGGTCGCGCTGTTCGTATCGATGGCCGCGCCCCATGCATGCAGCGACCACTCGGTCGTGCCGGCGATGTAGCGGCAGTTGTAGCCGCCGACCAACCAACGAACGGCGTCGTCCTTGTGGTCGAACTGCACGTGGCCGCGGATGTTGCCGCCAACGTTCTTGCCGATGTACGGGTCGTAGTAGACGTAGCCCGGCCCGTTCGAGTCCTGCGACGGCCAGTACGACCGCGCGCCGTTCGAGTTGTCGCCACACACCGGTCCGAACGTGGACTGGATCTCCGAGAGTCCATCGGGCCTTGGCTTGATGACGTCGCTCGAGTGGTCGTGCACCCAGATGTCGATCGGCGAGGCCGACGCGACGCCGGCCGCGTCCGCGATCGCGAAGGCGCAGACCGCCGCGACGACTATCGCGCCGACGCGTATGACTCGGCCCGACATTGGAATGATCCGCATGACACCTCCTCATGCCAGATGGGGAGGAGGGAGGACCGTGCAGCCTACGGAGCGGCCGGCCCGTTGGTCGTGCGAGACATCACATCGAGAGGCGATCGGGCGGCATCGCCGCCCGAAGGGTGTCCGCGGCGCGCCATGCCTCCCACACAGAACCGAAGAGCAACCGCTGCTCCCAGGACGCGCCCGAGGTATCGCGCCACCTGATGACCAGCACGACCTCGGGCTCCGGATCGATCGGTTCGGACGCCGCGTGCAGCAGTTCGCGGCCATCGAGATCGACCACCGTCACCTCGTCGATCGCCGGCCGGTCGATCGAGCCCACCTCGATCGGCTCGCGTCCGGATCCGTCCGGGCGATCGACGAGGAACACAACGGACGTGTCGGTCACGACCGCCGTGACGAACACCTCCACGGTCACGACGCCGTCGGTGATCGAAGCCTCCCAGCGCACGACGCCGCACGGGAAGGAGCGCTCGGCGTGGTGCTCGTCGAGCCACCGTGTCCTGGCTCTCCCCACGTCGGCGGCTCGTGCTTGCCGCTCCGCGTCCAGGAGGCGCTCGGCCGCCGGCACCATCGGGAACGTGTGGTCGTCGAAATACCGGAACAGTTGCTCGATCGTCGGGAGGAGGAAGTCGTCCATCAGGCAGTCGTGGACGCGAAGGCCCCCACGGCCGCCTGACCGGCGGCCAGCCGCGCCGTCTCCACGCGGAACGGCGAGCAGCTCACGTAGTCCAACCCGAGCTCGTGACAGAACCCGACGCTCGCCGGGTCGCCGCCGTGCTCGCCGCAGATCCCGAGGTGCAGCGACGGATTGGCCGCGCGTCCCTCGTCGCTCGCGATCTGCATCAGCCGCCCGACGCCGGGCAAGTCGACCGTCACGAACGGGTTCGCCGGGACGAGCTTTCGCTCCTCGTAGGTCGCGACGAACTTGCCGATATCGTCGCGGCTGAACCCGAACGCCGTCTGCGTCAGGTCGTTCGTCCCGAACGAGAAGAAGTCGGCGCTCTCGGCGATCGCACCGGCGGTGACCGCCGCGCGCGGAAGCTCGATCATCGTGCCCCACTCGAGATGGCTCAGCTCGACGCCCTCCCGCTGGAGGATCTCGCGGGCCACCGGCTCCAGCTCGTCGCGGGTCTGTTGCAGCTCGGGCCGCGTCGCGACCAGCGGGATCATGATCTCGACCTTCGGGTCGCCGCCGTCCTTGCGGACCTCGCACGCCGCGTCCACGATCGCACGCACCTGCATCGCGTACAGCCCCGGCTTGAGGATCCCGAGCCGGACGCCGCGGAGACCGAGCATCGGGTTCATCTCGTGGAGCTGGCGCACCTTCGCAAGCACACGCTCCTTCTCGGTGACGTCCTCGCTGTGCTCGCGCCCCAACGCCACCTCCACAGAGAGCTCGGTGAGGTCGGGCAGGAACTCGTGCAGCGGCGGGTCGAGCAACCGCACCGTGACCGGGAGCCCGTCCATCGCCCGGAAGATCCCGACGAAGTCACCTTTCTGCAGCGGCAGCAGCACGTCGTAGGCCGCCTTCTCCTCGTCGTCGGACTCCGCGAAGATCATCTGCTGCACGGCAGCCACCCGCTCCGAACCGAGGAACATGTGCTCGGTACGGCACAGCCCGATCCCCTCGGCGCCGCGCTCGCGCGCGTTCGTCGACTGCTCCGGGGTGTCGGCGTTCGCGCGCACGCGCAGCCGGCGGCGGGCGTCAGCGATCGTCATCAGCCGGTCGTACGCCTGCCAGATCGGCTGGCTCTGGGCGGCGGCATCGCCCTGCCGAGCCTTCTCGAGCACCGAATCGGTCAGCGGCAGCTCGCCCACGAACACGTTGCCGGTGAACCCGTCGATCGTGATCGTGTCGCCCTCGCGCACCGTCGCGCCGTTGGCGCTGAACGCGCGCGCCTCGAAGTCGATCTTGATGCCGTCGGCGCCGCACACCGCCGGGATGCCCTCGCCACGGGCGACCACGGCGGCGTGGGAGTTAGTTCCGCCGGCGCTCGTGAGGATGCCCTGCGCCGCGATCATGCCGTGGTAATCGTCCGGCGTGGTCTCGCGGCGGACGAGGATGACCTTCGAGCCGTCGTCCTTGGCCCAGCGTTCGGCCTCGTCGGCGCTGAAGACGACGGCGCCGGTCGCCGCGCCCGGCGAAGCGTTCAGCCCGGTGGCGATCGCGTTCGCGCCGTCGGCCTCGACGCGGCGCTTGAACAGCTCCTCCAGCCGGTTCGCGTCGACGCGCAGCAGCGCGGTGTCCTCGTCGATCAGACCATCGGTGAGCATCTCGTTGGCCATCACCCATTCGCCGAAGGCGGTGCGCTTGCCGACGCGCGTCTGCAGGATCCACAGACGCCCCTTCTCGATCGTGAACTCGATGTCGCACATGTCGCGGTAGTGCTTCTCGAGCGTGTCCATCACCTCGCGCAAGCCGGTGTACGAGGTCGGATCAAGCTCCTCGAGCTTCGCGAGCGGCAGCGTGTTGCGGATGCCTGCGACGACGTCCTCGCCCTGCGCGTTGGCGAGGTAATCGCCGTAGGGCACGTGCTCGCCGGTCGAGGGGTCGCGCGTGAACGCCACGCCCGTTCCCGAGTCCTCGCCCCGGTTTCCGAACACCATCGCGACCACGTTCACGGCCGTGCCGAGGTCGTCACTGATCTTGTTCTGCCGGCGGTAGTCGCGGGCCCGCTTCCCGTTCCAGCTCTTGAAGACCGCCTCGATCGAGAGCCGCAGCTGGTCCTTCGGGTCGGTCGGGAAAACCGAGCCGGTGTGCTCCTTGTAGATCGCGAGGAACCGGTCGATGAGCCCGGAGAGGTCCTCGGCCGACAGGTCGGTGTCCTGCGCGTTGGCGCCCTTCGCGTTCTTCGCCTCGTCGAGCGCGTGCTCGAACGCGTCGGCCGGCACGTCCATCACGATCTTGCCGAACATCTGGATGAACCGCCGGTACGCGTCGCGCGCGAACCGCAGGTCGTCGCCCGTCTGCGCCGCGAGCCCGGCGACCGACTCCTCGTTCAGGCCGAGGTTCAGGACGGTGTCCATCATGCCCGGCATCGAGAACTTCGCGCCGGAGCGGACGCTGACGAGCAGCGGGTCGCCGGCGTCACCGAGCGTCTTGCCCATCGAGGACTCGAGCGCCGCGAGGTGTTCATCCACCTCGTCGGTCAGGCCGGCGGGGTAGCCGCCCTCCGCGAGATAGGTGAGGCATGCCTGGGTGGTGATCGTGAACCCGTGGGGAACCGGCAGCCCCATGTTGGTCATCTCGGCGAGGTTGGCCCCCTTGCCGCCGAGGAGGTCCTTCATGTCTTTGTTGCCCTCGGAGAAGTCGTACACGTACTTGGTCACCGCATGCCTCCGCAACGCCTCGATCGGTCGGAGCCTTCAGTCTATGCGCAGGCCGGACGCGCGCAGTGCGGCCCGCCGCACGGGGTAGGCTTCTCCCAGGCGAACCGGTTCCCGCAGCCCGAGGAGGCATCGATGGCGCACGCGAAGGACAAGGGCTCGAGCAAGAACGTCAAGAAGAAGGCCCAGAAGAGCGTCAAGGAGAAGCGAGCCGAGAAGAAGGCGAAGAAGGGATCGGTTCCCCGCAGCGTCGGCGAGTGACGCTACGTCGCCAGGACGGCCCGCGCGAATGCGACCGCCACATCGGCACGCACGCCCTGGGGCACGTTCAAGTAGTGGCCGTCCACCACGCCGCGCACCGATCGCCACGCCGCGAGCAGCACCTGCGGGTCATCGGTGAACGTGGTTGAGATGCCGGCCACGACCAGCACATCAGGATTCGCCTGCCGCGCCTGGGCCGCCGCGTCCGTGACGAACCCGGCGTAGGCCTCGACGTCGGTCTCCAGGAACTGAGCCTGCACCTCCACGATGTCGGCCGCACGCGCCGCAGCGGCCTGGATCCCGCAACGGAGGTAGGCGGCCTCGAGGCTCTCCCCGACGATCGCCCCGCACACCGCGCCGTGGACCGCCATCAAGCTCGGATGCGGCGTGATCACCGGCAGGTAGCCGTTCGCCCGCGCGAGCGCGCCGAACGCGAGCATGGCCGGGATCGGCGCTCGCCGCTCGGCCGGCGGCGTCGCAAGCCACCCCTCCGGGTCGTACAGCACGGTCCGCACGCTCGCGGGGATCGTCCGATCCGCGAGGTCACGCGCGAAACGCCGTTCGCTCGACCACGACAGCGCGACGGGCGCGCCGATCGGCTCGCCGAGGGTGATCGCACGCGGCGCGCCGAGGAGCCCGTCCGAGGCGTCGGGGTCGATCCGCGCGAGCGTGCCACGCGTCGTGACCGTGCCGATCCAGATCTGGCTCGACGGGCCGTACCGGGAGCCGGCGTGGTTCGCGTGCGCACGGGCCGACGTGGTCGCGAGGCACACGAGCGCGAGCAGGCTCACCGTCACGATAACGTTGCGCCGTTGGACGAAGCGCATCTCGTTCCTTCCGCCTGGCACCGTCGCCGGCGCACTCCGGCCGCCGTCCGCTCGGTGTGACCTCTCCGGGCCCGGGATGGTTCCCGTTCGAAGGAACACCGCATCCAGGACCGTTGTCGGCCTGGGCGGCCCGCGGCTTGACGCCGCGCGTCAGCCGGTGTGCGAGAGCGCCGCGCCGGCGGTCATCACGAGGGCTCGGCTGGTCGCGAATACCGCGGTGACCTCCTCGCCGGACCGCGTGATCGCCGGCGCGGGATCGTCGCCGGCGGACCATCCCTGCAACGCCGAGGCGAAGGTCGTGGCCTGATCCGGCTGGTCCCAGTCCGTCCGCAGGACGACCACGACGTCGTGCCCGTTGGACCAGGCGCGGTATCCGCCGCCGTCCCACCCGGTCGCGGCGTCGGCCGAGACCCCGTCGCGGAGCGCCAGCATCCCGCGGAGCCATTCCTCGCCGATCGTCATCGCGTCGAGGTCGCCCCAGTTCGCGCCGAGCTCACCCGTCAGGTCGGGGATCGAGACCGCTGTGGGCCTGTCGCTCGGATAGGCCGACGGGTCGATCACCTGCTCGGTCGACATCGGGAAGTGCTCGAACGCGTCGTCCACGGCCGCGGTTCCACCCGAAGCGGCAAGCGACGCGACGAACGACTGACCGCCGGTGTAGGGCCACAGCTGCTGGTCGTACACGAACTGCGGCACTCCCGGCGGCGGTGTTCCGCTGTCCGCCGACTGCGCGATCGCCTGGAGGATGTCGTTGAGATCGATCGAGGGGTTCTGCGCCATCGCGACCGCCGCGAAGTACTGCGCGCTGCCCTCGACGAGACCGAGCGCCGCCTGCGCCCGTTCGTCCTGACAATGGGCGGTCAGCGGATCGAGTCGCGTGAGGTCGAACGTCTGGTCGTCGAGCGCGTGACTCAGCTCATGAGCAAGGGTGAACCGCTCACCGAACCCGGGGCTTCCGGACCCCAGGTAGACGAGGTCACCCGTCTCCGGGTCGTAGTAGCCGACGACCTGACCGGTGGTGAACGCCCGATACGCGCGGTACAGGTCGTCGTCGGGGCCGATCACGCCGATCGTGCGCCAGGCGACCGTCCGGCGGTCGTCGGCGAGGCGGGACGTTGTGTGCCGGAAGTTCTTGAGCAGCCGCGCGTCCATCTCCGTGTTCGAGACCTCGGTGGCCGGCGGGTAGTGCGCGTACGTGTGGCCGCGTGCCTGCTCGACGGCCTTGGCGATCGAGACCAGATCCGGTGGCAACGTGCCGGTGGCCGGCTTGCCGCCGGTCGCGGGGTGTGACACGCAGAGCTTCGCGATCGCCGCCTGCAACGTCGGCGCGCCGCCCGCCACCACGTGTGGGATCGGAACGGCCGCGGTCCCGGGCGAGTCCCGCGACGCCTCGGGGGGGGGATGCTGCGCGCCGCTGCGACCGCCAACGGTGCACCCGGCCAGGACGACCAGCGCCAGGACCGCGGCGAGTCGGCGGAGGCGGTTCACCCGGCGTCGCCCGGACGGGCCCGAACGGCCGCCACCACGCCGCACGCGAGCGCGGCGATCGAGCACACGATCGACAGATACAGCGGCGTCAACGATGCGAAGAACGAGAGCGCCGCGACCCCGATCAAGGCCCCGGCGACGATCAGGGCGACGAACGCGCAGGCGTACCAACCGATGCCGCGGACGCTCACAGCCGGTCCTGCAGGTAGTCAACTAACTTGACCATCGGCACCCGCTCCTGCGTCATCGTGTCGCGCTCGCGCACGGTCACCGCCTGGTCGTCGAGCGAGTCGAAGTCGACCGTCACGCACAGCGGCGTCCCGATCTCGTCCTGACGCCGGTAGCGTCGGCCGATCGCGCCCGCGTCGTCGAATTGCGTGATCCACCGGGCACGAACCAGCTCGTGGACCCGCCTCGCCTCCGGTACCAGCCGTTCGTTGCGCGACAGCGGCAGCACCGCGACCTTCACGGGGGCCAACGCCGGGTGGAGCTTGAGCACGGTCCGCTTCTCGGTCGTCCCCTTCGCGGTCGGCGCTTCGTCGACGGTGTACGCGTCGACAAGGAACGCGAGCAACGCGCGATCGACCGACACCGCCGGCTCGATCACGAACGGGTGGTAGCGCGTCTCCTTCTTCTGGTCGAAATAGGTGAGGTCTTGACCGCTCGCTAACTCGTGGGCCTTGAGGTCGTAGTCCGTGCGGTTCGCGACGCCCTCGAGCTCCGCCCAGTCGGTCCACGGGTAGGCGAACTCGAGGTCGACGGTGCGCTTGGAGTAGTGGCTGAGTTCGTCGGCATCGTGCTCGCGCAGCCGCAGGTGCTCGGGCTTGATCCCCAGGTCGATGTACCACTGGTGGCGCGCGTCGATCCAGTAGTCGTGCCACGTTTCGTCGGTGCCCGGCTCGACGAAGAACTCCATCTCCATCTGCTCGAACTCGCGCATCCGGAAGATGAAGTTCCCCGGCGTGATCTCGTTGCGGAACGACTTGCCGATCTGTGCGATCCCGAACGGGATCTTCTTGCGCGAGACGGTCTGGATCTGCGTGAAGTCGACGAACGGGGCCTGCGCGGTCTCGGGCCGGAGATACACCCTGTTGTCGTCGTCGGGCACGGGACCCATGTGCGTCGAGAACATCAGGTTGAAGCTGCGCGGGTCGGTGAACCCCCTGCCGCCGCAGTTCGGGCAGACCGGCGGCTCGGGCAGGTGGTCCTGGCGGAACCGCTGGTGGCAGGTCATGCACTCGACCAACGGATCATGGAAGACCTCGAGGTGGCCGCTCGCCTCCCAGACCTTGGGCGACATGATGACGGCGGCGTCCAGACCGACGATGTCGTCGCGCTGCTGGACCATCGAGCGCCACCACGCCTGCTTGATGTTGTTCTTGAGCTCGACCCCGATCGGGCCGTAGTCCCACGACGAACGGAGGCCGCCGTAGATCTCGGAGGACTGGAAGGCGATCCCGCGGCGCTTCGCGAGGGAGACGATCTCGTCCATCAGGTTGGCCACCTGGTGGGCTCCTTTCGGGTTCCCGGCCGCCGGATGCGGCCGCTGGCGTGGAGCAATCGTAGTTGCTCCGGCACCGCGGACGCTCGAAGCCACACCACTGCAACGGAAGCTCCACGAGCCGAGACGTGCTGCCGATACCTCAGCGGTGACCGCCTCGAGAACGTGCCGATCGTGCGGTGCCAACCTGCCGGGCGAGGTTCGGTGGTGTCTGCGGTGTCACGAACCCGTCCGCGAGCTCACGCCCCGGGAGCCGGTGTGGCACGACGGCGAGTTCGTCGACCAGCCCGTCCACACGTCGGGGCCGGTCCCCCACTGGTCTCGGTGGGAGCAGAGCGCGACGACCCTCGGGCCGGTCGGGCGGGTGCTCCTCACCGTGGTGGTCACGCTCTGGGCCTTGGGCAGCATCACGATGAACCCGATCATGGCCATCTTCGTTGTGCCGGTCACGCTCGTGGTCCTCTCCGGCGTCTGGCATCGAGGGTGGGTGGTGCCTGCAGCGCCGTCGGCGAGCGACGCGAGCCGCCCACCCCCGGCGGCGAAGGGATGGGCGTGGGACCGCCGTGAGGCCATCCGCACGGCGATCGTCGGCGCGACCGTCTTGATCGGCGTCGGTCTGTTGATGAGCGTAGACGACGCCGTCGTGCGCTTCGTTGTCATCGTGACGGGCGTGATCGCAGGCGCCGTCTGGATGTTGCGCGCGGTCGGGGGCCGCTCGGGTTAGGCGTCTTCGGCCAGGCCGCCGAAACGGCGCTCGCGCTTCTGGAAGTCACGGATCGCCTCGAACAGGTACTCGCGGTTGAAGTCCGGCCAGAACACCGGCGTGAACCAGAGCTCGGAGTAGGCGAGCTCCCACAGTAAGAAGTTGCTCGTGCGCATCTCGCCGCTCGTGCGGATCAACAGATCGGGCTCGGGCATGTCGGGCGAATACAGCCGNGACGCGATCGCCTCGTCGTCGATCNTCGANGGCTTCAGNGTGCCGGNNTGGACCTCGCGCGCGAGCTGTTTGACCGCGTCGACGACCTCCTTGCGACCGCCGTAGTTGAACGCGATCGTGAGNGTCATGCCGTCGTTGTCGCGGGTGAGCGACTCGGCGCGGTCGATCTCCNTCAAGACGCTGCGCGGNACGCGCCAGTCGCGGCGNCCGATGAACCGGATCCGNACGTTCATCCGNTGCAGCTCGTCGCGGCGCCGCTGCAGCAGCCCNCNGTTGAAGTTCATNAGGTAGAGCACCTCGCCCGGCGGGCGAGACCAGTTCTCGGTCGAGAAGGCGTAGACGGTGAGCCACCCGACCCCGACCTCGACGGCGCCCTTGACCGTGTCCCACAGGGCTTCCTCGCCGGCGCCGTGCCCCTCGGTGCGAGGGAGACCGCGCTGCTTGGCCCACCGGCCGTTGCCGTCCATCACGATCGCGACGTGGTCCGGCACCCGCGTGCGATCGATGTCATGGATGTAGCTGCTCATCGCGCGGTCCTCACGAGCATCGGGACCGACCGCATGCGGCGCTCGAGGTGGTACTCGGTGAAGCCGACCAGCATGCCCCGCGCCTCGGTGGACCAGCGCGGATCGGGCGACGCATCGCGGCCCACGAGGGAAAGGTCGGTGCCGGCGAGCGTCGCCAGAAGCGCGAGCGCCTCGGGCGAGACGCGGCCGGCGCTTGCGTCGGCGCACGACGGACAGACAGCGCCGCCGAGCCCGGCGGACCACAGCCGCACATCGGGCGACCCGCAGACGGCGCAGGCTGTGAGCGCGGGGTGGAAGCCGGAGAGTGACAAGAGTTTCAGCCAGAACGACTCCGCGACCGACGCGGGGTCGCTCGGAGCGGCGTCGAGGGCGCGAAGGCCGTGGAGCAGGAGGACGACGAGCGGGACGTTCCGTTCGTGTTCTTCGGCGACCTTGTCGACGGTCTCGACCATCGTTTCGGCGGCCGCGAACAGGCTCAGGTCGTCGCGGATCTGGCGATGGGCGGCAACGATCTCGACCTGCGTCACGGTGTCGAGGGCGCCGCGGCCCCGATAGAGCATCAGGTTCACGTGGGTGAACGGCTCGAGCCGGCCCCCGAACCGAGAGGTGGTCTTCCGGAGCCCCTTGGCGACCGCCCTGACCTTGCCGGAGCCCTGCGTGAGGATGGTCACGATCTTGTCGGCCTCACCGAGCTTCACCGAGCGCAGGACGATCCCCTGCTCCTTATAGGGGGGCATACGCGGGATGGTATCTCCCGGAACCTTCCCCCCGAACCGTTCTGGCTGTGCTGTTTCGGTAACGGGCGACTACGCCAAGAGGGCGTCCAGGAGCGCCGAGGCGCCGATCCGGAAGCGGGCCGGGCCCGGCCAGTCCGAGCCGAGGATCGCGCGGATCTGCTCCAGATGATGGGTCGCCTGCGCCACGCCGCGGATCCCACCGCTCAGCTTGAGGCCCACGGGCCGGCCGGCGTCTCGGACCGCTTCGGCCAGGAGCGCGGCCGTGCCGGGTGTCACGCCCGGGACGTCCTTCCCGGTGGAGGACTTCACGAAGTCGGCGCCGGCCGCGATCGCGGCGGCCGCGAGCGCGCGGATCTCCTGCGGGTCGAGGGCGCCGGTCTCGACGATGGCTTTCCACGTCGCGGTGCCCGCCGCGGTACGAG
>C688J18823_10000753_pt1 | contig 19191 bp, 17 predicted proteins | sample HopSoiMetagenom1_FD_18823 | JGI IMG/M metagenome (IMG submission 18823) | reverse complement strand
AGTCCAGCTGGGCGGTGAAGTTCTGCAGCGCCGCCGCGAGACGTTCCTGCTTGCCGGACATCGAAAAGCTGTCGTCCACCACCAGGAGGACGTCGGCCTTGGTGAAGACGCGGACCTTGTTGCGTTGCGAGACCGCCACGAGTGTCACGGGCTGCACAGGGACGGCGACGTAGCTCTGGCAGCCGCAGAGCAGGGCGAGCAGCGTGACTTTCGGGAAGGCGCGCATGCGGTTGGCTGGCAAGGTTTGGATGGCGCGCTGGGCCGTCAAGGCTGCGGCAGGTTGTGTGCCAGCTTTGCGGCGCAGTGCTCTTGCCAGACCCTCTGCTGTGGCTACATTGGCGGTTTGGCGTTAGACACGCGGAATCAAGTTTCCCAGGACGGGGAGAAAAATAGATGTCCGAGAAAGGCAAAGTCGTCACCCCCGCTGCTCCGGGGCTCATCAACAAGGAGGACATCCCTGCGGTCCTCCCCATCCTTCCGCTTCGCAACAGCGTCTTCTTTCCCGGGGGAGTGCTGCCCCTTGCCGTCGGGCGGCAGAAGACCATCGCCCTGATCAAGGACGCGGTCCGCGACGACCAGGTCATCGGCGTCGTCACCCAGCGCAAGGCGGAGGAAGAGGATCCCGGCGCGGCCGACCTGCACCAGATGGGCACGGTCGCCCGCATCGTGAAGCTGCTCAAGATGGGCGAGGACAACTACTCGCTCGTCGTCCAGGGCCTCGCCCGCTTCCGCGTGGTGGAGCTGGTGCAGGAGCACCCCTACCTCAAGGCCCGCATCGAGCCGGTGGACGACAAGTCCATCTTCGACGAGGTGGAGATCGAGGCGCTGGGCATCAATCTGAAGAAGCTGGCGCGCGAAGTGATCGAGATGATGCCCGAGCTGCCCGCCGCCGCCACCGAGCTGGTGGAGAGCATCACCCAGCCGGGCCACCTGGCCGACCTGATCGCCGCCAACGTGGACGTGCCCATCGAGGAGAAACAGCAAGTTCTCGAGACGGTGGACTTGAAGGAGCGGATGAAGCTCGTCCTCGAGCTGCTCAACCGCAAGCGCGAGATCCTCAAGCTGAGCTCGAAGATCGATTCCCAGGTCAAGGGCGAGATGTCCAAGACCCAGCGCGAGTACTACCTGCGCCAGCAGCTCAAGGCCATCAAGGAGGAGCTGGGCGAGCTGGGCGAGGAGGAGGAGGAGCTCGACGAGCTGGGCGAGCGGCTGAAGAAGATCGGGCTGCCGCCGGAAGTGGAGAAGGTGGCCAACAAGGAGCTCAACCGGCTCAAGAGCATCCCCACTGCCAGCTCCGAGTACACGGTCGCGCGCACCTACCTGGAATGGATCGCCGACCTGCCCTGGTCCAAGAAGACCGAGGACAACCTCGACGTCGAGAACGCCAAGGGAGTGCTCCAGAAGGACCACTACAGCCTCGAGAAGGTGAAGAAGCGCATCCTCGAGTACCTCGCGGTCCGCAAGCTGAAGAACGACATGAAGGGCCCCATTCTCTGCCTGGTGGGACCTCCCGGCGTGGGCAAGACCTCGCTCGGCCAGTCCATCGCGCGCGCCACCAACCGCAAGTTCGTGCGGCTGTCGCTGGGCGGCGTCCGCGACGAGGCCGAGATCCGGGGCCACCGGCGCACCTACGTGGGCGCCCTGCCCGGCCGCGTGATCCAGAGCATGAAGAAGGCCGGCACCATCAATCCCGTGATGATGCTGGACGAGATCGACAAGCTGGGCGCCGACTTCCGCGGCGACCCGTCGGCGGCACTGCTCGAAGTGCTGGACCCGGAGCAGAACAACAGCTTCTCCGACCACTACCTCGACGTGCCCTACGATCTCTCCAAGATCATGTTCATCGCCACCGCCAACCAGCTGGAGCCCATCCCGCCGCCGCTGCGCGACCGCATGGAGGTCATCGAGCTGCCCGGGTACACCTTCGAGGAGAAGACGCACATCGCCCGCAACCACCTGATCCCCAAGCAGGTGCGCGAGCACGGGCTCTCGCTGGAGAACATCGAGATCCCCGACGCCGCGCTGGGCAAGCTGATCGGCGGCTACACGCGCGAGGCCGGCGTCCGGAATCTGGAGCGCACCATCGCCGACGTGTGCCGCGCGGTTGCCGTGGACGTGGCCAAGGGCGACTCGGCCAAGCGCACCATCAGCCCCGAGGAGCTGGAGATCATCCTCGGGCCCGAGAAGCACTACTCGGAGACGGCCGAGCGCACCGAGCTGCCCGGCGTGGCCACCGGCCTCGCCTGGACGGCAGCGGGCGGCGATCTGCTCTTCATCGAGGCCACGCGGATGCAGGGGAAGGGCGGCATCACCCTCACCGGCCAACTGGGCGACGTGATGAAGGAGTCGTGCCAGGCGGCGCTCAGCTACACGCGCAACAAGGCGCAGAAACTGGGCATCGATCCGCGGTTCCTGGAGAAGAACGACATCCACATCCACTTCCCGGCGGGCGCCATTCCCAAGGACGGGCCGTCGGCGGGCGTCACCATCTTCACCGCGCTGACTTCGCTGCTCACCGGCATCCGGGTCCGCGGCGACGTGGCGATGACGGGTGAGGCGACCCTCCGCGGCCTGGTGCTGCCGGTGGGCGGCATCAAGGAGAAGGTGCTGGCGGCGCACCGGGCGGGCATCAAGCGGATCATCATGCCGGAGCGCAACAAGAAGGACCTGGTGGACGTGCCCGATCAGGCGAAGAAGGAGATGGAGTTCATCTTCGCCCACTCGATGGACGACGTCCTCCGCTCGGCGCTGGAGGAGGATCCCTTCACCAAGGCCGAGAAGGGGCCTCCCCCGGACCAGCAACCCCAGGGCGAGCAGAAGCCCCCGGAACCCCAGGCCCACGCCTAGCCAACAGCGCTCCTGAATCCACCGAGGGCCCCCTTCCACCAGGATCGGGGCCCTCGCGTTTGATCGAAGCTCTACTCTGGCGTGCAGACGCGGGCGCGGCCTTCCTTCTTGGCCTTGTAGAGGGCGCGATCGGCGCGGGCGAGGAGGTCTTCCAGGCTCTCGCAGCCCTCAGCGCCGGCGACGCCGATGGAGAGGGTGGCGGCCAGGTTCTGGTCGAGCACGGTCAGCGGGCGCGCCGCTACCCGGGCCAGCAGGCGCTCCGAAGTCGCGATGGCGCCTTCCAGGTTGGTCTCCGGCATCAGCGCGACGAACTCGTCTCCTCCCAGGCGGGCCGGGAGATCGCTCGCGCGCAGGGTGGCGCGCACCAGCGCGCCGATGTGCTGCAGCACCGCGTCGCCGGCAGCGTGCCCGAAGGTGTCGTTGATGCGCTTGAAGCCGTCCACGTCGATCATGGCGCAGGAGAGGGGGTGGTTGTGCCGCCGGTGCCGTACCCACTCCCCGTCGGCGTGGTCGAGGAACGCCCGGCGGTTGAGCACGCCGGTGAGCGAGTCGATCATCGCCAGCTCGCGCAGGCGCCCGGTCAAGGACGCGAGCTGGGAGACCGACTCATGGTAGCGGCGGCGCAGCACCTCTACCTGGTCGACCAGGTCGGAGGAGGTGGCCGACTCGCGTCCCACCCCCGCCAGATACGGCCGCTCCAGCCCATAGAAGCGGTAGGAGGTGCCGATCAGCCGCTCGCGGCCCCGGTGCACCAGCTCCAGCGTCAGTGAAAAAGCCGTCTCGTGGTCCAGGGAAAGCCCTTGCCTGAAGCGCGCTTGCGAGGTTTCGTCGAGCGAGCGCAGGAAATCATCGCCGGGAGTCACCAGGGGCACCGCTGACCGGAGCCCTGCGCTCGCCCGCACCACCTTGAGCCCGGCGTCGAGGACGACGACGAAGTCCGGCGATCGATCGATGAGAAGTGCTTCGAGACCTTGCACGATGCTGCGAAGCCCCCGCGTTGAGTCGGCAAGCATACGGGGGGATACGCCACCGCGAAAGGTGGGAAAAGGAATTCCCCGCCGCCCACATTGTAGGCATGAAAAGGCGTTCTGTCCGGCGAAGTTGCGGCGCGGGGCGCGGCATGACAGATCGGGCGCTGTGCGGGCGGCGCTGGTGACCGGAGCGGCCGGACTGATCGGGTCGCACCTGTGCGAGGCCCTCGCACAGGCGGGCTGGGAAGTGCGCGCGATCGACCGGCCCGGCTCCGATCTCGCACCCGCCGGCCATGCCGGCGCGCAGATCGCCACGGCCGAGTTGGTAGGCCCCGAAGGCGCCCTTGCGCTGGCAGAACTGGCAAAGGGCGCGGCGGTGGTGGCCCACGCCGCCTTTCCGGGTGCATCGCGCCGCCAGGAAGCCCTGGTTTCGCTCCGCGTGGCCATGGCCGCCGCCGTCCAGGCGCGGGCGCCCTTCCTCTTGCTCTCCAGCACCACGGTCTACGGACGGCCGCGCAACCTGCCCTGCGAGGAAGGGGAGGTGAAGCTGCCCGTCGATGCCCACGGCGCCACCCGCTGGGCAATGGAGCGGGAAGCCTTCCTCTGGCGCCGCACCCGCGGCCTTCAGCTGGTCGTCTTGCGTCCCGCGCTCACCTACGGGCCCCGGCAGCGGCGTGGGCTCGCCGTCATGCTCGCCATCGCGGCGCTGGCCGCGCGCGCCGACCGCGCGCTCTGGGTGCCGCGCCGGGGGCCAGTCGTCCACACCGTTCATGCGCAGGACGTGGCCGCGGCGGCGGTGCTGCTCGCGGAGGAAGCCGCCGCGCTGGACGGACGGGCCTTCAACGTGGCCGACGACGCCCCGCTCCCGCTCGAGGAACTGGCGCGCGCGGTGCTCCAGGCCGCCGGCACGCGCGAAGCCGGTCGCTTCCCATATGCGCCCGGTCCGGCCCGGCTGGGCCTCTGGTTCGCAAGGCACCTCCCCGACTGGATGCTCTGGCGGCCGCTCAACCGGCGCATCGCGCAGGGCTGGCGAATGGCGTTCGACGGCCAGCCGCCCGGGCCTGCGCCGAAATTGGAGCCGGACCTTCTCGAGCAGCTCTCCGCAGACCGCTGGTACGACACGCAGCGCCTGCGGGAACTGGGCTTCGTGCCGCGGTTCCCCAGCGCGGTGGAGGGCCTGCAGCAGCTCGCCCTGGAGAGTCGCTCGCGAGGCCTGCTTCCGGCCAACGCCCTCCTCGCGCCTTGAGCGCCGGCCGTCCTGCCGGCAGAGCAGCAGGACGTTTTCTGCTACATTGAAGGCGATGACTCCGGGCGAGCTGGAGCAGAAGGCGGAGAGGGCGGTGCGCCGCGGCGAGCTGCTGGCCGCCCTCGAACACTTCGAAGCCTACCTCGCCCAGCGCCCGGACGACGAGCGCGTGCGGGCGCGGATGGACTCGGTGCGCGCGCTTCTTCAGCCCAGCGAGCTGGTCAGCCGCCGCCGCTCCGAGCCCGAGGAGGCGGAAGCGCCGCCGAGGCTGAGCGACGCCGAACAAGGAGAGCTGCACGCCGGCTCGGGGCGCTTCGGCGACGCCGTCGAGGCCTATGAACGCGCCGTGAAGGGAAATCCCAACAACGAGCTCCTCCGCGAGCGGCTCGAGGAGCTGCGCTCGATGGCACACCCCGCCGGCAAAGCCGATCTGGCTGCCGCCGAGAAGCTGGAGGCGCCGGTGCCGGCTCCCGCCAAGGGCCCCGCGCCGCTGCGATCGGCCAAGGCCCACGCCGCGTCGTTCGCTCCGCTGCACGCCAAAGAGAGCAAGCCCCTCCCGCGCGACCGCAAGGCCCTGCTCGAGGAGCTGCTGCAGCGGGTGCGCGCGGGGCGGCGCACGGCCTGACTCCGATGTCCTGAATCTACCCAATGGCGGAAGTCCTGTTTTCGCAGTAGAAACGCGACACGCGCGTCAGGGCGTCGGAGGCTCCGGGCTTTGCCCGGAGCCGGGCGGAGGGCGTAGCCCGTAGCATGGGAGGAGGTTCTTTCTTTGGAGCTGGGCCGGTACCGGCTGGAAGAACAGGTCGGTCAGGGCGGCATGGCGGTGGTGTGGCGCGGCTGGGACACCCAGCTGCGCCGCATCGTGGCCGTGAAGGTCCTGCACGCGCACCTGCACGCGCGCGAGGAGATCCGCCGCCGCTTCGATCGCGAGGCGCACGCGGTGGCGCGGCTGCACCATCCCCACATCCTCGACGTCTACGACTTCAGCGGCCCTTCGGCGCAGCCCAGCTACCTGGTCACCGAGTTCATCCGCGGGCACACGCTGCGCGCCTTCGCCGAGCAGCATCCCTTCGATCCGCCGGAGCTCGCCGCCGCGTGCCTGTTGCCCATCGCCGAGGCGCTGCAGCACGCGCACGCCGCCGGCGTGGTGCACCGCGACCTGAAGCCGGAAAACATCATGGTCCGCGAGGACGGCGTGGTGAAGCTGACCGACTTCGGCATCGCCGCCCTGCTCGACCCGGACGAGAAGTTCACCGCCACCGGCAGCATCCTCGGCTCCCCTGCGCACCTCGCGCCCGAGACCATCGAAGGCAAGCCAGCCGACCCGCGGGCCGATCTCTTCTCCTTCGGCACCATCCTCTACTGGCTTTCGTGCGGAAAGCTGCCCTACCAGGCCTCCTCGCCGGCGGCGCTGCTCCGCGCCATCCTCGACGGCAGGCGCGAGGATCCGCGCTCGCTGCGGCACTCGGTCAGCGACGCGCAGGCCAAGCTGATCGCCCGCTGCCTGGAGAACGATCCGGCGAAGCGCTACCAGAGCGCCGCGGAGGTGAAGCACGAGCTGCTCCAGCTCCTGCACGACGCGGGCATCGACGATCCGGTGCGCGAGCTGGCCGAGTTCGTCCTGGCGCCGGAGGCGCAGGCGGCCAGCGTCCGCGAGCGGCTGGTCTTGCGCAGCCTGCGGGCCGGAGAGGAGCAGCTGGCCCTGGGCAAGACCAGCGCCGCGCTGGCGGCGTTCGGACGCGCGCTGGCGCTGGATCCGGCGAACGTGCAGGCGAAGGGCCGCGTCGACCGCATCCGACGCCGCGAGCGCCTTCGCCGGCTTGCCCGCCGGTCGCTGCTCGCGGTTGCAGGAGCGGTTGCGCTGCTGCTGGCGGCCTGGGAAGTCCGCGCGATGGTGGACGCGCGGACGCGGGCCACCGCGCGGGCGCAGGCGGAGCTGGCGGCGCGGGAACGCGAGCAGACGGCGCACCCGCAGCCACCTGCCGTCGTTCCCGAACCTCCCAAGCCGGCCCAGCCGCTACCGACGGGCGCGCCCCCGGAAAAGGCGGTGAGCCAGAAGCCGCCGCGCAGGAGAACGGATCGGGAGCCAGGCCGCCGGGAGACCGACCGGCGCGTGGCAGCGGGGGAGTCGCACGCGCTGGCGGTCAAGCTGCACGCGCGCTTCGCCGCCCAGGTTTCCGTCGACGGCAGGGACATTGGAAACAGCAACATGTTCTCGCTCCCGCTCACGCCGGGCGCGCACAGCGTGCTCGTGCACCACCCCTGCTGCGCCGATGCGACGCAGGAGCTGGTGGTCAACCCCAACCGTGCCGACCAGCTCTACCAGCTCCAGTACGGGCCGCCGCTGCCCGCGCGGTTCCGCGTCGTCAACGCTCCGGAGGGCGCGCGCGTGCTGGTGGAAGGCGTCCTCGTGGGCACGTCCTCCGATACCCGCCCCTACGCGATGAAGGCGCTCGATCAGAAGGCAACCGTCACCATCGGTGATCGCACGTTGGTCACCACGCTCAAGGCCGGCATGCTCAACACCCTCGACTACGCCCAGGCGGTGCCGTGATCGTCCTCCTGCTCGGCGTCCTCCTCGTCGCGCAGCCGGCGCCCGTCCAGGAGCCCGAGTCGCAGGCGGCGGCGGACGCGATGAACCAGGCGCGCCGCACCTTCGAGTACGGCGACTACGCGCAGGCCTCGAAGATGCTGGCGGCGCTCCTCGAGGCCGGGCGGTTCGAGTCGCTGCAGTCCCGCGCCGAGGCATACCGGCTGCTCGGGCTGTCGCTCTTCTACCAGGGCCGCAAGGGCGACTCGTACAGCGCTTTCCTCGAGTATCTCTACCTCGATCCGGACGCAGAGTTGGACCCCTTCTACGTGCCGCCCAACGCGGTGCAGTTCTTCGACGAGGTGAAGAAGGAAGCCGAGCCGCGCCTTGCGCCCATCCGCGCCCAGAAGCGCGCCGAGCAGGAGGCGCAGAAAAAAGCCGCTGCGGAGGAGGCGGAGAAGCGCCGTCGACGCGAGTTGGAGGAGGAGCGCAAGCGTCTGGCGGTGCTCTCGCCGCGGATCGAGCGGCGGGTGGTGGAGCACGAATTCTGGGTGACGATGATGCCCTTCGGCATCGGGCAGCTGCAGAACGGCGACCGCACGCTGGGCATCACGCTGGCCACCGGCCAGCTCATCTCCGGCGCAGCGAGCGCCGGCAGCGCCCTGCTCATCGAGGGACTGCGCGACAACGACACCGGCAAGTTCAACCCCAATGGGAGCGGCAACGCCTACCAGAACGCGCAGCGGCTCGACGTGATCAAATGGGTGGGCGCCGCCGTATTCTTCGCGCTGTGGGCCGGCGGCGCCGTGCACGCCGCCATCAACTACAAGCCTGAGGAAGTGCTGCCTGACCGCCTCCTCCAGCCCGGGCAGGTACCCTGATGGCGGCTCTCCTCGTGACGCAGGGCGCGGATGAGGCGCCTTCGGCGGTGGCGCTGGTGAAGGCCCTCACCACCATCGCCGCCGCGCCGGACAGCGACGTGCGGGTGGCCGATCTGCGCGGCGTGGTGGCCATCCAGTTCGACGGCCAGTCCTTCACCGCGACGGCATTGGAGGGGGCGCAACTGGTCGTCAACGGCAAGAAGCGCGGGCAGCACACATTGGCCGACGGCGACACACTGCAACTCGGATCGACCCATCTGGTGTTCCAGGCGGCGGACCGCATCCCCACTCCCCTCGAGGTGCGGAGCGTGGCAGGGCGCAATCCCGCCTCGCTCGCCACCTCCAAGCTGGCGGAGTTCGCGCGGCAGCTGGCGCGCGAGCCCGGGATGGACGCCGCCCTCACCGCCCTGCTCGATGCCATCATCGAGGTGGTCCAGGCCGACAAGGGGTTCGTGCTGGCGCTGAACGAGGGCGCGCCGCAGATCCTCAAGGCGCGCAACTTCCAGCGCGAGAACGTGGCCGACGCGGTGGAACGGCTCTCCGACACCATCGTCAAGCGGGTGCTGGAGACGCGCGAGCCTCTGCTGATCGAGGACGCGCTGCACGATGCGCAGTTCAACGTCAGCGAGAGCGTGGTGAATCTCAAGCTGGCCTCGGTGCTCTGCCTGCCGCTGGTGATGCGCGGAGAGACGATCGGCGCCATCTACCTGGGCAACGACAAGCTGACGCACCTGTTCGGGAAGCCGGAGCTGGAGGTGGCGACCAGCTTCTGCAGCACCGCCGTCCTGCTGGTCGAGCTGGGCAGGCAGCTCGACGAGCTCCGCGCGGACCGGAAGGCGCTGCTCGAGCGCATCGAGGAGCAGGCCTACGGCGACATCATCGGATCCTGCGACGCGATGCGGAGCATCTTCCGCAAGATCGACAAGGTGGCGGGCACCGACATCAGCGTGCTGGTGACCGGAGAGACCGGCACCGGCAAGGAGCTGATCGCCCGCGAGATCCACCGGCGCAGCCCGCGCAAGAACGGGCCCTTCGTCGCCATCAACTGCGGCGCCATCCCCGAGAACCTGCTCGAGAGCGAGCTGTTCGGCCACGCCAAGGGCGCCTTCACCGGCGCGGTGTCGGCGCGGCCCGGCCGCTTCCAGGCGGCCAGCGGCGGCACGCTCTTCCTCGACGAGATCGGCGAGATGCCGCTGCAGCTGCAAGTGAAGCTGCTGCGCGCCCTCCAGGATCGCGCCGTGACCCGGGTGGGAGAGAACAAGCCGGAGGCGGTGGACATCCGGATCGTGGCCGCCACCAACAAGGACCTGGACGAGGAGCTGAAGGCTGGTCGCTTCCGCGANGANCTCTTCTACCGCATCAACGTCGTCCACCTGCACCTGCCGCCGCTGCGCGAGCGCGGCGAGGACGCGGCCATGCTGGCGAAATGGTTCCTGGGCCGCGCCATCCGCGAGCTCTCCAGCAAGGTGAAGGGCTTTTCGCCGCAGTCGCTGGTGGCCATCAAGCGCTTCCGCTGGCCAGGGAACATCCGCCAGTTGGAGAACCGCATCAAGAAGGCAGTGGTGCTGGCCGACAGGCCGCTGATCAGCCCAGACGACATGGAGCTGCGCCCCGAGCAGCTGGAACCCATCCTGCCGCTGACCCTGGCCCGGGACGAGTGGCAGAAGCGCTACATCAACGAAGTGCTGGAGAGGAACGCCGGCAACCGCACCAAGACGGCCAAGGACCTGGGCGTGGACCCGCGCACCATCTTCCGCCACCTGGAGCGCATGGAGGCGGAGCGCCGCGGCGAGACCCTGCCGCCCGACGACGTGCCCGGGGACGAGGTCTGACAAGGATGTCGCGTCAGAGGGTCGGAGAATTCACCACATCAACCCTCAAGCGGTTGGATTCGCGATCGTTTCTTCCTGGCGCACGGCTTGCGATCAGGGTCTCTGGACTGGTGTGCGCGTTCATCGTCCCGGGGTGCCTGGTGCCGCAGGACATCGAACCGATTGTCATCGAGCCGCATGCGAGTCCCGTCTTCGAGGTGGATTCGTTCCAGCCTTATCTGACCGTGCCAACCCTCCAGCTCTATCGGGGAGGGGCAGCGGACGCGGCACATACGCCCCTGCCCTGCCACTGCCAGCTGCAGATCCCGCCGCTTCCCGTCTTCGACGCCGACCCGACCGTGGATCTGCAGACGCGCTGGTTCATCGACTACGACGCGAGCCTGCCCAACACCACCGGGGTGCGCAGCACGTCTACCATCAAGGGCACGTTCAACGATTCCACCGCCACGACGCGCGTCTTCCCGGGCTTCGTCTTCGACCCCGATGCGCGGCAGATCACCACCAGCGGCTCGCACGTGCTCGACGTGGTGGTAGGCGAACCCGACGGCTTCGATCCGAACGAACAGGCGGCGCAGCCCGGTCGTACCATGCTGCCGAACTTCAAATCGGCGGTCTATCGCTTCTTCATCGACGTACAAGTGGAACAGGATCCGGCGCGGCCGACCTGCTCCAACACCCTTCCCTCCGTCCGGGTGTGTCCGCCATGAAGCGCGAGTTGCTCATCGCGCTGGCCGCCGCGGGCTGCTCGCTCCGCGATCCGCACGTGACCTCGTCGTCGTGCACCAGCAGCCGCCAGTGCGCCCGGTCCGACGTGTGCTTTTTGGGAGAGTGCCGGCCGCCCGCCTCCGGGCTCTCGGTGATCGACGCGGAGGTACGGCCGCCGGGCACCTCCACCCTGGGCGTCAAGCAGGTGGCGGTCGACATGCACCAGAGCGCCCTCAACAACTTCGCGCTGGACCCGCTGGTGACCTTCAGCGGGACGGTGGCCCAGCAGCAGGACGTCGGCGCTCCGCAAACGACCCCCGGGGCGCTGGTCACGCTCACCAGCCACGCACCGCTGATCCCCGATCACGTCGAGCAGGTGGCGGTCTCCACCGACCCCAGCGGCATCTGGAAGGCGACCCTGTCGCAAGGCGCCTGGGACATCCTGGTCCGGCCGCCGGGGCCGCTGCCTCCGCTCCGGCCCGGCGTCCTCGATACAGCGACCGCGACCTCGCCATTCGACATCTCCCTGCCGAGGCCCGGCGCGCTGCTGGCGTTCCAGGGCGGCCTGACGACCACGCCGGGCAGCGTGCCGCTCCCGGGCGCCAGCGTGATCGCGGTGGATCCCTCGGGAGCGCCGATCTCCGCGCCGGCGATCTCGCAGGCCGACGGCGGCTATGCGCTCTCGCTCCCACCGGGGACCGGGCAGCTGATCCTGCAGATCGGCCCACCGGCGCCGGCTGCGGCCGATGCGGGAGCCTCGCCCGCGCCGACCCCGCCCGACCCGCTGCCCACCTACGACCCGGTGGTGGCTGCCGCGATCCTTTCGCTGCCGCTGCCGCCCACCTCCGTGGTCCACGGAACCGTGTTCGACTCCGCCGGTACTCCGGTGGCCTCGGCGGTGGTCTATGCCAGGAGCACGACTCCGGGGTGGACGTTGTCCCGCTCCGCCATTACCGCGGCCGACGGCACCTATGCGCTGACCCTGCGCGAGGGGTCGTACCTGCTCGAGGCTGCGCCGCCCGCCGACGCCACCGCGCCGGCGCTCTCGGCCGAATTGACCGTCGTCGTTCCCGCCGCCGGACCGGTGGACGTCCAGTGCCCTGCCAAGCTGAAACGCGCCGGGCAAGTGGTGTTGCCGGACGGCAGGCCCGCCGGCGCGAACGTCCAGATCACCGCGACGCGGCTGGCGGATCGCCTGGTGACCAACCGCAGCGTCTTCGTCACCACCGAGCTCAACGGCTTCTACAAGATCGAGGCTGATGCCGGCGTTTGGCGGTTCGAAGTGACGCCTCCCGCAGATTCCGGGTTGCCGCGCAAGATCGTGCAGATCGTCCTCGACCCCGCCGATCCCCCCGAGAGCGCGCTGCCCAACATCCAGATCGCGCCGCCGCTCCAGGCGGTAGGCACGGTTTGCGCGGGACCCTGCCAGGCCGGTGCCCTCGGCGTTTCCGGCGCGACGGTGAGCTTCTACGCGCGCGATGCCACCGGCGATGGCTCCATCTTCCTGGGCAGCGCGCTCACCGACACGAGCGGCCGCTACAAGGTGGCGCTGCCCGACGTGGCCAACCCTTCTGCAGGCCCTTGAACGGCCGGCCGTCCCAAGCTAGACCCTGCGCGTGCCGCGCGACCCCGCTCTGAGGAACTACCGCGTCGCGCTGTATTGCGCCTATGCCGCTTTCTGCGGCGTTCTCTTCTTCCAGCTGATCCGCAGCGTGGTGGGCGACGTCTACGGCCGGCGGCTGCCAAACGCGCCGCAGCAGAGCGCCACGGCGTGCCTGGAGGAGGTGGAGCGGCTCTACGCGCAGATCTCGGCCCGCGCGGTGCAGCCCGCCCCCGGCGGCCTGGAGGGGGACGCGCTCTCGCGCGAGTGGGATACCTGGTCGCGGCGGTGGGAGGACGAGCTGGCGCGGGTCAACGGGATGTGCCAGCTGGGGGATGGAGCCGCAGGCCGCGCGCTCTCCGAGGCATTGGATGGCATCGAGGAACTGCGCCGGAGGCTATCCCGATCCGGCGAAGAGGCCGCCGAGGATGCGCGCCGCGTGAAAGACGCGCTGGCGCAGGCGCGCAAGGAACTCCAGCAAAGATGAACCAGGCGCGCGGCTACTGCGGCTTGGGCGCAGAAGCCGTCGCGGGCGGCGTTCCGACCGCTGCCGAGGCTGCCGCGAGCCGGCGCAAGCGCGTCCGGATCATCGGCGCGAAATCGCTGCCAGGGTAGAGGTTCTCGGCGCGCTCGTAGACGTCGCGGGCGCGGGCGTGATTTCCCACCTCTTCGTAGGCCTGACCGAGGAGAAGTCCGGCGTACTGGGCGGTCTTGGTGCCGCCGGTGCCCTTGATGAAGTTCTCCAGCGGCTGGATGGCGCCCTGGAACTCGCGGGTCTGCACGCGCGCGCTTCCCAGGTGGAACCAGATCATGTTGTCGGCGACCTTGGGCTCCAGCTCGACGTACCGGCCCAGCTCCTGGCTGGTGGCCTTCCAATCTTGATGGCGGAAGGCGGCCTCGCCGGCGGTGCGGGCCGCGTCGGCGATCTTCTGCTTCATACCGGCGGCGCGATCGTCGATGGACTTGGACTCGAGCGCGGAGATCTGGCCGCGGTCGAGGTGCATGGCCTGCGTCATGGCCTGGTTGAGGGCCGGGCCCTCCTTCTCGCTGGCCAGCAGATCGTAGACGCGCAGCGCCTTCTCCGAGGCCTCGCGGCGCACCTGGTCGGCGGCCTTGATCTTCTCGGCGTCCTTCTGCAGGGCGATGGCCCGGGACTCGTTGGCCTGGGCGTCGTCGCGGGCGGTGCGGACCTCGGCGCGGGCATAGGCGATGGCGCCGCCCACGGCGATGACCGCGAAGAGGATGTAGGCGGTGACGCTGGTGTACTTGTGCCGGCGCTCCTGGTCCTCGGCGCGCCGGCCCATGTTCTTGACCTCCGCGTGGAGGTTCTTGAGCAGGTTGTCCGTCTTGATGACGAGGTTTCGCGCCTCGATCACTTCCTTGCGCAGGGCCGCGAGCTCGCCATCCGATGCCGAGTCGATGGCAGGGGGATTGGAGATGCGGGGCGTAGCAGTCTCTTCGCTCATCGTCATCATGCTCCAGGGAACGTCTGGAATGGGAAAGAGCATCCCACGAGGTGATTTTTCGTGCACGTTTTTCGGTCGCCTGCGGCCCGGCGCCGCCCGGCGCCGGTTACCGACAGATGGGCCAGGCGGCCGGTTGCTCAGGGCCCCTTGGGCTTGCCCTTGTCGTCGGGCTCGAGGAAATGGAACATGATGCCGAGCGAGAGCATGTTTCCGCCCAGGTTGAGCACCTGCTTGCTCTCCGGATCGACCTGCGCGCTGGCCAGCAGGTAGCGATCCTCGAAGACCAGCGCCATGGGGCCTCCCAGCTGCACGCGGACGCCCAGCGCCACGTACCCTGCCGTCGAGTTGGCCTCGTTGTCCACGCCATGGCGCGAGCCCGTGTTGAGCATGTACCCGATACCGCCTCCGCCGTAGAGGGTGAAGATGCGACCCTTCCAGAGGGCGGTATCGAGCGCGATCAGGATGGGGACGCTCCTGATCAGGAGATCGCCGCCGGCGATGCGGTACTTGTCGTACAGGTAGCCCACCTCGATCTTGAAGTGCAGCTCCTCGTCGTACTGGTACCCGAAGGCGGCGATGCCGCCGGGCTGAGCGGTGGAGTGCGTCGCGCCCTGCTCGACCAGGTAGCCGGTGTTGCTGGGGATCACCGTGTGGACGTTGCCGAGGATGGAGATGGTGCCCTCGCCCGCTTCGGGGACCGCGCCCAGGGCAGGCGCAGCTGCGAGAACCAGGGCCAGGGCGACGCGCATTGCGGTAAGATACCCGTTCTTCGTGGCGTCTCTATTTCTTTCCTGACCCGTGATGGCGCGCGCACCCGAGACCGGCTTCTACTTCGAGCCCATCTCCGAGCGGCTGGCCCTCGTGCTGGAGGGGGCGCCGTTTCCCTCCGACGACGCGTGGGCGCATGTGGGCGATCCGGTGGAGATGTCGCCGGAGGCGGCGCGGCTCTCGGTGGCGACGCGCTGGCCAGGCGTCGATCCGGAGACGCTGGAGATCGAATTCGACACCGACTTCGAGCGGATGGCGGCGGAGATGGAGCGGGTGGCGCAGGAGGAAGGACGGGCCCCTGCCCCGGGCGAAGAGGAGATCGACGTGCGGTTCTTGCTGCAGCAGGCGGAGTCGTTGCGGGCGATGGCCGCCGAGCTGCAGCTGCCCGGGGCGCGCGAGCTGGAGGCGGAGCTGGAGCGGCCGGCGGACACGGTGGGCGAGGACATCGCCCGCGCCCACCTCACTTCGGGGCGGAAGGACTCGTGAGCCGCTCGAAGTCGGCCGACCCGCGCAGCGACTTGAGGTCGTCGTCGGCGCGGGCGTGGGCGGCGAGCTCCCCGTCCAGACGGACCGCGGCCTTGAGGTGATCGAAGGCCCCGCGATTGTCGCCCAGCCGCGCCAGGGCGCAGGCGAAGTTGTACTGGCCCTCGGCCAGATCGGGCGCGCGCACCACCAGCTCCGCCAGGGTGTCGGCTGCTTCCTTGACGTGGTTCTCCGCCAGCTGCATCACGCCCATGGCGCGCAGCGCCAGCTGCCGCTGTTCGGAGGTGAGGTCGTGTTCGCCGCGCAGCGCGTACTTGCCGTGGGGAAGCGCGCGCGCGTACGCCGGGGCGCCGAGCTCGAATCCCGCCATCAGCGCGCCGAAGTTCGCCTTGGCGTTCTCCGGCTCGCGCTGGGTGAGCGACTCGAAGCGGTCGAGGGCGCTGACCGGGTCTCGCCGCTCGAGGAAGCCGTAGCCCGCGAGCAGATCGATCTCGCGCTGGCGCTCAGCCGGAAGCGGCAGCGCCTGGAAGCTGGCGGAGGCGCTCTCGAAGGTCCTGTCGGCGAAGGCGTCGTCCTTGGGGCCGACCACGTGCAGCACCAGGCAATCGGCGCCGCGGGCGAAGAAGGCCCAGCGGTTGCGCACGGGCGCGGCGGCCGGCCCGCTGGTGAAGCTCCAGGAGGGTGTCGGCGAGTCGGTGCTCGCTTCGTCGCGGGGACCTTCGGCGGAGGCGGTGGCGGGGGCTTCCTTCCGGGGAGAGAGGCGCGAGCGGGCGTGCTCGCGACACTGCTGGGCCGAGGTGGCCTTGCCCATGGGGAAGGAGCTGACCTCGGCCTCCACGCCCGAGGCGACGCGGGCGGTGCCTTCGCGGCTCACTTGCCAGGCATCGGAGCCCACCGGCAGCGAGTACCGCACGCCGTGGATGGCGTCCTCCACCTCCATGCCAGAGCCCTTGGGGGCGCCGCTCCCGCCTCCGGAGCCGTGGGCGCATCCGGCGAGGGCGATGACCAGGAGAGCGCAGAGCCTCACTGGAGCCGCTCCGCGCGGCCATCGATCAGCTTGCCCCCGACGGAATGGTAGTAGAGGCGGATCTCCCGCGCGGTTCGCGCGGCGGGGTCGTAGGCCAGACAGGTGTCGTAGGGACGCGAGTAGACGTGGACCGACACGGCGCGCTCGTCGAAGGGGTTGGAGACGCGGTGGATGGCGTCGTCGCCCTGCTGGAGATCCAGCACTCCCTCCGGCGCGCGCTGCACGCCTCCGTTGGGCACCAGCCGGATGTCGTCGCCCGGGCCGGGACCGTCGAGGCTGGTGAAGTTCTCCAGCCGCAGCGCCCCGCTCTGGATGGAGAGCCAGCAGAGCTGGCCGGAGTGGTTGTGGATGGGGCTCGCCGTGTGCGGTTCCCAGCAGAGGGCGAGGATCTCGAAGACGTCGTCCCGGTAGATGAGGTTGCGGGTATAGCGGCGCGCGGCGAAGTGGAGGTACGGGCTCAGCGTGCGCGGATCGAGGAGCATGCCACCCAGGCGGGCGCAGATCTCCCCGGGCTGGAAGCGGGCCGGCGGCACCCCGCGCAGCGTCTCGACGATCCCCTCGACGGCCACCTGCATGCGAGCCTCCTGGCGGCAATATAACCGCTCCGCCGCGATCCTAGAGGGCTTCCGGCGGGGCGGCATGGGAATGTGTGCTGTAGTCGCGGCCGAACCGGCGCTCGATCTCGGCCTCGCCGAATTCAGCCACCACCGGCCTGCCGTGCGCGCAGCGGGCGCCGTAGTCGGTGGCGTCGAGCTGATCCAGGAGCGCCTGCGCTTCCGGAGCGCTGAGGGCGTCATGTGCGCGTACGCTGCCGTGGCAGGCCGCCCGCGCCAGCAGCGCGTCGCGCAGGCGCTCCAGCGACTCGCCGCGGCCGTGCTGGGCCAGCTCCTCGGAGAGATCGGCCAGCAGCGCCGCCAGCGGCTGCTCGGCGAGGCGAGAGAGGGGCGGCGGCAGCGCCTTGACCGCGATGCTGCCTTCGCCGAACGGCTCGACGGCCACGCCCAGGGAGGCGAGCAGCTCGGAGGCCTCCGCCACGCGAGCAGCGGCGGCAGGCGCCAGCGCGACGAGTTGCGGCACCAGCAGCGGCTGGACGGCCGCACCTTCGCGCGCGCGGAGCCGCTGGTAGTTGACCCGCTCGTGCGCCGCGTGCTGGTCGATCAGCACCAGGCCCGCGGCGCCCTCGCAGACGAGATAGGTCCGGTGCAGCTGGCCCAGGTACCGCAGGCCCTTGAAGTACTCGGGCCGTGCGAGCAGCTCCGGCTCGGGCGGCGGCTGCGCCCTGGGCACGGCGCCGTGCGCCGGCGGCATCCACCATGTTGCCGGCAGGGTCCTCGAGCCGTAGCGGGTGATGGCGTCCGCCACGCGCTGGGCGCTCTCCGGCAAGGGCCAGGGACGCGCAGCGTCGGGAGGCGCGACGCCGGAACGGTGGGCAGGCATCCAGTCGCCGCGCGCGAGGATGCGCGTCAGGCCGGAGTGGATGGCCTCCCAGGCCGCCTTCGCGTCGGCCAGGCGCACCTCGGCCTTGGCGGGATGGACGTTCACGTCCACCTCGGCGGGCGGGATGTCCAGGAACACCAGCGCGCCCGGGTAGCGGCCGTGAGGCATCAGCTCGCCAAAAGCGCGCAGCACCGCGTGCGTCAGCGAGCGATCGCGGATGGCGCGGCCGTTGACGAAGAGCCAGACGTTGCGGGCGCTGCCGTACTCGACCGCGGGAGAGACGGCGAGCCCGCGGGCACGGATGCCGCGCTGCTCGCCCTCGAACGGAACCAGGTTGCCGCGCACTTCCCTGCCCAGCGCCACCTCGGCGCGCGCGGGGAGCATCTCTTCCCCGGCCTGGAGCTGCGCGAGGATGCGCTCGCCGTCGCGCACGGTGAAGGTCACCTCGCCGCGGGGGATTGCGAGCCTGAGCACAGCATCCAGGCACTGGGCCTGCTCCGCCTGCGCCCGCTTGAGGAACTTGCGGCGGGCGGGGACGTTCCAGAAGAGGTCGCGGACCTCCACGGTGGTTCCCGCGGGTGCGCCGGCGCTGCAGATGCTCGGGGCGGAGCCGCCCTCCACCTCGACGCGCGTTCCCTGCAGCGCGCCGGGCTCGCAGGTGAGCAGCGCGAAGCGACTCACCGCCGCCATGCTGGGGAGCGCTTCGCCGCGGAACCCGTAGCTGCGGATGGCGAAGAGGTCGTCCTTGCTGCGCAGCTTGCTGGTGGCGTGCCGCTGCAGACTGAGCTGCGCGTCCTCCCGCGACATGCCCGAGCCATCGTCGCGCACCCGCACCAGGCGGCGGCCGCCGTCGGCCAGGTCGACGTCGATGCGGGTCGCGCCCGCGTCGAGCGCGTTCTCCACCAGCTCCTTGACGACGGCGGCGGGCCGCTCGATCACCTCGCCCGCTGCGATCTGGTTGGCGAGCGTCTCGTCGAGCAGGTGGATGCGCGGCACCGGCCGAGACTCCCTGCAACGCGCCGGGCGGTCAAGCGCTCAGTACTTGAGCGAAAGGACCGCTTCCACGCCGGGGACCATGGGCTGCAGCTGGATGGGGCCGAGGAGGCGCAGGTGGGAGACGAGCTCCACCGCCCTGGCCGCCACGGCCGGCCTTGCGGGGGCGAGCTTCTCGAGCGCCGGTTCGCGCAGGGTCACCTCGAGGGGCGCGGGCGCCCTCGGCGCTGGCGCGAGGACCGCAAGCAGTGCCATCAGCATCCTCGAAGAACAAACCACTCGACCGGGTTCGTCCCGGCCTGGAAAAGGCGACGCCCCGCGGCTGGGAGCTTGGAGCTCACAGCGGCGGGGCGTCTTTGAGGCAGCGCGCGCTCGATGCGCGCGACAAGAAATTCCGGCAGCGAC
>C688J18823_10000752_pt1 | contig 19223 bp, 19 predicted proteins | sample HopSoiMetagenom1_FD_18823 | JGI IMG/M metagenome (IMG submission 18823) | reverse complement strand
GCGCGACATGGTGATGCTCACCAAACCGCGCATCATCTCGCTGCTGCTGGTGACGACGGTCGCGCCGATGTTCGTGGCGGGCAATCCCACCTGGCTCCTTGTCGTAGTGGTCTTGATTGGCGGATACCTGATGGCAGGCGGTGCAAACGCGGTCAACATGTATCTCGACAGCGACATCGACACCCAGATGTCACGCACACGCCTGCGGCCGATCCCAAGCGGACGAATGGGCCCGAGGTCGGTGCTGGCGTTTGGCATAGCACTGGCGACTGCGGCGACGTTCCTTCTCGCGCGATTCACAAACGTGCTCACCGCGTTACTCGCACTCGGCGGATTCTATTTTTACGTCTTCGTCTACACACGATGGCTCAAGAGAACCACGCCGCAGAACATCGTTATCGGCGGCGCAGCCGGAGCATTTCCACCGCTCGTCGGGTGGGCGGCGATGACGGGAAGTTTGGATCTCACAGCGCTGTACCTGTTTCTCATCATCTTCTATTGGACGCCGCCACACTTCTGGGCGCTCGCGCTGCTCAAGCAGCGTGACTACGGCCGCGCGGGAATTCCGATGGCGCCCCTGGTTTGGGGAGAACGCCAGACGATGATGCAGATGCTCTGGTACAACGTCATCCTCATCGCGTTCACGCTGCTTCCCGTCGCCTTCGGGGCCTTCGGCATCATCTACTTCATCTCCGCGCTCGTACTCGGCTTGATTCTGTTGGCCGGGGTGATTCGCGTGCTGACCGCAAAGGATTGGACCAAGCCGGCTTGGCAGGTCTACAAGTTCTCGCTTCTTTACCTCGCGCTCCTGTTTCTGGCGATGGTGATCGACCGCAAGGTGCTCGCGTGACGTCGCCGCCACCATTCGCTGTGTCCGCGCAGCGTCCGACGCCTCGGGCGCAGCAACCGGTTTCCTCGCCGCGACCGCTCGGGAGATTGTTGCCGAGGATTCGGCCGTATCTGTGGCGACTGGCGATCGCGTTCGTGTGTCTGGTGGCGAGCGCCACCATTGCGCTGGCATTTCCGCAAATCGTCCGGCACCTGCTCGACGCCGCGTTCATTTCCGCCAACGCCTCGCTCCTGAATAGGATTGCCCTGAGCCTGCTGACGCTGTTCGCGATTCAGGCGGTGCTCAATTTCGTCCAGGTCTATTTCCTCACGTCGACATCCGAGCTGGTGATCGCCGGCCTGCGAGAAGATCTGTTCGCGCACCTGGTCCGCCTGTCGCCGGGATTTTTCACCGAGAGGCGGACCGGTGAGCTGACCAGCAGACTCTCGGCGGACACGACAGTCCTCCAGACGGTACTGAGCTACAACCTCTCTGAGTTCGCGCGGCAGACGCTTTTTCTGATTGGTGGAATCATTCTGCTGATCATCACCGACAGTCGTCTCACCGCTACGACGCTCGCCGTCGTGCCAGTCGTCGTCGGTGCGGCGATGGTGTTTGGGCGCGCACTGCGCAAAGCCAGCACCGGTGTGCAGGACAGGATAGCAGAGGCGACCGGCACCGCCGACGAAGCGTTCTCGCAGATCAGAACCGTCCAGAGCTACACGGCGGAAGCCGAGGAAGTGCGGAGGTACGGCTCGCACCTTCATCAGGTGATCGACGCGGCCCTTCGTCGCGCGCGCATCCGCGGAACGTTTTTCGGGATTCTCACGTTCTGCGGTTTTGGCGGGGTCGTTGCGGTTTTGTGGCAAGGTGGACGTCAGGTGCTGGCCGGAAATCTGACCGCGGGCGCCCTCGTCTCATTCCTGCTTTACGCGCTCTACGTTGCCGGCGCAGTCGGGTCGCTCGCGTCACTTTTTGGAGCGTATCAGGAAGCAGTCGGTGCCGCGCGCAGAGTCTTCGATTTGCTGGAGGCTGAATCCGCGGTGAATGATCCGGTGCGAGCGGTGAAGCTGCCGCGGCCTCTCCGGGGCGAAGTGACGATGGACAACGTCGGCTTTCGCTACAGCCCGGCGCTCCCCGAAGTGCTCCACGACGTTTCGCTGCGAATAAACGCCGGCGAAGTCGTTGCTCTTGTTGGGCCGAGTGGCGCGGGCAAGACGACAATCGCGTCGCTGCTGCCAAGGTTCTGGGACGTCACCTCCGGGCAGATCACTTTCGACGGGATCGACATCCGCGATCTTTCACTTGCGGAGCTGCGTGGCGCGATTGGAATCGTACCGCAGGAGCCGACGCTATTCAGCGGGACGATCAGAGAGAACATCGCCTACGCCGGGATAGGCCTCGACGGCTCGCAGCCAAGCGAGGAGGCGATTCAAGCGGCGGCGAGAGCGGCACACGCCGTCGAATTCATCGAGCGTCTACCCGATGGCTTTGATACCAGGGTTGGCGAGCGTGGCGTGAAGCTTTCCGGGGGACAGCGCCAGAGAATCGCGATCGCGCGCGTCTTCCTGAAGGATCCGGCGCTGGTGATTCTGGACGAGGCGACGTCGAGCCTCGATAGCGAGAGCGAGCGACTCGTGGAGCGGGCGATGGAGGATCTGCTGCGCGCAAGGTCGACGCTGATCATCGCCCATAGGCTGAGTACGGTGCTGCGCGCCGACCGCCTGGTAGTTATCGACCGCGGCCAGATCGTCGAGGAGGGACGGCACGAGGAGCTACTCGCGTCCGAGGGAGTTTACTCCAGACTATATCGCGGCCAGTTCAGGCCGGGCGACGCTCTGGTCGGTTAACGCTGTCGAGCGGCGGGAGGCGGAGCGGACGTTGCGCCGGCCGGTGTGCTCGAAGCAGCGGGCGATGTTGTTGAAGGCGTCGGCAAAATTGGAACGGCGGGTGTGCTCGAAGCCGGAGTGCGCGCCGAATCAGCCGGCTGATTCACCGCGGGGCCGGAAGGAGTGGCCGGCGCCGCTTTCCGGATTCTGAAGGCAACGCTTACCGACTGGCCCGCGGCAACCGTCACGCTGTCGTCGGCGAATCCGAGAGCAGGATGCCAGGCGCGTACATGGTATTTGCCAGCCGGAACAGCGTCGATGCTGAAAGTGCCATTCGCCGCGGTCTCCGCGAAGTACGGGTGGTCGAGAACCGCGAGCCACGCGTGCGCCCATGGATGCTGCTCGCTGACAACCTCGACTTCAGATGGCTGGGTAAAGCGGTCGACGGGCACGACCTCGCCGTCATCGTTGAATGGCGCTACACCGATCAGTTGCCCAGTTCCGACATTGAAGAATTTGTTGGTCTGAAGCGCGCGATCGTCGTTGGAGACGTTGAGCGTCCCGTTCGTCGTAATCGCCTGAACGAACGGATCGAAAACGCAGTTGTCGTTGGTTAGATCGTAGCGACGCTCGAGCGCGAATCCTTTTCCACTACGAATGTCAGTGATCCAGACGACCGCCCCGCCAACCCGGGTTCCGGAAAGCGCGACGTTCTTCTGAACGATTGAATTTCCACAGACGTTCTGGTCCACCGAAGGTCGGACGACCTCGGGCATGGGCGCAGTCCCCTCGAAATCCACAGAGCCGGTGAGTGTTCCCCCACCAGCTACCGCTGCGACTTTATAGGGCCCGGATGGCGCGGCGATTACCGACGGCCGCGGCGGAACGCCATCATCGTCCTGTGAGCCTTTGCGGGGATGTGCTGAAGCAGTGTCGTCCCGCGCGCACGACAGTGCAGCGAAGACAATTATCGATAAGCCGATTGACCGGCGGAGCATGATTTCCGAGGTGAAGTGAAAAATTCTCCTACCTAACGGGCAAGCGATGTGCCGCGCCCGCTCCATCGTAGACGCGCTTGCCTCCGATCCATGTGGAAAGTACCCGAGTGTTGAGGATCTCGGTGTCGGGCACACGCATGATGTCATGATCGAGCACGACGAAATCGGCATATTTGCCTGGCGTCAGAGATCCCAGCACTGATTCCTGGAATCCGGCNTATGCCGGCCATATGGTCATAGACTGAAGAGCTTCTTCGCGAGTCATCTTCTGTTCAGGGAACCAGCCACCTGCGGGCCAGTTCGTCGGATCCTGACGGGTCACGGCAGCGTGAAAGGTGAGAAGTGGATTCACTTCCTCAACGGGAAAATCGGTTCCGTTCGGCACGATGACGCCGGTGTTGAGGAGTGAGCGCCACGCATAAGCGCCGCGAATTCGCTCCGGCCCGACGCGCGCCTCGGCCCAGCGCATATCGCTCGTCTGATGCGTCGCCTGCATCGATGGAATCACGCCAAGCTGCGCGAAGCGCGGAATGTCGGAAGGACTCAGGACCTGAGCGTGCTCGATCCGAAACCGATGGTCGGCCTTCGGAAATCTTCTGAGCGCCGCGTCGAAGGCGTCGAGGACGATTCGGTTGCCGCGATCCCCGATCGCATGGACGTTCACCTGGAAGCCGCGCTGCAGCGCCAGCTCTGCCCACGACCTGATGTGCTCAGGCGTTGAAACGAGCAGCCCGGAATTAGTCGGCTCGTCGCTGTAGGGTGCGAGCAGCGCAGCGCCACGCGAGCCGAGCGCTCCGTCAGCGTAGAGTTTGATTGCGCGAATCCAGAGATGGCCATCATAGAGAGCGCTCTGCGGACCTTTCTGGATGTAAGGATTGCGCTGCGCGGCTGCCGAGCCCGGCTCACCCGGATCGCTGAGCATCACGTAGTTGCGGAGATTGTAGTTCCCCGCCCTCGCCAGCTCCTCGAAGACGCTAATGGTCTCCACGTCCTCGCCCGCATCATGGACCCCGGTGAGTCCCCATCGATTCGACTCGGCAATTGCTGCGAGGGTCTGCTGTCGCTTATCCGCGCGGGTGGCCGACGGTATCGCGCGAGTGACCAGGCTTTCAGCATTGTCGACGAAAACTCCCGCCGGCGCTCCAGTGGATGTGCGAATGACGCGTCCGCCTGCGGGATCCGCGGTCGCTGGCCCTACCCGCGCCAGCTGGATCGCTCTGGCATTGGCGAGCAATGCGTGGCCGTCGATGCGCGTCAGCACTACTGGATTGTTCGGAAACGCGCGTGACAGCGCGTCCTGGGTCGGGAATTCCTTATTCGCCCAACGATTCTGGTCCCAGCCTCTTCCGAGTATCCACTGGCCCGGTCGAACGGTTTTCGCGAAGGCCTGAACTCGCGAGATGACTTCCTCGTAGGAAGTCGATCCTGCCAGGTTCACCCGCTGAAGCGCCGCTCCCAGTCCCAGCAAATGCGCGTGAGCATCGGTGAATCCGGGGATGACGGTTGATCCGTGCAGATCGATCATCGTCGTCGCGGGACCGGCGAGCACGCGCGCCTCCGCATCAGAGCCCACAAAAACTATGCGACCACCGCGAACCGCCACGGCGGATACCACCGGACGCGCGTTGTCGACAGTGTAGATGTGGCCGTTGGTGAGAACGAGATCAGCCGTTGACTGCGCTCCCAGCACCGCCGGTGCGAGCGCTGCTACCGCGATGTACTTTGTGAGATGTTTCATGACGGCGGAGTTTGCGGCGCCGGTCGCGCACGCACAAGGCTTGCAATGCTGGCGCTTCTCTCTGCATGCGCGCATCTCCCGTCGCAACCTCGGGGCCAGCCAACCTACTGGGGATTTACCGGTCCGTGGGATCGACGCAGTGACGCATCGGTTGTCAACCACGCATCGAGTCTCGCGCAGACAATAACCGGCTGGATCGCGATGGACACTACGAGTTTCCGTCCGGTGCTGCTGTATCCGGATACTATCGGGAGCCTGTCCTCCGTCGCGTCACGGAAGACTGCGCTAATCACGACTTACCTCGGCGGCCGGTTCCATCCGGAGATCATTCGTGGGATCGGCAGCAGTCCAGAGGTTACCGCCGTCACCGCGGGCGCGATCGCCGCGGTCGTAGACTCGGGCCGATACAACAGCATAGTGATGGACTTCGAGGGAATGACGCCGCACGATCTTGATGCGCTGCTCACGGTGACCCGCGCCGTTTCAGACTCTGTGCGCGCTCACGGAGTCGAGACTGTGGTCATCGCGGTGCCCGCCGGAGACACCGCGGCCTATCCAGCCGCTCTCCTCTTACAACCGGCGGATCTGATCATGGCGGTGCTGTACGACCAGCACTGGAGCGGGTCTCCGCCCGGTCCAATCGCAGCGCCTGATTGGGTGATGAGAAATCTCGGAGTTCGCGTTGCCGAAGTCGGCGCTGCCAGAATCGTCGCGGCATTTCCCACCTATGGCTATCGCTGGCGGAGGAGCGCGGAGACCGAAGTGATCAGTTACGACGACGCGCGGCGTTTGACCACGATGACGAACATCCCGTTGGCCCGTGACCACGCATCGGCGACGCTACATGCCATTTCACCCGAGGGCTGGGAAATCTGGGTGACCGACGAGCCCCTTCTCGCCACGCTGGTGCGAGGAGCACGACAGCTGGGTGTAACCACGTTCGCGTTGTGGAGGCTTGGCCTCGAGGACCCCGCGGTCTGGAACCTGATCGAGCCTAAACGATCAGCAGGTCTTTCTGATAGTCTGCCGGAGTGATGAGTAGCCCGTCGCGGCCGATGAAGCCGTTCACTTCGCTCCGCATTCCCACGTCGTTCGCCAGATAAACTCCCGGCTCGATCGAAAACCCAACTCCGGGAATCAGCGCGCGCTCTTCGCGGGTTTCGAGGTTGTCGATGTGCGGGCCGGAGCCGTGCAGATCACGCGGGTCGATGGAGTGGCCGGTACGGTGAAAAAAGAAGTCGCCATATCCTCGACTCTTGATCACCTCCCGCGCCGCGTCGTCGACCTCGCCGCCGCCGACGGTCTTTTTTCCACCGATCCTTTCACGCAACAGCGAGATTGCCGCATCACGCGCGTCTCTCACAGCCAGCCAGATCCTGGTGTCGCGGTCCGACGGTTTGCCGAGCGATCCCATCCAGGTCTGATCGGCGAAGACGCCGTTTTTTTCGCGCGCCCAGAGGTCGACGAGCAGAATGTCCCCGCGCCTGATTGTGGCCGAGCTCTCCGCGGTGGGCTCGTAGTGTGGGTTGGCCGCGTTTGGTCCGATGGCGACGATCGGCCCGTGATCATCCGCCTCCAGATCGGCGGCCGCGAACTTTTCCCTGATCCACTTTTGAAGCGAGTGCTCGGTCATCGGAGCGGCGCTGTCGGCGCGGCTTCCCGCGAGCCGAATTGCCTCCTGACCGATCGTCGAGACCGCGCGCGCTGCGCGCTCGTGGGAGGCGCGCTGCGCTTCGCTCCACACCGCATAGAAGCGCGAGACGAGATCGGCGGACGAGACAACCGCCGCGCCGGAGTTTCTCACCATCTCGATGACCCCCGCCGGCACCCGGTCCAGATACGGAACGGCGTCGCCCGGTGAATACTCCATCGCCACACGTTTTCCTTTCACCAGCCCGGCGAGGAGCGATTCGAGCGCGCGCCAGCTGCTGTACTTCTCCTTCCGCCAACCCGTTGGCCATTTATTCCATGGTCCCTGCTCGATCGCGTGAGTGATGGCGACCGGCGATCCTTCGCGCGGGATGTAGACGAAGAATCTGCGGGTGGTCATTCCCGGCAGCTGCAACAATCCAACAGCGATCGGATTGAGCCCGTGGAAATCGTAGATCAGCCAGCCGTCCAGTCCGGCCCGCGCTAACGCGGCTTGAAACTCGGGGAGGGACTCCGCGGCGAGCACTCTCCGCTACTGCGAGGCTTTGACGGCGCGCCATTCCGCACGCCACTCGCATATATCTTCACCGCGCTCGCGGCAGTGGACGTGGTCGATCATGCCGCCGCTATTTACCAAGAGCCTCAGCATCTCGCGCAGCGCGGACTCGTAGTACAGACAGCCCAACCCCTTTGGAGCGGTGCCGTAGGTGACTGATTCCGTGACACCCAGAACGATCGAGGCACCAACCCGTCGGACTTTGGCGCCCAGGTATTTCTCTCCAGCCTTTTTGACCTGCCGAAAGGCGAGGGGACGCGCCAGAAAGCCCGGGAGAATGTGAATGATCTGCCGCGTGCTGCCCGAGATCATCTGGTACATCCGGTCAGCGACGAGATTGCCGGCGCGTGTAAAGATCGCCTCGGCGTCGGGACGGCGGCCGATCAGTCGAGCGATGCCGCTAGCTTCGTGTATGGCGATCTGCTGGTTACGCTTGAGCGCGTCCTTGTAGCGGCGTATCTGGGCAATGACCGTGTCACTCAGCCCCAGTCGCTTGTTGCGATGCTCCTGCACATATTCGACCTCGTCCTCTCCGCCTTCAGGGATGTCGACAGAGCGCACTGCTTCGAGCAGGCTGAGGGGGACGATCGGGTTGACGGTGCCGGGCATTTGATTTGAAAAGCGGAGAGCGCAAGCTAACCGCCCCTCTAATCGCCTTCAAGAAGCAAGGAGACTCCCGCTGCCTGAAAACACGAGCGTAGTCATCAGCTCTGACTGACGTGCTCGGCCGCGCGCTCACGGGTGCCGTACTTTGTGCGCTATTCGTGGTCAGCGCGTATCGCCTCCGAACGCTGTCCGTCAGCGGGGCGATTGCCGCGGCGTTCGTAGGAACGTTTTCGATCGCCGCCGGCTGGAGCTGGGGACTTGTGCTGCTCGCCTTTTTTGCGTCGGCGAGCGCGCTGTCGAAGCTTGGTGAGCGCCGCAAGGCAGATCTGACCGGATCGATCGTCGAAAAAGGGGGAGCGCGTGACGCCATCCAGGTTCTGGCGAACGGTGGCGTTTACGCGGCGGCGGCGCTTGGAGAGGTGATGTTTCCGTCATCGATCTGGTTCGCGATTGGCGCTGGAGCTCTCGCGGCGTCGTGTTCGGACACCTGGGCAACCGAGATCGGTACGCTTGCGGGCGGGGATCCCATTTCCATCATCTCCGGGAGGACTATCCAAGTCGGGACCTCCGGCGGAATCAGCTTCGCCGGTAGCGTCGCCGCGATTGCCGGGGCGCTGTTCATCGCGGTGGTAGCGGCACTCGCCAGCTGGCCGGTTCCTTTCACCGCGATTACAGTGGGCGGGATAGTGGGCGCTCTTACAGATTCCGTCCTCGGGGGCTCGATCCAAGCGCGGCGGTGGTGCGACCTATGCGCTGTGTCTACCGAGCGTGTCGTCCACGTCTGCGGGACGAAGACGCGCCCTGCGGGCGGGATCGCAGGATTCGACAACGACGCAGTCAACACCATCTGTTCGGCAATCGGGGCATTGGTGGCCTTGCTTCTGTCCTGATTCTCCGATTCTCTCCGTAAGTCATGACGTCAAGATTTGAGATTACAAGATCCGATGGCCCCCGGGTGCTGCTTGTCAGCACCAATCGTGAGCGCCAGCCATATCCCGTCGTTCCCAATGGTCTGGCATGTATCGCGTCGGCGCTCGACGCAGCCGGAAACAATGTACGCTTCCTCGATCTTTGCTTTGCGAGGGATCCGGTCGGTCGCGCGCGCGACGTTGCGCGGGCTTTTCGTCCAGACGTCATCGGCGTTTCGATTCGCAATATCGATAACAGCGACGCGATCGCGCTCCGCCACTACACGCCGGAGGCGCGCGTCGTGTTGCAGGCACTTCGCCAGGCCGCGCCAGATGCGAAGGTAGTCGCGGGCGGTGCGGCGTTCGGAGTTGCCCCGGAAGCGCTTTTCCGCGACCTCGGTGTCGATTACGCGGTAGCAGGTGATGGCGAGCGGGCCAGCGTCGCTCTCATTTCCGCAATCGCGTCGGGGAAAGCCGTCGAAGGGCTGCCTGGCGTTGTCCGCGAAAAACATGGAAGGGTGACCTTCACGCCGCCGGGTGAAGACGCTGATCTCGATTCTTTGCCGTCACCCAGTCTCCATCGGTGGATCGATCTCGCGCGGTACCAGCGGCACGGCGCGACAGTTCCAATCCAGACCAAGCGCGGCTGCGTATACAAGTGCGTTTACTGCACGTACCGGAACGTCGAAGGCTGGGGCTATCGCACCCGCGATCCCGAGCTGGTCGCTGATGAAATCGAGGAGCTGAAGATAGAGGCGGGCGTTCACCATTTCGATTTCGTCGACTCGACCTTCAACTCTCCGCCGGGACATGCTCTCAAGGTGTGCGAGGCCATCGCGCGCCGCGGCCTGCGGGTTCAGCTCGACACGACCAACTTCACGCCGGCAGCCGCATCCTCGGAGCTCCTCGGCGCGATGAAACGGGCCGGATTCAGATCACTCGGCATCACCGCCGAAAGCGCCAGCGACGCAGTGCTCGAGAAGTTGGAAAAGGGATTCAGCGCCGCCAAAGTTCGAGAAGTTGCTGAGCGTGTAGAGAGCCATGGAATCAAGACCCTCTGGATTTTCCTCGTTGGCGGTCCTGGTGAAACACGTCACACGCTGGAGCAGACGCTGCAGTTCGCCCGTTGGCGGTTGCTGAGGGGAGATGCAGTTTACCTCACAGTTGGGTTGCGGATTTATCCTGGTACTACGCTGCACCGAATTGCAGTCGCCGAAGGCTCTGTGCCGTCCGAAAGCACTTTGCTCGACCCGACCTTCTATTTCTCGAAGGAAATGGATTTCACCAAGACGGTAAGGCGCCTCAAGCAGTTTGCGTCGGAGCATCCGCGATTCATGTTCTCAGCGGACTCGAGGTCGGTAGTGCTGCCCTACCTCACCCGAGCGGCGTCGGTGCTGCATCTGCCGCGTCCCCACTGGCAATACATGGGATTGTTCCAACGCGTCGCACGCGCCATTGGGTAGTGTGAGCCCGGACATCGACGCGGAAGTAATCGTGGTCGGGGGAGGTCCCGCCGGCGCCGTCACCTCCTGGGCGCTCGCGCGCGAAGGAGCGGACGTGCTGGTGCTCGATCGCGCGAGATTCCCGAGGGACAAGATCTGCGCCGAATATCTGAGCCCGCAAGCATCGCGGATCCTGTCGGACATGGGCGTGCTGGAAGACGTAGAGTCCACCAGTCCGGCACATCTGGCGGGCATGCGCGTTCGCGCGCCGAACGGACTGGTGATGGACGGCGAGTTCGCCGCGAGTCACGGCTTCCGCGGATTTCGCGACAAGGGTCTGGCCGTCCGTCGCACCATCCTCGACGAAATAATCTTGCGCGGTGCCCGCAAGGCGGGTGCGAGGGTGGAAGAGGGCGTACGTGTCACCGATCTGACGCGAGACAGTGCGGGACGCGTGAGCGGCGTGACCACTATTGGCCCCGACGGCGCTCCGCTCGTGCGACGTGCGCGCTATGTCGTCGGAGCGGACGGGTTGCGCTCGGTCGTGGGCCGCCGGCTCGGACTGGTGAAGACGAGTCGCGTCTGGCCGCGGCGAATCGCGCTCGTTGCTCACTACACCAAGGTTCAGGGCGTTACCGACATGGGTGAGATGCACGTCGACTACGACGGATACTTCGGTATCGTCGACGTCGGTGGCGGCACAATGAACGTCGCCGTAGTCATACCCATGGATCGCGCAAAGCAGCTCGGCGACGACAAGACCGCATTCTTCGAGGCCTGGATCGCGTCGCGACCGCATCTCGCCGAGCGGTTCGTGGGCGCGGAGCGCATCACGCCCGTGCGGGCAACCGGACCGTTCGCGACGGTCTCGCGTCGTGGCTGGGCACCGGGCGCCGCGCTGGTTGGAGACGCTGCGGATTTCTTCGATCCGTTTACTGGCGAGGGGATTTATGCGGCTCTTCGCGGCGGCGAGCTGCTCGCTCCGCATCTTCTCGATGCGCTGAGAGCACCGGCCAAAGATGAAAGGCGTTTGCTTTCCCGCTACGACGCTGCCCGCAAACATGAGTTCGGAGGGAAGTGGAAGCTCGAACGCATCGTCGGAATGTCCATCGCCCATCCATATTTCCTCAACAACGCGGCGAAGGTTCTTTCGCGGCGGAAGGATCTCGCCGACTTGCTCGTCGGAGTTGCCGGTGACTTCGTGCCTCCAAAAGTTGTTCTCAATCCCCGCTTCCTCTTCAATCTCTTCATCTCGCCGGCATTCAAGACTTGAGCGTTAGTCAAGACGAGTTTCGCGCCGTTCTCGGCCGGTTTCCATCGGGAGTGACGGTGGTTACGACAAAGGGAGGCGACGGATCCGACAACGGAATGACGGTCAGCGCGTTCTGCTCCGTTAGCCTCGACCCGCCACTCGTTCTCATCTCCATCGAGAAGCTGGCGTCGGCTCACCAGGCGCTGACGACGGCGAAAGGTTTTATCGTGAACGTTCTGTCGGCGAAACAGGAGCAGCTCGCACGCCGGTTTGCGATCGTGGACATCGACCGGTTCGAGGGTGTGGGCGTCACGCGCTCGACGCGGGGCTACCCGATTCTCGACGATGTGCTGGCAGTGCTGGAATGCAATCGCTTCGCCACATATGACGGCGGGGATCACACGATCATCCTCGGTGAAGTGGAAGCCACCCGCGCCGAAGTCGGAACTCCGCTCCTCTACTATCGCGGCGGGTACGCTCAGCTGGAGCACTGACGTGCGCTACCTGCTGACACCGCCGCGGCGTCGTGGCGTCGAGATACTCGATTCCCCGGACGTCGACCCGGCGATCGTCACCCGCTCACTCGAAGATGTGGCGCGCGCCAACTCGCTGTTCGGCGGCTTGAGGTCCGCGGTGAGCGAAATCACGGCGGCGCTCCCGGACTTGCCGTCGGCTGCTACCCTGCTCGATGTCGGGACTGGTCTCGGAGACATTCCCCGACGCGCACGCGCCGTTGCCAGCGATCATGGTATCGAGTTGACGACTATCGGCGTCGACGCAGCGCGCGAGCTGGCAGTCGCCAGCTGCAGCTCACTCAATCTTTCGGTCTGCGCCGACGCGCTGCATCTGCCGTTCGCGGATAACAGTGTGGACATCGTCATGTGCTCGCAGGTGCTTCATCACTTTGGCGACGGCGATGCGTTGACATTATTGCGCGAGATGAACCGGGTCGCTCGGACGCGAGTGATCGTCAGCGATCTGAGGCGCAGCTGGATCGCTGCCGCCGGCCTCTGGCTCCTTTCATTTCCCCTGCGATTTCATGCTGTTAGCCGCCATGATGGCGTCGTCTCCGTAATGCGGGGTTTCACGCCGGCCGAGCTGTCGAATACTGTGCAGCATGCGGTGGCGTGCCGGCCGCGAGCGCATCGCCGCCTCGGTTTCCGTGTCACCGCCAGCTGGGTGCCGGTGCGTCGATGAGCAGACAACTCGCAGGTCCTTTAGAGCTGGGTGCGATGCCACTCGGCCGGGCGATGGAGGAAGTTGATTCGCAATACGTTCACGCANCCACGCCAACGATCTTCGCGCTCGCCGCTAAAGTGGAGAAGTGGCCCACGTATCTTCCTCATTATCGATACGTGAAGTTCCGCGAGCGGCGATCGGACGGCGGCGGCGTTGTAGAAATGTCGGCGTACAGGCCGTTTACCATGGCGACGCGATTGCGGCTGCCCCTTCGATTAAACTGGCCAACGTGGTGGCTTTCGGAGATGTCGGTCGACGAAACCAAACCGGCGATCCGATTCAGGCACATCCAGGGTATTACGAAAGGAATGGAGGTCGAATGGACATTCATCTCCGCTCCCGCAGGAACTCACGTACGGATTGTGCACTTGTGGGATGGACCAGCTATCCCCATGGGTGACTTCGCCGCAACCTGGGTGATTGGACCGGTTTTCATACACGGTATAGCCTCCCGCACACTCGCGGGGCTGGCAGCAGTGGCAGAGAAAACATCACGAAATACGCAGTAACGAGGCATAAGTGAGCAAGCGCAGAGTCGTTATCACAGGAATTGGACCCATCACGCCGATCGGCACGAGCCGAGAGGAATTCTGGTCGGGCCTGCAACAGCAAAAATCCGCGGTGCGATCGATCAGTCGATTCGATCCTTCCGAGTTCCGCAGCCACAACGCAGCCGAAATCAACGACTTCGTTCCGACAGATCATCTCGACGCCAAACGGTCGAAGCGGCTCGATCGCTTCGCCCAATTTTCCGTGGTGGGATCGCAGCTGGCTCTGGACGACGCAGATCTCGATCTGTCGAAGGAAAACAAGGAGCGCGTCGGGGCGAACATGGGTACAGCGCTCGGCGGCGTCGGATATGCGGAGGGACAGCTCGCAGTTTACCTCCAGCACGGACTTCGCGCCGTCGATGCCACTTTGGCGCTCGCCGTCTTCGGCGGCGGTGCGAGCTGCAACATCGCCATCGAGCTTGGCGTGATGGGACCGAATTCCACCAACGCCATGAGCTGCGCTTCGGGAACGATCGCGGTCGGCGATGCCTTCAGGCAGATCCGCGATGGTTACGCCGATATCATGATTGCCGGCGGCGCCGAAGCTCCACTCGCTCCGTTGACGTTCGGTGCATTCGCGCTCATTCGAGCGATGTCGACCCGTAACGAAGAGCCGGAGAAAGCTTCTCGTCCGTTCGACAAGGATCGCGACGGATTCGTGATGGGCGAGGGCGCCGCGGTAATGATTCTGGAGGAGTACGACCACGCGAAGGCTCGTGGCGCGAAGATCTACGCCGAAATTGCAGGGTACGGGACGACGAACGATGCGTACCACATGACGGCGCCGCGCCCCGATGGCTCGCAGGCAGCGAGGTCGATGCGGCTCGCACTCAAGGATGCAGAGATCACCGCCGACGAAGTCGACTACGTGAACACTCACGGCAGCTCGACGCCGCTGAACGACTCCACAGAGACGATGGCGATCAAACAGGTGCTCGGCGAGCGTGCGTACCGAATCCCGATGAGCGGGACGAAAGGATACTACGGTCACGCGCTCGGCGCGTCCGGCGCGATCGAGACCGCAATCTGCGCTTTAGCAATAGAGCGCGAGTGGCTCCCGCCGACTGTGAATCTTCAGGTTGCGGACAAAGCCTGCGATCTTAATTTTCTGCCTGGCACCGGGCGGAAGGAACGTGTCGAGCACATCCTCACCAACTCCTTCGGCTTCGGCGGAATCAACGCCGCGCTGGTACTGCGCCGAGTGATCTAGGGATCTCCGCGCCGCGGCCTACATCGCTCAGGCGGGAGAGGTCAATGCGGGATTCGTGGCGCCACTTCGCATCAGAATTCATCGGCACATTCGCTCTCGTTTTCGTGGGGAGCGGTTCCATCATGACGGCCCGCCTGACAGGTAATGTTGCGGCGGGACTCGTCGCAGCTGCGTTGGCTCACGGACTCATCCTCGCGGTGATGGTGAGCGCGCTGATGCGCATTTCCGGTCACTTCAACCCCGCGGTTACCCTCGGATTCCTGGTGACGCGACGGATCGAGGTGATGATGGCGGCACTTTACATCATTGCGCAGGTGTTGGGCGCGGTAGTCGCCGGTTATGCGTTGAAGGCGAGCTTCCCCGCAGGGATTTTTGCGGAGACTCGCGGTGGCGGGTTGTCTGTCTCCCTGGACCTCACAGGTGGCCAGGCTTTCCTGCTCGAGGCCATCGGAACGTTTTTCCTGGTGTTCGTCATCTTCGGTACCGCGGTCGATTTGCGAAGTCCCAAACTCGGTGGACTTGCGATCGGCTTTACCTTGTCCGCCGTCATTCTCGCTATCGGACCGCTGACCGGATCGGCACTCAACCCGGCACGCGCATTTGGGCCGGCTGTCGCAACGGGCATTTACGAGGCGCAGCTACTCTACTGGTTCGCTCCGATCACCGGAGGATTGGCCGCGGCGCTGCTCTACGAGTTCCTGTTCATGCAGCGGCCCCGGGAGCCGGTCGATCACGGGGAGCTCAAACCTTAAAGCAAATGAAGACTACCTGCTGATGGCATCGCTACTAGCTGGTACTTTTCAGTTGATTTTCGCCGGACGGAGTTTGTTAGTCGCAAACAGATACAAGAGCGCCAAAACAGCCTGGGTTAGCATCAGCAGGCCTGCGAGGACTGGCGCCATCTCCATATCGTCGTGCTGGACGTTATGAATGATTCCCTGAATCAGGCCGGCCGCGCCGACGCACGCGGCCAGGCCTTCGCCGGCGAAGAGGGCCCCGGTCGCGATACCGCCCCAGCGATTGAGCTCTCCCTGGAGATAGAAGATCGAGTAGCCGCCCTGAATTAGCAGCGAGGCGCCGATAAACAGCACGATGATCGGTACCCGTTCGTGCATCGTCGCCCAGGTGGCGATCAGAACCAGGCCGCCGGCGCAATTGGCGAACGAGGCGAGCATGACGAGGAATTTCAGCACGGCGCACTCCCGCGGTTGGATGCAGGATAAACATGTCCGATATACTTTATATTGTCAAGTACTTTGCCGGACTCCCCGCAAAGGAGTGGACGCACCGTTCTGCGTCAACGATCTACAGCACCTCCTGTCTCCTTCCACTCGCGCCAGCCGCCGGCCATCGACGCGACGTTCGTGTAGCCCATCTTCTGAAGATTGTCGGCGGACAAAGCGGATCTGAATCCGCCGCCGCAGTAGAGAATCAGCTCCGCATTCCTGTCGGGGACGCGCTGCTCGATGTCACGCTCAAGCACACCGCGGCCCATGTACTCGGCGCCGCGGATATGGCCTGCAGCCCACTCACTCTCTTCGCGCACGTCGATGACCCGCGCCGAGCCTGATTCGAGCTTCTTCCGGGTTTCGTCGATGCTTATCTCGCGGACGCGCGCCTTTGCGTCTTCGACCAGCCGGAGGAATGCCGGCGAATGCTTCACAAACCGGCGGGGACGCGCTTGCCCGTCAACTGGCGAAGTCCGAGGTGTGCGCTGCGTCTCGCGACCAGCTCCGCCGTCGCAACGGCCGCCGCTGATAACGCGGTCCACGCCAGCGCCTGGGGCCAGTTTCCTTCACTCCGCCATGGCTTCTCCGGCGGCTCATCTCCCTGCCATTTCCGCCATCCCGTTTCCATTCCACGTTCAACCAGCCTGCCAGCCACCATCGCCGCGCCGGCGCCCACCAGCAGCCACGTAGCGCGTCGCGGATTCATTTTGTTTTTTTTCACCGTCACCGCCGTCGAGTTGGATGACTCAGAGTGGCAAGCGCGGTGCCGTCGACATCACCAACCCTCGCGCTGCCTCAACGACGTGATGTGCGCGACGTGGTGCCTGCCGTGCCACGCGTAAAGACCAAGCATCTGCTCCAGCGTGATGACCTTCTTCTGCTCCGGATGCATGAGGCCGCGACGGAAATCAGCGGCATCCATGGATCTCAGGATAGTCACCCACCGCAAATGGAGTGCGTCGAGCAGCTCCAGCGATACTTCGACCGGAACTCTGCGGGAATCAGCGAGTTCCGCCCAGGCGGCTTCGTTATAGGGTTTTATCGTCGGCTCGTCTTCAGTGAGAGCCAGCTTGAACCGAGTGTAGGCATTGAGGTGGCTGTCAGGGACATGGTGCACGACCTGTTTGACCGTCCAGCCACCCGGTCGATAAGGAGTCTCGAGCTGATCCCGCGCCAGTCCCGCGACCGCGGATCGAAGCGCACCCGGTGTCTCGGCGATCGTCGCAATAAGCATCGCATGATCACTCTCTTTGATTGGGGCATCCCAGCTGAATTTTCCAACGGGGTAGCGGAGATCCGTGGTGGGCGCTGTGGCTGGCATCGACGTGACGGCTAGGGTTAAGCGATTCGCTCCGGCAAGTGCACCGCCACCGAGGATCCGTCGGCGATAAAAGCGGAGGCAGGAGTACCAGAGAGTATACTAGCAAACGGCTCGTCGTAGAAATCCCCAAGCGGCCCGTCGATTTCACAGCCGGCGTCGGACCAGCTGTTCCAGCGACGATGCTTTACGTGATATTCGATCGTGCCGCCGTCCCGCTGTCTGGTATATCCCCATGGCCGGTCGGTGAGGAAATCTTCATCCGAGCCTGCCACGATTGCGTGCGGCTCGCCGTCGACGTGTAATGCGAAACGGGATTCGTTGTGCGGCCGGCCCAGGCGATACTCGGCACTCCGGAGATCGCCGTCCACCTCGCTGATGGTGTGTCGCATCGGCACGATGCGATAAGGCTCATTGTAGGTGAGTCGTGCCACCGTCGCGACCAGCGGGAGCGAGACCATCTCGCGAATGAATACTACGCCGCGCCGCGTCTCTGCGCCGACTTTTCGACGAACGTAAAACCGAAGATTTACCTCTTCGAAATCACGGTGCAGAAAGGCAGGAACGCCGAGTACCCGCGTATCGAGAAACAGAAATCCGACGAGACTGATGAAATGCCGTCCCGCCCTGTCGTCCAGCTCCGTTCCCCGCGGCAGTAGCGGCCGGAGAATCGAGGGATCGATCTCGAAATTGACGAGCGCAAGGTAGCGCCACTCGGCTGTCAGAAAAACGCCCGCCATTTCGCGGGCCTAGCTACAACCCTCCACCCACTTTACTTCGGGCATTCNTCCCGCCCGGAAATTCGAGACGTGGGCGCCATCGGTCTCGAACACCAGCGCCTTGCCGGCGCTGGCGCTGTCGCCCATCACCGTCATGTAGTGACCGCCGGTGATGTACTTGTGCGGCTCGATCGTGAGGTCGTCGCCGTAGACACTCTTAACCTTGTCCTCGGAGTCGCCGATTTTCACACCGTCTTCGGTGGTGACAGAACCGGTGTCCACGTCGATGCGCGCAATTTTTCCGCGTACGACCATCACTCCGACGTCTGGTATGCCCGAGCCGACCGCTGGGTACACGAAATCACAGCGCGGATTCATGTTCGGATTCTCATTGAGCAGGCCCATGTTGACGGCATCATCGAGCGTCATGCCGATCTGGATCTGGCCTAGCCCATCCTCGCTGAGTGCGATGTCACTGACGCTGTCGTGACCCGCTGCGTTGGGCCCGTTCGGACCTTTGACGGCTTTCTCGTCGCCTTTGTTGCAGGCCGACACCACTGCGACGACGAGCATGGTTACCGCGAATGAAGCGGCGATTGACCGCTGCGTATTCATTTATCGTCCTCCACTGCCGGCACGTCCGCCGGAGCGCCGAATGATGTTATGTGCCGACCTGATGGAATCTCTCCTGGTAGCGCACGATCGACTCGTTGATNACTCGCGCCGCTATCTCGCTNTTGTGCCAGCCGATTATTTCCACCCGCCGGCCCTCGAGGTCCTTGTAGATATGGAAGAAGTGCTCCACTTCCTTCAAATAGTGCTGTGAAAGATCCGCGATGTCGAAATACTCGTGGTAATAAGGGTCATGGCAGGGCACCGCCAGAATCTTGTCGTCCGGCTCGCCGCGATCCAGCATTTTGAGAACGCCGAGGGGCCGGCAGTCGATCTGGCAGCCGGGGAACGTCGGCTCGTTGAGATGGACCAGAATGTCGAGGGGATCGCCATCTTCGTGCAAGGTGCGCGGGATGAACCCGTAGTCTCCCGGATAGTGCACCGCGGAATACAGAACGCGGTCGAGGCGGATCATCCCGCTCGTCTTGTCCAACTCGTATTTGTTCCGGCTTCCGGCGGGAATCTCGATGACAGCCG
>C688J18823_10000751_pt1 | contig 19251 bp, 14 predicted proteins | sample HopSoiMetagenom1_FD_18823 | JGI IMG/M metagenome (IMG submission 18823) | reverse complement strand
CATGTGGCTGGCATTTATTCTTGGTATTCTCATTTCCTTTTTGTTGTGGAATATTTATTTTGACATGACCAGTGAACAGGAAACGAAGAAAGGATATCACTATATGCAACTATTGATTTTTATACATTTTCCTTTGCTTGCTTCCTTAAGTATTATTGGAGCAAGTATGAAAGTTTTATTGATAAATATTCAGCATGAGTTACCGGAAGGAGTGCAGTGGATGTTTTGTATTTCGTTGTGTATTCTATTGGTTAGTATTGCCGGCCTTACAAAAATAATGGAAGAAGATGAAGAGGATAGAGCTTATATAAGACCTGTTTCCAGAAAAATAGTCGTATGCGGAGCTTGTGTATTGATGATTCCTCTGTTTGGCAGTCACCTGCATACATTAGCATTCATGGGAATTATAGCTCTTCTTTTAATTGTGCCTGTACTTATTGGTGTCAGGGCTTGGATAAAATTTAAATTCGGGGGTTTAAATAAAGTAAAATTTCTCCTTTAAAAAATTACCTACGTTCATAGCGCCCACTACAAGTGTTCGAAACCTTTAATAATCGTTTAGCTATTTCCTCCAGCATTTATATTAGCAAAGCATGCCGGTTAACTCGACATAGCGGGACGCTACGCCGAACGGACCAATTTTCGATTCTATTGCTTTACAATTTTTCGTTTACTTCGATTAACCCCATCAGTGGTTTCTAAAAAATAGACTCCTGCACTCCATGCAGCCATATCAATGATGATTTCCTTTTTAACTTTTCCTTCAAACACTTTTTTACCCAAAGCATCGCTGATGATAAATAGTGTTTCCAATTCAGTTGTTTGGTTTACACGAATGGTGAGTAGTTGATCAACCGGGTTTGGATAGGCTTCTACAGAAGTGATATTGACATTCTCTTCGATTGCTGTAATGACTTTACAAGATGCGTGTTTTGAGTTAAAAACTTTTTGCAAGGAATCAATAGGTTCAATACCTGCATTATCATGCGTTCTTACAGATACTAAAAATGATGGGTTACCAAATGTATCTGTCTTCTTCATTACTTTAAGAAATGCAAAAAGAGAAGAAGTGCCATTCGATGCACAACGGGAATCAGCTCCAACCATTTTCGCTCCTTGTAATGCAGCCATTAGCTTACAAGCTAGATCACCGGGTTCTCTCTTAAAACGTGCCTCCATCGAATCAATTACTTTTGTACCCAGTAATGTATTTCCCTGAATACAATAGGTGATACCCGCAATGTGTTTTTTGGAAGCAGGGCAGCTCGTTCCTGTATACCCGGCTGATTTGGGAGAACCATTGATCAAACGGATAACACCATATTGACGTTGTGAAGGGTTCCCACCTACATCGTTGGTAGTTATATATGTAATGATTTGTGCAGGAGTATCACCGGCATTCATACGTTTGCGGGCATTGGATTGGTTGGTAGCATCATAAGCTGCTTGTGTATTGATGGCACCTACACCCGGAAATAATTCACTTAAAAAATCATTGGATAATCCAGTTGTGAACATATCCACACAGGAAGCACCTGCACCGCCAACTTCACCGGTAACGGAATCAACTGCAACAATAGAAAAAGTATCTTGGGCAGATGCAAGGCGTGCTGATAAACACAATGAAATAAAAAGAATTTTTTTAAACATGATTTGAATTTTTAAATGAAAAAAGAGATCCTGAAGCGTTATAAAAATGTTCACAAAAATAGCAATTAGTTGCTTTAAAATGAGTGAATTGTTGACTCCAAGAACCAAAGAATACTTCTTAATACAAATAGCCGGGGTAGAACCTTAAATGCCCCATTTACTTGAATTCATGAAGGATAAAGGAGTAAAGATAAGCGGGAGCGTTTTAATAAAAAATGAAAATTTCGGTTTCAAAAGCCCATGAAACCTGAGAACTGCTTTTTTTTAATAAAATTCTGTATCTTTTCCAAATCCCTGCATTATGATACAAATTAGCACGCGTGAATCAGCATCACAAATCTGATAAAGACATCCAGTTAGAACTGCAACAAATTAATGCTGCAAAGGAAAATCCTGGGCGTTTTAATGTGTTGTATGAAAAGTATTTTAAATCCATCTATGTGTTTGTACACAGAAGAACGGATGATGAAGAGCTGGCTTCCGATATTACCTCTCACGTGTTTTTAAAAGCCATGATCAATATTAAAAAATATGAGCACAAAGGCTTGCCCTTTTCTGCTTGGTTATTCCGTATTGCTTTTAATGAAATCAACATGTATTTCCGGAAGTCGAAAGTGAACCGCGTAGTAAGCATTGAACAAAGCGGTATCATACAAATTGCGCAGGAAGCAGAAATCACGGACCATTCTGATAAATTAGAATTATTAACATCCGCGTTAAAACATTTGGAAAGTAATGATGTACAACTGATAGAGCTTCGTTTTTTTGAAAAGCGTTCTTTCGCTGAAATTGGTGAAATTATTGGTATAACAGAGAATAACGCAAAAGTGAAAGTCTATCGGATTATTGATAAGCTTAAGAGATTAATGAAATTGTAGATTTGTTTGGCTAACTTTGAATGATAACAAATTGCACGTATACCCAATTGCAATGAAAAAGAGAAAGAAAATTAATTTGAAATTTAAGTCCAATGACACCGCGTTATCGGACTCTCAAATTAATAAGCATAAGAATTTTAGTAAACTAATGCACGAATATCAAAGAGGTACTACCCCTTTGTACAAAACCCCTTTATATAAAAACAAACGAGTATTCTTGGTGTTGTTGCTGATTTTATTAGTGCTGTTTGTTATAGTAGAGGTATTGGAAAAAGAAGAAAAGGATGCGGCGCCTACCAAGATTGAGCAGAAGCAGCAATCTTAGCCTTAGTCAACCTGTCAGGTTTGATTTTATATACATCATCTTTATTAGAAAATAACTACTGATCAGTTTCTTAAACCTGATGGGCTCCCCTTTGAATTTTTTTCATAAATAAATTTATCTTTTTCCTTCTTGTATCTTTTCACAATCCCTTGCATTAGGAGTTGAAACTGTGTTTAACACTAAAACGATTTCAACATGGCAGGCGCAAAAGAAACTCCGAGGCAGAAAATGATAAGCATGATGTATCTTGTCTTAACCGCAATCCTGGCACTTAATGTTGCCAGAGAAGTATTAGATTCCTTTGTTGTAATTGACAAAGGGTTACAAAGCACCAATAAAAATTTTGATAAGCACAATGAAGACTTATATGCACAATTTGATTTGGCAAAAAGTGTTGATTCCAATCGCGTGACACCGAATTGGAAAAAAGCGCAGGAAATAAAAATACAAGCAGCAGCTTTAACTGATTTTATTGACAAAGTTAGAACGACGCTTATCGCAAAAACAGAAGGCATTGAAGAAACGGTTGCAGATACGATTCAATTGATTCATGTAGATGGAAAGGACAATACAGATGTTCCTACACATGTTATGATTGGAAAAAATGAAGATGGTTCTACCGGTACTTCAAGAGAATTAAAGGATAAACTCAATGCCTATCACATGCAACTGAGTAATTATGTATTGCCGGTTGACAGAAAAAAAGTAGAAATAAATATTGATACACAGGATCCTCCAAAAAATGGAGAGAATGATAATTGGGAAACCTATAATTTTTCGGAACGACCACTTGCCGCTTGTTTGACCATTTTGTCAAAAATACAAAACGATATCAAGACAGCGGAGTCGAATGTGGTGGATTACCTGTTAAAACAAGTGGATGAAGGAAGTTTAAAATTTGATACCGTTGCGGCAAAAGTTATTCCGGTAAGTAATTATGTGTTGTTAGGAGAAGAGTATAAAGCAGATGTTTTTCTTGCCGCATTTAATAAAACACGAAATCCGGAAATGAAAATTGGAAAATTTAATCCATTAACCAATTCATTTGAAGGACCGGCAGATGTATTGTTGGTAGAGCATGGGCTTGGAAAGTACAATGCAAAGACCACGCATGAAGGGATTGTTAGCTATGGGGGATCGATAAAAGTAGTATCACCTTCCGGACAAGAAATGATGTTTCCTTTTAAATCCGAATATATTGTTGCACGACCAGCATTGACAGTATCTGCGGATAATATGAATGTTTTTTATGCCGGTTTGGAAAATCCTGTTTCTGTCTCGGTACCAGGTATTCCAAATGAACGCCTGAGTGTGTCCATCCGAAATGGCAGCATCAGACCTTTGGGAAATGGAAAATTTAATGTAAGTGTAATGGATGGAACAGAGTCTGATATTTCTGTCATAGCGAATATGGAAAATGGCGAGAAAAGAAACATGGGAACGGTTAAATTTCGGGTGAAGCGTGTACCAAAACCAACGGCAAAATTTGGTGGTTTAATAGCTGATGGCAATTTGTCAAAAGGAGAAATAGAGTCAACACTTGGATTGGTTGCCTATTATGAAAACTTTGCTTTTAATGCGGTGTGTAAAGTTGTTTCGTTTAATGTAAGTCTTGTTTCAGGTGGCGGCCCTATTCAAGATTTTCCTCCCGTTAACTCTAATGTGTTTTCAAGTATTCAAGGATTTAAAGAACGCATAAGCAGATTAAGAAGAGGAGATCGGATCATGTTTAGTGAAATTAAAGTATTGGGTCCGGATAAAAGAGTTGTATCAGCCAGTGGTTTAACGATAAAAGTTAGATAGAGATAGCTGGTTGCTACAGAAACAGTGTGAGAGTGAGAACGCTTGACCCAATACTCCAATGTTGGTGGTAGGCAGTATCACTTGATCACTGTTTTTTATTTTTTAACATTTTTTCTCTTTTGCTTTGATTTCCATTAAAATAATTGTTGTTTAGCCTCGTTTCTGAAGCTCAAATTTAAACCTAACATGACAACAAACAATCCCTCCTTTTTCGAAAGAGCAAACAATTGGGTAAAAAACTCAATCACATTAAAAATTGTAACCATTGGTATTTTGATTTTATTGCTACTCATACCTGTATCAATGATAGAGAGCCTTATTTATGAAAGACAGTCCAGGCAAGAAGAAGCCATCACTGAAGTAAGCTCCAAATGGGGAGAAGCACAAACCATTACCGGCCCTGTGCTTACGGTCCCTTATCTAACCTATTCAAAAGTGTATGAAAATGGTAATACCGGAAAATATACACTTGTGCAAACAAAAGAGTATGCACATTTTCTTCCAAATGAATTAACGATAAATGGCAATATCGTTCCCGAAAAACGCTATAGAGGGATCTACGAAATCATCGTATACAATTCTCAGGTAACTTTAAACGGTGCATTTTCCTTCCCTTCTTTCCAGGAATGGAAAACCGACCAGAAAGATATTATTTTAGAAGGAGCATTTGTTTCCATGGGTTTATCCGATTTAAGGAGTATACAGAAAGATGTAGCCATTAATTGGAACAATAAAGATTATTTTTTTAATCCTGGTTTAGAATCGAAAGATGTAATTGAAAATGGGATCAGCACGCGTTTACCTTTAAATAGTACCGATTCTGCTACCACCTTTAAATTTTCAGTACAGCTGAACTTTAATGGCAGCTCCAGTTTGAATTTTGTTCCACTTGGTAAAATTACAAAAATAGATATTGCATCAACCTGGAAGGATCCAAGTTTTGATGGTGCATTTTTACCCGACACCCGAACGATTAATGAAGAAGGATTTAAAGCAAGTTGGAACATCCTGCATTTGAATCGCTCTTATCCACAGCAGTTTTTGGGGGAAGTAACAGGAATAAAGGAATCAGCATTTGGAGTAAACCTGATTGTGCCGGTTGATGAATATCAGAAGAGCATGCGTTCGGCAAAATATGCCGTGATGTTTATTACGCTTACGTTTTTAATTTTCTTTTTTGTTCAGATCTTAAATAAAGTTAGGTTGCATCCAATACAATATCTCATTGTTGGATTGGCCCTATGTGTTTTCTACACGCTGCTGATTGCATTGTCCGAACACATCCCATTTAAGTATGGTTACCTGATATCCAGTATTGCTATCATCTCGATGATAACTTTGTATGCAAAAAATATTTTTAAAAATAAAGTACTCACTCGGCTAATTGGATCTATATTGATCATTTTGTATTTATTTATTTACTCTATTATTCAAATGGAAGATTATGCATTGTTAATGGGTAGTATCGGTTTATTCCTGGTGCTGGCAACCATCATGTACCTGTCCAGAAAAATCGATTGGTACGCTATTCAATCCAAAGGAGAAGAAAAACCTTCATAACTTTTACAGCTTAGCCAAATTGTTCTCGGCTCCGCTTGAACCCGTAGTTATTGGGTTCAAGCGGAGCCGAGAACAAATGCTTGAAATTTTATTTAACAATACGATCTTCAAGCAGGAATTTTTTATAACCGTTTTGAGCGTCTTTTCTCAAATGTTAAAATGAAATCACCTGTGCCTATATTTCCGTACATTCGATGCTTATTAGCAAGCAGGGTAAATGAAATATTGGTTTTTTATAAGTGTATTCATTTGTTGTAGTGTTGTTTTAGTTGCAAAATGTTCTATTACAGGCGGAGAAATAAAAGGAGTGGTTTTGGATTCAACAAAAGAATCCATTCCAGGAATTATCATTTCGCTGGAAAACACATCTTATAATACATTAACGGATGTCAATGGTCATTTTAGTTTATTTAATATTCCTGCCGGAGATTATAAGCTCAGCATTACAGCAATAGGCTTTGATAAAAAAATAATTGACATTCATTTGAATGATGCACAAGTATTGGATTTATCAAACATCATTTTGAAAACAAGTTCAACTACTTTAAATGAAGTTTCTGTTGTAGAAGAAATGAATGATGGAGAAGCCAAGGCCATCAACCTTACCAGGACCTCTTCTCGTGCTGTTATCATTACTTCTTCAGAGGAAATCGCCAAACTTCCCAATAAAAATGCTGCAGATATTGTAGCACATAATCCTGGTGTAGCTGTTCAGCGCAATAAAGGTGAAAGCAGCATCATCTCCATCAGAGGAACACCCAGTGACTGGTCGGCGGTACTTGTTAATGGTGACCGCCTTCCTGTTGCCTGCGAAGAAAATACAACACGCTCTTTTGAATTTGAAGCGTTCCCTGCTGACCTCATCGATTATTCTATTGAATCCAAAACCGTTACACCCGATATCGAATCGGATAATATTGGTGGCAGTATTAATTTTCTTACAAAGGATCCGGACTATAAAAAATCCTTTGGATTAAACATAGCAGGAGGAATGAGTGCATTGGCAAAAAAACCAACCGGTACACTCAACGTTTTTTTTGGAAATGTAACAAAGAATAAAAAATTCAGTTATGTTGCCAATGTATCCAGTTACAGCAGATATTATGCAGCAGATGCACAAAAAATAATATATGGCAGTAATTACAATCATGGAATCAATCGCATGGAACTGAGAAGATATGATGGTTTCCGAAGTACGATTGGAGGCAACTTAGCCATGGAATATAAATTCAATCCCAAGATAAAAATGGGAACGCACCTGTTTGCCGGTTACATGCGGGATAACAAAGAAATGAATAAGCAAAGTTTTGATTGGTACGATGATTCGGGTCAGCGCATACGACTTCAAAATATCTACGGACAATTAAACAGAAGAATATACGGTGGTGATGTGTATACTGAGCTAAGACCCAACGAGCGTTTGTTTGTGAAGATGCGTGTTGCTTCGTACGACAATACATTTAGTTACGGCTCTTTTCCATATAAAGGCAATGATTCAAGGAATGGATTGTATGTAATGGAATTTATTAGTCCGACAATGAATTATACGGATTTTTCAAAAACAAATAAAAATGGAAATGCAGTCGATCCTAGTTCAACAAATTATGTGTTATTAAAATTAATGGGCAAAGATAATCCTTATAGTAATGGAGACTCACCCAACAATCTTCAACCCCATTATTCAAATGCAATAACCGCTGATGATTTCAGATATGCACAATCCTATACGGAAGGGAATACGACGCATGAACGTGATAAAGTGGTAGCACAAGCGGACGCGGATTATAAATTAAATAACGTATTAAAATTGCAAGTAGGATTTAAGTACCGTGATAAAGAAGGATATCGACATGTTACGAAACACGATTGGTTCCAGGATTTTTCTAACTCCACTTCGCCTATTAAATTAACAGCGTTTGAAACAGAAAATTTTTCCACAGGGGACGGTGGATTTTTGAAAGAGTTGGGAGCAAATTATCAATCGCTATTACAACCGTTCTTAACGCATGAGGCACTTACTGATTTTGTCAACAACTATGATGACAGATTACGACACGTGTATATGGATGAATCGAACACGGAATATAAATTATGGGTGGGATCAAATTACAAGTATACAGAACAGCAAACGGCGGGTTATGCACAACTAAATTACAATACAACTAAATTAAATATTTTGGGAGGCTTGCGAATAGAGCATACGAAGCTGTTTGAAGAATCCGATACACTCACAACGAATACAGCATTTGATACAACAACTTCTACCTACTATTATCTACCGGAAAAAAGATATACTCATTTAAAATATGTTGGTGTTTTGCCTTCCATTAACACTACGTTCTATTTGAGTGAACATAACAATCTGAGAGCTGCTATTTCACGTACCATGCATCGTCCCAATTTTGAAGAAACAAAACCAGGACATGCAATTATTCGCTACAATGATTTGGAATATACATTCGGTAACCCCAATTTAAAACCTACTTTTTCTTACAATGCGGATGTAAGTGTTGAGCATTTTTTTGGATTAAGTGGATTATGGTCAGTTGGTTCTTACTTTAAAAAAATTAAAGATCATATTTTTCCAACAGCTACTACCGATGTGGATCCTTCTTCGGGCATTCTGATAAAAAAATATGACAATGCACCCAACTCCTGGGTATTGGGATTCGAAGGAATTTTTAAACACAAGCTTACGTTTCTTCCGGGATTTTGGAAAGATTTCGGTGTTGATGCGAACGTAAGTTATTCCATGTCGCGCATGCAAGTTCCCGGAAGAGCTAAATCGCAACCGATGACGGATCAAACACCTTTATTATTGAATTTTGCGCTCACCTATGATAAGGATGCTGTAGAAACAAAACTACAATTGGGATACAATGGCAGTTATCTTTCGCAAATTAATTTAGCAGGAGATGGAACAGGCTTGCTGCACAAGGATTCTGACTATGATATTTACATGAGCTCCTATTATAGTTTGGATTACCAGATTACGTACTCATTTCGAAAAAAATATGCTGTTTACCTGGAAGCAAATAACCTGTTGAACTCACCGGAACGGAAATATCTGGGACAAACCTGGAGAACAACATCTGTAGAATATTACCGCTTCAAAGCACAAATAGGATTTAAATTAACCATTTAAGCTCGTTATCAAATGTTAAAATCAACTAAATACTCGTACCACTCAATGAATATCATTATCTTCAATCAACCTTAAAAATAACCGAATGAAACATTTTTACATCCTCACATTACTTTGTGTTTCCCTCTCTATTCAAGCTTCGCAAAAAAGAAAAGTTCTTATCATTGGTATTGCCGGTGTTCGCTCCGATGCCTTGCAAAAAGCAAATACCCCAACAATTGATGGTGTGATTGCAAAAGGTTTTTCTACCTATTCGTCCTGGCACCGAGGACATACAATATCTGCACCTTCCTGGTCAACAATCATGTGTGGCGTGGAATACGATAAACACGCTGTGGTAGACAATACCTATACAGGGAATAATTACGCAACCTTTCCTTATTTTACGGTACAGGCAAAACCATGTGTACCGAATTTATACAGTGTGCAAATTGTTCAGTGGGCCCCTATGTCTGATAATCTGGCCAATGATGTATGGAGTAAAAAAATAAAGGTAACATACGGTGCCGGTGACCAAAGCGTTTCAGCGGCACAAACACAACTTGCGAATCCAAATCTGGATGTACTTTTTTTATGTTTTGATGAAGCAGATATTGTTGGACACAATACGGGTTTTAGCCCGGACAATGCTGAATATATTAAAGCAATTGAAACGGTTGACGGACGAATTAATAGCGTGTTGACTGCATTGCACAATCGGCCCGATTATGCAAATGAAGACTGGATCGTATTATTAACAACAGATTACGGTGGTATCGGCACTACTCATGGAACCAATACAGATCAGGAAAGAACCATCTGGTGGATAGGACAAGGAAATAGGATGAGCCCTATTCAAGCACCATCTACAGTAGATCCGGGAAGTGTTGCATTGGCAAATTATGACGCTGTGAAAGGAGCTAAAAACCCTGGTCAATATGATATAGCAGTAACTGCGTTGGATCATTTGTTACGAGGATCCAAATGTAATCCTACTATTAACCCGATCTGGGGATTGGATGGAAAATCGTGGCTAGATTCCATACATACCGAAACACCCAATGGAATTGCCAGTTTACATCTTGACAAATTAATGCTAAAAGTATTTCCCAATCCCAGTACTGATGTTATTTCCTTTTGGTTTGAAAATGAAAAAAATCAACCTGTCACATATAATGTATGGGATGAGTTGGGTAAGGAAATTAATATAGGTAATGCTCCCATCAATAAAAATAAATTGAATATTGATTTTAGTCAGCAGGTACCAGGCATTTATTACGTACGCGTGATGATAGGAAATCAGCAGGCAACGGAAAAAATAATTCACAATTAAGACAAGTTCAATTATTCTAACAAATAACACATGGTTTCTTTTTTACAATTTTACAGATTTAAAAAAACAATGGCGATTGCTTTAATCAGTTGCTTCTTTCAGATGTTATCATTTGCACAAGGAGATCCTGCTACCACCGGATCCGGCTATTGCCTTGATTTTACAGCTAACATAGCGAAAGGTAATTACGTGGATCTGGGTTCTTTAATGGCAATTGATACAGGTAACTTTAGTATTGAAATGTGGGTAAATGTAAATGCCTGTAAAAACGATCCTGCTTTTTTCAGTAATAAAGATTGGTCATCCGGCAACAACACCGGAATTGTATTTGATGTTCATGATAATGGTACCAAGTTGAGAGTTAATTTAAAACCAAGCAACAGTAATTTTCAAAATTTTATTATTCCGATAAATGCGATAGGCAGAGGTTGGTTTCACCTTGCCGTTACATTGGACCGTAATTCATTTTTTAAAATATACATTGATGGGATTTTAAAAAGCAGCACCTATATGCAAACTCCACAAACGCAATTAAATGGATCGTTTGCCTCTGCCTATACCTATAAACTAGGGCAAGACGGAACAGGTATATACAGTGATAATAATAATGTACCGATTCCATACGATGGAAAATTAGATGAAATAAGAATTTGGAAAAGAGAACTTCAACAAGATGAAATAAGAGAGCACATGTGTAAAAAACGTTCTCCGATTTCAGTGGACTTGTATGCCTATTACGACTGTAATTCATTGGCTGGCGATTCTGTAAAAAATTTGAAAGGTGGGAAGAGCGGTAATTGGGTAAATGCGATAGCGTCTAACTGGAAAGTGTCCGGAGCTGCTATTGGTGATACCAGTACGGTATTGTACCCGGATTCCCAAGACTGGAATGGGAAAGAGCTTACCTTAAGAGATTCGACATATGGAAACCTGAAAATTAAAAACGTACTTGCTGTTGAAGGTATTCATTTGTATAAAATAAACAGTGCTCCTAATTTTATAAATGGAGCAAAACCATTTTTAGGTAATACTGCCTATTATGGAGTCTTCCTGGCAGGAACATCAAATGGTACAACTTACGATGCAATTTTGGATTACAGTAAATACCCAACAAATGCCACCGATGAAGGTTATTTAAAATTATTCGAACGCAATCAAAACAGCGATCATATCTGGAGTGATTATGTAGCAAAACAAAATACTACACTTAACATATTTCCTAAATCTCACGAAAAATGGAGAAGAGAATATATATTAGGAACAAGAAAAGGTATTTCCTGTAATGCGGAAGATGCAGTCGAAATGGTATCTAACACTAGTACGACCAGTACATTAAAATGGTCTGGAGGTTCGGCAAGCAGATATATCATTTCATGGGCGAAACAAGGATTTGAATTAGGGCAAGGCAATATGCTTGAAAATATGTCAACCAATCCTTACACATTTGTGGGGTTGGAACCAGGTGTATATTACGACCTTTATATAAAGGATACCTGTGATAATTCAATTGCCAGCCAATGGGCAGGACCTTTTGTATTTTATCCAGAGAGTTGTATGTCTCCCACAAATTACACGGTAAGCAATGTTACAGACAAATCTGTTTTGCTTACCTGGAAGGGAAATAAATATAAAACGGATATAGAGTGGGGGCTACTTGGATTTGTTTTAGGGCAGGGCATTCCGGACTCTACATTTACGGATTCTTTATTATTAACAGGCTTATCACCTAATACAAGTTATTCCTATTATGTAAAAGCCAATTGTCCTTCCGGAAGTAACACTACCTATGATGGTCCTTTTACATTTAAAACATCCGGAAAAAATGGGGTAGATGAAAATGAATTGTCCCGAAGCATAAGCATTTATCCAAACCCTAGTTCGGGAGAATTTACAATGCAGGTAAATACGGATAAAAAAATAACAATGCATGTATACAATATACTTGGCAAGGAAATTTTTAAACCTCTGGAATCCGCAAAGAGTGCGACCATAAAACAAGTCATTGATTTGAAAAATTTTCCAGCTGGTATTTATTTGATAAGTGTGAACGATGGAAAAGACATGGCTACGAAATCTATTATTATTCAATAATGTGAACGATACAAACAAGTAAAGATGAAATTTTTTTTAGTACTGCATTTAATGAATGCGATTATTGTTTGTTCTGTTTTACAGGTTCAGGCACAAGCTACCGATGAATACAAACCAATTGAACGATTACTGCATCCACCACCGGTACCTGATTTTTACATATCCGGTTTGTGTTATGGAGATACAACGTATTTCACAAATAAAACAGACATTGGAATAACATCCTGGGTAATTACAAACGATAAAGGCGATACGCTGTATACAACAGCTGAAACGAACATGACTTATTTTTTTAAGAAAAAAGGTGTTTATAATATTTGCCTGCAAGCAGATAATGGTCACCTTGCCACAAAAGTGCAAACGGTTTTAGTTGATACCATTACACATGCGGATTTCATCTATCGCAGATGCATCAATGAGTTCAACAATCAAAGTACCTGCGCGGATCAGTTTGTTTGGATCTTCCCCGATAGCTCTACGACTACAAATGCTTTTGCTTCGTATCAGTTTGCAAGTGGCGGAACATTCCCGGTAAAGCTAATTGCAAAAAAAGGGAGTAAATTAACTGCAGTTACAAAAATGGTTTCTATTCCTGCTGATTCAATCGGAATTCCAACGGCAACATTTACATGGAAACGTCACGGAACTGCCAATACTTTTGATCTGATAGCAGATGATTCTGTAGCAACAAACTACTCCTGGACCTTTGGCGACAGGCAGTTTGATGATACAAGCGGATACAAAACAACACATACATTTGACATGGATAAATACAATGGGATGGTTGGTTTACGTGTGTCCACCAGTTGCGGTTTTTCGCTTTTTGAATCGGATCCTTTTTCGACAACAGGTATTGATGAAGATTATTTTTTTAAACGAAACGTAATGATTTATCCGAATCCGGCAACTGATGAACTAAACATTGTAGTTAATAACAAGATGTATTTAAAAGAAGTTGTAGTTAAGCTCATTGATGCAAATGGAGCTGTTCTTCAGGAAAACAAATTGACCGCAACACCGGCATCATCTCATTTAAAAATAAATATAAGTTCAATTGCAAAAGGGATTTATGTAGTTCAAATTTGGATGGGAGATCAACTGCTCAACAAAAAAATTGTCATTCAATAATATTTCCATGAAGAAAATTAGTCTAACCAGCCTCATCTTTATTTTTATGCTAAGCAGCCGGGTGTTTGCACAAGCAGATTTAAATAAATCAATACAGGTGCGCTTGCAAAACAAAGTAAGGCATCCTCCTCCAGTTCCTTATTTTTTAATTAAAGGCTTGTGTTATGGTGACAGCTCTTATTTTATGAATCGTTCGGAAATGGCCACTTCTGTTTCATGGGCAGTGACAAATGATAAGGGTGATACGCTATTTACTCAAAAGGGGAAAGATACAGTTGCATATCTTTTTAAAAAGCGCGGCTTTTTTAATGTTTGCCTTACAGCGGATAACGGTCATCTTGCAACAAAAATTAAGACAGTAAGAATAGACACGGTTACAAAAGCTAATTTTTTGTTTCGCGCTTGCCATGATGTATTTGATAACTTATCAGCTTGCGCAGATCAATTTGTTTGGGTGCTACCTGATGGGACTACTACTACAACCGATTTTCCGAAATATAAATTTGCAGCGCCCGGTATCTATCCAACCAAATTAATTGCAAGACGAGGAAACAAAAGCGATACACTAATAAAACCAATCAGTGTAAAGGCGGATTCTATGGCCATACCAAAAGGGATGTTTACATTTAAGAAAATTTCAGATCCCTCCACATTTGAATTTACGGCAATGGATACAACAGCTGATTATTACTCCTGGTATTTTGGGGATAAAGAATATGATGATACAACAGGTTATAAAGTGATTCATAAAATTGATTTAGAAGCGTATGATGGATATGTGAGTTTATTTATAACGAATGGTTGCGGGGCAGGAATATATGATACGGATCCGCTTTCAGCAGTAGGAATAGATGAACAGAACTATTTAGAAAGAAATACGGCGATTTATCCAAATCCGACAAGGGATGAGCTAAATGTGAGTATTTTAGATGTAGCAGGAAAATCAATCCAGGTGAGGCTAATCGATATACATGGAAGGATGCTGAATGAATGCGGAACAGTTTCTTCTTTAAAAGAATTTAAGGGAACATTTCCAACAGAGCAGCTTGCAGCTGGAATTTATTTTTTACACATAATCGTAGAGAATGAACAAATGAATAAGAAAATTGTTGTTCAGCATTAAGGGGTGAAATGCCTATAAAAAAGAGAGCCGGAATATTCCGGCTTTCTTTTTATGTAAACACATATAAATTCATAATTTTATTAAAAATTCAGGAACGATGAAAAAACCAATAGATACTGATTCGTATATTGCATCGTTTCCAAAAGGAACACAAAAATTATTGCAACAGGTTCGCAAAGCCATTAAAGAAGCTGCTCCAAAAGCAGAAGAAGTGATTAGCTATGGAATGCCAGCTTTTAAACTGAATGGACCTGTTGCTTATTTTGCAGGCTATGAACATCACATCGGGTTTTATCCTACTGGCTCCGGGATAGCTGCTTTTACCAAAGAAATTCAAAAATATAAAAACTCAAAGGGGGCCGTGCAATTTCCGTTGGATAAACCAATTCCGGTAACACTTATTAAACAAATGGTCAAATTTAAAGTGACGGAAAACCTGTCAAAGGTGAAAATCAAATTAAGGAAATAGCCTGATCCCTCTTGGATCAAAATCATACATTGAGTTTTTAAAATTTAACAAAGTGCTAAGTTTACTTATCAAATCAATGAATTAAATTGTTATATATGAAAAAATTTGTACTCCTGTTTTGTTTGTTGTCAAATATAGTATTCGGGCAAACCAAGTATCAAAAGGATTTTGCAGAATTCTGGAAGACGATAAATGAAAATTATGCATACTTCCAACAACAGAAAATTGATTGGAATAAAGTAAAAGAAATTTACCAGCCACAAGCAGATGCTATCAAAGAAGATAATGAATTTGTAAGGTTATTGGAAAATGTATTGAACGAATTGTACAATGGACATTCCTCTTTAAATACAAACCTTCCTACCTCCAATAGGTTAACTCCTTCAGGAACGGATATGTATATTGAAGAATTAGACAATAAGTTTATTGTTAAAGATTTAAGAAAGGGTTTTGGAGCAGAACAATGCGGAATAAAAATAGGAGTGGAGATTGTAAAGTTTAATGACCAGGAAGTTTTACCGCAACTAAAACAATTTTTACCCAAATTCACGAAAGCCTATACTTCACAAATGCTTCAATATGCAATCGATATGTTATTTGCAGGAACACATGATAAACCAAGGAAAATTACGACACTCGAAAACGGAACCCAAAAGGAGTATTATCCGGATAAGGAAGCGATTGCTTCAACTAAAAAATTAGTCGAATCAAAAATTTACAACAATACGGTAGGCTATATCAAAATCAATAACTGTTTATACGACTATGAATTGATAAATGAATTTGATAAACTGGTAGATTCGTTTTCTTCCTTAAAAAGTATTATCGTTGATTTATCAGAAACACCAAGTGGCGGAAATACAACAGTAGCAAGAGCTATGATGGGTAGGTTCATCAATGAAAAATTACCTTATCAAACACATGAGTTGGATGAACCGCCCTATGATACCAAACAGATTTGGACGGAGTATGTCATCCCCAGAAGAAAAATATATGCAGGGACTGTCATTGTTATGGTAGGTCATTGGACAGGAAGCATGGGAGAAGGAATTGCCATTGGGTTTGATGCAATGAATAAAGCAACTGTGACAGTAGTAGGAACAAAAATGGCAGGACTTATCGGAGCAATCAATGGATTTAAACTTTCAGAAACGCATATTGGTTTTCAAATTCCAACAGAACGGTTGTATCATGTGAATGGAACACCTCGGGAGAATTATGTACCAAAGGTGCTTACGAAAAATAGTGATGATACATGGAAGGTGATTAGTAAAATACTGGAGATAAAATAGCGGGTTCTATGAAAATGTCAAAGGTCTTTAAGACCTTTGACATTTAATGCCCATAAAAATTTAAATGCTATCATTGAATTGATTTCGGAATAATACTTGTCGGTTTTCCTTTCTTATCCAACGCAACAAGTGTAAACAAACCACTCACTACTTTTTCGCGAAGTTCAGAATCCATTTTCTCCAGGAAGATATCCACCTTAATGGTGATGCTGGTATTTCCTAATTTTTGAACAATGCCTACTAACTCAATTAATGTAGCTGCAGGAATTGGCTTTTTAAAATCAATACGATCACTGCTTACAATTACAAAACTTTTTCTGCTAAAGCGTGTTGCTGTCATAAACGCGGTCTCTGTCATCATCAGCATGATCCTTCCACCGAACATCGTGTTGTGATGATTGGTCGTATCCGGAAGTACCGTTTTGAAAACATGCGTTTCCGATTTTTTTATTTTTTCATCTATCTTCTTATTCGAGAAGGAAGATGAATTATTCTTTTTAGACATTTACAATATTAAGAAAAAAAGCCTGTTTAAATTTTATTAAACAGGCTTTTTTTGATTTTAAATAACCATTAAATCAACAAACTCATTAACTGGAAGCTTGCTTAATTTTTGATAATCCAACGAAGCATCCAACACACGTTGTTGTTGTTTCTCCGGAAATTTACGTGCTAAATTGATTTTATATTTCTTGATCAATTCAGGAATACCTTCCTCTCTTCTGCGCTTGTGGCCAATTGGATACTCGACAACAACTTCGTCCATGATGGTACCATCGTTTAACTCAACTGTAAGTGCATTGGCAATGGACCGCTTTTCAGGATCGTGATAGTCAGCTGTAAATGCAGCATATTCCGCTATAACCATTTTATCTCTTAATTGATCAATACGTAAATCATTCGCAATGTTGTCTTCATAATCAGCAGCTGTCAATCTTCCAAAAATTAATGGAACAGCAATCATGTATTGAATGCAATGATCTCTGTCGGCAGGATTATTTAGCGGTCCTTTTTTATCAATGATACGTATGGCAGCTTCATGTGTACGTATAGAAATTTTCTTAATATCATCACTTGTTTTTTTCAACACTTTCAATTTGTGATGCAAGGTAACAGCAGCTTCAACAGCTGTTTGTGAGTGGAACTCTGCAGGAAAAGATATTTTGAATAATACATTTTCCATTACATAGGAACCATAATCACGTTGAAATTTAAATTCCTTTCCTTTAAAGGAAACATCATAGAACCCCCAAACTTTTGCAGTTAATACAGATGGGTAACCCATTTCTCCTGTCTTCGCAATCAATGCCAAACGCACGGCACGTGATGTAGCATCACCGGCTGCCCATGATTTACGGCTTCCTGTATTTGGTGAGTGACGGTAGGTACGCAATGACTGTCCATCAACAAATGCCAATGATATCGCGTTGATTAATTCGTCGCGTGTTAGACCAAGTAATTTACCAACTACTGCAGTAGAGGCAACTTTTACTAAGATCACGTGATCCAATCCAACTTTATTAAACGAATTTTCAAGAGCCAATACACCTTGTATTTCATGAGCTTTGATCATCGCTTCCAATACATCTTTCATTTGCAAAGCCGGTTTCCCGTTTGCAACAGCGGTTCTGGACAACCAGTCAGCAGTAGCTAAGATACCACCTAAGTTATCAGATGGATGTCCCCACTCAGCGGCTAACCAGGTATCATTAAAATCCAACCAACGGATGATGGTACCAATATTAAATGCTGCTTGTATTGGATCTAATTGAAATTGGGTTCCAGGCACTTTTGCGCCATTGGGTACAACTGTTCCTTGAACAATTGGTCCTAACATTTTGTTGCAGGCAGGATATGTTAAAGCTTCCAGTCCGCAGCCTAAAGTATCCAACAAACAATGGTGTGCTGTCTTCCAGGCCAATTCATTTTTAATTTCGTAATTCAATACATAATCTGCAATCGCTGCCAAAACCTTATCCGGTTGTGGTCTTTCATTCGAAATGTGTGAGGACATAAGTTAAGTTTATCTGTTTTTTAAAGGTGTAAATTTTCTATTATCAGGGCCTATGTAATTGGCGCTTGGGCGAATAATTTTTCCATCCTGTCTTTGTTCGATGATGTGTGCACTCCAGCCAGTAACACGAGATACCACAAATAAAGGTGTAAACATTAAGGTAGGCACACCCATCAAGTGATACGAAACAGCAGAGAACCAATCCAGGTTGGGGAACATTTTTTTCTCGTTCCACATCAGTGTTTCCAAACGTTCTGCAATATCATACAATTGCATGTCACCTGCTTCTTCTGAAAGTTGTTTGGCTACTTTTTTTATCACTACGTTGCGAGGATCAGAAAGGGTATACACCGGATGTCCGAATCCAATGATCACTTCTTTCTTTTCCAAACGGGTGCGAATATCTGCTTCTGCTTCATCAGCGGATGCATACCTGCTTTGTATATCGTAAGCCACTTCAT
>C688J18823_10000750_pt1 | contig 19264 bp, 33 predicted proteins | sample HopSoiMetagenom1_FD_18823 | JGI IMG/M metagenome (IMG submission 18823) | reverse complement strand
CGTGTCATTGCTCGCGGGATCGCCGGTCGTCTCTGGTTGCATGGTGTCGCTCCCCTTCATTTGGTTGCCTCGATGAGCGCGGGCCTTTCCCGCGTCCAGATTTTCCTGCCCCCGATGCGCTTCACTCTTGGTGGCTTCCACTGCCACACGCCGAACCCGACCTCGTACACGACACCGAACAGGACGAGCATCAGATCCTTCGGATACAGATGCTTGTGCCCCACGAAGCGGAGCCGCGGATTGAGAGCCTCGACCTTCGCGTGCCCGTGCACGTAGTCGCGTGCCCAGTTGCTCGACGAAAGCGGTACGAGCATCGCGATCCGCGCGCCCGCCTCGCCCTCGATCTTCGCGCGCGCCGCCCACCGCTCGATGTCTTCGAAACCGGGGTTGAGCCAGGACAGCTGTCCGCCGGGCGCCTTCCATGACGGCGCCGCAAAGGCGTCTTCCCACTCAGGAGACCCCGGCCCGTACCATGGCACGCGGCGCACGCGGTTCGAGGAGAGCGCCGCCAGGTCGAGGCCGATCAGCCCGAAGCGGCGCTCGACGGCGTCGATGAACTCGGGCGGCGTCCCCACCACCTGCTCGGACGCCCCGGGCTTCTGCTTGGGCTCGCGACGCACTCGCTGTGCAGCGCTCAATTGCGTCCCCCTTTCCGTGCGTGCTCGTCGCGGGCCGCCTGCCTCCTGAGATCCGCGAGCGTCCGCGAGTCGCTCAGGATCGCCATCGCGTGCGTGTGGTTCCGGAAGGTCAGCAGGTGGCCGACGGTCTCATCGTCGGGGCCGACCTCCTGCGCGAAGGCCACGAGGATCACCCGCCGCTCGTATCGTTCGAACAGCGCACGCAGCTCGACGGCCAGCTCGTCCATGACGCTCACTCCGCGCGCTCCTGGGAGGGCTCGCCGTAGATCTCGACGCACCCGTCGCACCAGTCAGGATCCTGATCGTACGCGCCGAAGCACCACGGCCGCTCCTTCAGGCACCGCGAGCAAACGTAGAGCGGGCAGGACCGGCACGCCTTGCTCTGCTCGCAGGCGGCCGGTGGATAGGTGAAGCCAGGGTCCGTCGACCTCCAGCGCATCCGACCGTGCTCGCGCGCGTCAGCCTTGATCCTCTCGGTCGCGAGCACCCACGCGTTGTCGTCTGCGAAGCGGAGCGATCCGAACTCCAGCCCGCTCACCTCCACCACATTCAGGTCGAGCAGCATTGCCGTGCGCCAGAGCTCCGTCGAACTGGCGATCCGGACCGCGCGCAGCGCGAGCCCCTCGAACGACACGGGGAAGGTCGGAACTTCCTGCACCTCGAAGTCGCACCCTTCGGCGTAGCGCACGAAGGCGGGCTGCCGCCGGGTGCCGATCGGGGTGACCTCGACCGTTTGGAAGGTCGTCATTGCGCCGCGCTCCGCGGGCGCAAGAGAAGCCCCCCCTGCTCGACGTGCTCGCGCTCGGCGGGCGTGAGCCCCTGAGCGCCGGGCGACGGTCGGTACCACTCCCACGCGGGGGCCGGGAGGTGGCGCGGCCTCGCGCCGGGCGGATACATCAGGCTAGCCGCTGTTCCGCGGCACCCGATCGTCGCCCGGCACCGGAGGAACATCGGCGTCACGCCGTCGTCGACGTCGATCGTCGCGGTGTAGCAATGGCAGCTGGAGCAGAGGTAGGCGTTCTCGCGACCGACCAGGCTGCCGCCAGCCGGCTGGGCGTGCCTGGAGGCGGGGTTCGAGGGTGGCGTGCGCGTCTTCATGTCAGCACCTCCCATGCGAGTCTCGCCACTGCCGGAACCTGTCCGTTGCCAAGGGCGTGCAGTCGGTCCACCCCATCGGCCACCCCATGAGCCACTCGACCCAGGTCGGGTTCAGCGGCCCACCAACCGCCGTCGCCAAGCCGTCCCCGCTCTTCGCCGATGCGCCCTTGCGGTTGTAATTGCCGTCCACGGTGGGCGTCGGCCAGATCGCCCTCGCGGCCATCGCTTGCAACGACAGGCGCACAGGCCCTACGCGACCCGATGAACCGCCCCGGTTGCTCCCGTACCGGCTTGCGGTCGGAGTGGGTAGAAACGATCCAGATTCGGTCGCGCCGATGAGGCGCGCCGACCTCAGCAGCTCCGAACACACCCCAGCTCGCATCGAACCCCAGCGCGGCCAGGTCCCCGAGAACACGTCCAAGTCCGCGAGCAGTGAGGACTGGGCTGTTCTCCACGAACGCGTAGCGTGGTCGAACCTCACCGATGATCCGGGCCATTTCGCCCCAGAGCCCTGACTCCGCTCCGTCGATACCGGCGCCTCTGCCCGCGGTGCTGATGTCCGTGCAGGGGAATCCGCCGCTGACGACGTCGACCGCGCCTCCCGCCCAGGGACGCCCGTCGAACGTGCAGACGTCGTCCCAGATCGGGAAGCGGTCAAGCAGGCCGTCCCGTTGGCGGGCGAGCAGGACGCGGCGGCAGAAGGGATCAGTCTCGACAGCGCAGACGGTGCGCCAGCCAAGGAGGACCCCTCCCAGGATGCCGCCTCCTGCCCCTGCAAATAGTGCCAGCTCATTCACGCGGCACCCGACGCGAGCTTCGCGAGGGCCGCGTCGATGATCGCGCGCACGTTTGCGCTGCGTGCTCGAGCAGCCTCCGTCGTGCTTGGCCGCCCCTCCCGCTCCCTCAGTTCATCCAGCTGGTCCAGCACCACCCGCTTGCTGACGTCCGGCAGATCGTCCCACGACATCATTGGCTCCCCTCCTGTAGCTTTTCGATTGCGGCCTCGATCGTCTCGCGCGCAGCCCTGGCGTCCTGGCTGCACCCGACATCCTCGCTGGAGACCTGGGAGGCGTGCTCCCTCATCACGTCCAGCGCCCGATACACGACGCGCTTCCGCGCCTCCGACAGCTCGTCCCACCTCATGGCGTCGCGCCCAGGCGGACCAGCGCCGCGTTGTAGATCGCGGCAATCACCTCGGGCTCACGCCACGGGGACTCGACGTCCTGGTAGTCGCCTTCGGCCAAGCGGCGAAGGATCAGATCCCGGCCACTTCGGATCCCGTCCGTGACCGCCTCGCGTGCCACCTCGGGCAGGTCGAACCACTCAACGTTCATGAGTTCGCCAGCTTCAGGAGGACGTCGGCGTGGCAGACCTCGCCCAGCTCGCCGGGCTTGCCGACCTTGCACCAGCAGGCCAGGTTCTTGCCCCCGAGGTCAGCCCGGATCTCGTCCAGGGTGAACGAGCGCAGGGCGTGCCGCCGGAACTTCGAGACGCTCTCCACGGTCGCCACCAGGCGCGCCGCCCCGGTCAGCCCGGTGGGGATGCGGAACGGGTTCGCGTACTTCGATGGGCGCGAGACCACCACCGTGTTCGGGGGGAGGCGGGCGCCCTTCCGGCGCGAGCGCTGGACCCGGACCGGCCAGGGCAGCGCGAAGGAGGGAGGCGGCCCGACCATGAACACGTGGAAGGCACCACGGCCGTTCGCCCGGGAGTCCGACAGGACGGCAGTCGCGTTGCTGCCTCCCCCCCGGGCCGGGCCGCCTGCACCCGGTGCCTCACACGGGTCTCTGCCCGGTCGCCCAGGCTCGCCGCTCGGAGCCGCCATTCTATCGTCCACGGCCGACCTCCTCACCTGCCCGCGTCAGCCCGCGCCGGAGGCCCGCCAGCTGCGCACGTAGCGCCACCTGTTCGCCACGGAGGCGCTCGTGTTCGTTCGCCGCCCAGATGCCCCGGAGGACGGCTGCCGTGCGCTCACCCGCGCGCTGGACCGCCAGCTGCTCGGCCCGGTGTACGCGTCGCGGCACGATGCCCGCGCCAGCCGGGTCGGCGGGCTTGTATCCCCACCCGGCGATCACGAAGACGCCCCCTGCTCCGAGGGTACTATCCGGGTACTACTCGGGGGGATTTCGGGTCCTCCGGCGGCCCCAGTGTCTCCATTGTCCGTCGTAAGTGCCCGTAATGTCGGGCNCTGACTGGCGCGTCCAACCGGGGCGGCTATCTTGAAAACTAGCGTGCGAAAGCACCGAGGGTTCGAATCCCTCCCTCTCCTCAACCGCGTAATCATTAACGTTTCTCCGGATTGCCGGGGCCGCGCGGGAACGGGACGATCCGAACCGAGGGTACTATCTGGGTACTACCCGGTGGGATCGGGCCCGGACCCGCGACCTCAGCGCGCGCCGAGTTCGGATAGGTGGCGGTCGGGCGGGGGTACGAAACCCGGTCGGCCTGCTGCGCCAGGAAGCTCGGGGAGAGGTGCCCGTAGGTGTCGCTCGTGAGCTGGGGCGTCGAGTGCCCGAGGATGGTCTGGAGCACGAACAGATCCCCCCCCGACATCATGAAGTGCGCGGCGAAGACGTGGCGCAGGTCGTGGACCCGGATCCGGGGCAGCCCCACCCGCGCCAAGGCCGCGAACAGCACCCACTCCGCCTTGAAATTCCGGGTGTAGGCCCGGCCCGTGAATGGGTTCGGAAAGACCAACGGCCCCGACCACGGGCAGGCCAGCTTGTGGGCCTTGAGGACGGGGACGAGGTCGCCGTGCAGGGGGACCGCCCGGGCCTTGTTGCCCTTGGTGGTCTCCCCCTCGTAGCTCCGGCGCACCATGATCTGCCGGCGCTCGAAATCGATGTCCGTCCAGCGCAGGCCGAGGGCCTCACCCCGCCTCACCCCCGACAGCGCCAGCAGCGCGAAGAAGGCGTGCAGGTTGCGGCCGCTCTCCCGATCCATCTCCTCCAGCTCGGCCAGCAGCCGGCCCACGTCGGCCGGATCGGCGATGGGGGGCGCAAGGCGCGTCTTCGGGATCGGGATCATCAGCTTCCCGCGGGCGAGCCGGGCGACCGGGGAGGTGGCCAGGTACTCCTTCGTGACCGCGAAGTTCAGGATGCGGCGCACGACCCCGAGTACCAGGTTGCAGGTCCGCGGCTGCAGCACCTTGACGACGTCCACCACCTCGCCGTCGATCTTGCGCCGCACCGTGAACGTCTTGACCTTGAGGGTGCTGCGGAGTTCCAGCAGCGTCGTCGCCGTCACCGCGGCGAGGCGCTTGGCGCCGAGCGCCGGCTTCACGTGGCCGCGGTAGAAGATCTCGTCGGCCTCATGGGAGCGCAGGTTGGCCGAGACCAGCTCCAGCCACTCCTTGGCCACCTCGTCGAACGTGATGGACGCCTTGCGCTCCTGCGAGAGCGTCCCGTCGCCGAGGCCGATCCGCACCTTGGCGAGGGCGTCGGCCGCATCGCGCTTCGTCTGGAAGCCGACGACCTTTCGCCTGACCTTGCCCTCCCACCACCTGATGCCGAACTCGCGCCGGGCGGGGGTCCCGACGCTGATGATGGTCCCGAAGCTGTTCCGGCGCGCCATGGGTGCTGTCTACTCCCTTACCGCGATGGCGTCGCCGCTCATGAGCCGCTCGACCTCGGCGCGCGGGCAGAGCTTGCGCCGCCCGATCTGCACGAGCTTAAGCTGCCCCTTGGCCCACTGCCGCGTCAGCGTCTTCGTGCTGACGCGGAGGATGCCGGCTGCCTCCTCCAGCGTCAGCAGACGCGCCGTCGAGGGAGGCTCCGCAGCCATCAACGCGAGCGCGCTCATCGGATACCTCCTGCCGTCGGACGCACCAATCCCATACGAACGCTGTGCAACATGCTGCTCCCCCTTGGCCGGTCGTTCTGCTTCGGCGCTGCACCCACCGCTCTGCCGTCGCGAGCATTCCGAGTGCGCGTCAGGTGTATCGGTTCGGATTCTTCTTGTCTACACATCGGTGACCATGCTCCCTGCGTTCTACGTTGCGCTGCCGATTAGTTCCTGAGTGAATTCGCGGGCTCAGGAGCCGAAACAGAATCGCAAGTTTTTTTCATGCGCATTCCGAGGACGTAACGCCCGTTTGAAGCGGGTTTCTGGCTTTCCTTTTTGCACCCATCGCGTCGTGCGCACGGCGGCGCAACGGCTCGTGGCAGCCGCGCTCCGCCACACAGCCGGTTGTGCTCGCCGCGCGCAAAAACCGATCCCTCAATCGCGGTACTCGTCAGCGGGAACGATCAGCACGTCGCCGTGGATCGGGTACGGCTTGTTGCCCTTCGCGCAGTTCTGCCAATAGAGCGCGGTCGCCGACTTGTTGACCGGCTTGCGATCGACCATGCCCGTGTCGTCGACCACCATCAGGTGCGTGGGCCGCCCCATGTGGCGCAGGACGATAGTGTCCAGCGCCTGAGGCGCGGCCAGAAGGCTCTCGGCCTCCCCAGGCGCGAGCCGCTTGGGGAGGTCGATGACCGCGCCGTTCGTCCGGATGAGCTGGCGCATCGTCCGCTCAGCCCTGCGACCCGGGCTCGGGCGCCTGCTCGCCCGACACGAGGCGGATCTTCCGGAGGGCTTCCTCGGCCTGGTCGATGGAGAGCAGCGCGATCGTGGTGACGCCGAACCACTCGCAGATGTCGCCGATCTGGAACCCGGCGGCGGTCGCCTCGACGGCGATGGCGTTGCGTTGCTTGGTCGTGGACATCGTGTGCCCCGCCCCGGCCGCGGGGTCGCCCTCGCCCGCAGCCTTGGCCGCCGCCTGGGCGGCGGGCTTGGGCTGGGGCTTGGTATCGGGGGCCGCCGTCCCGGTCTTCGCTGCAGCGGCCTCGCGCTTCTTGCGCGCCTCGGCGACCGCCGCATCGACCGCGTTGCCCGTGACCACCGTGGTGCCGGCCGGCTTGCCTGCTCCGGCGGCGGGCCCGGCGAGCGCGGCGGCAGCGCCGGCCTTGCGAGCGAGGAAGTCCCGGCGGTGCTCACTGATCTCGGCCCACGTCGTCTCGCCCTGCTCGATCGACGTGTAGAGGGTGCGCAGGTTCGCTACCTCCGCCGCCGTCAGCATGTCGAGTGGGTGTCCCACGTACTCCAGCAGGTGCACCGGCAGCACGCCGATGCTGGCGAACGCGTCGAACACCTGCTTCTTCTTCTTGTCGGGATCCTCAGCCGCGTCGTCCTCCAGCACCTCGTTGATGCGCTGCAGGCACTCGCCCTTGATGTGCGCCGGCAGGCTCTTGAGGATCTGATCCCGCCACGCCTTGCTGCCCTCGGCGCCCTCGGCCTTCGCCACCTCGGCCGGCGTCGCCTCCACGATGAACACCGGCTTGCCCTTGGCGTTGAGCCGGGTGCCGAGCGGCTGCTGCCCCTCCTTCAGCTTGATCTTCTCGACGGTGCGCTCGATCGTGATCGTCTTGGCCCAGGTGGTGTTGTTCTCCAGATCGATGGTCACGAACCGCACGAGCTTCTTCTTGGCGTCATCGTAGACGGTGACCGAGTCCATGTTGAGGTTGCCCATCACCCGCGCCGCCTCCTCGGCAAAGCGGATGGACAGGCCCTCGGCGATCTTCTCCTCCCACTCGCCCGTCACGTCGTTCTGCTCGTAGCCCACCGGCTTCCGGAACCTGGCCAGGTACGCGAACGCCGGGTGCTCGCAGGCCTTCAGGAGCAGCGCGCGCACGTTGTCGAACACCCGGGGCCGGCGCATGGCCATGATGTAGGAGGCCTCGATCGCCGCCTTGGCTGCGGCGGCGCTGGCGGTGGCGGCGGTCTCTCCCTTGGCCTCAACGGTCTGGCCGCCGAAGTCGACGCGGAGGACTTGCCCCACGGCGGGGGCGGGAACGACGCTGATCTCGGTGGCGCTCATTTTCGTTTTCCTTTGGTCTTGGTGGTGGCGGCGGTGGCGGGCTTCTCGATCTTGAGGGTCCGGTAGCTGTAGGGCGCGGTTGTGTGGCCGGAGTTCTCGGTCGTGCGCAGGCTGAGGAGTCGCCCGTCAGGGAGCGCGCCGAACGTGGCGTCGCCGATCAGGTCGCGCAGGCGGTTCAAGGCCAGATCCTTCGCGGTCTCGTGCACCTTCATGGCCTGCGCCGAGGCGGCGAGCGCAGCCTTGGCTTTCTCCCATTCGAAGACGATCGCGAGGGCGTCGCCGTCGAGCTGGACCGTCTCGCCGTTGTCCTTCGGGTGCAAGCGCTTGAGGAACGCGGTGGTGGCCTCGCTGGCGTCGATGTCCGGCGCGGCGCCGGTCACCACGTAGCTCTGCCAGAAGTGCTGGACCTGGGCTTCGATTTCGGCGATCAGTTCCGGCTCGCGCTCGACGTCCACGTAGCGGAACTTGTTACCGCCCACGAGCACCGCAGCCGATCCCCAGGCCGCGCCGGTCACGCACATCTCGGTCTGCAGCTGGACGCGCACGTAGTCGGGCGTGCCCTCGTCCCAGTCGCTGTCCTTGAACCACGACGCATTCTTCACCTGCAGAACGCCCACGCCCTCGCGGTCCGGCGCCTCGACCACGAAGCGGTCAGGCGTGCAGCGCAGGTACGGAAGCGTCGAATGCTGCGCTACACAGAACGGGCCGCCCCCCTTCCAGAGCTTGCGGTGCGTGACCGTCTGGTACCGCTGGGCGATCGGCTCTTCGAGGATCTGACCCCATTCGAGCCACTCGCCGGTCAGCTCCTCCGGCGGCGGGCCGAGCCCCACCTTGTTGGCCCACAGCGTGTACTGCGAGCCCCACGCCTTGGGCATGAGCCCGAAGAGCGCGGCCACCTCGCTGGCGCCGATGGCTTCCTTGCGCGATGCCAGCCAGGCCTCGCGCGTGCCGTAGTCGGTGAGCTGGGCGATCATGGACGGCGCTCCAGCTCGCGGCAGGTCTGGCACCGGCAGCCGAGCACGTGGGCGGGCGTGTCGATGAGGAAGGGGACCACCGGGGCTGCGGCAGGCGCCGAGGTGGCAGAGGGGGTGACGGGGTCAGGATGGGTATGCATGGCCCCATTCTATAATGGGTACTAACCGCCAGCAACCCTGTTTGTACCCATCACGGGCCACCCCCCTTCGGCTCGGCATTGTTCCTCTTTTGGCGCCTCAACCGAGGGGCCAAAACAGGAAGAATGGCGGGCGGGCGGCGCCCCCGGGAGCAGCCCCGTTCAGTCCGCGTAGGCGGAGTCGGGGACGTTGTACGGCGCGGCCTTGAGCACGATGCGCACCCAGGTGGGCGCGGACCGGCGCCGGTTCTGCGCCTTGGCCGCGTTGTAGGAGATCCCCACGGCGGCGGCCACCTGGAACATCGACTGCCCAGAGTTCGTCGCCGCGACGGCGTACGGGCCCGTCGACAGCAAAGGCGGGCCGCTGCGCTTGCCGCGCGAAGGCGGAGCCGTGGGGATTTCCATCTTCCGTTGAATGGTTACATGATGGGTCCGTGAACGCAACCCGCGCCCCTTGGGCTGGTACTCCGGTTCAAGGCGCGGCCAGGCCTCGGCCGGAATGCCGAACTCCTTCCGGATGGCCTCCACGAACGCGCGGGACGCCGGCACCTTGCCCGCGACCATGGCGCGGACCCAGCGGGGATCGATGCCCCGCTGCAGCCACCAGGCGTCGAACACGGCGGCGAAGATGGGATGAGGGAGGCCGCGCGGCAAGATGGGTACCTTGCCCGGCTAGCCGGTTCGGCGTCAAGTCATGAGCCAGCGGGACGCCACCAGCGCGACCCTTTGGATCCCGGGCCCCCTCCCGGGCATGAACGACGTGATCGACGCCGCCAAGGGCTCCGGCGGCCGGGGGAAGGACTATTCCGTGATGAAGCGGACGTGGTCCGAGATCGTCTGGGCGGAGGCGCTCCGGGCCCGCATCCAGCGACCGGGCCCGTTCGCCGGGCCGGTGCACGTCCGTTTCCTCTGGGTGGAGCGAGACCAGCGGCGCGACAAGGACAACATCGCAGCCGCCAAGAAGTTCGTCCTCGACGGCCTGGTCACCGCGCTCGTGCTCCGGAGCGACGGCTGGGATGGCGTGGCGAGCTTCTCGGACGAGTTCGCCGTGGACGCCGCGCGCCCGGGCGTCCACGTCACGATCACGATGGTCGGGTGAGCGCCTTCCCGCAGTTGCAGCAGAACTTCCAACGGGCCAAGAGCGGCCCGCCGCAGTTCGAGCACCGCGCGAAGTTCTCCGCCAGGTCCGGGTCGCCCACGACGTTGCCGGCCACCGTGAGGCATGCCGGGCACGCCATCGAGTGCAGCGTCTTCGTCTCGTACGGCACCAGCGCGAACAGCGGCGTCGACTTGCCACACCGCGGGCAGAAGGCCGAAGGGTCGCTCACGCGTCCCCACCGCCCCGCGAGGCGAGCCCGAGTTTCTTGTCGACGGAGAACACGGGCACGTCGGGCGTGTCATCCCAGATCACGAAGTAGCCGTACCGGCTGCCCTGGTACGCGAACGGACCCAGCGAGCCGATGACGGTCGCCAGGTCGCCGACCTGGTGCGCGTCCCCCTCTTCGAAGATCAGCTTGATGACGCGCGAGCCGTTCGGCCACGCGCCCGGCGCCTGCTCGGTGGTGAAAGCCAACGCGCGCTCTACGTCGAGCGGGATCCCCTTCACGCCTTCACCCGGCGATGCGTGTCGAGATCGTGTGCGCCGCCGTGGACGAAACAGATCGGGCACTTGATCGACCAGTCGATCCGTTCACTCTCGGGCGGCGCGCCGCAGAGCACGGTCCCCCGAACTCCCACGAGGGTCTGCCAGACGAGCAGGGCCGAGTCTCGGTAGCTGAGCCCGTCATCCGGATCGGTTCCCCCCTGGCAGGGGCAGGACGCCGATCGCCTGATGTGGGCGATCCCGCCGACCACCGATCGAAACCCGCACTCGCGATGTATCGGGCGCATGCTCGGGCCGTCGGCTCCGACGAACGTCGTGAACGAGCCGCGGTCGTCTGCCGCGATCGGCACCTGGCACAGGCCACAGGGGACGCCAACGGGCGTCGGCGCCCGCGTCGAATCGTCGCAGATCCCCGAGGGCCAGGGCTCGCCGAAGAATTCAGCGCCCGTCATGCCTTGGCCTCGACGATCGGGATCCCCTTCGACCGGGCCCGCTCGACCATGTCGGCCGTGCCCGTCCCGCCCGGGAACGCGATCAGCAGGCGCAGCGGCAGGGCCGCAATGATGGCGTTCCTGCGGAAGCCGGCGCCCTTCTCGAAGCTGTCCCAGAGGGCCGGCACCACAATGAGGTCGCGGCGGTTCCTGCGTGCCCAACGGTCGGCCATCGTGTCGGCGCCTGGAGCACCGCCGTGCACGACCACGTCGCCATAGCGAACGTGGTCGGCTAGGGTTCGCGCAACCAGGAAGGCGTCCGCGAACTCACGCCCGCCGCAAACGCCCACGAACGTCACGACGGCGCGCCACCGCTGTTCGCGTCGTCCAGCCTGGGATCGCCATACCGCGCCTTAAACGCGTCGCACGCGGTCAGCAGCAGCTTCAGAGTCGTCTCCGCGAAGACCACCCTCGACTTCGTCTCGACGAAGATCGCGATCGACGGGTTGCCCGACTTCATCCCTGCCGGCATCGCCCCGATCACGGTGACCCGCCCCTCGACCATCTGGTCGCGTTGATAGCCCGATGGCTCCTTTTCCAGGTCGAGTAGCACCGTCAGCCCTGTCCCAAGTTTTGGTCGCATCGATTGGCCCCCCTACGCTTTCCTGATGACACTTCCCATTGTCCCGCTGCTCGTGCTGATCGTTGGCCTGCTCGCGTGGGCGCTCGCAGACAAGGCACCCAAGGTGATGGAAGCCGGCAAGTGGGCCTTCATCGTCGGCCTGTTCTGGACGGTCGCCGTGTATGCCGGGATGCCGCTGCACCTGCGGTGAGGGCGCATCAGTCCTCCCGCGACCCGACGGACCCCAGCAGAAGCGGGCCGGCTTCGGCCTGCATTTTCCGCACGGCCTCCATCACAGTCATCCCAGACTCGGTCACCACGTGAGCGAGGAAGGCCTCCTCAAAGGTCTCGACGCCGTCCTCGATGCCGACCAGCTTGCCCTTGATGGAGAGCAGCAGCGACCGCCAGCGGCGGCGCTCCTCACTCTCGATGGCTGCCTTGCTGCCCTTCGTCGGGATCGGGATCACGAACTTGATCCGACGGTCCGCCGATGCGAACGCGATCTGAGCCCGGCCCGGCCCGGACGTGTATCCGAAGTGGGCCGCGCCCGCCTTCTTGAGCAGCGCCTCGATCTGGCCTCGCGTCCGCTCGGGCTTCACGGTCGTGCGTCGTGCGTAGGCCATCGAGGTCAGTCCTCCTTCGGAAGGAGATCGGTGAAGCGCCCGCCGCGCTCGGTCGACACCTCCACCCGCAGCTCCTCCCAGACGATTCGCTCCCTGTCCCGCCGGTAGAACTGGACCATGTCCTTGTTTCCCGCGCGCGTCTCGAAGATCAGCAACAGCGCCTCGCGCCGACGCACGAGGCGGGCGCGTTGGTCGTCGGACCAGCTGCGCCACCTCTCACAGCGGAGGCCTTCGGCCTCGACCGCTTTCTTGTCGGCGAACTCCGTCATCCAGGTGTCGCTCACGAAGCCGACGGCGTAGGCCCGCTCTTTGGCGGCGATCTCCCTGATGGCATCGGCGGCGACCGCGCGCGGAATATCGTCTGTCATGAGGTGCTTGAGGGACACGACGGTCAGGCGCCGCTCCTGCCCGAAGACGAACGCCGTCGGCTCCACCCCACGTGGATGGTCGTCTCGATCCTCGTGGAAGTGCTTGGCCAGCCCGAGGCACGAGAACATGATCTCCTCTTCCTCGGTCTTCGGCTCCTCGACCTCGATCGGCATCAGCTACCCCCGCGCGGACGGCGAGGCTTGATCGGGATGCGCTCCAAGGGGGCGAAGGCTCCGGCGCTGTCTTTGAACCGTCCGTTCTTGAGGATCGCCGCCGTCACCTCACTGAGATCCCACGCTGTCTGGGGGTCCAGGTTGTCGAGGTCGGCGCGCGTGGCCTCGCGCATGGTCAGATCCCCAGCGAAGACGTGGAGCACGCCGCAGTTCATGCAACACGAAAAGTCGCCCTCCCCCGGAACCTTCTGACCATCGATCGAGGACGCCGCGGTCATGGCGTACCCACAGCCAAGGCACACATGCTTCGGGGTCCTCGTCGTCGTTACGTCCGCGCCGCCCATGGCGACGTGTCTACACCAGCGGAGAAGCTGCGTCTAGCGGAGCACGAGGAACGCGCGGCAGTCGACGATCTTCCGGTTCAAGTGGCGCTGGACGCAGTTGCCCTCGCGCGAGCCCTCCGCGTTGGTGTTGCCCTCCACGGTCCCGAGCGACTTGCCGAGCACGGCCTCCACGAAGCCGACGTGGCTCTTGCCGGCGAGCACGAAGATCGCTCCGGGCTCGGGTACGGTCGACAGCCCGAACGGCCATCGCGCTACGAGCTGCGTGACGCCCGCCGTTCGCGGGCAGGGATTCGGGAGCTCCAGCGCCAGGGCCGCGTCGTGAAACATCGAATAAACGAACGACGCGCACCAGGCCGGCTCATCGGTCGGGCGCTGGCCGGCCAGCTCGTTCCAGTGATCGATGAGCGGCCCGCGGTTGTGCGTGACCTCGGTGGTGCCGATGTAGCGCGCGGCCATCTCCGCCGCGCGCAGTGCGAGGGGGTGGCTCACTTGCTCTCGGGCGGCGGAGTGACCGGGAGCCCGATGGCCGGGGTCAGCCGCTCCGAGGTCGCCGAAGGCGTGGCGGCAGGCTTCGCGCCGTTGTAGGGCAGCGGCGAATCTTTCAAAGCGTGGTGGGCAAAGATTGCCGTGCCCCCGCCGAAGAGGATCCCGAAGAGGATGTTCCCGAGCACCGGGATGAAGCCCTTACCGATGGCCGGCGCCGCCGACATCAGGCCCGCGAGGACCAGCGCCGGCAGGTCCTGCAGCAGCGGCTGCTTGCGGGTGACGGCCTCCCACGTCGAGAACGAGAAGCGCCGCCAAAGGTAGATGAGCCCGCCCGTCAGCATGGCCACCGCCGTGTAAAAGAGCTTCGGATCTTGGGCCTGCAGAAAGGCGAGCATTTCCATTGATTCGGCGGTTCCCTTCCTCGACCAAAGTTCAGCCGGTTGGCTCTCCGCTCGCTTTCGTGGTGCGGCGCCGCCTGGACGGCGCCGCCATACCGGCACGTTCGCAGAGCCGCGCGACCTCCCACTCCATCTCACCGATCCGTTCACCCTGGCGCTCGCGGGCGCCTTGGAATTCCGTCAGCTTGGTGTCCACCGTCCGGAGGATGCCTTCGAGATCCTTCTCGATTCGCCCCACACGCCAGAGGACTCCGCCCCACGTGGCGCCCAGGCCAGCGAACACGATGACCAGGGTCAGCACGTTGCCGGTCGAGAAGGTGTCGGTCACAAGCGCCCACTTGCTCCCACCGCGTGGAGCTTGGCCTTCTCGGCAATCTGACGCACCACCGCCGCCGCCGGGCGCGCCCATAGGTCGAGCTTGCGGGTCGCGGGGTCGTACTGAAAGGTCAGCTCGACGCCCCGGTGGTCCACGCCCATCTCGTCGAGGATCTTCGTGGCGACCTTCCGCACGTCGTGGTTGGTGCGGATCCAGTCGCCGGTCGAGCCGCCGCACTCGACGTTCATTCGTTGCGCGAACTCGGGACCGTTCGCTGCTGCAAGCACGGCCTCGGCGCGCTCGAGCAGGCCCGCCTTCGCGAGCCGCGCGCGCACGCGCCGGATGGCCTGACGACGCGTCTTGGTGGGCTTCACCCGGTCGATCATCCAGGCAACCCACAGCTACCTCAACAACCGGCTAGCCGTCGCTACGTGAGGACGTCGCTCGGCCAAAGGTTGGTGCAGACGTCCAGGGTGCCGAACGCGCAGCTGAACGGGCCGCCCGTCCCGGCGCTCGCGCGGCCGAGGTGAAACGTGGGGGTGAATTCGTCTCCGGTCACGTTGACGTAGCTGATGGGCGTGAGCTGGACGCCATCGATATAGGGCACTATCCAAGCGTTCAGATCGTCGGAGACGTTCGCGCCGATCACTTCCATCCTGAAGCGTCTGCGAGCGGTGCTCGAAGCCGCGACACCGAGGTCGGTGACGACGATCGATCCCGTCGCGTCCGTGCTGAAATGCCAGTTCGTGTCGGTGGAGCGCTTCAGGAAGTAGAACCCAGTGGTACCGCCGCCAACCGGACCAAAGCCAAACGAGATGTTCACCGCTCCAATATCAGTGACGCCCATTTGGAGATCCGTCTGCCAGGTGATGATCTGGTTCGGCTGGCGGCTGATCCATTCGCGCGCACCATAGGTGTCTGCTGTTCCGGTCGTCCCGTTCGTGCTCAGCAAGTGCAGGCACGGGGCGGGCCCGATGTCGCCCGCCCCGAGAGCCTCGACCGTCATCGTAGGGCCCGAGATCTCGTTCTTCCATTTGCCGCCCCAGGCCCCGGCGAAGATCGGGCCGACGTTCTGAATCATCGCGCCGTCGAGCCAGCTTTCGGAGATGTGGAAGATTCGTCCAGCAGGCAGGCCGTGGTGGTCAATCGCGAAGCGGGTGTGGCCGAGGTAGTTCCGGTAACGGCGCATGGCCTCTTCCCAGATGGCCGCGCGCGGGACCGGGCGCTTCAGCCACGCCACTTCCGACATCACCTGGCTGAACGCATCGACGATTGGCCCGATCGCCGCCGCCTCGCCATCGTTCGGAAGGGTGATGAACGGCGTTTGCTCCAGCTGCGGCGGGCCGCCGGTCAGTGGGTTCACGAGAAGGGCGTCGCCCGTGTAGTTCGTTGGCATCGGTGCTGTGCTCCTCGGTTCTTTTAGGTCGGCGAAATGAACACGGGCGGGACGAATCGGGAGACCCCACCCCACGTGCGTCCGGGCGCGCCCCACGTGACGCCCAGAGGCCAGTTCCACGCGAAGCCCGAGACGACCACGACGGCTCCGATGTAGCGGGCCTTCGCGGGTTTCCAGACGCGAACGAGCGTGTTGAGCAGGTTCGCCTTTTGCGAACCGAGGTGGAAGCCCGAGAGGTCGTCCTCGAAAAGGCCCGTGACGTCGCCGCCGAAGACGAGGCCAAACTGATTCCAGTTCGACGGGGGCTCTCCGTTGAAGGTCCAGCCATTGTGCGTGGCAACGTTGACGACGTACGCACCGAAGGTGCCGCTCAGGTAGCTATAGAGCTTGGTCCGCTGGATGAGGACCGCCCCTATCGAGATGCCGACCGGGAAGCCTGCGCGGGCGAGGGCGCGCAAGAGGCCTCCGTGCGAGCCGCGGAACGCGTGGCCGTCCGGGGCATCCCACGCGGTCCGCAGGCGCTCCGCGTAGGCACCGTCTGTCTCGGCACCCGTCCCCACGCCGCGCGGCAGATCTCGATCGGCGCCGATGAGGTCGAGTGCGTCGGCCGGCGCTTGGCCTGGCAGATCGGCGAGCACCGCCTGCCGGTTCATGTCGAGCTGGACGTCCTTTTCGGCGCCGAGCGACCGCTGCCAAGTGGCCCCCTTCGGCCCCTGCAGGAACCCCGGTGCCAGCTTCGCCTGATACTTCGAGTAGCTCATACGCCCTGCCAGGTGAGGTCAGCGAGACCGCCCGCCGTCGGGACAGGAACCTCGGTTGCTCCAAGGGTGACATTCCACCAGCCGTTGACCGTCGCGCCGATAAAATCGATGGCGCCCGCGTCCATCACGATCTCGATGAGCTTCGAGAGGTACACGCGGTCAGCGATCCGCGTGGCGGCGAGCAGGGCAAGCCAGGCGGCCTGCGCTTGGGCCTGGGCCTCGGCGACGCGCGAGGCGGCGACGGTGACAACGCCGGCAGCTGTCACTACGACCGGCGAGGCGCTCACCACGGTGATGTAGTCGGTGATCGGAGCTCGCGTCGAGATGTACGCCTGCGCTAAGGCGATCGCGCCCCCGGAGATGCCACCTGTCGCGCTCGCTCCAACGAGGACGACGCCACCCGCGTTTGCTTCGTCCGGCTGCAGGCGCACCCGCGTGATCTCGGTGGTCGCGGCTCTCGCCCATTTCTCTACGCGGTCGGTGTTGTCGGTCGCCACGTCGAGCGACGGCCAGCGCATGTCACAGCGAGCTGCGAGCGCCGCGTCCGTCTCCGGGTCGGCACCGAACTGCGGCACGGTTGAGACGACCTTGATCGCGGCGGCCGTGACGGTGACTCCCTTGAGCGGCGAGGCGTTGACGAGACCGCGCGCGGCGCCGGGTGACTCGGCGATGACGTCGATGGTGATGGGCGTGCCGCTCGCCAGCGTCCCGCCAGAGATCGCGAAGTAGCGCGCGCCGTCCGTGCTGGTGAACGAGGCGGCCGTAGTGATGGAGTAAGGACCGAACCCCGCAGCGACCGCGATCGTTATCGTTTGCTTCGCGATGGCGGCGGCGTGCGGGTCGAGTCCATAGAAGCCGCGCGCGAGGATCGCGAGCCACTCGTCCGAGGAGTCGTCGAGGAACCCGCCGGCCAGCTGGACTGCGATCGCTGCGAGCAGGTCGCCCACCACCGCTGTCTCCAGTTCCAGCTGCGTGCGGACGACGCCGCCCGTCTCGAAGTCCGTGACCGGGAACTCGGGCCGCTGCAGGAACGACAGCAGCACGGCCTTGATGCCATCGGCGTTCGGGTAGCCCAGCATCTCGGCGATCGTCACACGGGCCTCCAGCTCAGCGATGACGTGAGGGAGGTCCCGTCGGGAACAACCGCGATCTCATCCGGACCGAGCAGGACGTTCGAGCTGTCACCATCGATCAACGCCTCGACGTCGATCGCCCCCGCGTCCATGACCGCTTGAATCAGCTCGGTCTGCCGAACCAGGCCGCCGATCCCGACGGTCGCAAGGTACGCGGGCCACAAGCGGTCAGCCTCTTGCTGAACCGCGACGACCTGCTCGCGCGCGACGGACACCAAGCCCGAGACCACGATGGGCCTGGCCTTCGCGGTCCGGCAGATCACGGTCTCGTCTGCCCGCGTGCCCACGGTTGGATCAGCAGGTCCAGGCACGCCCACGTACCCGCGGAGGCGGGCCGCGATGAACGCGCGCACCGTGAGCAGCGCTTGGGGCGATGCGGGCCCGGTAGCGCTCGCGATGGTGACGAGGATTCCGCCCGGGATGTGCTGATCGGCATCGACCGCGACGCGGACGATCTCCGGGCTCGCGAGGTAGCACCACAGGCGCACGAGCCCCTCGGTCGGCACGTCACTGAGGGTCGCCCAGCGGGCGCGACACCGATCGCGCAGGGAAACGTCAGACTCCTCGTCAGCGCCACGTTGTGCGATGGCGTCCTCCTTGAGGAACGTGAAGACGGTCCCCTGGATGAACGACGGCGAGGTGCCGTCGTAGAACGCGAGGGCTGCGAGCGGTGCGACGTTGCTGGCGGCCATGCTCAACACCGGGGGAGTGCCCGCGCCAACCAGCACGAGCTTGGGCCCGATGGTGAGGTGATCCACCGTGTCCCAATCGCTGTCTGGGGGGATCGCGAGCGCGGCGGACCAGGTGGCCCCGCCATCGATGGAACAAACAAAGATGGCCGCTCCGACGTCTCCAAACTGCACGAACCGAACGAGCAAGCTGTCGAAGGGAGGCGGATGCAGATAGTTGAAGAACCGCGCCGTCACGCGCCCCGTCGAGGCGCCCGCGACCTGCGCCGCCGTGAAGTCCGTCGGCCGCTCGTTCACCGCGGTCAGCCCTGCAGGCGCGGTGACCATCCGCGTGAGGGTGCCGGCAACGTCAGCGTACGAGCTGCCCGGAAGCTCTGCCCGAAACCGAATGGTCTGGGAGACGTTCGCGACCAGCTCCACGCGCTCGATGCTCACGTAGCGGTTGCCGCCCGGACCGGCGACCCACAGGTCACCGGCCTCGAACGTGTCACCGATGGTCGAGGTGAGCTTGACGTTCTGGATCGTGTAGGTCGCCGGGATCCGCTTGAACTTGTAGCGGCGCCACGCGTACTCCGTGAGCCAGTCGCCGGTCGCGAGGTCGAGGAACCTGCCCTCCACGAGCTGCACGAGCTTCGGCGCAACGATGCTGGCGAGCCCGCCGGCCACCATCTCGACCAGAGACATCTCGACACCGCCGAGGGATGACGGCGCCCAGGCTGCGACCGGCAGGACCGTCCCGTCCGGCTGGGTGAGGGCGAGCGCGGTCGTCAGGCGCGCGACGATCGCGGCCGAGAGCTGCGTCGACCGGAGCTGGGCGAGCGTGTACGCGGGCACGCCCTGATGGTGCGGCCCGTCGGCCCGCCGCCCAACTTCGGGGCCTCGTCGGCATGGAGCAACCGAACGGGCGCTGTCCGGTTGCTCTGGACAAAGAAAAGGCCGCGTGGGTTTCCCCGCGCGGCCGACATAAGAAAGCCGTGGAGCCTACAACCAGTCCGTGCATTCGGTGCACTCGGTGACGCAAGCGACGTCGTCATCGGTCGAATCCGGCGTGATGAGGGTGCACTCCGTGACGGACCTACCGTCGCAGAGCGCGCAGGTTCTGCCCCCCTTGAGGCCGAGCTGCAGCCTGCTACCGGGGGCGCTGCGGCGGGTGCACTCGCTGTATTGCCCAACGTACCCGCACAGGGGAGGCTCGACTGCCGCACCGCCGGTT
>C688J18823_10000749_pt1 | contig 19287 bp, 16 predicted proteins | sample HopSoiMetagenom1_FD_18823 | JGI IMG/M metagenome (IMG submission 18823) | reverse complement strand
GAACTCGCCAACGAATCTGCCGCTCACAGGCACAGGTGCTGCTACGCCCGTCGCACAGTTGACGGCGAATCCCACAAGCGTTGCTTTCGGCAACGTCACAGTTAGCAATATTGGGACTCAATCGCTCGCCATCAGTAATACCGGCAACGTAAGCGTGACCATTTCGCAGATCACTACTTCCGGAGCTGGATTCAGCCTCGCCGGGGTTACCGTGCCGGTGACGTTGGCTCCGGGACAGAGTTCGACTTACACAGCGCGGTTTTCGCCCACAGCAGCGGGCACTGCGTCCGGCCAGATCTCGGTCGTGAGCACCGCATCGACGAATCCTACTGTTTCGCTTAGCGGCACAGGAGTCGCGCCAACCGTAGCTCAGCTTACCGTTACTCCTTCAACGGTGAACTTCGGCAGCGTGACTGTTGGAAGCAGCGGCACACAATCGTTTTCGGTGAGCAACACGGGAAATGTGGACATCACCATTTCCCAGATCAGTACTTCGGGCGCGCCCTTCAGTGGCAGCGGCATCACAGTTCCGCTGACGCTTACTCCAGGACAGACCGCCGGCTATGTCGTCACTTTTGCACCGACATCGGTTGGCGCCGCTTCTGGGCAGGTCTCCGTGGTGAGCAACGCGACGACCAATCCCACGGTTTCACTGAGTGGCACCGGAGCCGCTGCTCCGGTGGCACAGCTTACTGCGAGTCCAACCAGCTTGAGCTTCGGCAATGTGACCACGGGAACCAGCAGCACGAAAGCTGTCTCCATCAGCAATACAGGGAATGTAAACGTGACCGTTTCCCAGATCACTGTTTCTGGTGCTGGGTTTACCGGAACCGGAATCACTGTCCCGCTGACTCTCACTCCAGGACAGAGCGCCACCTACAACGCGAAATTTGCTCCCACCGCGGTCGGCAGCGTTTCTGGCCAGGTCTCCTTTGTGAGCGACGCTAGTAATAGTCCCACATTGGTCTCGCTGACTGGCACGGGTGTCGCTCCAATCACAACGTTGACTGTGACTCCCACGTCGTTCGCATTCAACAATGTTCTCGTGGGAAATACGAGCAGCTTGTCTGGAACGCTGAAAGCTTCGGGCGGAAGCGTGACGGTATCGTCGGCCAACGTTGTGGGAAGCGGTTATTCAATGAGCGGTCTGTTGCTGCCGGTGACTTTGGCTTCCGGACAAAGCACCACATTCACGATGACCTTTGCACCCACAGCCACGGGAAGTTCGAGCGGCACTCTCACGTTCGCGAGCAACGCAACGAACTCTCCGGCGCCCGTAGCATTATCCGGAACTGGTACCGTGCCTCACAGCGTCGACTTGAGCTGGACAGCGAGTACGTCTTCTGGCGTGGCCGGCTACAACATTTACCGTGGTTCGCAGAGCGGCGGTCCCTACACGCTGGTCAACAGCTCGGTCATAACGGGCTCAAGCTTCACCGACAGCACGGTCGTCTCTGGCAGCACGTACTTCTATGTCACCACCGCAGTCGATGGCAGTTCGGTGGAAAGCACATACTCGAACGAGGCTCAGGCGGTAATTCCAATCCCGTAGAACCGGCCGCAGAAGCAGGTTGCCATAATCATCGTTCCACCTGCGTGCCTTCGATTTCAACCACCACGACGGTCGCCATAGGATCGAGAATGGGCCGCGGAATGATCAATTGCCGTCTGCCGTTTTCCTCCTTTACTTCTATCGTCTTTCCGTCGGCGAGTTGATAGGCGCGTTTTACCGCGTTCTTCATGGGCGGCAGTTCGAAGGGAACGCGTGGTTCCTGAAAGAACGTGAAGTACAGCTTTCCCGGCCTGGTACTAACGCGCCATTCGTTATGGGGCAGGACCAGAGGCTGGCCGCGCAGATCTTTTGTACCCTTCGCAGTTGGCTCGCCCAATTCGTCACCCCAAGGAGAAGGACCTGCACCATACACTGCTTCACCGTTGAGCTTTAGCCAGCGTCCGACGGTGCGCAGATTATCCTGCGCTGCCTGTGGAATGATTCCGTCAGACATAGGACCGACGTTGAGCAGGTAGTTGCCGCCCTTGCTGATGATGTCCACGAGCTTGAACGTGATCTCGCCCGGCGATTTCCAGTCTTGATCATCCTTGCGAAAGCCCCATGTATGGTTGGTGGTAGCGGGAACTTCCCAGTACTCGGTCTGCACACCGGACGGGATTACGTTGTCGCCAGTTGACACGTAATCGCCGGAGGCCCCGAGGCGTCCATCGATGAGTGTCTTCGGCTGCGTAGTGCGAAGGATTTGCGTCAAGCGTTGCGCGCGCTCGGGCGTCATCATGCGCGGCGTATCAAACCAGATAAGTGCCACCGGGCCGTAGTCCGTCAGCAGCTCGCGAACCTGTGGCTCCGCTTTGCCACGGAGATATGCGTCGTAGTCTTTGAGCTCCTTGCCGTTGGCATCCTGATCGGGGCCGAAATCCCAATCGTTGCCGGCGCCGCCGGGTTCGTGCCAATCCTGCGATTGCGAGTAGTAGAAGCCCAGCGGCATCCCGCGCTTCTGGCAGGCCGCCGACAGCTCCTTCAGAATGTCGCGTTTGAAAGGTGTGGCGGCGACTACATTCCAGCGGCTTACTTTGGAATCGAAGAGTGCAAAGCCGTCGTGGTGCTTTGAGGTGATCACGATGTACTTCATGCCCGCGTCTTGAGCGAGTTGCACCCAAGCGTCGGCGTGGAACTTTGCGGGATTCCATTGCTTCGCGAGTTGCTCATATTCCTTCACCGGAATCTTGGCGCGGTTCATGATCCATTCGCCGAGGCCGGGAATTTGTTTGCCCTTCCACTCGCCCGCGGGAATGGCATAAAGACCCCAGTGGATGAACATGCCGTACTTGGCTTGCTTGAACCAGGCGAGCCGCGCCTGACGCGCTTCGGGGGAGTCAGTCGCGGGCTGTCCTTGCGCAACTGCCTTGTTCGCGCTGACCGCGAGTGCCAAGGCAAGGACGAGGCTCAGAAGAGAAACATGCGATCGTTTCATAGCCGGTCATCTTACCGCGCTGCGCTTGATCGTTAATGCCCGTTTCACTCTGCGAGTTGCGGTGGCATTCTCAGTATGCAAAATCTTCTCCAGTTCAGCTCTGCCGAAGCCTGATGGTGCAGCTTAGGTAATTTTCGTTGGCACCATTCTGGCCACCTTGGATCGGGCAGGTCTCGTCCAAACAGCTAAACAACCGATCTCATCTGGAGTTCAGGGCCAATGTTTCGCACTATTTGCTATAGCGCTTGTGTATCGCTTCTGTCGCTCGCTCTCGCTTCTTGCGGAGGAGGTTCACAAAACTCGCAAACTAGTAACACCAACCCAACACCTCCGGCCAGCTCGCCATCGCCGGGAGGAGGCGGCGCGTCGGGATCGCAACCCGGATCTGCAGGTGGTGGTTCGGGAGCTCCGACATCCGCCCACTTCGCATATGTGTACAACACTGCCGGTTCCACAATCACTGGATTCACCGTAAACCAGAGTACTGGCGGGCTGACGCCGATGACGGGATCGCCCTTTGCTGCTACTTCTCACGGTGATGGACTCGCGGCCGTAGGTGGGTACCTCTACGCAGCAGGCGGATCTCCGGGCAGCACTGGAGTATCGTCGTACGCGATCGGCTCAGATGGCCGTCTCACCCCGGCAAGCAGGATCGCAACCTCGGGCTCTATCAGCTATAACCTCTACGCACATTCAACGGGAAAGTATCTCTACGCAGCGACCTTCCAGGGTGACATCCTGGGTTTCCAGATCACAGCTCCAGGACAGCTCACGGCTCTATCTGGTCTTCCCCAAAGTGTCGGACCGGATGTTTCCATGACGCTGAGCCCGGACGGCAGATGGGCGTTCGTAAGTCATCAGCAGACTTCGAATGGCGGTGCTGCGGTGGAGACGTACGCGATCGATGCCAGTACGGGAAAATGGTCGTTGGTGGTTTATAACGGCTCACCGGCCAAGGTGGGCGACAGTCCGTCGCAAATCGGACGCCAACCCCAGCAGGTTCACCTCACGGTTGATCCATCGAATCAATATCTGTTTGCCGCGAACCCGTACCAGAATATGGTCTTCGCGTTCCGTATTGGGAGTGATGGTTCGCTCACGCCTGCGGGTTCCGCCACCAGCCCTGCTTCTTCGCCATTCTCTCTCGCAGCTACGGCGAGGTATGTGTACGTTGGGGATTTCGCCGAGGCAAAACTGTACGGTTATGCATTTACTTCCGGGACTCTGGCACTTACGCCGGGTTCGCCTTACGCGAATGTGATGACTCCGGCATACACCATGACACTCGATCCTGGTGGGCGTCTGCTGTACGTGGTGAATAACGATCCGGGAAGCATCTCTGTATGGAACATCGCAGGCGACGGATCACTGTCGCAGATCTCAGGATCGCCGTTTACCACGCCAGAGATGCACGGGAATCAACCAGCGTACTTAGTGCTGCAATAGCCGCTAAGCAGAGGCAGCTCGCGCAGTCAGCTGCGGGGCTTTCGAGAAGAGGTTGTGAAGGAGCACGGCTCAGCGAACCACAGCCGTGCTCCTAGTAGGAATTTGAACGTTCAGCTTCAGCCCCCGAGAACGTCTCTACGGCTCACTTTCCACTCACCTCGTTCCAGAGAAAGGCGAGCTCGTCAGCGGTATCGTTTACCAACTGTTGAATCGAGACGCCTGAGCTGTGTCCCGCTTTGGTTTCGTAGTGCAGCAGCACTGGACGACCGCTCCCGTCTTCCGCCTGCAGTAACGCAGTCATTTTGCGGGCGTGTAGTGGAGCGACCCGCGTGTCTGAATCGCCAGTGTTCAGCATGATCGCCGGGTACTTTGTTCCCGGCTTCACATTCTGGTACGGGGAGTACTTGATGAGGTAAGCATACTGTTCCGGTTCATCTGCGGATCCGTATTCCGATGTCCACCAGCGTCCNACCAGGAACTTGTGAAAGCGGATCATGTCGAGCAGCGGATACCCTACCCAAATCGCTCCGAATAAATCCGGACGCTGTGTGAGCGCAGCTCCCATCAGCAGTCCACCATTCGAGCGTCCCCTAATCGCGAGATGTTGGGGCGAAGTGTACTTGTTGGCGATCAGGTACTCGGCGGCGGAGAAGAAATCGTCGAAGACGTTCTGTTTCTTCTCGAACATTCCGGCTTTGTGCCAAGCTTCACCATACTCCCCTCCCCCGCGTAAGTTCGGCTGCGCGTAGAAGCCACCCTGCTCCATCCACCAGGCAAACTCCGGGTCCCAATGCGCGGTTACGGGGACGAGGAAGCCGCCATAGGCGTACATCAAACTTGGAACGCTCCCGTCCCGTTTCAGACCCTTCTTCGACGAGATGAACATCGGCACTCGTGTGCCGTCTTTGGAGTTGTAGAAGACCTGTTTGACTTCGTACTTCTCAGAGTCAAAAGGAACCTTGGGCTTTGCGAAAACTTCGGCCGTTCCCGTCTCGACATCGTAGTGATAAATGGCGGGAGGGATGTTGAAGGATTCGAAGCTGTAGAACGCGTACTTGGAATCCTCGCGGCCGTGCACCTCGGAAGCGGAGCCCAGCGTCGGGTATGTGATGGTCCCAGTCTGTTTGCCGTCGAGCGTAAAGACCCGCGTTTGAGTGACGACGTCGTGCAATCCCGTCACGAAGAGCTTGCCGCCAACGATAGAAATGTCCGAAATAACATCTTTGCTTTCCGGCACGACCGTGTGCCACTTCTCCGCCGCCGGTTCGTTCATGCTCACCTTGAGCACGCGGTAGTCCTCTGCCTGGTAGTCGGTGAGCACGTACAAATCGTCACCGTAATTCACCGGCGTGAAGCGGCTATCAATTCCGTGGATCATTTCTCGCAGCTCCGCGTCGGGCGTGCGTAGATCCTTGGCATAGATGTCCACGCGCTTGGCGGGAACGCCATGGCTTACGGTCACGATCAGATAACGACCGTTCTCCGTAACCTCGGCTGAAATCAATTGCATCTGTCCGAACTTCTCCCCTTTGTATTCTTTGCCGAAGACGAGCTGATCGGAATCAACTGCACTTCCGATGCGGTGGTAATAAACAACTGTGCCGCTTGGCTCATATTTCGCGTAGTACAGTCCCTGCTTGTCAGGAGCGAGGTTCACGCTGCTGTAGCGAGCGCGCGGCAACACGTCAGCGAGATCTTTGCGGTTGGGCACATCAAGGATGTGCACAGTCTGCTCGTCGGCTCCGCCTTCGCGCACTCCATAGACAAGCAGTGTGGCGTCTTTCGAGATGTCGTTGATGTGGACCGACGTGTTCTGGTCGGCGCTCAATTTGGTTGCGTCGATCAGACGCTCATCGCTTCCGTGCAGGCTCTTGCGGATATAGATGGAGGCCTGGTTCTCGTCCGGCAGACGCTTGGTGTAGAAGAACGTCTCGTTGCGCTCCACGGGAATGCCTACCGTCTCGACATGATGAAGTTCGGCGAGGCGCTTCACGATCTCTGGCCTTACCTTCACCTGCGACAGATATTGCTGCGTGTAATGCATCTGCGCATCGATCCATGCACGAGTCTCCGGGCTGTTCTGATCCTCGAGCCAGCGATAAGGATCGGTGAGCGAGTGTCCCGAAACGGTATCAGTAACGGCCTTAGCTGGGGCGACTGGTGGCGGAGGAAGAGTGATGCCATGGCCACCGTGGACCGCTTTTCTTTGGGGCAGGTCTGCCGCGGCTGCGGCGACGAACGGAAGCAACATGGAGACTGTGAGGAACAGGGTTTTCATGCGAAATTTGTAACATGAGGAGAAGCCGGTGGCCAGCAGCGCAGCTAGCGAGTATCAGGTGACGCTTACTTCCTCGTAGGTCCCATACACCTCGCGTAACGCGTCGCATATTTCGCCAACCGTCGCATACGCACGGACGGCGTCGATGATGTAAGGCATGGTATTGGCGTCGGACATTTTGCCGTCTGCCTTTACTGCGGGCTCTTGCGCAGCCGCCTTCTTGAGAGCTTCGAGACGCCGGTTTACTTCCTCGTTGGAGCGACGGGCCTTAAGCACATTTAGCTTTTTCGTCTGATGGTCGGCCACCTCTAGATGATCGATATAGAGGATCTCGGGCAGCTTCTCGTCGATCTGGAACTCGTTGACACCTACGATCAGCTTCTCTTTGTTCTCGACCGCACGTTGGTACTGGTAAGCAGCTTCCGCGATCTCCTTCTGTGGATATCCACGCTCAATCGCGTTGACCATCCCACCCATGCCGTCGAGCTTCTCGAAATAGTTGAACGCGCCGTCTTCCATGTCTAAGGTGAGCTTCTCGACGAAATATGAACCGCCCAATGGATCGACCGTCTGCGCTACGCCGGACTCGTACGCGATTACTTGCTGTGTGCGCAGCGCGATGCGGGCTGCGTCTTCGGTAGGGAGTGCGAGGGCTTCGTCATAACTGTCGGTATGCAGCGACTGCGTTCCGCCCAGTACAGCAGCAAGCGCTTGAATCGCGGTGCGTGCAATGTTGTTCAGAGGCTGTTGCGCTGTGAGTGAGACGCCAGCCGTTTGGGTGTGGAAGCGCATGAGCCAGGTGCGTGGATTTAGCGCCGAAGCGCTCGGTCATCAGCCGGTACCAGATCTTGCGCGAGGCACGGAACTTCGCGATCTCTTCGAAAAAGTCATTGTGGGAATTGAAGAAGAAGCTGAGTCGTGGCCCGAAGTCGTCGACGTTCAGTCCGCGGCGCTGTGCCCATTCCACGTATTCCACTCCATCATAGATAGTGAATGCCAGCTCCTGAAGGGCAGTCGATCCGGCTTCGCGGATATGATATCCGCTGATCGAAATGGTGTTGAACTTGGGCGTGAAATGGGTGCCGAACTCAAACGTGTCCACCACCAGCCGCATCGATGGAGCCGGTGGGAAGATGTATTCCTTCTGCGCGATGTACTCTTTCAGAATATCGTTTTGAATTGTGCCCGAGAGCTTTCGCCAATCAGCTCCTTGCTTTTCTGCAACCACCAAGTACATGGCCCACAGCACCGACGCAGGGGAGTTGATGGTCATCGAGACGGTGGTCTTTTCCAGGTCAATCCCGCTGAAGAGGATCTCCATGTCCTCGAGCGAGTCGATGGCAACACCGCACTTGCCGACTTCGCCTTCACTCTCCGGCGCGTTGGAGTCGAATCCCATCAGCGTCGGTAGATCGAACGCGACGGAGAGTCCGCCACCCCCATGAGCGAGCAAGTACTTGTAGCGTTGGTTAGTCTCCTCCGGTGAGGCAAAGCCGGAGAACTGACGCATCGTCCAGAGCTTGCCGCGATAACCGGAGGCGTGAATTCCTCGCGTGTATGGCGGTTGTCCCGGACAAGCGAGATATTTCTCTTCACTCCAATCCTCGGGCAGATCTGCTTGAGTGTAGAGCCGGCGGACCGGCATTCCCGAAATCGTGGTAAAACGGGCATTGCCCGTCTGATCGAGATTGATGCCGGATGCTGCTCCAATCGGCCGCTCGGGAGCTTTCTCCAGAGCGGGCGCGAGCGTCTTTTCCGCCCATTCCTTTTCCGCGGGCGAGGGATGTCGACCCTCGAAAACGTCCTGGATTGCAGACTCGGCCAAATCGCCGCTCTTCTTATTGTTCTTGAGCGCCATCGGATTTCCCGCTCTCGTTCCGCCGCATTTCGCCAAACCGTTAATGATAGAAGATGCGGCAGCGCCCAAGCAATGAAATGAAGGGGTTACCAGAACCGGAACAGCGCCAGGATGGCGGCGGCAAGAAAACCAACAAACACAATTGCTGCGATGATAATCATGAGCATGGCCTTCGACTCTTGTCCCTGTTTCGGCATGGAGATGCCGATAATGGAGATCAGGATCCAGAAGAGGGAACGCTGCGGACCCGGCTTTCGCTGCTGTGGGGGCGACGTTGGCGAGAGCGGCTCCATCGACTCGACTATAGCAACACGACGGAAGTTTCGAGTTTCGAGTTTCAGGTTTCGAGTTGGCGGAATGCCCGTCAGCAGGATGGCTGGTCCCAACAGGAGCTCTCACTGCTGCATAGGCGACCACAGGTTTAGAGTTAAAACCCCAAACCTGAAAACAACCTTTCGTTATGAAGAGTTTTCCACAGGTATCTTCAATGAATGCAAGCTGATACAACAGACAGCAGCTCAGGTGCATCTGAGTTGCGGAGGGTAACTCCATTACAGCCTTGACGACCACGACCGCTAAGACGACAACAAAGAGAACGGCCGCTCCAGGCTTTAACGAAGCAGAGGCGATCGAGCGGGCAAAGGGCGGTGACGCGCTTGCATTTGAATCCCTTTATGGGCTTCATAAGCGGCGGGTATATTCCCTTTGTTTGAGGATGACGGGCAATACCGCGGAAGCTGAAGACCTCACGCAAGAGGCCTTTCTTCAGCTCTATCGCAAGATAGGCACCTTTCGCGGAGAGTCGGCATTTTCGACGTGGTTGCACCGGCTTTCGGTAAACGTAGTGCTGATGCACCTGCGCAAAAAGGGATTACCCGAAGTTTCATTGGAAGAAACGCTGGAGCCGCAGCAGGAAGACGGGCCCAAGAAGGACATTGGCGCCCGGGACAACGTGCTTGCCGGCTCGATTGATCGCGTAAACCTGGAGCGCGCTATCGAGAATCTGCCTCCGGGGTATCGCATCATATTTGTGCTACATGACATCGAAGGATATGAGCACAACGAAATTGCAGAGATGATGGGATGTTCCATCGGAAACAGCAAGTCGCAACTCCACAAGGCCCGAATGAAACTTCGCGACCTGCTGAAGCAAAGCAAGGCAGAGAAGGCGGCCCGCCGATGAGTAGCACGGGGGAGCGTAAGAAGAAAATGACGTGTGTGGAATTTCAAGAGGTCCTGCCCTACATATTCGAGAGCGGCGGTGATCCATCGGAGATGGAGCACCTTAAGACCTGCCCGATCTGTTCTGATCTGGTGCAGGACCTCCGCTACATCGCAGATCAAGCCAAACTGCTTCTCCCGCTGCGCGATCCCAGTCCGCAGGTTTGGGACAATATCCAGAACTCGCTCGAACGTGAAGGGTTAGTTCGTCCACAAGCAAAGGCGCACAGCGCCGAAAAAAAAAAATAATCGAAATGGAAAGGGACTAGCTCAGGCTACAGGTCACAGGTGACTCGGAACAGGTTACGCGTGACCAGCAGTTAGAATTCCGTCTGACTCGACTTGCGCGCTCGAGGAACGACTACGAGAAACTTCCGAACCTCCCGTCTGTACTCTGTCTTCTCTAACCTGCTCCTCTGGAACCCGTCAACTTACGAAAGCGCACCTTTGCAGATACCCTGCCGCAGCTGCTTCTGCGGTTTCGGGGCGGGTCTTCAGTGATAGAATCCGCGTCGAGAAAGCAGTGAGTGCTGCGGTTTCCACACTAGGCGAGCTGTGCCGACGCCTTTCGCGGCCCTAACATGACGAGCGAATCGGAGTTGGTGGTTCTCGTCGGATTCATGGGAGCCGGGAAGACAACGGTTAGCAGGGAACTGGCGCGGGTGCTGAACTGGTCATGCTATGACCTGGATGCGCTGATTGAGGCTCGCGCCGGCCGCACGGTTCCAGCGCTGTTCGCGGAGCGAGGCGAGTCGGCATATCGCAAGCTGGAAGCGCAGACACTCAGCGAGCTTTTTCAGATGCTCGAAGACGAGCCGGCTGTCGTCGCTCTGGGCGGCGGCGCCTTCGTGCAGGAAGCAATCCGGCAGATTCTCCGCGACCATTCCGCCTCCGTGGTGTATCTGGACGTTGGCCTGGAAGAGGCGTTGCGCCGCTGTGCTTCCGCTCCCGGCTACCGTCCTCTCTTAGGAGATCGCGATCAGGTGACGCTGCTCTACGAGGAGCGGCTGCCGTTTTACCGCACTGCGGATTTGGAGGTGAGGACCGACGGCAAAACGCCTCTCGCAGTTGCAGAAGAGATCGCAGCGACACTGCAGTTGAGTCCCAGAGATCAGGAGGTGCAATGAGATTTCGTGCCGGCATTTTCGTTATCACTATAGTGATTTCATCCGCTTTCGCGGCCAAGATCCCGAACAGCCAAGTAGTGGACTCGGGTAGTTTTGGCGTGTACGTCAGCGGGAAGCGAGTTGCGACTGAGACCTTCCACATCGAGCAGGGCACGGGAGGAAGTACGGCGAAATCGGAGCTGAAGGCTGAGGGCTCCGTGCAACGTTCCGAAATGGAACTTACGTCTCGAGGCGAGATCGTACGTTACGGCTGGCAGCAGATTCAGCCCACCAGGGCAGAAGTTTCCGTGGTTCCCAAAGACGAGTTTTTGAGCGAGATCATCAATCCTGGACCGAACCAAAAGGCCTTTAACGTGCCGTTCTTGATGCCACACTCCACCCCGATCGTTGACGACAACTTCTTCCTTCATCGCGAGATTCTGATGTGGAGGTACCTGGCCTCGGGCTGTACATCGAAGCCGGAGGGCCTGAGCTGCAATGGCGCTCCGCAGCAGTTTGGAGTTCTCATTCCGGCCCAGCACGCTTCAGAGACTGTGACTGTTGGGTTTAAAGGAAAAGAAAAGCTCTCGATCAAAGGCAAAGACGTCGAGTGCAACACGTTCCGCATCCGTAGCGATGACAGTGAATGGCTGGTTTACCTCGACGGAGAGCAAAAGCTGGTTCGACTCGTAAGAGCCGCTTCAGAGCTGGAAGTGACCCGAGACTGAGAAGAATCAGTGATTGGTGATCGGGTGATCGAGTGAAGTAAGACTATAAGGATAGACCGACCATAAAATTATCGGGGTTCTAGGAAACGGGAACTCATCACACCAAGGAGATAGGTCGTTGAAGGTGAACGCGCAACACGTCCCCTCGGCGAACTTGCAGCTCTGTCTGGAAGACCACGCAATTACTTCACGCGATCGCGCGTTTACGCAATCACCCGACTCCTTATGTGTCCTGTCCTAAATCCCACACCGAAACGGCGCTCCGACATCTTGTTTACGCTGGCGGTGCTGGGAGGGCTGTACGCCGCATATGTTGTTCGCCATGTGCTGCTGCTGATTTATGTGAGTGCCCTCTTTGCGGTGGTACTGTCGCCGTTGATCCAGCTAATCGCCCGAATTCACATTGGAAAATGGCGGCCGGGACACGGCTTGGCGCTGCTGATCCTGATCGTTGGGCTCGCCACGGTCCTAACCCTCTTCCTAGTGTTTGCCCTGCCGCCTATTTTCAACGATGCGCGCTCGATGGCCGCAGAATGGCCGCGGCGGTTGATCGATCTGACGAATCGCGCCCGTAGCGTTCCGTTCCTGCAGGACGTCGACTTAAGCAAGATGGACGAGTACATCGCTGCGGCTTCGGGCGGTGCATTTGGTTTCTTTACTGGACTTGCAGGAAGCATCTTCGGTCTTTTCACCGGAATCATTCTCACTTCCTATTTCATCATTGACGGCGAGAGCGTATTCACCTGGGCTTTGACCCTTTTTCCTCTGGATCAGCGCGAACGTCTGTCACGGACGCTGCTGCGCGCCGAAGAGCGCCTGCGACACTGGTTGGTAGGGCAGGGCGTACTCATGATGAGCATCGGCATCACCAGCCTGATCGTCTTTGGTGTCCTGCACGTGAGGTATTACTACGTGCTCGCCGCGTTCGCAGCATTGGCGAACCTTGTTCCCGTTCTGGGAGCATTGACTTCGATGGCATTAGCAAGCGTTGTGGCGGCATTCGACTCCTGGCATAAACTGCTGGGCGTACTGATCTTCTATGCAATCTACTACCAGTTCGAAAATGCCTTTCTCGCGCCGCGCATTATGAAGAGCACGATCGACCTGCCGCCACTAGGGGTCATCACTGCATTGATGATCGGCGGCGCCATGGCCGGTATTCTGGGCGCCCTGGTGGCCGTTCCTACGGCAGCGTTGATCGCAGTGCTGATCGACGAATACCTCGTGCGCAAGCACCCAGTCATCACCTCCGACCATGAATTCGAGATCAGTCCTAGCAGCCGCGAGTTCTGAGCCGTGGGAAGTAGTGATGCTGTGAACATCCGCCGTTTATGGTCCCTCAGCGAAGCGTACTACCAGTAGGTTTTCAAAGCTGCTACTGTTAGAACCTAAGATCCCAAACGAGATGGCGAACAAAATCCCCATTGGAATCCTTGGCGCGACGGGAATGGTCGGTCAACGCTTCGTGCAGCTGTTGGAAGATCATCCGTGGTTCGAAGTGGCATGGTTAGCAGCTTCGGAGCGTTCCTCTGGACTGCCGTATGCGGAGGCAGCGCGCTGGAAGCTGAATACGGCGATACCTGAGCGCGTTGCCGGGATGCGCTTGCATGACGCGGCTCCGGACGGTGCTCCCAAGGTAATTTTTGCTGCGCTCGATGCCGGAATCGCTAAGGAACTCGAACCAAAGTTCGCCGAAGCAGGGCACGCTGTCATTACGAACTCCAGCGCGTTCCGCATGCACCAAAACGTTCCCTTGGTTATCCCGGAGGTCAACGGCGATCACCTCAAGCTGATTGATAAGCAGCCTAGCCGCAAGCGCAACGGCGGATTCATCGCCACGAATCCAAACTGCTCGGCGATAGGACTAGTGATGGCTCTTGCTCCTCTACATCGCAAATTCGGAGTCGAAGCGGTGTTTGTCGCTACCATGCAGGCCGTCAGCGGCGCCGGATATCCGGGGGTCGCTTCGCTCGACATCCTCGGCAACGTGGTTCCGTTCATACCTAAAGAAGAAGAAAAACTCGAGGCTGAAACTAAGAAACTTCTTGGCGTGCTGGAGAACGGCTTCGTTCAGGAGGCCGGGTTCAAAATCAGCGCGCAATGCAATCGCGTGGCAGTCGAGGACGGCCACACTGAGTCGGTTGCGATCAAACTCAAGAAGCAAGTCTCAAAGGAAGAGATCCTCGATGCTTGGAGCAACTTCCGCGCACGTCCCCAGGAGATCTCGCTGCCTACTGCTCCGGAGCAGCCAGTCGTTTATGACAGCTCCGTAGATCGCCCGCAGCCTCGCCTGGATATCAATCGCGGTCGTGGCATGAGTGCTACGGTGGGACGCCTACGTCCATGCAATCTGCTTGATTGGAAATTCACTGTTCTGTCTCACAACACAATTCGTGGCGCAGCAGGTGCAGCCCTCCTTAATGCTGAATTGCTTAAGCATGAGGGCTATCTCTGTTGAGCTGCGGGGTGAAACGTCCTCCGTACGCTCGTGACCTTCGGATTGATTCCCGGAGCTGCCGATGATTGTGATGAAGTTCGGTGGCACTTCCGTGGAAGATGCCACCGCGATCGATCGCGCGGCGACGATCGTCGCTGGTCGCCGCGAGCGCCTGCCTGTGGTCGTGGTCAGCGCGATGTCGAAAGTAACCGACCAACTGCTCGCCGCAGGTAAAGCTGCAGGTGAAGGGGATCGCGAGAAAGCTCTCGAAGTTTCGCGCGCGCTGCGCGAGCGTCATTATTCCACTGCTGGAGAATTGCTCGGGACAGGACTCTTCACCCAATTCCATTCAGAACTCGAGGCGGAGTTCGACACGCTTGACGAGGTGTTGCGCGGCATCGCCGCCGTCCAGGAACTCACTCCAAGAACGACGGACTTGGTCGCATCGTTTGGGGAGCGCATCTCCAGCCGCATGGTCGCTGCGGCGTTCACCGTTCGCGATTTGCCTGCGAAACATGTTGATTCGCGCGCGTGCATTATCACGGATGCGAACCATACCAAGGCTGTGCCGCTCTTTGCCGAAATAAATCTACGGTTGGCTCATCATGTTAGGCCATTGCTCGCTGACAAAACGATTCCCGTGATGGGCGGATTCATCGGCAGTACCAAGGAAGGAGCTACTACCACACTCGGCCGCGGCGGCTCAGACTTTACTGCCGCGATAGTCGGTGCCGGACTCGGAGCTGAATCAATTGAGATTTGGACTGACGTCGATGGCATGATGACGACCGATCCGCGCCTATGCACTGACGCACGCCGAATAAAAACCATCAGTTTTGAGGAAGCTGCGGAGCTGGCTTATTTCGGCGCCAAAGTACTGCATCCGGCAACACTGTTACCGGCCGTGCAGAAGGACATTCCCGTATATGTGCTGAACTCTCGCAATCCCACTTGTGACGGGACGCGCATCACAGCTCGGGCACCAGAGTGTCGAAACTACTTCAAGGCCATTGCTGCCAAGCGCCGCATCACGATCGTGGACGTGGTTGCGACGCGTATGCTCATGGCCCATGGTTTCCTGAAGAGCATTTTCGAGGTGTTCGATCGCCATCGCTGCCCAGTCGACCTGGTCTCCACTTCGGAAGTAAGTGTGTCATTGACTGTAGACTCCACCGAAGCGATCCCGGAGATTGCAGCCGATCTGGAGAAATTGGCCGACGTGAAGTATGAAGGACGAAAGGCGATCGTGTGTCTTGTGGGGGAAAATATCCGGCGGACGCGCGGTATCGCTGCCAAAGTTTTTGGAGCGTTGCCGGAGACCAACGTCCACATGATTTCCCAAGGTGCATCTGAGATCAACATCAGCTTTGTGATCGATGAAGACGATGTAGACGAAACCGTGCGTACCTTGCACGGAATCTTCTTTGCCGATCCGGATCCGGCCATCTTCGCATGAGTTCGCTCACCACGGAGGCACGGAGGCACGGAGAAAAGCCAAGCCGGCGCAGAACACAAACGAGAGGAAGGTAACCAAATCGGATTACCGGGAATTCTCATCAGCATGGCAATTTAAACGGCGTCTCGTTTCAGCAGCGGGCCGATAGCCTCTCCCTTTGCGTCCTTAGTGAAGTTGGTGTTCAATTCTGCTGTCTCTGTGTCTCCGTGTCTCCGTGGTGAAAACAAATTCTGAATGAATCTGCTGCTTTTAGGTCGGGGTAAGACCGGCTCCCTGGTCGAGGAGGTCGCGCGCGAACGTGGGCACCAAATGCAGACCCTTACTTCGCAGCAGAACGCACGCGCCGGCGCGCTCACTGCTGACCGCCTGCGGGAAATCGATGTTGTGATCGACTTCACGACGCCTGAGGCCGTGCTGGAAAACGTGCGGGCGTGTATACGAAATCGCACTCCTGTGGTTGCGGGTACCACTGGTTGGTATCAGGAATTGCCTCAGATCGAACTAGAAGTGAGAAGAGAAAATGCGGCGTTGCTTTATGGCTCGAATTTTTCTATCGGGGTAAATGTCTTCTTCGAGATTGCCGCTGCCGCCGCCGTCGCCGTAAGTCACGGATACGTGCCGCGCATCGTCGAGCGGCACCATGCACAGAAGAAGGATGCGCAATCAGGAACGGCGGTTTCGATTCAACGCATCATTGCAGACCTGTCAAACTTCAAACCTGAAATTACGTCAGTACGAGAAGGGGACACCGTCGGCTCACACGTCCTGCTGCTCGACGGCGAAAACGACACAATGATGCTGGTGCATGACGCCAAAACCCGCCGTGGATTTGCGGAAGGCGCCGTGCGGGCCGCAGAGTGGCTGGAAGGGAAGAGCGGGTTTTTTGAATTCCGGAAGATCTTTCGTGAGTTGGCAAAGTAGCATTCAGCCATCAGCACTCAGCCATGAGCGAGTCTGGACGGGCATAGGCGCGTGCAATCTTTCTCCACGTTCCTGGCGGGTTTAGTTCTTTCCGAATGACCGGACGCAGTTCTGGCTTCTCACCGAATTCTGGCGCAGAACTTACATTGGCTGAATGCTGAATGCCGAGTGCTGACGGCTTCTTTTCAATTCATCGAGCACGAGCCCGGACCCCGGGGATCGCCGCAGCTTCCGCATGGTCCAGCTGAGGGCGTGAAGCTTTTTTCGGAGCTTCCTACGGCGAAGCTGGAAAGCTGTTGGTCTAGGCTCCGGCTTGAACAGGACGGACAACTCGGAGTCTCTGATCCGCGGATCACTGTTTCAAAGCGGTGATCGCATTCTTTGCAGATGTATTCAAAAATAGGCATTGGTTAGGCAAGAGCTTACAGGGAACAGGTTACAGCGAACGGATGAAGAGGAGCAATTCTTAATACTCCGATCGTGTGCAGCTGTCCCTGTAACCTGTCGTCTATAGGCTGTTTTCTCACGTGGATCTCTCGTCCGAACATCACTTCATTCCCCGACGCGTTTTGCGCGGAGGCCACGCACAGACCGTCGCCGGCAATTTTCTGCCTCGCATGAACCTGCTTCCAGCGGGCGAGCGTCGTCGATTCATTGTCGCCGAGCACGATTCGGGTGCGCGGGTTGCCATTGAATGTCTCTGCCACTGGCAGCGGGAACGTCGTTCGGCGATGACGGTCATCATTGTCCATGGACTGGAGGGATCGGTTGAGTCTCAGTACGTTATAGGCACCGGCAGTAAGGCCTGGGCAGCGGGCATGAACGTTGTCCGCATGAATATGCGCAACTGCGGCGACACTGAGGCGCTCACTCCGACGCTATATCACTCTGGCTTATCTGCCGACGTGGGCGCCGTCGCGCAAGAGTTGATCAAAGAAGACGGCCTCCAGCGGCTGGGGATCGTGGGATTTTCAATGGGTGGCAACCTCGCTTTGAAGCTCGCGGGTGAATGGAGCGACCAGGCTCCTCCAGAAGTAAAGGGATTCGCGACGGTCTCACCTGCAATGGATCTCGCAGCCTCAGCCGATGCTCTGCATTCCTGGCGAACTGGATGTACGAGCAACGGTTCCTGCGTGGACTTCGGCGCCGTTTCCGTCGTAAAGCTGCCTTATTCCCCGACCGCTATGATCTTGCCCATCTCCGGCGCTTTGCCAGCATCCGCGACTTCGATGACAAGATTACCGCCCGCTATGAGGGATTCATGGGCGCGGACGACTACTACGAGCGCGCCAGCTCAGCGCGAGTGCTGGATCGAATCCGTGTTCCCAGCTTAGTAATTCACTCCACTGACGATCCGTTCATCAGGATACTGCCGGCAACGCGCGCAAAGCTGCTTGAGAACCCAGCGATCGCTTGGATCGAGACGGCACGCGGTGGACACTGCGCGTTTTTGGCGGAGCCAGACGGGTACGATGGGCGTTGGGCGGAAAGGAAAGTCATCGAGTTCCTGTCTCAACTCTGAAGAAGAGCGTGCAAGGGCCGCACTCGTGTGTCCAGCTTCACTAAGTGTTGGGGTGCAGCAATGCTAAAATCCAAATAGTCGGGGCGTAGCGCAGCCTGGTAGCGCATCTGCTTTGGGAGCAGAGGGTCGGGGGTTCAAATCCCTCCGCCCCGACCAATCCTTTCCCCTAGTCTTTCGCAGATCGTTCTTTCGCAGATCGATGAACTCGCGATTTCGCGTGCGCGGAAAAAAACAGGGACAAGTGCAGCGATGTTTGCGCAATCAGGCTGCAAATCTTCAAAGTCTGCCCAAAACTAAGCAATTTCAGTGCGCACCAGGGATTTAGCAGGGATCTCGGCCGATTTGCGCGAAACCTCAACATTCCTCGGAACTTAGTGCTCTTCCGCTGCGACTCCGAAGAAAAGAACAAGGATTTTAACAGGGATTTTCCGTTCCATTTTGGGACATGGCCCGCACTCGGTCGCGGCCCATGACCCCAACCAACCTAATGAATCGCCGATGGCGACGATCTCCCTGAGCTGAGCCGTACCTACGGACGCCATCAAAGCAGAAGGGCTGCCGCAGCAGCCCTTCGTCATTTCACAGAGCACATCAGAACGCAAACTTTACCGAGAGTTGTACTTGGAGAGGATCGCCCACACCTTGGCGGAGGAACCCGTCGAAGTTGAACAGTCCTGGCGTTACTAACGGATTTACGTTGTTCTTGTTATTGAAGCTGTTGAACATTTCCATCTGCGGAATCAGTACGTAGCGGTCGCCAAAGTGGAATGGCCGGGCAGCACGCCAATCGAAACTGAAGAAACCGTTGTCCTTTCGCAGGTGATTGCGTCCGCAGTCGATTCCATTCACCACTCGGGTTCGGGAGTTGTTGGCGCTGCAAGGAGCGCCGGTTCCAGTGCCTAACGCGTTGTCAGTGATCGGCTGCGCCGTGTGCGCCTGGATGCGTGGACTTAATTCAATTCCGTATGGCAATCGGAGGTTGGCAAAAAGATTGAACTTGTGCCGCTCATCACGATCAGAGAACGAGTAGTCTTTGCGAAAGTCGAAGCGATTGAAGTAGCGGAATGTGAAAGGATCGCGCTCATTCGAGTCATCATCCACATCTTCCGACAGCACATAGTTAAACTCCAGTTGGTAGTTCTGACTGAAGCGCTTCTTAGCTCCCACGGTAAACCCACGATAAAGCGAATGTGCGGTGCTCTGCGTGTCAGTGATGGTGCCGAGGTTTGTGAACGGCCCGGCAGCGTAGCTGACCGTATCCACATTGTCGGTAGGCTGGATCGGCAGCGCAGCGCCGGTGTTCGGGTTGACGAATCGGGTTAGGTGG
>C688J18823_10000748_pt1 | contig 19287 bp, 15 predicted proteins | sample HopSoiMetagenom1_FD_18823 | JGI IMG/M metagenome (IMG submission 18823) | reverse complement strand
TTGGAACGGTTCTCGCCGCCACCACCGGCGACGTCACGAAGGCCGGCAAGGCGATCGGCCTCGCGCTCGGCGTCGGCCTCGGCGCGCTCGGCGCCGGCGTCGGCATCGGCAACATCTTCGCCTCGATGATCCAGGCGGTCGCCCGGCAGCCCGAGCTGCGCGGCGAGCTGCAGGGCATCCAGTGGCTCGGCTTCGCTCTCACCGAGGCGGTCGTCTTCTACGGCCTGCTCGGCTCGATCCTCGCCTTCGTCCTCGTCTAGCCATGTCGATGCCGCTCGCAGCCAACGCCCTCATCCAGGTCACTCCGGGCCTGATGATCTGGACGGTCGTCTGCTTCCTGATCACGCTCTTCGTGCTCAAGCGCTACGCGTTCGGACCCGTGCAGCAGATGATCGACCAGCGGCGCGAGCGGATCCGGCAGTCGCTGGAGGAGGCCGACAACGCCCGTGAAGAGGCGCGCAAGCTGCTCGAGGAGCACCGCAAGCTGATCGCGAGCGCCCAGACCGACGCCGAGCAGATCCTCAGCGAGGCGCGGCGCGTCGCCGACGCCAACGAGCGGCGGATGCGCGAGGAGCTCGAGGCCGACCGCCAGCGGCGCCTGGAGGAGACGCGCAAGCAGATCGAGGGCGAGACGCGCCGGGCGCTCGAGCAGATCCGGCTCGAGGTCGTCGACCTGAGCTTGCTCGCCGCCACCAAGGTGACGCGCAAGTCGCTCGACGACGCCGACCACAAGCGCCTGATCGAAGAGGCCGTCGGCGAGCTCGACTTCTCCGTCCTGGAGCGCAACGAGTGAGCGTCGTCGACCGCGTCTACGCGGGTGCGCTCTTNGCGGCCGNACAGGAGCGGGGCAAGCTCGAACCCGTCGGCGAGCAGCTCGCCCAGCTCGTCGANGCCGAGCGNGAGGTGCCCGAGCTGCGCGAGCTGCTGCGCAACCCGCAGCTCGACCCGCGCGCGCGACGCGCGGCGCTCGAGGACGTGCTCGCCGGCAGCGACGAGCTGCTGCGCAACTTCCTGCTCGTGCTGGCCGACAAGGGCCGCGCGGGCCAGCTCGAGGAGATCGCGTCCGAATACGACCGCCTGGTCGCCGACGCCGCGGGCATCGTCCACGCCGAGCTGACGACCGCGGTCGAGCTCTCCGACGACGAGGCCGACAAGCTGCTCGGGCAGATCGAGCAGGCCTCGGGCCGCAAGGTCGAGGCCACGCGCACCGTCGACNCCGACCTGATCGGCGGCATCGTCCTGCAAGTTGGNTCCCACCGNCTTGACGCCAGCGTGCGCGGCCGGCTCGACCGGCTCCGCCGCCAGCTGGTNACCGCCTAGAGAGGAGTCTGATGAAGCTTCGNCCNGATGAGATCACCTCGATCCTGAAGCAGCGGATCGAGGAGTACGACNTCGAGAGCGACCTCGCCGAGGTCGGCTCGGTGCTGCAGGTCGGCGACGGGATCGCCCGCGCCTACGGGCTCGAGAACTGCGTCTCGATGGAGATGCTCGAGCTCGAGCACGGCGTCACCGGCCTCGCCTTCAACCTCGAGGAGGACAACGTCGGCGCCGCGCTCTTCGGTGAGTGGGAGCACGTCAAGGAGGGCGAGCCGGTCAAGCGGACGGGCTCGGTCGCGAGCGTCCCGGTCGGCCCCGAGCTGATCGGCCGGATCGTCGACCCGCTCGGCAACCCGCTCGACGGTGCGGGCCCGATCAAGGCCGCCGAGCGCCGCCCGCTCGAGTTCAAGGCGCCGGGCGTGATCGAGCGCCAGCCCGTCAAGGAGCCGGTGCAGACCGGCCTCAAGGCAATCGACTCGATGATCCCGATCGGCCGCGGCCAGCGCGAGCTGATCATCGGCGACCGCACCACGGGCAAGACGGCGATCCTCGTCGACACGATCCTCAACCAGCGCGGGCAGGACCTGATCTGCATCTACGTCGCGATCGGCCAGAAGGCCTCGACCGTCGCGCAGGTGCACGAGAAGCTGAAGGAGGAGGGGGCGATGGAGTACACGATCATCGTCCAGGCCGGTGCTGCCGAAGCCGCCCCGATCAAGTGGATGGCGCCGTACGCCGGCTGCGCGATGGGCGAGTACTTCATGTTCAACGGCCAGCACGCGCTCGTGATGTACGACGACCTCTCCAAGCACGCCGACGCCTACCGGCAGATGTCGCTGCTGCTGCGCCGGCCGCCCGGCCGCGAGGCCTACCCGGGCGACGTCTTCTACCTCCACTCGCGGTTGCTCGAGCGCGCCTGCAAGCTGTCCGACGAGCTCGGCGGCGGCTCGCTCACCGCGCTGCCGGTCGTCGAGACGCAGGCCGGCGATGTGTCGGCCTACATCCCGACCAACGTGATCTCGATCACCGACGGTCAGATCTTCCTCGAGTCGGAGCTCTTCTTCTCGGGCGTCCGGCCGGCGATCAACGTCGGCATCTCGGTCTCCCGCGTCGGCGGCTCGGCCCGGATCAAGGCGATGAACAAGGTCGCCGGCTCGCTCAAGCTCGACCTCTCGCAGTACCGCGAGCTCGAGGCGTTCGCCCAGTTCGGCTCGGAGCTCGACCAGTCGACGCAGAAGATCCTCGGCCGCGGCGAGCGCCTCGTCGCGCTGCTGAACCAGCCGCAGTACGACCCGTGGCCGGTCGAAGAGCAGGTCGTCGCGGTCTACGCCGGCGTGAACGGCTTCCTGGACGAGATCCCGGTCGCCGACGTGCCGCGCTACCTGCAGGAGCTGCGCGACCACTTCCGCGCGGACGACAACGTCCTGAAAGAGATCCGCGAGAAGGGCGACCTGCCCGACGAGTTGCGTGAGCAGCTCGACCAGCAGCTGCAGCAGTTCGCGAAGGGGTTCAAGGCCTCGGAGGAGACTCCGGCCGCGGCCTAGCTTCGATGGCGACTGTCCAGGACCTCAAGCGCCGGATCCGCTCGATCCGCAACACGCGCAAGATCACCAAGGCGATGGAGCTCGTCGCCTCGGCGCGGCTGCGGCGGGCGCAGGCGCGCATCGAGGCGATGCGGCCGTACGCTGACCGGATGACGGAGCTGATGATCGGCACCGCGCGGGCGAGCAGCTCCCTGCAGGGGCTTGCGCTGCTGCAGCGCCGCGAGGTGCAGAAGGTGGCGATCGTCCCGCTGACCGGCGACCGCGGCCTGGCCGGCGCCTTCAACGCGCAGGTGCTCCGTCACGCGTTCGCGCTCGAGCGGCAGCTGCGCTCCGACGGCGTCGATGCACGCTGGCTGGTGGCCGGCAAGAAGGGCCGCTCGACGCTCAACTTCCGCCACTACGAGATCGACCAGAGCTGGATCGGCTTCAGCGACCGGCCCGCGTACCACGACGCCCAGGCGATCGCGCGCAGGGCGGCGGAGCTCTACGAGAGCGGCGACGTCGACCGTGTGGTGATCGTCTACAACGAGTTCGTCTCGGCGCTCGTGCAGCGCGTCGTCGAGCGCGACCTGCTTCCCATCCCAGCCGAAGCGCTCGCGCGTGACCAGGAGGAGGAGGCCGAGGAGGCCCTGCTCGGCGACTTCATCTACGAGCCCGAGCCCGAGGAGATCCTGCAGCGCCTGCTACCCGTCTACGTCGAGACGGAGCTCTACCGGGCGCTGCTCGAGTCCGCCGCCTCGGAGCAGGGCGCCCGGATGACCGCGATGCGCAACGCCTCGGGCAACGCCGCCGACCTGATCTCGAGCCTCACGCTGGACATGAACCGCGCCCGCCAGGCCGAGATCACCCAGGAGATCCTGGAAGTCGTCGCCGGCGCCGACGCGCTTACCGGCTAACTCGGCGGGAACAAACTCCCGGGCGTTTCGCTCGTCTATAGTCCCGTCAGCCTTAACGGCTCCCTTACATGGCCCAGAAGGAACAAGAGATCCTCGTCTCCAGCGGTGCCGGCCTCGGCGCTGCGATCGGGGTCGAGAGCGGTCCGGAGCTCGGCGATCCCGAAGCGGTACGCGCGCGCGGCTATTGGGAGCTCGTCTGGCGGCGGCTGAGGCGCGACAAGGTCGCGCTCGCCAGCGGGGTCTTCATCATCTTCCTGATCCTGATCGCGTTCGTCGGGGCGCCGATCGCCAAGCACTTCATCGGCCACGGCCCGAACGACATCTTCACGGGCACCGCCGCCGTCGATCCGGTCAGCCTGCTGCCGGCCGACCCGTGGACGCACATCGACAACTACTACACCAACCACCGCGACGTGCTCGTGCTGGGCTCGGCCAACCGCCTCGGCCAGGACGAGTTCCTGCGGCTGCTCTACGGCGCGCAGGTCTCGCTCGAGGTGGCGCTCTTCTCGACCTTCGGGGTGATGGTGATCGGCGTGATCCTCGGCTCGATCGCGGGGTACTTCCGCGGCTGGCCCGACACGCTGATCTCCCGCATCACCGAGGTGACGATGGCCTTCCCGCTGCTGCTCTTCATCGTCGCCCTCGCTGCGACGATCGGCCCCCAGCTGAACGCGATCACCTTCCATGGGGTCTTCGCGAACGGCGTCATCACCCTGGTCCTGATCTTCGTCATCTTCGGCTGGTTCTATCCGGCCAGGATCATGCGCGCGCAGGTGCTCTCGATCCGCGAGAAGGAGTACATCGAGGCGGCCCGCATGATCGGCGCCAGCGACGCGCGGATCATCCGGTCGCACGTGCTGCCGCACCTGATCGCGCCGATGATCGTCTACTCGTCGCTGATCGTCGCGAGCTACGTGCTCTTCGAGGCCGGCCTCTCGTTCCTCGGGCTCGGGATCCAGCCGCCGACGGCGAGCTGGGGCAACCTGCTCGCGGACGCGCCGTCGTACTACACGACCCGTCCGCTGTTGATGCTCTGGCCCGGTCTGGCGGTGCTGATGACGACGCTCGCGTTCAACCTGCTCGGCGATGGCCTGCGCGATGCGTTCGACCCGCGCTCCAGCCAGTAGCGGCAGCTCCGACTAACCAACTCTTAACTTCCGCGTCTAATCGCTCCAGAACGGGGCAGGCGCCCGTTCCGAGTCGAGATGGCCTTTGACTCGAATTCACGGAAAGGAGAGACATGCACAGACGGCAATGGCTCGCGGTCATGATGGTTGTGGCCGGAGCAAGCCTTCTGATCGCAGCGAGCTTCGCGAGCGCGGGTACCAGCAGCAAGTCGCTCAAGAAGGGCGGAATCTTCCGCTACGGCCTCGTCGGTTCTTCGACGCAGGTCGACCCACAGCTCGCTTACGTCACCACCGCGTGGTCGCTCGAGTACGCGACCGCCGCGAAGCTCTACAACTATCCGGACAAGAAGGGCCCCGCGGGCAGCAAGCTGCTCCCGGAGGTCGCTTCGAAGTTCACCGTGTCGAAGAACGGCAAGGTGTACACGTTCACGCTCCGGCCCGGCTTCGTCTTCAGTGACGGCGCCAAGGTGACCGCCAAGAACTTCAAGTACGCCATCGAGCGTACGGCCAACCACGACCTGGCTTCGCCGGGCGCGCCGTTCATCATCGATCCGAGCGGCACGAACATCGTCGGCGCCAAGGCGGTCAACGACGGCAAGACGAATCACATCAGCGGCGTGATTGCCAAGGGCAACAAGCTGATCATCAAGCTGACCAAGGCTGACGGGACGTTCATGGCGAAGATCACCATGCCGTTCTTCCAGGCCACGTCGACGAAGCTTCCGCTCACGAAGGAAGTCGTCAACGTCACCAAGACGAGCCTGCCGTCGGCGGGCCCCTACTTCATGGTGCGCAACGACCCGGACCGGCTCACGCAGCTCCGGCTCAACACGCACTACAAGAAGGGCCCCGGCCGCGCGCGGCCGCACAACCTGGCCGGTGTCGACGTTCAGTGGAGCCTCAACGAGGAGACCGCGTTCAACCAGACGATCGCGAATCAGCTCGATGAGAGTGTCCCGCCGTCGGCCGAGGTGCAGGGCGTCGCCAGCAAGTACGGGGTCAACAAGGCCCGCTTCTGGACGCAGCCCGTCAACTGCACCGGCTACCTGCCGATGAACGTCTCGCGCTCGCTGTTCAAGGGCAACCTGAACCTGCGCAAGGCGATCAACTACGCGATCAACCGCAAGGACTACGTCAGCCAGGCCGGCCCGTACGCCGGGCAGCCGTGGACGCACCTCTTCAACCCGGGCGTCCCTGGGTGGAAGAACGTCACGCTGTACAAGAAGAACCTTGCGACCGCGAAGAAGCTGGCCAAGGGCCACTTCAAGAGCGGCAAGATCAACGTCGGCTACCGCACGAACAGCGCGTCGAACATCGCGCAGTCCCAGATCGTCCGTCGTGACCTGATCTCCCTCGGCTTCAAGTCCGGGGACATCAACATGAAGGGCTTCTCTGGCGCTGACCTGTACGACGCGATGGGACACCGCAACACGGATCTGGACATGGGCGTCAACATGGGTTGGTGCTCGGACTACCCGGACCCGTACGACTGGGTGAACATCCTCCTGCACGGTGGGAGCAGCATCCAGGCGGAGAACAACGTCAACTACTCGTACTTCAATGATCCTTCGTGGAACAAGAAGATGGAGAACGCGGCCAAGCTCGTTGGCCCGACGCGTCTCAAGGTCTACGGCAACCTGGACCTGAGCATCATGAAGAACGCAGCTCCGATGGCGATTGAGCGCACCTACAACAATCGCTACATCTTCTCGAACCGCGTGGATCCGAAGAGCCTGGTGTACCAGGGCATCTACCAGGACTTCGACTGGGCATCCATCGCCCTGAAGTAGGAGGTTCGAGGAACCATTGCTCTACGCGTGAGGCGCCGGGTCAACCGGCGCCTCACGTGCTTTTACCCAGTAGAATCCCCGACCCCGGCGATAGGCGCCCGACGTTTCTAGAGGAGAGACTCCGTGTTCCGATACCTCGTCAGACGAACCCTGTGGGCCGCACTTCTCTTCATCGTGATCACGTTCGTCACGTTCGTGATCTTCTACGTCGGGCCGAATAACCCGGCTCGCGCCGTCTGCGGCGGCGAGCAGGCGAAGCGCGAGTGCATCGTGCGGGCGACCGCGAAGCTCGGCCTCGACCAGCCGATGCCGGTGCAGTACGAGAAATTCCTCCGGCGCCTCGTCTTCCACGGTGACCTCGGCGAGTCGTTCGCCACCAGCCAGAGCGTCAACCAGCGCATCAGGGAGGCCGCGCCGGTGACCGCGTCGCTCGTCTTCGGTGGCGCCGTCCTCTGGATGATGATCGGGCTCACGGTCGGCATCTTTTCCGCGCTCAAGCCACGATCACTCACTGACAGAGCGGCGATGGTGTTCGTCCTGATCGGCGTCTCCGCGCACCCGATCTGGATCGGGTTGATCTTCGAGTACGTCTTCGGGGTGAAGCTGGGGTGGACGCCCATTGCGAACTACGCCAACTTCTTCGGCGCGCCGGCTGACTCCGGGCAGCCCGGCGGCCCCTGGCAGTGGTTCTACCACCTGATTTTGCCGTGGTGCACCTTCGCGCTCCTATTCGCGGCGCTCTACGTGCGGATGATCCGCGCCAACGTGATGGAGACGCTGAACGAGGACTACGTCCGGACCGCGCGCGCCAAGGGCGCGCCCGAGGGCCAGGTGCTCCGCTCCCACGTGCTGCGGAACGCGCTGCTGCCGGTCGTGACGATGCTCGGGATGGACATTGGCATCGCGCTCGGCGGCGCGATCTTCACCGAGACCGTCTACCAGCTTCCGGGCCTCGGGCAGACCGCGATCATCGGGATCAACAACCAGGACCTTGCGATCGTGCAAGGCGTGATCGTGTTCGCGACGGTGGCGATCATCGTCTTCAACCTGCTGGTCGACCTCTTGTACGCGTGGATCGACCCGCGGATCCGGCTAACCTGAGCGCACACCTGTGGCCCTTCTAGAAGTCAAGGATCTCCGCACGTCCTTTCGCACCGAAGACGGCGTCGTGCGCGCCGTCGAGGGCGTCAACTTCTCGGTCGAGAAGGGTCAGACGCTCGGGATCGTGGGCGAGTCGGGCTGCGGGAAGAGCGTCACCTGCCTGACGATCATGGGCCTCAACCCGAAGCGGAACACGCTCACGGGCGGCGAGGCGCTCTGGAAGGGCAATGACCTGCTCGCGATGAAGCCGAGCGAGCTGCGCGCGGTGCGCGGCGACGAGATCTCGATGATCTTCCAGGACCCGATGACCTCGCTGAACCCGGTGCACACGATCGGGCGCCAGCTGATCGAGGCCGTCCTGCTGCACCGCGACGTGACGAAGCGCGTCGCACGCTCGCGGGCGCTCGAGCTGTTGAAGGCGGTCGGCATCCCGCGGGCCGAGACGCGGATCGACGACTACCCGCACCAGTTCTCCGGCGGCATGCGCCAGCGCGTGATGATCGCGATGGCGCTGATCAACGACCCCGACCTGCTGATCGCCGACGAGCCGACGACCGCGCTCGACGTCACCACGCAGGCGCAGATCCTGGCGCTGATGAAGACGCTGCAGGAGGACTTCGGCAGCGCGATCATCATGATCACGCACGATCTGGGTGTGGTCGCCGAGGTCGCCGACGACGTGCTCGTGATGTACGCGGCGAACGTCGTCGAGCAGGCGGAGGTGCACGACCTCTTCCACCGGCCACAGCATCCGTACACCTGGGGCCTGATGGGCTCGCTGCCGCGGCTCGAGACCGACGTCGAGCGCCTGACGCAGATCCCCGGCCAGCCGCCGTCGCTGCTGCGCCCGCCGAACGGTTGCCGTTTCCATCCGCGCTGTCCGTACGTGATGGAGGTCTGCAAGACGACCGTTCCGGAGCTCTTGCCGACGCAGCGCGACCCGGACCACCTGCAGAAGTGCCACCTGGACGAGGAGACGAAGGAGCGCGAGTCCGCGAAGCTGCTCGCCGCGACGATGGTGGAGGCTCGCTAGGTGGAGGCCGCCAGCGCGATGCCGGCGACCGGCGACGAGCTGCTCGTCGTCGAGGGCGTCCGCAAGTACTTCCCGATCACGCGCGGGATCATCTTCCAGAAGGAGATCGCCTCGGTGAAGGCCGTCGACGGCGTCACCTTCTCGATCAAGCCGGGCGAGACGCTCGGGATCGTGGGCGAGTCGGGCTGCGGCAAGTCGACGCTGGCGCGCTGCATCATGAAGCTCCTCGAGCCGACCGACGGCAAGATCACCTTCGACGGACGCGACATCACGGGTCTCTCGCGTTCGGCGATGCGGCCGATCAGGCGCGAGATGACGATGATCTTCCAGGACCCGTACGCGTCGCTGAACCCTCGCAAGCGCGTCGGCTTCATCATCGGCGAGCCGCTCGAGGTGCACGGCCTCGGGACGCCGGCCGAGATCAAGCGCCGCGTCCAGGAGCTGCTCGAGGTGGTCGGCCTCAACCCGGAGCACTACAACCGCTTTCCGCACGAGTTCTCGGGCGGCCAGCGGCAGCGCATCGGCGTCGCCCGGGCGCTGTCGGTCAATCCGAAGCTGATCGTCTGCGACGAGCCCGTCTCGGCGCTCGACGTCTCGGTGCAGGCGCAGATCCTCAACCTGCTCAAGGACCTGCAGGACGACTTCGGCCTGACGTACGTCTTCATCGCGCACGACCTCAACGTCGTGCGGCACATCTCCGACCGCGTGATGGTGATGTACCTCGGCAAGGTGGCCGAGATCGCCTCGCGCGAGGTGCTCTACCGGGAGCCCAAGCATCCCTACACCGGCGCGCTCCTCTCGGCGGTCCCGATCGCGAACCCCGACATCGGCCGCGGGCGCGCGGCCGTCGTGCTCGAAGGCGACGTGCCGAGCCCGGTCAACCCGCCGAGCGGCTGCCGCTTTCATCCGCGCTGCCCGCGCTTCGTCGAGGGCCACTGCGACGTCGAGGAGCCGCCGCTCTACTCCTTTGGCCGGGACCAGGTCGCGACGTGTCACTACCCGCTCGAGCGCTGGCCGATGACGGCCGAGGAGATGCGGCGGACGGGCACGAAGACCTCAGCAGAACCGCTGCCGGCGTAGGCCGAGATGCTCGCGGCACTTCGCCGTCTCACGCTCCTCGTCGTCGGTTGCTCGCTCGGGATAGCCGCCATCTCGGCGCTCTTCGGCGCGCTGCTCGGCGCCTCGCTCGACCGCGCGGTGGCGCTCGGGTTCTACGGCCTCGGCTGCTTCCTGATGGTCTCCGGGTTCTTCGTCGGGAACCGCGGGCCGGCGCGCGTGAAGTCCGAGTCGGCCGGCTGGTCGATGCTGCCGGGGCTCGGCTCGCGGCGGCTGCGCTGGGCGACGGCCGAGGAGCAGAACGAGACGATCAGCAACTCGGCGGTCTTCATCGTCCTCGGCCTGATCCTGGTGCTGATCGGCGTGGTCGTGGACAGCCGCCACTCACTCGTTTGAGGGGTCTAACTTCTGACGTTCGCCGCCGTCGAAGCTATCGTGAGAACGGTGTCGGGAGATTGTGATCGCGCGCGGCAGTGGGCCTCGACGGAAGTCGACGGCGAACTGTCGAACTTCGAGCGTGTGCTGCTGCACGCGCATCTCGACGCGTGCTCACCCTGCCGCGAGTTCGGCAATTCCATTGCCGGCCTGACGACAGCCCTTCGCGAAGCGCGGCTCGAGCAGCTCGCGCAGCCGATCGCGATCGGGCGCCCGCGGCGCCGCGCCCGCCTCCGGCTCGCTCCCGCAGCGGCCGCGATGGCGGTTGCAGCGGTCGGCCTCGGCAGCATCCTCGCGACTTCGATGCGCTCGAGCTCCGTTGCCACGGCCCGCGTCCCGGTGCAGGCGACGGTCGGCCCGTTCGCCTCGCTCGAGACGATGGATCTCCGCACCTCCAAGGCGCTCGCCCGGCTGAACGCGTTCCCGCAGGCCTCGAACTCGAGGGCTCGGTCGCTGTCCGGCGGGCCCGTCCTGCGGTAACGCTTCGCCCGCTGTCGATACTGTTCGACAGTGTTTCCATCGCTCGTTACCTCGTACGTCTGAAGCCTCGATCACGCGGCCCGGGTGGACGCGCTGACAGAGGACGGAAAGGCCTACCCGAAGCCGGATCGAGTCGTGTCGCGCTTCGCTAGACTCAGCCTTCCGGGCCGCCGCAGGCGCGCCCTCGGCAGCGCACCCGAACCACCTCTCCAGGAGACACATGCCTGACCAGCAGAACGGCCAGAACGTCGGCAAGGTGATCGAGATTCGCGGCGTCGTGATCGATGCCGTCTTCCCCGATCAGCTGCCCGAGATCAACACCGCGCTTCGCATCGCGCTCCCCGACGGCAAGGGCGACCTGATCGCGGAGGTGCAGCAGCATCTCGGCGACGACCGGGTCCGCGCCGTCGCGATGGACGCGACCGACGGGATTCCGCGCGGCGTCGACGTCGTCGACACCGGCGCGCCGATCACCGTCCCCGTCGGCAAGCAGACGCTGGGGCGCCTCTGGAACGTGCTCGGCGAACCGATCGACCACGGCGACGAGCTCGCCACGGACGCGGAGCGCTGGCCGATCCACCGCGACCCGCCGCAGTTCGATGAGCTGCAGCCGACGATGGAGATCTTCGAGACCGGCATCAAGGTGATCGACCTGGTCGCGCCGTTCGTGCGCGGCGGCAAGGTCGGCCTCTTCGGCGGCGCCGGCCTCGGCAAGACCGTCCTGATCCAGGAGCTGATCCGCAACGTCGCGCGCGAGCACCAGGGCAACTCGGTGTTCGCCGGCGTCGGCGAGCGGACGCGCGAGGGCAACGACCTCTGGCTCGAGATGACCGAGTCCGGCGTGCTCGCCGACACGGCGCTCGTCTTCGGCCAGATGAACGAGCCGCCCGGCGCACGCCTGCGCGTCGCGCTGACTGGCCTCACGATGGCCGAGTACTTCCGCGACGAGGGCGCGGACGTGCTGCTCTTCATCGACAACATCTTCCGGTTCGTTCAGGCCGGCTCCGAGGTCTCGGCGCTGCTCGGCCGCATGCCGAGCGCCGTCGGCTACCAGCCGACGCTCGCCACCGAGATGGGCCAGCTGCAGGAGCGCATCACCTCGACCAGCAAGGGCTCGGTGACCTCCGTGCAGGCGATCTACGTGCCCGCCGACGACCTCACCGACCCGGCGCCGGCGAACACGTTCGCCCACCTCGACGCCTTCATCACGCTCTCGCGGCCGATCTCCGAGAAGGGGATCTATCCCGCGATTGACCCGCTCGACTCGTCGTCGCGGGCGCTCCAGCGCGGTGTCGTCTCCGACGAGCACTACGAGACTGCGACGCGGGTGCAGGAGGTCGGGCAGCGCTACAAGGACCTGCAGGACATCATCGCCATCCTCGGCATGGACGAGCTCTCCGACGAGGACCGGCTGATCGTGCAGCGGGCACGCAAGATCGAGCGCTTCCTCTCGCAGCCGATGTTCGTCGCCGAGACGTTCACCGGCCAGCCCGGAAAGTTCGTCCGGCTGGAGGAGACGATCGCCGGCTTCACGGAGATCCTCGACGGCAAGCACGACGACCTTCCCGAGCAGGCCTTCTACATGGTCGGGACGATCGACGAGGCCGTCGCGAAGGCCCGCGGATCCGACGGCGGGGGAGACGACGCGGCGCCCGAAGCCGAGGCGGAGCCGGAGGCAGAGGCCGAAGAGGCCGCCGAGCCGGTCCCGGCGTAGTCGTGGCGGAGAAGACGTTCGCGCTCTCGCTGGTGACGCCCGAGGGGGCGGCTTTCGAGGGCGAGGTAGAGATGCTGATCGTGCCCGGCGACGCGGGCGAGATCGGGGTGCTCGCGCGGCACGCGCCGCTCGTCGCGATGCTGAAGGCCGGCTCGACGCGGATCTACCGCGATCGCGCAACCGAGGACGTGGTCGAGTTCGCCACAGGCCCGGGCTTCTTCAAGGTCGAGCAGGATCGCGCCCTTGCGCTCGTCGACGACGCGGTCGACGCGAAGGAGATCGACGCGGGCCGCGCGCAGGAGCAGCTCGAGGCGGCACGCGCGGCGCTAGAGCGTGTCGAGAGCGGTGATTCCGACGCGGACCGGTGGCAGCTCGAGCAGCGCATCCGGCACGCCGAGAACCAGCTCGCCGTGTCCGGCCGAAGCGCCTAGCCGTCGTCCCACAGCCACGGGCGGCTGCTACGCTCAAATCCCCGGAAAGCTTTGAAGGCAGCTTGGCGACCGGGTTACCAAACGCCTAAAGAGCCCGCGAGCATCCGGCTTTAGCGGCCCTTTGGGCAGAGAGCGAACCGTTTGCAGAACGCGCGCGACAGACTCGAAGCACTCCTCGCCGAGCGGATCGCCGTGCTCGACGGCTCTTGGGGTGTGCTGCTCCAGAACCGCGGGCTGACCGAGGAGCAGTGGCGCGGCGAGCGCTTTCGCGAGCACCCGCGGGACGTAAAGGGCGATCCGGACCTGCTCAACCTGACGCAGCCCGACATCGTCGAGAGCGTCCACCGCGCCTACTTCGAGGCCGGCGCCGACATCGCGACCACGAACACCTTCACCGCCACGAGCATCGGCCAGGCCGATTACGGGCTCGAGTCGGCGGTTCGCGACATGAACCTCGAAGGCGCGCGGCTCGCGCGAGCGGTTGCCGACGAGCACGGCGGCTTCGTCGCCGGTTCGGTCGGCCCGCTGAACGTGACGCTTTCGCTCTCGCCGAAGGTCGAGGACCCCGCGTACCGGGCCGTCCGCTTCCAAGACGTCGTGCAGGCGTACGCCGAGCAGATGGTGGCGTTGCGTGACGGCGGCGTCGACCTGCTCCTGATCGAGACGATCTTCGACACCCTCAACGCGAAGGCTGCGATCGCAGCCGCGCGCGAGGCGGTGCCGGAGCTGCCGCTGTGGATCTCGTTCACCGCGATCGACCGCAGCGGACGCAACCTCTCCGGCCAGACGGTCGAGGCGTTCTGGATCTCGATCGAGCGCGCCCGCCCGCTGATTGTCGGCGTCAACTGCTCGCTCGGCGCTCGCGAGCTGCGGCCGGTGATCGAGTCGCTTTCCCGAACCGCCTCGACCTGGGTCTCGTGCCATCCGAACGCCGGCCTCCCGAACGCGCTTGGCGGGTATGACGAGCAGCCCGACGAGACGAGCGCGTTCCTGGGCGAGTTCGCGGCGGAGGGCTTCGTGAACGTCGTCGGCGGGTGCTGCGGAACGACCCCTGAGCACACGGCCATGATCGCCGAGGCCGTGCGCGGGCTCCCGCCGCGCTCTATCCCGGAGCCGCCGGCAACGCCGCGCTTCAGCGGGCTCGAGCCGTTCGAGATCGGCCCCGACACGGGCTTCGTGATGATCGGCGAGCGCACGAACGTCACCGGGTCGACACGCTTCCGCAGCCTCGTCGAGGCGGGCGACTACGGCGCTGCGCTCGAAGTCGCGCTCGAGCAGGTGCGCGGTGGCGCGAACCTGCTCGACGTCAACATGGATGCCGACCTGCTCGACGCGGTCGAGGCGATGACCACGTTCCTGAAGCTGATCGCCTCCGAGCCCGAGGTGGCGCGGATTCCGATCGTCGTCGACAGCTCGCGGTTCGAGGTGCTGGAGGCTGGCCTCGAGTGCGTGCAGGGCAAGGGCATCGCCAACTCGATCTCGCTCAAGGAGGGCGAGCAGCCGTTCCTGACGCAGGCAGAGCGCGTGCGGGAGCTCGGCGCCGCGGTGATCGTGATGGCGTTCGACGAGCAGGGACAGGCCGAGACGGTGGAGCGGAAGGTCGCGATCTGCGAGCGCGCCTACCGACTGCTCGTCGACCGGCTCGACTTCGCCCCGCAGGACATCGTCTTCGACCCCAACGTGCTCGCCGTGGCGACGGGGATCGAGGAGCACGCGGGCTTTGCGAAAGCGTTCATCGAGGCGATTCCGCTGATCAAGGAGCGCTGTCCCGGCGTGCGCATCTCCGGCGGGATCTCGAACCTCTCCTTCGCGTTCCGCGGCAACGACCACGTCCGCGAGGCAATGCACGCGGCCTTCCTCTACCACGCGATCCGCGCCGGCCTCGACATGGGCATCGTCAACGCCGGCCAGCTGATGGTCTACGAGGACATCGAGCCGGAGCTGCTCGAGCTCGTCGAGGACGTGCTCTTCGACCGGCGGCCGGACGCAACCGAGCGGCTCGTCGAGTACGCGGGGCGCGTGGCCGGCGAGGCGACCAAGCGCGAGGTCGACCTCAGCTGGCGCGAGGCGCCGGTCGGAGAGCGCCTCTCGTACGCGCTCGTGCACGGCGTCGTCGATTACATCGAGGAGGACACCGAGGAGGCCCGGCAGCAGCATGACCGGCCGCTCGACGTGATCGAAGGGCCGCTGATGGACGGCATGGCGATCGTCGGCGACCTCTTCGGGAGCGGGAAGATGTTCCTGCCGCAGGTGGTCAAGAGCGCCCGCGCCATGAAGCGCGCCGTCGCGTACCTCGAGCCGTACATGGAGGAGGAGAAGGAACGGACGGGGCTCGCGCGGGCCCAGGGGAAGATCGTGCTCGCGACCGTGAAGGGCGACGTGCACGACATCGGCAAGAACATCGTCGGCGTCGTGCTCGGCTGCAACAACTACGAGGTGCTCGACCTCGGCGTGATGGTGCCGGCGGACACGATCCTCGACACCGCGGTGGAGGTCGGCGCCGACGCGGTGGGCCTCTCGGGCCTGATCACGCCGTCGCTCGACGAGATGGTGAACGTGGCGCGTGAGATGGAGCGGCGAGGGATGGACTTGCCGCTGCTGATCGGTGGCGCGACCACCTCGAAGCAGCACACGGCCGTGCGGATCGCGCCGGCCTTTTCGCAACCGACCGTCTACGTGCAGGACGCGTCGCGGGTGACGCGCGTCGTCTCCGACCTGCTCGACCCGGCGCGGCGCGAGGTCCTCGACCGCGAGAACCGCGAGAACCAGGAGCGCCTGCGCGACGTGCACGCCGAGCGCGACCGCAAGCCGCTGCTCCCGTACCCGCGCGCGCTAGGGAACCGGCAGCGGGTCGCGTTCGACGACCTGCCCCGACCGGCGTTTGTCGGCACGCACGTCGTCGAGCCGGAGCTGGAGACGCTGCGCCCGTACATCGACTGGCAGTTCTTCTTCCACGCCTGGGACCTGAAGGGGAAGTTCCCGGCGATCCTCGAGCGGCCCGAGGCGCGCGAGCTTTACGACGACGCCCAGGCGCTGCTCGACGAGATCGTTCGCGACGGCCTGCTCACGACGCGTGGCGTCCACGGCTTCTGGCCGGCGTCGTCCGACGGCGAGGACCTCACCGTCGCCGACGGCGACCTCCGTTTCTGCCTGCTCAGGCAGCAAAGCGACTACGGCGATTCGCGCCCGAACCGCTCCCTCGCGGACTACGTCGCACCGGCGGGCCACGGCGACCACGTCGGCGCCTTCGCCGCGGGCGTGTTCGGAGCCGACGAGCTCGCGGCGCGCTTCGAGGCCGAGCAGGACGACTACCAGGCGATCCTGAGCAAGGCGCTTGCCGACCGGCTCGCGGAGGCGTTCGCCGAGTACCTACACGAGGAGAGCCGCCGCTCGTGGTACGAGCAGGGCCCGCGCCGACCGAGCGAGGAGCTGATCGCCGAGAGCTTCCGCGGGATTCGCCCGGCCTTCGGGTATCCCGCCTGCCCCGACCATTCCGAGAAGACGAAGCTCTTCGAGCTGCTCGGCGCCGAGGCTCACGGGTTCGCGCTCACGGAGAACTTCGCCGTCACGCCCGCCGCCGCCGTCAGCGGCATCTACCTCCACCACCCGGACGCGCGCTACTTCTCCGTCGGCCGGCTCGCCCGCGACCAGGTCGAGTCGTATGCCGCACGCAAGGGCTTCACGCAGGCGGAGACGGAGCGCTGGCTCCGCCCGAACCTCGCGTACGAGCCGAGCGAGCCGGTTCTCGAGCCGACGGGCTGACGAAGCGGCAGATGGAGGTCAACTACGGCCAGCGCCGTCCGTTCAGCCTGGGCGTCGAGGAGGAGTTCCAGCTGCTGAACGCCGACTCGTTCGAGCTGACCTCGCGCTTCGACGAGGTCTTCGAGGCGGCCGGCGGCGACCCGCGCGTGAAGCCGGAGCTGATGCAGTCGATCGTCGAGGTGGCGACGCACGTCGCCGAGACGGTCCCCGAGGCGATCGAGGAGGCGCGTGGCCTGCGCGCCCAGCTGCGCGACGCCGCCGCCGAGAGCGGCGCGCTGATCGCGTCGGCCGGAACGCACCCGTTCTCGCGCTACGAGCACCAGGACATCACCGACCAGCCGCGTTACCGCGAGCTGATCGAGTCGATGCAGTGGGTCGCAGAGCGCGAGCTGATCTTCGGGCTGCATGTCCACGTCGGGCTCGAGAGCGCGCAGCAGGCGATCGCGGTCGCCAACGGGCTCCGCACCTGGCTGCCGGAGCTGCTCGCGCTCTCGGTCAACTCGCCGTTCTGGCAGGGCCGCGACACCGGCCTCGCCTCCACGCGCGTGAAGCTCTTCGACGCGTTCCCGCGCAGCGGCCTGCCGCCGGCGTTCGCGTCGTTCGAGGAGTTCGAGCTGCTCGTCGACCGCGGCGTCCGCACCGGCTCCTTCGAGGACTACACGTACATCTGGTGGGACCTGCGTCCGCACCCGAAGCTCGGGACGATCGAGGTCCGCATCTGTGACGGGCAGACGCGGCTCGAGAACGTCGCCGGCCTCGTCGCGCTGATCCAGTCGCTCGCCGCCACGCTCGCAGAGCGCTACGAGCGCGAGGGCGCGCTTCCGAGCGAGCCGCGCACGCTCGTCGAGGAGAACAAGTGGCGCGCCGCGCGGTACGGACTCGAGGCCCAGCTGATCGACTTCGCCCGCGACGAGGCGAGACCCGCGCGCGAGGCGGCCCTCGAGCTGGTCGAGCTCGCGCTTCCGGCTGCCCGACGGCTCGGCTGCGAGAGCGAGCTGAACGAGATCGAGCACCTCTGCGCGCGCGGCAGCGGGACTGAGGAGCAGCGCCGCGTCGAGGAGGACGGTGGCGGCCTGCTGGCGGTCACGCGCTGGCTCGCCGAGCAGACCGTCGCGGGCGTATAGCCGCCCGGCGGCTCGGCTATCCTGACGGGCGGCGAGCGCTTCCCCGGCTCGTCCTTTTTCCATGCGGACGACGCTGAAGAGAGGAATCGGTCGCGGCGCCGCCGTCAACGGCAACGGCCACGCGATCCTCCCGCCGGGAGCGCTGACGCCGGTCACGCTCTACCGGCAGCCGCCGCCTCCCGAGCGCGGACTCGCCGCGACCGTCGGGCGCTTTTTTCTCTGGCTGTTCCTGACGCTGACGATGCTCGTTTGCGGCCTCGTCGGCGGCTTCTATCTCTGGGCCCACGAGAGCGCGGCCGCGTTGCAGGCGTCGTCGCCGGACGCGAAGCGCGCCCAGCAGCGTCTCGACGCGGTTCCGGACGCGAAGCATCCGGCGATCGCGCTCGTGATCGGCTACGACCACCGTGCCGGCGACGCCAAGGGCGACCCCTCGCGCTCGGACACGATGATGCTCATCCGGGCCGATCCCGTCTCAAAGACGATCTCCCTGCTTTCGTTCCCGCGCGACCTCGACGTGCCGATCTACTGCCCGGGCCGCTCCGCTTCCGGGGCGCGCAACGGCCCCGCGACGGTGATCGACACGGGCCGGATCAACAGCGCCTACGCCTACTGCGGCTCGAGCGGGGCGCTCGAGACCGTGCGCCACCTGACGGGCCTGCCGGTCAACTACCTGATCAGCGTCAACTTCCTCGGCTTCATCGCCGTCGTGAACAAGCTCGGCGGAGTCTGGATGGACATCGACCGCCGCTACTACAACCGCAACGTCGGCACCGAGAGCACGAACTTCGCCAACATCGACCTCCAGCCCGGCTACCAGCGGCTGACCGGGAAGCAGGCGCTCGACTTCGCGCGCTACCGGCACACCGACAACGACCTCTACCGGCTCGCGCGGCAGCAACAGTTCGTCGCGGCCGAGCGCCAGCAGATCGCCAAGTCGATCGGGCCGCAGACCTTGGTCGGAATCGTGAACACGATCGCGAAGAACCGCTACATCGAGGTCGGCGGTCACTTCGGCCTGAACACGATCTTCAGCTATGCCAAGTTCGCCTACGGCCTGCCGGCGGGACACGTCTTCCAGGTCAAGATCGGCGGCATCACCGGCGAGAACGAGCTGGCCACCGACCAGAGCAACATCGACGAGGCGGTGCAGAGCTTCCTCAACCCAGACGTCGACGCGGGCACCACCGCGACCGAGGTCGCGCTCGGCAAGACGATCAGGAAGCGGAAGCGGACGATCCCCCCCAGGCAGGTCACGCTGACCGTCCTGAACGGCAACGGCCGCGCGGGCTCGGCGTCGAACGCGAACTACCTGCTCGGCCAGCGCGGCTACACGACCGTGCTCCCGCCGGGGAACCAGCCCGCGAACGCGCCGAACTGGAACTACTTCCGCTCGAAGATCTACTACGACCCGGCTCGCGCGGCGAACGGCAAGCTCGCCGCGGCGCAGGTCGCGCGGCTCGTCGGCAGCGCCGACGTC
>C688J18823_10000747_pt1 | contig 19295 bp, 32 predicted proteins | sample HopSoiMetagenom1_FD_18823 | JGI IMG/M metagenome (IMG submission 18823) | reverse complement strand
CAATAGGGAGACGTCTGCAGCAAATGTTGAGGGCGTTGAAAGCCGAAAAAGAAAAATTTCCACCGAACCGGGCTACAGCGCTCGCCGCGGTAATAGCAGCCGCTGATCAAGCGCGTTCAGTGACGCCGCTAAGATGTTCCACAGCATCGGGCTTCCGATTACTGGGGCCAAGGTGGCGTCCCCACGGGGATTGCAGTCTGGCCCCGGTGCTATTCCGGCGCCCCACACGACGCTAGCGGTCGTCTCGCACGGCCGACTGACAAGCCGTAGATGTAGCGCCGCGGATCGGTGGACCGCACCCGCGGCCCAGATACCCTCTACAGCGACATTAATTAATTAATTATTAATTAACCATGGAGCCATACCCGGCCCCCATGGCCGCGCCGCAACGTGAACGACACCAAGGGAGACCAACGATGAAACCGGAACGAAAATTCGCCCGCAAATTGGCTCGGCTCGCCGATGAGAGGGAAACCTGGTGAACTACCTGCTTGTCTTAAAGCCTGCCTGTCGCTACCCGCAGAGCCCTGCGGAATAGCGCCCCGGCGGCGAGGACTGCTCGCCCGGCTCTTCGGCTCGCGTCCACATAACGACGCTGTCGATGCAGCCGCGAGCTCCGGGAACTTGAAGTTCAAGTCCCGAAATCGCCCGGCTTCCAGAGCAAAAAGCCCGCTTCGGCGGGCTTTATTTTTCGGGTGGACGGGACGGGGCTCCGGGTTCTTCGCGCCCCGGGGACGTCGATTCGACCGGACTCGCGAGTAATGACCTGCCTGGAGGGGCGTGTGTCGAGTGTAGGGTCACTGGCGTATCCCTCCGCGGCAGGCCTCGGGGGCTTGCAAGCGGCGTTCCTAGGATCGCCCCTGACGCACCTTGGACAGGCGCACCACGCCGCCCGTAGGTGCAACGGCTCATGGCGAAAGGCCTTCGGCCGCACCCACATAACCGCCTGGTCGCCGAGAATTCCGTCGGGGCCGGTCGTGGCGGCCAACAGTTGCTCGGGTGGGGTTCTTACCGCCATGACCGCTCCGCCACTGCGCTCGAACAGCGCGTCGTTGACCAAGGCGTTAAGCTCCACCTAGGCCGCGCGCTGCGCGGCAAAACGCGACGCTAGGTGTCACACGGGCCAGCTCGGTGACTTTGCGGACATACGAAAGAAGGATTGGCGGCAGCTTGGCGCCGACCAGCTTGGTGCAATGATGGCCAATCTTTCCACGCGCGAGCTTCATGCGCAGCGCTTAGGCGTTCGTGGACGGTGGCGTCGTCGGAGACTGGACGCCGTACATCTCTTTGCTGAGATGTACGGCCCGCTAGCCCAGAAATGGTTTTGGGTTCCGAAGCAGCTTCGCACACCTAGGTTTGAGACAACCAGAGTCAAGTTCCGCTGGAAACCCATGTGGCATTTCAAGCGCTCATGACACCGACAGCACTGAGTACCGAGATACAAGCCGCAAACGACCGGTTTATGGCTGCGGTCAGAGCCGGTGACCAAGAGCGATTCGTGCGTCTCTATACCAATGATGCCGTTCTGTTGTTGCCCGGGCGGGATGCTCTTGTAGGCCACGCCGGCGCGCAAGCCTTCTTCGAATCACTCAAGGCGCGCGCTGTGCGCGAGGTTCGCCTCACTACGCTCGAGGTCGAAGGGTTCGGGGATACGGCGTGGGAACGCGGACGCTCGGAAGTCATCGGACCTGACGGGACACCGATCGGAAAGGGTAAGTACATGGTGATCTGGAAGCGGACTTCCGAAGGGTGGAAACTCCACCGAGACATAATGAATGCCTCGGCCTAACCGCCGTCAGCGCCGCGCCCGAACCAAGAGCTACGAATGCTCGGCGCGTGACGGTTAACGATTATTTGGACGCCGTCATCGCGGCGCTGGGCTGCAAGAACGACGCTGAGCTGGCGCGGCGTCTACGTTTCGGTCACAGCCGACTAAGCAGCTACCGCAGCGGCAAAGTGTTTCCGAAACCCACACTCGCTCGGGTCATCGCTCGTAAGCTGCGTGTTTCTCCGCAGACGGTCATAAACGATATTCGACAGCAGAAGTTGTCGAAGCGGTGGGTGGAACGCGCATGAGCACGGGACTCAGCTACGGCGTGGGCTGCCGCTTACCGCTCGACTGACCCGCGAGGGGCCAGTGGCTCGAGAAGCTTAAGCAGCACCAGCGGGTCACACGGCTTTTGCAGGAAGTGGTTAAAGCCAGCGAGATCGGCGAGCATCTTGTCCGTCTGACCGACCCATTTGCCAGAGATACAAATAAGCAGTGGTGGCGTCGGATCGAACATCTGCCGAATTTCCCGCGCAACGGTATAGCCACTCACACCGGGCATGTCGATGTCGAGAACAAGGGCATCCGGCCTCTCGGTTCGCGCCACGGCGATCACTTCCGGCCCCTTTGACGCCTCCGTTACTTTAAATCCGGCGTGCCTGAAGATCTCGGCAAGCGTCTTGACGGTATCCGGCTCATCGTCGGCGACCACGATGTGCGGCGAGTGCTTGGTTTCCGGATGGGTAGGCATTCGGCGGCAAGCATATAAGAAAGCTTTTTCGCCTACTGCTCTCCGTTCGGGATAGGCAGTCGCTTAGTTCTTAATTTATTTGTCGCATTTTCGACTACGGTATTCGTCTGCTGTAAGCGACATACAGGGCTCGTAGCCCCACAGGATACTTCGGCCAAATGGATCGCCCCGAGCATGCGCACGCCTTGCTACCCCGGGTGCTGCGAATCGTCCTTATCGAGGACAGCGTGGATCTCGTCCATACCACAGCCTTTTTGCTCCGCGAGATGGGCCACACCGTGGAATACGCCACCAACGGGTATGTCGCCCTCGACGTCGTCCGGCGCTTTCGCCCGGACGTGGTGCTGCTCGATATCGGCTTACCGGGCGCCGATGGCTTCGCCGTCTGCTCGCAAATCAAGGCAGACCCTGAGTTGCGAGGCGTGCAGGTCTATGCAGTCACGGCATACAGCGACGAAAAGACCCGCATGCGCGCTCGGCAGGTTGGCTTCGACGGTTACTACGTGAAGCCAATCCATCCGGATCAGCTTGCCGGCGTCTTTGGTGATCCACGCGCTAACCAAGCCGCTAAGTATCCGCCGCACCTTCCCTGACGGCGTCAAGCTTCAGTCCAGCTGCCTCAAAGCCTGCAACGGTCTATTCGGCCGCGACCCGGCATGCAAGGACACGATCTCGAGAAGCCGATCTTTAGTCAGCGGCTTGCGGAGATAGGCCGCGACCCCGAGCTTCGCTGCGTATTCGTCGACATCATCGCGGACGGTCAGGAAAACAACCGGTATGTCTTTCGTCAAAGGGTCTGCTTTAAGGGCCGCAACGAAGTCGTAGCCGTTGAGATATGGCATCTCGACATCGCACACAACCAGGTCCGGGGTCTCGCGCAAGATAAGGTATCCGCCAGCGACGGCATCTTCTGCCTGCAACACGTTGAAGCCGACATTGCGTAGATGGAGTGCGACCAATTGGCGGATGCACGGATCATCATCGATCACGACAATCTTGCGCATGGTACCGAGCGTGCCTGTACTAATGGGTGGCTAGGCCTTGTGGGGTCGTTGCCTCTTGTCGCAAGACGTAGCGCAAGACATAGTCGAACGTGTTTGGACCGTATGCCTTGGTGACGTACGCATCCGCTCCAAGGAGCAATCCTTTAACAATGTCCTGCAGAGCAGATCGCGAGGTCAGCATCGCGATCGGGAGAAAGGCGTAAGAGGGGTGACGCCGAATTGTTCGGAGGACCTCGAAGCCGCTGCCGTCCGGCAGATTTATATCGAGCAAGATTGCGTCCGGGCGCTCTTGCTCCAAAAGTGCGTAGAGCGCTGCCACGGTTCCAACCGCTTGCCCCTGGTAGCGGGCAGCTTTTAGCCGGCGCAGCGCTACAACGACCTGATCCGGATCGTCCTCGACGACGAGCACCCGGGTCTCATAGACCTTCTTACCGCTGCTGGGCAACCACTGTGCGCGCTCGCTGGCGATGTATACGCCGAGGCGTGAAAGCGAGGTATCGACTTGCGAGCACAGGCTCTCGAACTCGGCTTTGTCTTCGGGTTCGATCAGCGGGGTCGTCGCGTCCCTAGCGAGGTCCTGGAGCTTCACGTTCGGTTCTTTCTGGGCAGCTTCTATAAGCCGCATGGCTTCAAAGTCCATGAGCCACTGGTCAACTTGTTGCCGAGGGAACCGAGCCAATTGACTCCGAATTACCTCGATGTGGCGCCCATAGTCGACGGCACCGAGTACGCGCCTAGAGTCCAAGGGCAGAGATAGCCGTTCACGCGCCGCCCAAATGGCGCTTCCCTCCTGCGTGAGGCGGAACGCCTTGCCCTCGTGCTCTCGAACCGCAGTAGCCATATCGGCGCCACTATGCTCTCGCGGTTGCCGTAGTTCTTATCGAGTGGTACGAGCACAACACAAAATTTCAAGCCCATGGCCCACGGCACCGGCGGCGTCGTCCTCGCTGGCATGAGGGCGGCAGGCGAGACGGTGTGCTTACGCACACTTTTGGAGACTCTTGGTCTGCGGCCAAACCTCTGCCTGGGGTTGCGGCGACAAGCCCGCAACGGTGGCGGCAATATTTGACGGCCTCACGACAGACGTTGTGACCAATGCAAATTAGACTGCGGACCTCGTTGGTAAGAAAAATCGAGGGCATCAAGTGGCAAGGAAGGTTGCATCAGAGCGCGAAGCCGTGCAGGCGGAGAAGCGGTCCGACATCGCTGGTTTGCGGGAGGCCGCGGCTCAAACCACTTCGCTGAGTGAACTGCGGGAGCAAGCGGCCGGCTTGCGACAAGCGCAGCTCATGGCGAACCTCGCGCACGTAGTAACGAAGCCTGATGGCTCGTTCGAGACTTGGTCCGAGACGCTGCCCGCACTCCTTGGCCTTCCGGGTAAGGAAATCGTCAATAGCACCCGCCGCTGGCTGGACCTCATCCATCCGGCCGACCGAGACAGGTTCCGCGCGGCCGCCTTGCAGGGAAAGGCCGATGGCTCTCGGCAGGAAGTGGAATACCGCCTGTGGCGAAGCGACAGCAGCTGGCTCCACGTCCGCCAGGTGATGGAACCCATCCCGGGGAAGGCCGACTCCCGAGGTCGGCTGCGCTGGTTCAACACGCTGCAAGACATTACCCAGCAGGTTCGGGCCCAAGCTCGCATAAACCGCCTTAACCGCGTTTACGCCGTGCTGAGCGGCATCAATGGCGCGATCGTGCGTATCCGCGACCGTCAGCAGTTACTAGACGCGGCATGCCGCATCGCTGTCGAAGCGGCCGGATTCGTCATGGCGTGGATAGGCACCGTCGACCGCGCGGCCGGACTGGTGCGTCCGGAGGCAAGAGCTGGCGAAGTCGGTGACTTCTTCGACCATGCGCCGCTCGCCATTCTCGAGACCAGTCCTGGCGGGCGCGGGCTTGCTGGCGCAGCAGTGCGGTCTAAGCGCCCCGTAATTTCCAATGACGTCAATAACGATTCACAGCGGCTGATGCGCAAGGAGCTCAACGAGCGCGGCATCCGCTCACTCGCCTTGCTGCCGCTCATCATTGATGAAGAGGCCGTTGGGGTGCTCGCGTTCTATGCCGGCGATGTGGGGTTCTTCGATGCCGAGGAAATGCGCCTGCTCGAGGAACTCGCCGGAGACGTCGCCTTTGCGCTCGACCACATCGACAAAACGCGCCGCCTGGAATACGTCTCCTATTACGATCCGCTCACCGGCTTACCCAACCGCACGCTGTTCCACGACCGACTGAAGATGCAGTTGCAGGAGGCGGAGCGCAAGGGCGAGACCGTCGCGCTCAAGATCCTGGACGTGGAGCGCTTCAAGACTATTAACGACTCACTCGGTCGTCAGGCCGGAGACGCGCTGCTCGCCGAAATCGCAAAACGCATCGAGCTCGTGCGGCCGGAAGGAAGTTGGTTCGCTCGCCTCGGTGCCGATCAATTCGCCATCGTCACCCCCGGGATGCCGGGGGAGCAAGAGTTAGCCCTGCTGACAGATCAGCGGCTGACCAAGACCTTCGCGGCACCGTTCAATATTGGCGCGGGCGAGCTGCGCATTGCTGCCCGTATGGGAATTGCCCTGTTCCCTGCTGATGCCAAGGATTGCGACGCACTGCTGCGAAATGCCGAAGCGGCACTTAAGAAAGCCAAGGCCAAGGGCGAGCGGGTGCTCTTCTATGCCGAGGAGATGACCGCCCGCGTGGCGGAGAAGCTCTCCCTCGAGAACCAGCTGCGCCGTGCGGTTGACAGGCAAGAGTTCGTCTTGCACTACCAGCCGAAGGTCGACGGTCGCACGAGCAAGATCGTTGGTGTAGAGGCGCTGATTCGCTGGCAAAGCCCGGAGCTCGGTCTCGTAGCGCCGATGAAGTTCATCCCGCTCCTGGAGGAGACGGGGCTTATTTTGGAGGTCGGCGCGTGGGCGCTCAGCCGAGCGGTGCGGCAGCATCGCGCATGGCAGGACGCCGGCGTCGCGGCTCCGAGAATCGCGGTCAACGTGTCAGCGATCCAGCTGCGCCAGCGCGACTTTGTGCGCACGGTGGAGCGGGCGATGGCCGAGGGCGAGTCGCTATCCAGCATTGACCTGGAGATTACGGAAAGCGTTGTGATGGAGGACATCCAAGCCACGATCGCGAAACTCGCGGCGGTGCGCGACCTCGGTATCGGCATCGCGGTGGACGATTTCGGTACCGGTTATTCCTCCCTCGCCTATCTGGCTCGCTTACCGATTCAGATCTTGAAGGTCGACCGCTCGTTCGTTAAGTCCATGGACGGGGACGCTACAGCGATGAACATCATTCGCACTGTCGTGTCCCTTGCCCATTCCCTGCGCCTCGCCGTAGTGGCCGAAGGCGTTGAAACCGACCGGCAAGTCGCTTTGCTGCGAGAACTAGGCTGCGATCAGTTCCAAGGTTATCTCTTTAGCAAACCGGTGCCGGCTGAAGGTTTAGCCCAGCTTCTGGCGCGGCCCTGACACGCTAACTTCAATTGTCGGCAGCCTACCCGACGCGGGCTCGACCCGCCGCCCGGCCGCGGCTTAAGCAGTCTCCTAGGGACTAGGCGAAATCGCGCCTTACTTGGGCAGCAAGAGCGCGAAGACCAACACTGCGACGACGAAGGCGATCGCCTTCAATACGCCGTCGATAAACTCATCATCCTTCATCGAGCCGCCAATTTTTGGCCCATGGTTTACTACTTCGCACCAGCCACTAGCAGCAGGAGCGTCTTCGGGTCGGCGGGCTTGGTCAGGTAGTGGTCGAAGCCGGTCATGCGTGCGAGCGCTTTGTCGGAGGTCTTGGTGTATTGCCCCGTGATGGCGATGAGCATGGGATGCTTGCCCATAACATTGCGGATCTCCTTGGCAAGCGTCCAGCCATTCACTTCAGGCATGTCGATGTCGGAGATGACGACGTCCGGCATCATTGTGCGGAGCGCGTAAATGGCGCTCTGTCCGCTGCCGTTTCCGCGCGCCTCGTGCCCCTCGCTACGCAGGATTTCGACCAAGGTAGCCACGGTATCTGGATCGTCATCGACGACCAGCACGCGCAGCCGCGGGCTGAACGCTGCCAGTGTCGTTTCGTCCTTTTCCGCCGGGATCACAGCTCGAATGTAGCAGCGGGACGTTACAGGGAAGCCGTCGTCCCCTGCCTAAACTCTAACCCTGTGCAATACGCAACATAGCCGCTGTGCCTCCATAGCCGGGAGTGACATGCGCACAGGCGACCGCAGTGGCACGTACCCAAGGCCTGGCGACCGCCGCGCGCGACACCCCAGGTCGCCGCTGCCCAATCCCTAAGCAGTAGCTGACCTAATGGCGAGGCGGCGGCGATTCGATACGCACTAGGCGCTAGTGGATTACGAGTCTGTCGGCCAAAGTCCGGCACAACTCGGCCAGATGCTTCATGCCGACGTCCGCAAACCCATCGTTTATCTCTCGCAGCTCCGATGGGCTGCGCTTTTCCAATGCACTCAGCAACGCGTCGCAGACTTCGCTGCGAGTGGCATGCTGCGACGGTGGGATCTCCCCTAAGAGCTTCGTGATCTTGTCGGCCGCCATGTCCCCTTAGGTATCTCGGTATCGGAACGCCCCACGATACCGACTGGATTCGCGCTTATCCGGCAAAGAAATGTCGGCCCTGCGCTTAGGCACGCCCCCTGCTTCGCGTGCGGCCATGGAGCAGAAGGCCCGCCACGAGTTCGTGATCCGAGAAGCCGCCGAAGTACTAGGGGGCGGGCGGGTGCTGTCGTCTTATTTGGGCGTAGAGCCAGCTCAGGTGGAGCGGTGGCTAGCGGGCCTGGAACCAGTACCCCTTCCCACCTTCATGAGCGCATTGGACGTGATTGCGGATGGCCCGTACGTGAGCAGGCGTCCGATTCGCATCGCCGCCATCAAGACGACCTGAGTCGCCTTACCCCGTTGGATCCTCGTCCGACGCGTCGGGACGCCATGTCCCTTGGTGCAGGGGTGGCACTCCTGTAGGCGCTGGCGTCGACTTGATGAGCAGGTCCGTCGCTTTGACGAACACCGACGCAGGCATTCGTTCAGCGCCCGCGATCCAGCGGGACATATCGCTGGTTGGCACCATGAGCGCGCGTCGGACTGCTTCCGTGCTTCCTAGGATGTCCGCCAATTTCCGGAGGAGGCGCGAATGCAAGGTGTCAGTTGCCCCGCCGAACGTGAAGTTAGCGGCGACCTTCTCGGCACGAGCCCGGCGCTCCCTTACGCGTTGCTCAACCAAGAGGACCAGGTCACTTGGGTCGTACGGCTTTCCGACATGCTCGTCGAATCCAGCAGCACGGGCCAAAATCCTGTCCGACGAAGTGCTCCATGCGGTCACGGCTATGAGCACCGGCGCCGCAGTGCCGTAGCGTTGCCGCATGCCACGAGCGACGTCCAGCCCGGTCATACCGGGCATCATTACATCGATCAACGCCGCGTCGGCGCTAAACTCAATGATCGCTTCGATAACCTTATCGCCGCGGTGGACGCCTCTGGTCTCATGGCCCGCCTCGCGCAGTACGCTCGATAGCGTGAGCACGGTGTCGTGATCGTCATCCGCGATGACGACGCGAAGCGGCACGCCGGCCGGGCGCTCTAGCTCCGCCGTTTGCTCATTGGTGAACTGAGGGCACATATAGATTTGTTGGGTGGACATCATGACGTAACCGTCCGAAAGTTGATGTCGCTGCCGTACGACAGCTGTCGCTGACAGCCCGTCGGGTTTTTCCCGGCATCTGGCGGGGGGAATGCGCTTTGCGGCTAGGCCCAGAATGCAACGCCTACTCCCAGACCTTATTGATCGAGCCGCAGAAATCGCAGGAGGCATGGACCGCCTCGCGCACCACCTCAATGTAGACGTACATCGGGTCCACTTCTGGCGCCGGGGCGCAGCCGCCGCGCCGGATTGGGTCATGGTTGAGCTCGTCGACCTCGTGCTGAAGGACGACATCGCTAGGGCGCATTCGGACCGTCGCGTACATCGCCGCGGCGAAGGCGACAGGCGCGTAATCGCACTTCCGCCGCTACGGTCGGCCGCGTAGGCGCCGCGCCGTTGGCTACAGCAGCGCAGAATTTGACACGCTAGCCCCACGAAAAGCGCGAAGACGCGGCCTAGGATTCCGTCGAGGCTGCGCTGCAGCGGGGAACCTAGTGCGAATATTGATTGCTGACGACAATCGGGACGCCATGCTGACGCTCGGGATTCTTTTGCGAAGCGAGGGTCACGAGGTTCGCATGGCAGCCGATGGCCTAGACGCCATTCGAGAAACCGCAGATTTCCATCCCGACGTGGTCCTGCTGGATCTCCAAATGCCCAAGGCAAGCGGACACGCCGTGGCGCACGATCTGCGACGCAAATTTCCGCGTGGATGCCCGTATTTGATTGCCGTCAGCGGAAGAACTTCGCCCGAGGATCGAAAACACGCGGAGGTCAGCGGATTTGACAATTTCGTTGCCAAGCCCTACGACCCCGCGGGCTTGTTGAAGCTAATCGCCTCGATAAAACTATCCCCACCGAAGCGCACTACCGCTCGCTGACTCAGCGACCAATAGCACGCGATGGCGGCGGCAGTGGCATGGACAGTAATCAGAGATTCTGACCTGAGGCACGGCTGACACGCACCTGTCATCGCCTCTCGTTCAAACGGTGGATGCGGGCGACGGCGGGAACCGAGGACCGAGGCCCGCGCTACACTCCGCGCGCCATGAAAGCACGCCACGGGCTTTTGCTAGCAGTCGCGGCCATCATTCTCGGGGGGATCGTTGCCGCGGCGGCTCAGGCATTCGGGTTCTTTTAGGGGTGCCGCTTATCTGGCGTCCGGCGTAACGCTCGAGAGTGCGCAGCACGCGAAGGAAGAAAGGGCGATAGGGGCTCACGTACCGGCATAAGACTGCGTCGCGGGGTGGCATATGACAGTACCGTTGTTTCGTCAGCTAACTGAAAAGGAATACAGCAAGCTGAGCCTTAAGGAGCGCATCCGCGCGCATTTAGCGCTCGGATAGAAGACACGCAGGGCTATCGCGGCGCGCAACAAGCGATTCCCAGAGGTCGAGTAGGAATGCAGCCTCGCAATGCGACTGCTCGCCACGGCGATAAAACACCGGCCAGCCGAGCACTTTCCTTGTTTCACCCGGAATCGGAATCGCCTCGCGGACGTTGAACCGTTCTGGCCGCTCGTGGAGGGGCGACCTTTCCTGAACTCAAAAGCGCTTTGCCCTTGTCGGTCACCGCGACACTGTCGTCGGTCACCTCAATTAGGCAGAGCGCAATCAACCGGCTGCGGTTATAGGGTGGGACCGCTGCACTATCGCCGTTAGCGGCTTGTGCGAGCCACTTCAGATCCTCGCTCGCGGCCTGCAATCCGTCTGATCTGCTCGGTGTCCTTTTACGCCTGACTTTTCGGAGTATTGGCATCGCGGACCATTTACCGGCTTTTAGTTTTTCAAGCACGTGGCGCGCACGGACGGAAGCTCTCGCCCACCGCCGTTGCGAGCGTCCGATCATAGGTGTTCACGTAGCGCGTGTAAGTGCGGCATCGAACAGATCGACCCATGGTGCGGGCAAGAAGCACGCAAAGCCCGACGGGCGGTACCGCTCGTGGACCACAAAAATGAAAGGATTTCCCCGGCAGAAAGCGCCGAGCTGTTCCGATACATTCCAGCCGCGTGTCGGAACGCCTGCCGAACATTCCGTTGGTCAGCCGCGTCCTCGAGGTCTGCGTGCGCGAGCTGGGTATTGTGGAAATCGCAAAGCGACTGGACGTGTCGCCGGTCCTAGTAGATCTGTGGCAGACGGGGCAGGCACCACTGCCAAAGCACAAGTTCCTCGACCTGGTCGACGTGCTGGTCGCGCTCACGCCCGGTTGGGGCAGACCGAAGCAGGACAATAGCTGAGATGATCGCCGCTTAAATCGCCGCGTCCGGGGCTCGGAGCGTCGCTACTTAAACCGCTGCTTGCCGCTCCAAGAAACCAGGATCTCTGAGAGTTGAAGGAGGACAGCATCCGGGACAGCGGCGGTCCCGCCGATCCACGAGGACACCTCGTCCACTCTTACTCCCATGCGGCCGGCGAGATCCCGCTCGCCCATGAGCGCCGCCGCCTCACGCACGATCCGTTGCTTATTTTTGTCTTGTGGTGACACGCCGGGATTTTATTCCGGCTACGCGTTTCACCTCGCACGCTCTGGACTGATATATCGACCCGTTTTGATCTTCATACGGGTGGGAGTCCCCGCGTCGGATATGCGTACTTAGCTAAATCACTTCGGCGTCGCCGCCCCTTCCAGCTTCTCAATCGCGAGGAGTAGGCGAACCCTGAACCGGTCTGGAACGCCGCCGCATTGGGATTGCCAACCTCGCTCGGACAACCAAAGCTCGAAGTCCTGCAACACCACGCTTAGCTTCCCGCGCGTGTACCCGTCGGCGTCCCATTCGACATCGCCGACAATCTCGCGGACTCGGGCTAGCCCTATAGGCGCAACACCAGGCGCAGGGCCAATCAGGGCCCTGAGTTCGTCGCATAGCCGCTTCCTACGTGTCTCTTGCATTCCAGCTTATGGCTACTCCGGTCCTTATGCTCTTCGCCGATTTGGCACTTGTCAGCTTGTGGAACTGCAGGGCCCACTGGTGGCCGATTGATCTACCGCTAGCGCAGGTACTTGGCGTTTTCGACCAGCGCTATTAGATCTGCTGGATCACAAGGCTTCGTGAGGTGATAGTCGAATCCGCTCATTGTTGAGAGGACTTTGTCTGCGCCCTTTGTGTAGCGTCCCGTGATTGCTATTAGCAAGGGCCGCATTTTCATACCCAAGGTCGCGCGCACTCGCTTTGCAATGTCCCAACCAGTCATGAGCGGCATTGCTATGTCGGAAATGACCACATCTGGGTCAAACTCTTCGATCGTCCTTAGCGCTTCCATGGCGCTGCTATGGCCGCGTACGTCATAACCTTCGGCGCGCAAAATCTCCATCAGCGTTTGGACGGTGTCGGGTTCGTCGTCCACGACGAGCACCCGTAAAGGCTGTCCCGGCGCGGGACCGTCCTCTATGCGGTGACTGGCTCTAAGGGCTGGGCTCAACGGCGCCGAATTCTACAGGTCCTCCGTTACGCCCGTAGCGGCAAAACGTCTGCCGAAAAAGACTCGAATGAGGGCCATGCGCGGTGCTTAGGGCGAGCAAAGAAAACCCCGCCGAAGCGGGGTACAGCCCGCTCGTTAACGTACGTCAGGCGATTGCGCAAAATCCCGCGGATGCGCCTTGGATTGAACGCGAAATCCTGTACCGATTAATGACCGATTTCGCTGATCCAGCTTTCCTTGCGCGAACCATTGCCGAGGCTCGCCGCGTACCGGTCAGCATTGAAGCCGACCCAGGCGCGCTTGACGGCGAAATTAAGCGCGCCGAGACCCGGCTAAATAATCTCCTGAACCTCGGCGCTCAGGCCGGCGACAAAGCCATTCTCGCGAAGATCCGTGAGCTTCAAGCGGAAGTCGACCGGCTGCGCGCAGATAAGGCCGCATGGGGTGAGCGGACGCAGCTGAAGGAATGCCTGAAGTCGCTCACCGAACGCGACCTGCGCAATGCGCCCTGCCTCTGCTGTTCGGCTGCTCGGTCGTGATTTGGAGGCTGATTGGGGATTTGCCGGCCTCGACAAGCTCCCACAGTCAAAGCCCCAAGCGTTGCGCCATGTTCTCGCCGCGCTCGTCGAGCGCATCGAGCTCGATCCCGAGCCCGACCCGCGGACGAAAAAGCGCGATTTTAAGATCCACTCCCGGCTGCCTACCGGGGCCAAGGTGGCGTCCCCACGGGGATTCGGAAAACCGCCGTGGGCACCTAGGCGAATCAAAGACTTAGAAAAGCCCCAGTGCTACGCTCGTGTAACAGCCTAGCGTGACGGGTCGAGTGATGACAACTCCCCTCACGGCAGAGCGCGGAGAAGTCAGGTACGTTGGCGCGGCTACGTGGCGTGAACAAATGAATCGAAGCGCACGAGACCGGCAGTACCTCCCACTGCGCACCGCAGCCGCAGAGGTCCACATCGCGCTCTTCGGTGTCGCACCAGACGCGTTGTCGCCCGACGTAATGCGCATAGCGCTGGAGGGGATGGCTCGCTCGCTCGCACCGTATGTGCTCATCTGCACCATGCCAGACCCGTCGCGACTGCCTGTCGAGATTCCGCGTGGAGAACTTGCTGGCGGCAGCTTCACAGACGGCGGGGCGACGTTCGTCACCAAGAAGGGCGTCGAATACCGAAACCTCGTTGTCCAGCGAGGCGAGATGAACGCCGGGATTGCGCTTCTCAGGATGGCCGCGCTTCAGCGCGCGGTCGAGTTGGTCGGAGGCAAGGAACGGCTCAGCGTTGCCCTTCAGATCGAGCTACATGAACTCGAAGCGTATTTAGCGGGCCAGAAGCTGCCCCCGCCGAAGACTTTCAGCGCCGCTATGGACATCGTGGCGGAGAAGAAGCGCTAGGTGATTCGGACCCGCAGGGAGCGGTCAGCGACTCGGCCCCGCCACGAACTGGCTAGGTGAGTAGCCCGAGCAGGCTCAACCCGAGCGAGCCCAGACCGACCGCCAATAGCAGCAGGACGGCCTTGAACAAACCGCGCCAGAACTCAACGGCCTGACCGGGTGGCTCGCGCGAGCGTCGCGTCCTTTCAAAGGCTGGGAGCGTCATGTGCCCTTCAAAAGTAACCCTCGGGGGCGGGTCCTTCTGTACGCTGTCGCACATTCACATAGACCCTCTACGGGAAGCCGCCGCGCGCCTCGCGCAGGTCTGCCACTACCCAATCCCTAAGCAACAGCGGCCTACCGCGAGGCGGCGGCGATGCTTGCCGATTTAGCTGGCTTCAATCACTTTCTTAAAAGCCTTGCGATCCCAAATTCTGCTGCGAATGCTTCAGCCGCTCGCTTTAGTGCGGCAAGCCATGCGCCGTAGGGCGACCGACCGGTCAGCAGTTTTAGTTCTGTCGATTAACGCGCGTGGCGGCTCGTGTCGCCGGAACGGTACGGCGCTTGCTTAGCCAGGGCGCATGCCAGCGCCCAANACAGCCCGTGCCATCACCGCCATACTGCGCTCCGCCATGGATCGGATGCGCGACAAGCGCCCGCGCATGGCAGTCGAGCTTCGCGAGGCGATGCGGAGACCCCCGCTGTGGGCCGACCGCGCCCCAGTCAAATCGCTCCGGAAGCCGCTCAGCAGACGCTCGACGGACCGCTGACTACGCTGTCCTGTTAGTCGCCCGCTTTGCGCCGCTTGAGTTCCTGCATTAGGTGACGGTGCGTCTCGGCGAGCGCATCTGCTTCGTCGCGCAGCCGCCGCATTTGATCCATAAGCCGCTTCGACTCTTCCAGTAGCTGCTTGGTCGTTCGCGCGGTATCGCGGTGGGTATTACGACGGCCCAAGGTCTAGTTTATGTAGCTCAGTGTTGCCGCCACTACGGCACGCGATTCGACCCGACCAACTCCAACAGAACGTCCGGATCGAACGTCCGCGTGACGGTGCTTGTCCACCCGTAAAGCGAGCGGATCACGTCGAGCCATATCTGTTCGGAGACCATATGTGTAGAACGACGGAGAAAACACCGTGCCATTCGTGGCGCGCCGGATCGTCGGAAACGACAAGCGCGAACGCTCAGCGGAGAATTACAGCCGAGAGCCTCGTTGCTGCGCGAATGCCCGCCGCGCTTACGCCGCGTAAAGGTCCACCACTTCGAGAAGCCGCTCCGAGGTCAGCGGCTTGCGCAGATATGCGGCTGCGCCCAGTCTCGCCGCGTGCTCGTCTACATCTTGGCGGCACGTAAGAAAAACAACCGGGATATTTCTCGTGGTCGCATGCGTCTTGAGCGCGGCGACGAATTCATAGCCGTTGAGATATGGCATCTCCACATCGCAAATGATCACGTCTGGAGTTTCCCGCAAAATCGCATGACCGCCAGCGACGGCATCTTCCGCCGCGAACACTTCGTAACCGGCATTACGTAGATGCAAGGTGAGCAACTCGCGCATGCAGAGATCGTCGTCTATGACGACTACCTTCCGTCGCCGAGATGGCTCTTGGTCTATCGGAACTATCTTTTCCAGGCCCGCGCCCCCATCTGCCGAGGTTAGCAGGCGGCCTCAGATACGGCGGTGAGAAAGTGTCTGCGCGCAATTCATTCGGGCAACGGCCGCAGACCGAGAGATCTCCCGTATCGCGGAATCGTCTACAGGTGAACCCACACACACGTTCGCGAGCGAACCCCCTCGGGCATCATCCAACGCGATGGTGCGGACGCGAAGAGTTCTGCCACAATCGGCCGCATGAATCGGCTGCCTGTCAGCCCCCTCGTCAAGCGAGCGCTGGATATCGCCGAGAAGCATTTGGGGTTGCAGGAACTGTGTGCGCGATTGGGCGTGCACGAGATGTCGGTTCATTCATGGCGCTTCGGCCACGCCGACATGCCGCATCAAAAGTTCTTGCTGCTCGTCGACTTGCTCACCGAACTGGACCCCCAGTGGAGCAATGCGGTCGCGCCNATTNCGCCGAAGCGCATCCTGATCGTCGATGATCACCCCGACACGGCCGAGTCTCTAGCGTCACTATTGACGCTGGACGGTCACGAAGCGGTCTCTGTGGTCGATCCTCGNCAAGCCCTCGGCGCAGCAAAAGCTTTGAAACCGCAACTCGCGATGCTCGACCTTAGAATGCCGCACATCGACGGCTTGGAATTGGCAAGGCTTTTCCGCAGCGAGCCCGAATTGAAGGGCACCTGCCTCGTAGCCATCACGGCAGAAACGCAGGACAAGTTTCGGCAGTTAGTCCGCCATGCCGGTTTCGATGCCTGCCTGAACAAGCCGATTGATCTCGCGACGGTGCGCACTATCGTGGCGCACTTCGGCAACTGATCGCGGGCGCTCAGCGCCAAATGTAGTTGCTTGCCTACACCCGTATCAACGAAAAAGGGATAAAACCCACCAAAAAAGCTGCGTAGACTTCGCGCGTGCAAGCGGCTAGAGACCGTCCCGCGCCGAAACGTACTTTCAGCGTCCTCCTGTGCGACGACCAAGTCGATACGGTGGTCACGCTGGGAGAAATCTTGCGCCACGAGGGGCACAAAGTAAGCATGTGCGCCGATCCCCGCCGTGCGCTTGAAAGTGCCGTTTTATACAATCCGGACGTGTGCGTGCTCGACATCGAGATGCCGCATCTGACGGGCTACGATCTGGCGCGCAGCATTCGCGCCTACAAGCTAACCCCGCAGCCGATACTGATCGCGCTTACCGCCCACTACCGGAACAAGACGAGCGAGCTTCTCGTTGCGCAGGCGGCTGGATTCAATCACGCAATCTCGAAAGGTTCCGACCCCCGCGAACTCCTCATGCTTCTGGACAAGCTCGCCGGCCCAGACGACTCGCCGACCGCCGCATAAGTAGTCGGACCAGTGCGCCGTTCGCGTGTCGCTAGAGCGTAGACCCCGTGGGCAACCCACGATCACATGACGGAGACTTAGCAGACGGACTTCTGAAGGCGATTGCCTTCCTAATCGCCGTCCTAGTTTTCACCGGGGTGTGGGTCCTGTGGTCTTAAAGGACCGCGGACGGCTTCACTCGCGGCAGGTCGGTCTTGGCGGTAATCCCAACCGATCCCGCACTATCTCGTCATCGCCCGAATAGTCCTTCTCGCGCTCCAGCCGCTCGACCTCTAGGCGCAGCTTCGTGCAGGAATTTGACCGGTCGCCGGCGCTCTTCTCTCCGTTAAGACCACGCGCGATGGTGGAGCGGAAGCGGGCTCCTTCGTAACGGATGTTGAGTAAGAGACCCGGTCGAAAGAGTAAGGATCTGCTGTTGCAGCGGCCACACTTGATTTAGCAAGCTCGTGGGAAACGGACGCAGCCGTCGCGGAAGTAATCGGGGCCGCTTCGACCACCGTCTGTTGTGGCGCCACGATGTGTGGAGACAGGACGACCGCCCCGTATATGAGGGCGCCCACCGTCGCACCCGACAAGATACCGGCGCCCGCGGCGAACCGAACCTGCTTCAGAAAATAGCGCAGGCTGCTGGTGGGATAGTTTCGGCCCCGGCTGCTGAAATGCCGGAACATGCGCCAGCTCAGCGTGCAGCCAAGGAGAGCGACGGGCAGCGCCACCGTTACGGCGACAGTGAGCGGGACGACGGTCACGGTCTCGGTCATGTTTCGTTCCTAGGCAGAATGATAATCGGCGCTGGGTGACATGGTTGATGCGGCTTCGAGCACATCGCAATGGGAGATCGGCGCCGATCTCGCCCAGTGCCGCAGATTCAAATAGGAACTCTTTGATCCGCGTGGCGATTCGTCCCGCCACCCGTCCGGCCGGAGGAGCGACCCAATGTTCGGGCAGCTTACGAGCGCCGTTGAGCGCCCGGTGGCACCACTCGAGCAAGTAAGCCTGGAGCGGCGCCTTAACCCTCCCTACGAAAAGCTGGACAGCCTCCTGGGTGAGACCAAGGTATGCGTGACGCCGTGACGTTGATGCCTAACAGCCGCTCGCTGTCCGACGCTTACTTCGCGCTGCGCTTCATGCAGCGCGCAAAAGCGGCACGTTAGCTAGTATGCCTGTAGCGCAAGTCGCCATCAGCGCCGCAATGGTGACGTGCGGCCTTGCGGCCCTAGTTGTACGGTAGTCTGCCTGTCTTGCCCAACGAGGAATCACAGGCGGGGGACGCATGACCGGGCTAGATTCGATAGCGAGAGCGCTCGCGGCGCTGCTGGCGATAGCCTCTCTGCCCGTTATGGCGCAGCAGTCGGCGATTCCTCGCATCGGCTTTCTCAGCATTAATTCTGAGTCGGCAATGGCGGCCAGAGTAGAAGCGCTCCGCTATGGACTGCGTGAGCTGGGTTACGTCGAGGGAAAGAGTATTCAAATCGAATTCCGGTACGCCGCGGGCGTTGCTGATCGCCTCGGACCGCTCAGCGTGGAACTCCTGGCGCAAAAGGTCGAAGTAATCGTCACGGAAGGACCAAGTGCGACGCGAGCAGCACGACAAGCAACAACGATAGTGCCAATAGTGATGGGGCAGGACCCTGATCCGGTCGCGACTGGCTTTGTGGCGAGCCTTTCCAAGCCCGGCGGCAACATCACTGGGTTGACCAGCTTGCGCACTGATTTAAGCGCTAAGCGGGTTGAGATGCTGAAGCGCGCCGTGCCCAAATTGAAGCTAATTGCTGTTGTCGGTGCGCGCATACCCGGGACCCCGGATGCACTTCAGCAAACGCTAGTCGCGGCGCAGGCTTTCGGCGCAAGAATCCATTACGTCGAATTGGCGGGGCCGAAGGATCTCGCGCGAGCGTTCAACGAGGCGAGAGAGGCGGGAACCCAAGCCATGATCCTCTTGGCGAACCAGGTCACCCTATCACGCAGGTCTGAAATCGCGCAGCTCGCGTTGAATGAACGATTGCCCGTCATGTACTACACAAGTGAGTTTGTGGATGATGGGGGACTCATAGCCTACGGGGTGAATGTGCCCGACCTCTTTCGCCGCGCCGCAACCTATGTCGACAAGATCCTAAAAGGTGCAAAAGCAGGCGAGTTACCGGTCGAACAACCGACGAAGTTTGAGTTAGTCATCAACTTGAACACCGCGAAACAAATCGGCCTAACAATTCCACAGGCTCTCGTGTACCAGGCTGATCGAGTAATCGAATAAACGGCTTCTTCAATGAGCGAATGCTTCGTTCCACCTAGGGGCACATTCCATCAGAACATTCCGGGCAGCGGATGTTATGCCGCCTTCCGAAAACTCCAACCACTCGTGGAGTTATCGGACGCCTTTGGAATC